>Ga0310900_10000589_pt1 | contig 12761 bp, 11 predicted proteins | sample C24D1metaG_FD_203879 | JGI IMG/M metagenome (GOLD analysis project Ga0310900, IMG submission 203879) | Lab incubated soil microbial communities from West Virginia University Organic Research Farm, Morgantown, WV, United States - C24D1 | ecosystem: Environmental > Terrestrial > Soil >...
TCGCGACTGCATTCTGGCGCGCAGCGTGATGACACCTGCCGATTACGAACGCTACAACCCAAACCTCGTCGGCGGCGATATCAACGGCGGTATTCAGGATCTCGCGCAAATGTTTCTCCGCCCGACAATGCGTTTGTATTCAACTTCCAAAGACGGTCTCTATCTCTGCTCTTCCTCGACTCCGCCGGGCGGCGGCGTACACGGGTTGTGCGGTTTTAATGCCGCCCGCGTCGCGCTCCGAAAAAATCTCCGCTGAAAACTGTGGAACCGGAAATGCTTCGCTGGCGAGCCATTTCGAAGACAACCGCGTAGTTCCAACCAGCCGAACCACGTCACCGGGCGACCTCTGAATCGAATTTGACCGACGCGCAGCCGGGCGCTGAAAAGCGTGGCAGGAGTTAGAGTTCCGTGTAATTCGCGTTTGAACTTTTGACACACGATCGGGCATTCCGCTAACCTTTCGCGCTTTGTTGAAGTACGAAGGAACCCCCCGCACTGTGTCAGCACGAGCTGAAGCAATCGTCACCGCCGGTTTACGACCCGAGCTTTTCGCGGGTCGTAGCCTTCTCGCTAACAGCCGCACACTCGTTTTTATCACGCTCGCAATTCTCGTCCTGGCCGGTTTCGGCTTTCGCGTCGCCGGTTTGAGCGCGGACGGCCTGAGCGAAGACGAACTCAACAAACTCAACGCCGTCGCCGACTATCGCGCTAACGGACTCACTGGCGCTAACGGCGAACATCCGATGTTGATGAAGGCGCTCCAGGCTACGTCGATCATCCTTTCCGAGAAGTGGAACAATCTCGCCGGCCCGCAAAATCAAATCGCTCCCGAAACTGCTTTGCGACTGCCGGGCGCGATTGCCGGTGCTCTTAGCGCGATCCTGATCTACTTAATCGCCGCTGAATTGTTTGGCGTCGAAGTCGCGCTGATCGCCGCGGCGTTGTGGTCGTTCGATCCGACTGGCATCGGATTCAGCCGCATCGCGAAGGAAGACACGTTTCTGCTCTTCTTCTTTCTGCTGGCGAACGTCTTTTGGTTACGCGGCCAACGCGTTGCTGAAAGCACCGATCGGAATCCGAATCGTTATTACTGGGCCACGGCCGCTTGTTACGGCGCGATGGTCGCTTCGAAGTACGTGCCGCACTTTATGGCGATCAGTTGGTGTTACTACTGGATGTTCCAACAGCTTCCGGAAACGCGCTGGCGCTTGGGCAAGAAACGACTGCTCGTGTACTTAGCGATTACGGGGATCGTGTTTCTGATTTTGAGTCCGACGATTCTGCTCCCCGAGACGTGGCGGCAGATGGGTTTGTTTGCGGGTGGGAAACGCGTGAGTCATGACGGCTACGAGTTCATGAACCATCTTTACACGCAGCGGTTCGCCGACTGGTTAAACGGCATTCCGGTTTACTTCTACCTCGTGTTTACCGCGGTGAAGCTGCCGGTGCTGACGGTTGTTGGTTTTATCATCGGTCTGCCATTGCTGTTTCGGCGCAAGCTCGGCGACGGTCGCTATTTTCTGCTGTTCTGGTTCTTGTTGTGGGTGATGGCGTTCTGTTTTCCGGGTGGAAAGTTTACGCGCTACTACACGACGGTGCTGCCGGCGGTGCTGATCACTTGCGCGCTCGGAATTCAGTTTGGTGGTCGCTGGATCGCTAACCGACTCGCTTCGTTCTCAGAACTGCGACACTACATTCCGGCGTTGCTTGGGGTGATCGTAGTTGCGAGCGCTGTGGTTAACTCGATCCATGCGGCCCCGCACTTTCGTTTGTTTACGAACAGCATTGGCGGCGGGATGAACTGGGCCGGTTACTACTTCCCGCACGATGAGTTTTACGACGCGAGTATGCGTGAGGCGATTGCAGACATCGCGCGTCTTGCTCCACCAGGCGCGCACGTCGCTAGCGAGAGTCCGTCGTTAGCTGCCTATTACGCCGAGCGATCGAACCGCGCCGACCTGGTTTGTGTGTCGCTCTCCGATCCGGCATCTGTCGCGCAACTGCGTCCCGGCGATTTCATCATCATCGCCCGCGGTCGTCGTTACTTCAGCAACGACCACCTCATCGCTGCCCTCAGTCGCACTACGCCGATCGCCGAACTGAAACTCGGCACTGTCCCTTCAGCGAAGATTTATCAATTGGATCAGAATTCGGTGGGTCTTATCGATTCGAAGTAATTAGTGTCTCAGTTCGACCTCGATAGGGCGGGCGTCGTGAGAGTCGTAGCCTTCGGGCCAGTTCGAGATGTTGAGACCGTAGGGCCAGTCGGCGTCGGGAGTGACGGCGAAGCGAATCGTTAAGGGCAAACCACGCATCGCGCGCAGGCGCAGGAGCCAACCCGTGAGGCGCCAGTCTTGAACCTGCACGTCGTTGTTCTCATTCGCCGCAACCAGACGCGAACCGCCGTTCCACCCGTTTACAAATAACGTGACGCGCGTCCGGCCGAATCCTGCAGGCGCATCTTCCGGAAGCACCGGTTTAATATGAGCGCGCACGATGATCTCGCTCACACGGCGTCGATCAGCACGCTCGGGCACCTGGTATTCGATAAACCCCGATCCGTATCCCCAAATATAACCCGGCCCGCCACCAATCTTTTCGAACCGCTGATCAGTCGCCATCTGTGGTTTGAATTGATAAAGCACCGACTTGTCATCGCGCACGATCATCTGCGGCTGCACGCCTTCGTCGCCAGCCGGACGACTCCACGCAAACTGCCGCGGGATCAAATGTCGCGCCGGTTCCTGCAAGTGCGACGGTAAGTCCGTCGCTTGCAACGCCGCAAAGGCTTGCGACGCCCGCGACACTTCCTGCAACAGCGCCTGATCGCGCGGCGTCGAGTACGTCACTCCATAACCACGACCCGCATCAGGCGTCAGTATCCAGAACATCGCGCCACCAACACCAGCCGCCGCATTCCCATCAAAGAACGCGCGATACCAGTCAAGCTGCGACACGCCCTTGAAGCCATCAACACCCATCCCAAACTCGCCCAACACCAACGGCTTCCCTAACGAATACGCCGCCGCCGCGCGGTTCTCAATAAACTCCTTCAACGCTGAGGGCGAGTCGATAAAACTGTTGTGATCGTCGCGCGGATAATTATGAACGTCGCAATAGTCGATCGTCGGAATCGCATGGTCCTCCAACCACTCGCGGCGTTCGGACGCCGATCGATAACCCCACGCACCAGGCGTCACCATGTGATTCGGATCGAGCGACTTCAAATACGCGCTCATCTCCGCAAACCACGCGCGCCGCTCGGCCCACCGTCCGGTGATCACCTGCGCCTCATTCATTAGCTCCCATGAAAAGATCGCCGGATCGTCGCGATACAGAACGCCAGTGACAGTGTTTCGACGAGTCGCTAGTTTCTCTACGTGTTCACGATAGAGTCGCCGCGTCTCAGGATTGGTGTAAAAGAGAAATGCCTTTTCGTTGTTGATGCCGACCTTGTAGCTGTCGTCCGCAGCATCGTTGATCCCGGCCCAGCGCAAGTACTGCGTCACGCCACCGGTGTCGCGCCACCAGTTCGTCAGACAGAGCTGCACGTAAATCCCGTTGCGAGCGGCCTCCGTAATCACCTTGTCGAGATGTATAAAGGCTTCTTCGTTCCATTGCCCCGGCGCGAAGCGAAACGAATGATGCCGCGGCCAGTCTGCGAAATCAGCGATCGGCTTGACGTCGTTTGGTCCGCCCTCACCGAAAGCCCAAACGCGAACGACTTTGATCCCCGCCTGTGCGGCCTGGCGCATCGTCTCGGGCATTCGCTCGCGATCTTCGTCGCGGAACATGACGGCCACGTTCGCGCCGACGAAACGGAACGGCTTGTTGCCGATGAAGAAGCGGCCGCCGCGTTGCCGGGCAAACTGGTCGCGCGAAGCGCTACCGTTGGGCGGCGCAGACGGCGACGCGCCCAAAAAGAGAACCGCCGCGCTTCCGAAGACGATCAGCGCGGCGACGGCATACAGTTTCTTCTTCATTAACAGAGTCAGTTTAGCGCGGGCTCGTCATCCGAACAAAACCCATAATCGCGCAAATTGCCCCCAACACGACAAACAAATTGAAGAACGCGCCAACCCCAAGCGCCGACGAAAGATCGACCGATTGCTGCGATATTCCGAGAAATACAAATACGCCGAAGATCAGAAAATGAAGATGGTAAATAATCATGCAAACGGCCGCATACGAAAACCAGCGCGCCGATGGACCAAACGCAGGCGAGCGCGCGAAGCCGAGCACCGCCGCGATCAACCAGGCAACACCTCCGGCAATCAACAAGAGTAAGGTAACCAGAAAAAAGTACTGCGGCTGCGTGGCCCGGAGTTGTTGCAGCATCAACAGGTCTGGGAAGAACATTTGTCTGGAGTCGCTCCTTCGCGTATTAGTGGTTCAAACAAAAAGCAAGCGCCGTCTGCGCACGTGAGCCGCTTAGGTGTGTGCACAAACGGCGTCGAAAACTTGGTCGGGTTCGAATACAAATCTCTGCAGGGAAGCCGGCTTAGTGGCTTCCAACAATCGGGATCGGCCAAGCGTCCCTTACTGAGTGATGTGTATCTCCTCTTCTTTATTTACGTGGCCGAGGAAATAAATCAGACCACAAACAAATGCAACTACGGCCAACCCGAGCGCTATCCAACCAAAACCCTTACCACCACTCGCTTCGGGATGGGTTACAAACTTGTAGAAGTAAAAGATCGCACCGACGGCTGCGGCTATGCCGACAATCACCGCCAGAATGTCTTTCAGGCTTTTCATGTTGAACCTCCGGCCAGAAATTAATATGAAGGTTAAGGAAAAAGCCGCTGGTTACTCGCTATGATGGAAGCATGTTAACGCCGAGCCGCGAGGTATGCAAGAGTATGGCTGGCGGGATCATGTCTTAGTGCCAACCCTGCCAGAAGAACGCAGAAAGCAGGCCACTACTGCCAGCGTTTTCTTTGACTCAGCGTCCTCGGCCGTAACTCTGTGTCTGCGGTAGATCTGATCTAACGCAGAGGCGCAGAGTGGACGCAGAGCCCGCAGAGAAGAGTCACTCACCTAACCCTAAAACTCTACGATGAACGAAGCATGTTTCTTTGACTCAGCGTCCTCGGCGGTAACTCTGTGTGTCTGCGGTAGATCTGATCTAACGCAGAGGCGCAGAGTGGACGCAGAGCCCGCAGAGAAGAGTCACTCATCTCGCAGACTCGAAATAACAGCCCGACGGGTCCGTGTCTCCCCGTCCCCCGCGTCTCCCCGTCCCCGTGTCCCCGTGTCCCCGTGTCTCCGTGTCTCCCCGTCCCCCGCGTCCCCGCGTCTCTCGAGCCAATCATGTACGGGGCTTCAGAATGAGCCTCTTGTCCCCAGTTCTGCGTGTCACCTGCTCGCGATCGAAGTATTCAAGTAAGGGGATCGCATACTTGCGGGAGACGCCTGCGAGCTCCTTGAAGGTGGGGACATCGATCAGCCGGTCTGCTTCGTGTTGTGACGCGTATTTGCCCAACTTGAGTTTTAGACCTTCGACGACGTCGACATGCATGAACATGTCGTTCTGAATTCGGACCAGCTTCTTTCCATCAACCAGCAGCTGCATGATCTTCCGCGCCTGCGTCCGCTGCGCGATACTGATAGCCGCTCGCTTCATTGCATCCTCGATCGACGGCGCTTCCACACCAGCCACGCGATAAACCTGTTCGATTCGCGCACTCATCTGCGCGTCCTGGGCCGAAAGCCCGATCGAATGACCGCCGGCGCGAATGATGTCCTTCTCGGAAACAACCGCACGGCCCGACTCCAGCTTCGCGATCACCGCGCTGAATAATTCAGGAGTGGAATGCGCGAACACTTTCTCGCGCAACGTCTCGCGCAGCATGCCGCGCGCCAGTGGCTCGCGTCTGTGATGACGCTCTAGTTCGTCGAGCACCTGGCTGCTCAACCGATCGAAACTCTCCCGCGCCAGATACACACCGCCGGCGTCGATAACTTCTCCGCCACCCTGCGCCGCTGACGCGACGTTTGCGAGGACATCGGTGTTCCACCCCGTCGCGGCCGCCAGGTCGGCGACGCGCAAACCGCGCTCAGCGGAACAGCTAACAAACCCGCGAAACTTCGTGACTCGATCGTCGTCCATCAACGTACGCAGGAGTCGACGAGTTTGCGCCAGGTCTTTGCCACGATGTTTCGCTGCAAATGGATCGACAATCACGCCGCCTGCGACTGTTCGTTGCGGTGAATAACTACGCAAGATGAAACGATCGCCGTGCAAAGCGACCACCGGAGCTTCCAGTCGCAATTGCGCGAGCCCGCTGCCGCCCGCCGGAATCTCGGCAGGTTCGTCGAGCACTCTGACGCGGCCCAGCACTTCCGTCGCACCGATATGCAGACGCACCCGCGAGCGCGAACGCACGCCACGCGGCGCATCGGGTAACACGTCGATCCAGGCGTCAACGATCTGCGTCGGTCGCAAACGACCGGACGGCGCGAGGACCATGCCGCGTTCGATCTGCGCAGTATCGACGCCGCCGAGATTAACTGCCGTTCGTTGACCGGCGTGCGCCTGAGTCACAGAAGCTCCGTGAACCTGCAGTCCGCGCACACGGACCTTCATCGCCGGCGGCAGCAGCTCAAGGTCGTCACCCTCTTTGATCGTTCCGGAGATCAGCGTGCCGGTTACGACCGCGCCAAAACCTTTCATCGAGAAGGCGCGATCGATGGGCAGACGCGTGACGAAATCGGCAGAACGTGCCGGTACGCGCTTGCCGATGTCGATCAACTCGCGCTTCAGTTCATCAAGACCGGCCCCCGTTTTCGAACTGACCGCTACGACGGGTGCATTCTCGAGAAACGATCCCGCAACCAGTTCGCGCACTTCGTTCTCAACCAGCGCCAACATCTCGTTCTCAACTAGATCGCTCTTGGTGATCACAATGAGACCGTTGCGCACACCGAGCAGACGACAGATGTCGAAATGCTCGCGCGTTTGCGGCATCACCCCTTCGTCGGCTGCCACGATCAACGCCAGCACGTCGATGCCGTGCGCCCCGGCCAGCATGTTTTTGACGAAACGTTCGTGACCGGGAACGTCGACGAAACCGATACGCAGATTGTCGAGTTGGAGATCGGCGAAGCCGAGATCGATGGTGATACCGCGTCGTTTTTCTTCCGGCAGGCGGTCGGGATCGGTACCCGTGAGTGCGCGCACTAACGCACTTTTTCCATGGTCGATATGGCCGGCTGTCCCGACGATGAGAGACGTCATTTCAGCACTCAACTATTTGTTTTGTCTTGCAATTACCTGCTCATAGAACTCGATGTACTGCGGAATGACAACATCAGTGCGATAGCGAGAGATGGCCGAGTCGCGCGCACGTTGGCCCATCTCGCGTCGCAGTTTGTTATCGACGATTAAGCGCGCCGCGTCGGCCGCCATCTTGTCGACGTCGCCGACGGGACTCAAATAACCAGTCTCGCCATCGGTTACAACTTCCGGCAGCCCACCAACTCGCGAAGCAATCACCGGCACCTCGCACGCCATCGCCTCCAGCGCTGCCAGTCCAAACGACTCCTGGTCCGACGGCAGCAACAGCACGTCGCAAGCGGAAAGATAATCGACGATGCGCGGCTGCTTGCCGACAAAGGAACAGTGTTCGTAAATGCCGAGACAACGCGCACGATGCTCGGCATTGGTCCGTTCACTACCGTCGCCCACCATCACCAGCCGCGTCTTCACGCCCTTCTGCAGCACCCGCGCAAGGATCTCGACGCAGTCGACCGGACGCTTCACCGGACGAAAGTTTGAGACGTGGACCAGGAGTGGTTCGCCATGCGGCGACAATGACTCGCGCAGCGGTCCCATTTCGAGTCGCTTGTAATCGTACTGGCAGACGAAGTTGGGAATGACGGCGATGTCGTCGAAATGGAAGATCTCTTTCGTAGCTTCTTTCAGGTAGTTCGAGATCGCCGTGACGCCATCTGACTGAACGATGCCGTAGCGAGTGATCGGCAGGTACGAGCGGTCGGCGCCGACGAGCGTGATGTCCGTGCCATGCAAGGTAGTAACGACGGGCAGACGCCGCCGGGGTTTCAACGATTCGCGAGCGAGGATTGCGCTGATCGAATGCGGTATGGCGTAGTGGACGTGCAGCAGGTCGAGGTTTTCTTCTTCGGCAACGGTCGACATCTTCGTCGCCAGTGCGAGCGTATACGGCTGGTGCTCGAACAACGGGTACGACATCATTTCCACTTCGTGGAAATGCACCCGTTCGTTCAGCTCAGTCAAGCGCGTGGGAAGCGCTGAAGAAATGAAGTGGACCGTATGGCCGCGGGCCGCTAATTCTTTGCCGAGTTCGGATCCCACGATCCCGCTGCCGCCGTAAGTGGGATATACCGTTATGCCGATGTTCATCGAAACCGTGCTTGGTCGCTTCTGCTCGTTCGCGTTTTTGGGGAGGGTCTAAGTTTAAGCCGGGGATTTTCGTCTTCCAAGTACGGACGGGGTGGTCTGGCGTTTATCAGGCCAAAAATAAGTGAGGCAGGCGACCCTCGCTATCGCCTGCCTCTATCTCAACTTGACTCACCTTCTGAGAGGGGGGCAAGTGAGGGCGGGAGTATAAAACCGGTTTGGGAATTTAGCAATGATTCTTGCAACGAGCTTTTTCAGACCACGAATATTCGGTTGGTCCCGGTTCGGGCCAATTCGTAGTCTCATGTGGAAAGAAAGTAAGGAATTTTTCTCTTTCAACCCGGTGTGAGGCGGGAGAAGCCCCGCTCGAGTCTTGGCGATGCTCCCCGCAACCTGCGAATGCGCGGATAAATAGCTATAATGTGGGCACAAAACAAGGGAGTTGCGATGCCAAAGATTAGCGATATTGAAGAGACACCTAACCCAAATGCAGTCAAGTTCATTCTCCGCGAACCGGTGAGCAACGGCGTCGCCAGGCAATACGGGTCAGCGGACCAGGCCGAAACCGATCCACTAGCGAAGGCACTGTTCGATGTAGGCCACGTGGTCTCAGTCTTTTACATGGACCGCATGATCACGGTTGAAAAAGAGGAAGAGGGCGACTGGGACGAACTCTTGCCCGCCCTCGCGATTCCTATTCGCGCCGCCGACGCTGTTGCCGGTTCAGCCGCCGCCGCCGCTGCCGCCGTGGGTGGATCGATCGCAGCCGTCACAAGCGACGATCCACGACTCCTGAAGATCAACGAAATACTCGACGAGCGCGTCAGGCCCGCGCTAATGGGTGACGGTGGTTACCTCGAAGTGCTCGGATTGGACGATCACACGTTGAGCATTCGCTACCAGGGCGCGTGCGGCAGTTGCCCCAGTTCGCTGACTGGCACGTTGATGGCGATCGAAGGAATGCTGAAACAGGAAGTAGACCCGGATTTGGAAGTAATCGCCGTCTAAGTTCTTACACCACGAATCACGCAGATTTCTGATCAGGAGTGCGCCTTCTCCGAGCGGTCCAGCTTACGAAATCATTCACCGCTCAGGCGCCACGCTCCGTCGCGATCTTAGCCATCGCGCGAAGTGTCCTCGAAAAACGAAAAGAGCGAGTATGAAGATCCTCCAAGTCATCTTTTTAGCGCTGTGTGCTCTCGCCGCCGCGCATGCGCAAGTACCGAGCAAAGCAGCAGCCGAGAAGGAGCGACTCCGCCGGCAACAGGCGCGCTCACTCCTGGTCGCCCTTTCAACCGACGCGCGCGCATTCCACGATCAAACGTTGCGAGCACGATCGCTTGCGCGTATTGCTGACGCGCTGTGGACCGTCGACGCCGAGCAGAGTCGACTGTTGTTTCGCAAATCGTGGGAAGCAGCAGAAGTCGCCGATCGTGAGTCCGACCAGAAACTCCAGGAACAGATTCGCCAGCAACAGGCAAAGACCGGGCGCAGTGGTTACGCTACCAGCCTGCCTCCCAGCATTCGTCGCGAGGTGTTGAGATTGGCGGCCCGACATGAACGCGCTCTCGGCGAAGAGTTCCTCGAGAAGTTGAGAGTGGAAAGAGCCGAAGCCGCCAACACCGCGAAACTGAATCCGGGAAAACTGAACGAGTCGCTCGGCCAGCGTCTGAGTGTGGCCAGAGAGTTGTTGGAAGCGGGCTATACTGAACGCGCGCTTCAATTCGCGGATCCAGTGTTGACTACGGTGACGATGGAGACGATTAATTTCCTCGTCGACCTGCGCAAGAAAGATGATTTATCAGGTGAGGCTGATCGGCGTTACGCGGCTTTGCTCGCATCGTCGACGACGAACCCGCAAGCCGACGCAAACACAGTCTCGCTACTTTCGTCGTACATCTTCACGCCGTATTACTACGCGGTGTTTACCCCCAACGGAATGTCGACGTCGTCAATGTCAGGTACGATTAAACCCATAGAGGTGTCGCCTGAGTTGCGCGGCGCGTTTTTCCAAACTGCCGCCGCGATTCTGCTTCGCCCGTTGCCGGCACCCGGACAAGATCCTGAACCACCAGGCATCGACGGCAAGTATCTCGTTATCAAGCGGCTGCTGCCTTTCTTCGAACAATACGCGCCGGCGGAAACGGTTGAATCACTGCGCGGGCAGTTGAATGCGCTGAACACAGTCGCATCTGAGAACGCGCGCAAGCGCGACGACGAATGGCTTAACAAGGGCGTGCGTCCCGAAAAGCCGGCCGCAGATCGCGAACAAGCCTTGTTGCAGCGCCTCGAGACCGCCAAAACCTCGGCCGATCGCGATTCGATCTACATTTCACTCGCGAACCTTGTCTCCAGAGACGGCGATCTGCGGGCGCGAGAGTTCGCAAGCAAGATCGAGGACATCGAAGTGCGCAAAGATTTTCAAGCGTACATGGACGGCACGCTTGTGAATTATCACATCACCAAGAAGCAAACCGATCAGGCGCTTGAACTCATTCGCAAAGGCGAACTCTCGCACCTCCACCGAGCGTGGGCCTTGACTGAAGTCGCCAAGATTCTGGTCAAGACGGATCGCGAAACAGCGGTCCAACTTGTTGAAGAGGCAGCGACCGAAGCACGACGCATCGACGTCGCAGAAGCGGGCCGGCCACAAGGTCTCGTCGCAGTAGCGAACGCGTTGAAAACAGTCGATCCAGCACGGGTCTGGGACGCCACCTTCGACGCCGTTAAGGCAGCGAACTCAGCCGAAGGATTTACCGGCGAAGACGGCGAACTATTACTTCAGTTTCAAAGCAAGTACCAGTCGTCAGTCAACACGAACGATGCGCCGGATTTCGATCTGGAAGGGATCTTCAAAGCACTGGCGAACGAAGATTACGACCGGGCGGTGGAGTTAGCACGCGGATTCGAACGTGAGGGACCACGCGCTGTCGCCACGATCGCGATTGCGCGCGCGATACTCGAGCCAAAAAAGAAGTAGCCACAAAAAGGCGCCAAAAACACAAAAGAGCATTGTCTTGTGTTGTCTTGTGCCTCTTTGTGGCTCAAGAGTCGCATTGCCTGTGCAGAGTCTTTGTCCTTGGCTCGTTTTCTTTTGCGGCTTTTGTGCCTCTTTGTGGCTCAAGAATAGATGTTCATCGGTCGCGTGAGGAGCGCGAGCGGATCGTCGACGTTGAGTGCTTCGCGAACGTAAAAAGGCTCGCCGGCGGCGACGCCAATCAGACTTCCGAAGTAACGCATTCGCAATTCGATCTCTTCCAGAAAACCGCGCACGCTAATCCGTGTCGCCGGCTCTTGCGACGCCACATCAAAAAACTGCGACTTGTAAGCGCGGATCGCGCTCATCTTTTCGTCTACAAACGCCGACACGTCGACAACGAATGAAGGCACGATACGTCGCGAAAAAAGCGAGTGCATGATCGCCGGCATCGGCATCGGCGGCAGTCTCGACTCCTCGTCGTAGCGCCGCATCGTCGCCAGTCGCGCTGCTTGCCGCACGATGATCGACGTGTTCGCGTGATCGGGATGCGGATCGTCTTCGTGAGTAGTCAGCACGACCTTGGGTCTGTAGGTTCGCAGCATCCGCACCATCGCGATGCGCGCAACTTCCGTAGCAGAAACATGACCGTCTGGTTGTTCGAGGTTCGCGCGCGCGTCGAGTTTCATGAGCCGCGCCGCGTCGGCCGCTTCGTTCGCGCGAATCTCCGGACTTCCGCGTGTGCCCATCTCGCCGCGCGTCAGGTCGCACACGCCAGTGCGATAGCCGAATGACTTCAGTTTCAGGAGTGTGCCCGCTACCGACAACTCGGCGTCGTCCGGGTGCGAGAAAACCGCGAGCACGTCGAGTTGGGTCTCATTCGAACTCATATCGCGGTTTAGATTAACAGATTTGTATAATCTGTGGCGTAGACTCCAGCACACCTGAAACTCGTCGTGCTCGGCTCAGGCACAGTCTGGCACCACGGTTGAATGATGAATGCTCGAAATCGTTTGTCTATACTTCTGACACCGGTTTTTCGGAAGATTTAGCCCCGTTTGCAAAACATGCTGCTTTGCTGCTGATGGAATGTTCTTTCAGGAGAAACAAACCTGTGCAGAAACACCTCGAGCTCGCGGACGCAATGCGTTTAGCTCACGAGTGTGCTCCTGAAAAACTGGTGCTGACCCATCTGTACCCGGAATGGGACAACGTCGACCTCGTGGCGGAGGCTCGGCCGCTGTGGTCCGGCGAAACGGTTGAAGCAAAGGACGGCTTGAAACTCGAGATCTAACAACTCACAGGAAGAGTACCGCGATGGCAATAGTATTCCTGGTCCTATTTTTCTTGTTGTACTCGCACAACGACGTGCCTCTGCTGGAAGAAGGAAAGGCGAACTCA
>Ga0310900_10000590_pt1 | contig 12760 bp, 10 predicted proteins | sample C24D1metaG_FD_203879 | JGI IMG/M metagenome (GOLD analysis project Ga0310900, IMG submission 203879) | Lab incubated soil microbial communities from West Virginia University Organic Research Farm, Morgantown, WV, United States - C24D1 | ecosystem: Environmental > Terrestrial > Soil >...
CATTGAATTTAAATCTATTTTTTTCATTGGTCCTCCACCCTCAATACTTTGAATTGAGCGAAGGTTCTCATCGACATAATTATCGTTACTGTACAAATGTTCCTTTTCGGGCTGGGTTTCATGGATGTTGTTTGTGCTCATTCCAAGTCCCCTCTCAATTTGGTTTATATGGAATATTCTACCACGTTTATGAAACTCATGTAACCCATCAATCACCACGCTAACCTGCTCGTTAGCTTAACGAAGAAAGGAGCAGCTGCCGCAGCAAACTGCTCCTTGATTTTTGAACTATCGTACCCGTTAGCTTAATCTTCTTCCGATACTACTTGAAATTTGATAAAAGCTCACCCTTGATTATTTAAAGTTTGGATTTGTAACTACTTTTAATTGATCACCTATTTTTTCACAGTCAGGTGAGGACTCTTATCAAGAAGAGGCTGTGCTTCTTTTAAGGCAACTTTTCGTAGTCGATGGCATACCAGGCATTGAATGCCTTATGGCATTCGCCCTTATAAAGCTTTTTATCGGTAAATTTCCGCACATTCCGTGCTTGTAGGTTGGTAAAAACAATGATTTTTCCAAGTACCCGCGAGCGGTTGACCGTACCACATTGCGGGGCAAGCTTGAGATGTTGGCCCCCACGGGTTGAAATACCACAGCGAGTATTTTGAAGGCCATTCTCGCCAGCCTTTTATGGTCTGTTCAGCTAGCCGCCGCTCTCGTTCCCGTGACTTCAGATAAAAATCGGGTTCTAATATGGCGTCGAACATGGCATCGTCATTCATATAATGATAAATAACATCATTAATATTATTGACGTTCTTGAAGTCCGAACACCTGACTACGGCCCGATTAATCACGACAGCGCCAACCGTTAACATACCCTTTTCGCCTTCCGCCTGTGCCTCGCCCCTCATAAGCCGCGCCAACAAATCAACGTCAGACGACCTATACTTAACCCTCGCACCCATGGCAAAACCCCCTTTAACTGGTTAACACACTATATTCACATTTTGGCAAAATGACCGTTGGTGTGCGGGGTGGGTCACATGTGTGCCAGGGTGTCAAAACTTAAAAAAGTAGCCGATCGTTTGGCCGGCTGCCGCTGTGTAATGGTTGAACTATCGTGTCCCGTTAGTTTAGCGACCTATATCACAAAGGTTATTTCTTACCAATCAAAATCTTGAAGTCCATAGTAACTTGTTGTAATTTCATCTCTTGAATTTTTTGCAAACGTTCCGTTGTTGTGCCCCAAGACAAAGGCGTCATTCCAAGCAATGGTTCAATATACGTCTCATCCAAGTTCACCTGATATCGAACACTTTCAACGTCTGTTACCTCAAAATGTTGATTAAAGTGATCCAGCGTAATTTCGTTTGAATAATCCTGTTTTTCAGATCCTTCGTAAAAAATGTCTCTTAATTCTTTAAGATAATCCCGTTCAGGAATGACCTTTATAACCATACCATCATCCGCAATCAGTCTTTGAAATTCTGAATAATTAGCCGGGGATAGAATGTTAAGAATGAAATTGAATCGATGATTAGCAAATGGACAGTTCGCAATGTCTGCAACACACCAAATAGCATTGGAATATTCGGCCGCAGCGCTACTGATCCCCTCCTTAGAAATATCGATTCCGACCGCCAATAGAGAATTGGCTGTTTTTCGAAATAATTTTTCTTGAATCTTAGTTAAATGAGAGCCTTCCCCACACCCTGCATCTAGTATACTTGTCTGTTCATTGATTCGGAGTTGATTGATTATTTTATCGCTTATCACAGTATTTAAGGGATCAAAAAATCTGCTTTTGCTGATCATTCTTCTGTATTCGAACATTCGCTTATCATATTTAGTTTTTTTGGCTTGTGACAATAGGTTTACATATCCCTGCTTCGCTATATCAAAACAATGCCGATTGCTACATATTAAACTTTGTACATTGATCATTTGCATCTGACCGCTACATAACGGGCATCTAAATATCTCTTGAAATCGTGCAATAACAGCTGCACTTATCATCTTTTTACTATATTTGGACACAAAAAAGCACCCCATTCATTCGTAATCGGTGAATGAAGAAGGCACAGTCAAATAAACCCAAACCATTTTTTTAAAAAATAGATGGGTTAAGTGATCTGTACCTTACATTACCTTAAACGAATGAATTTGATGATCATAGTGTAACTCTCCTAAATTGTAAGGGTATTTAAAACCGCTCTAATTATAACATATTCTGATCTCACTTTAGTGCTAGTTCATTCTTGCATGATGAAATATATCATTGCGTTAAACTGCCCGTTACTTCAATGAAAATAGGGAGCAACTGCCGCGGCGGTCTACTCCCTGTCTGATTGAACTATCGTGTCCCGTTACCGCAATCATCGCGTTTATGAGTCTCGTTAATGCACATGTGTCAATTTATCCGGGTTTGCAACAAAGTAGAGATTAACGATGTGGCCATCCAGAACATTGAATGAAATGACAGACAACGTTTTTTCATTCCTATATACGACGACTCCAGGCAGGCCATTTACCATGGTGATACGATAAGTTAAGCTTCCAAGCAATTTTTGCAAAAAAACCGTTACAGAGTGGGAAATTCGAATGTGCCCATGAAGGGGTTGAAGTAGTGCCTTTACTTTGCCACCCCCGTCTGTGAGGAGTACCGCGTCAGTCGATAGGAATTTCATGATTTGGGCCGCGTCACCTGAAGTAAGAGCATACATGAATTGCTCCACCAAGTTGATGGTTTTCTCCCGATCGAAGTGGTCTAAATTATCCGGATCATATTTTACACAAAGACTGCGTTTCGCTCGATGAAATATTTGCCGGCAGTTGGCACTGCTCTTGCCAACGATGTCGGCAATCTCTTCATAATCGTACTGCATCGCCTCGCGAAGCAAGAAAACGGCTCGCTCCACATAAGATAATTGCTGCAACAACAGCAAGTAAGCGGTCGATACCGATTCCTTCTGCAAGTATGAATGCATCGGATCCGTTTCATCACTCGCTGTTGTCACGAGCGGTTCTGGCAGCCAGGTTCCGACGTAGACTTCCCGATGTTTGCTCGTAGAACGAAGCAGTTCAAGACAGCGGTTCGTTACGATTTTGCACATGTATGCTTTTATATTTTGAATGTGGTCAGAACCGGATTTATATAAGGTTAAAAAGGCTTCCTGGACAATATCTTCCGCATCCATGACACTGCCCAGCATACGGTAAGCAAGGGAGAACAATAGTGGTTTATATAAGCTATATATTTGCTCCGTTTTAATGTTGTTTTCCAAGATGACAGACCCTCACTTTCATCCTGATACTCACACCACTATGGTTTCCCGCCAAGACTTACGGCCAGCCTCTATATCCTTTAACACGCGCCGCGCCGCACGTCTTCCGCTTGCCGCCGCAGCATCTGCCAAATTTTCTCCATGGGTGGCCCACTCTCCCGCCACGTAAAGCCCTGTAATTTCGGGTACGGCTGGACCCGGAAATCGATCTTCCCTGCCTAAGTTCATAAAGTCGTAGGCTACAACAATATTGGGGAGGTACTGCCTGGCGACGACTTCCTTCTGCCAGCCCGGTTGGATCAAGTCCAACATCTGTTCGAGGAATCGTTCGTTAGCTTTTGGATCCGTTCCACCAGTACCATTATTTTTCGTAATGTTCACCACCGTAGTGCCATCTTCACTTAGTCGAGTAAATTTCGATTGATTCACGAAGTACACGGGTTGATCAACACCCAAAACCGCGAAATGATCTGGTGCTGAAAGCCGCTTCAAAGAAAGAGTCAAACTTGCCGCCTCAATGACACGAGCCTGTTCTTTCCAGCGTAAAACCGACTTACATCCCGCATCTCCCAAGAGCCGGGAGGTTACTGCGGGTGGGGTGGCGGATATCACATGCGTGATGTCCATCTCCTGACCGTCAGCAAACTTTATTTTACGAACGGCCCCATCATGCTCGATTTCCGTTGCGTTTTTTCCTGTCAAAATGGAGACGCCTGCCCGAACTGCTCTTTCGTAAAGCTGATCAACTAAAGTTTTCCAGCCATCCTGCACATAGACAATGCTATTCTTTTTCGTCGTGCGTGCTATAGAACGTATGACGGGGCCAGCCAATTGGTGATCTGGGGCTTGTGCGTACGAATTTACCCTGAACATTGCGTAAACGATATGACGAGCCATCGGATCACGAAGTTCTTGTTCAATCCAACTCCGCAGACTGATAGCCGGCACTGAATCGGCATCGATTTTTGTCAACATTTTATAAAACTTTATAAACTCCATCTTACCTGACCAACTCAGGTTTTGAGAGATCAAAAATTTTAAAATATGGGTTACCTTATTGTTCCATAGAAACGATACGTTTGCCCCGGGAGATCCCCCTTCCATTCTTATACCTAAATCTTGAAAGATTTCATCCATTGCCCCTCCCTTGATTATTGCATGAGCGCCAAGATCTAAGATAGCCCCGTTTTTCTTGACAGATATTGCCCGACCGCCAAGTTGGCTTGCCTTCTCGAAGAGGACAACGGACTTACCTGCCTGGGCCAACTCAATTGCTGCCACCAAACCCGCAATGCCTCCACCAACGATTGCCACATCAAATTGTTTCATCCTCCATACCTTCCTTCGATGTTTAGTCTTTCATAAACTAAGATGGAGAATGTTGTGGATCTGTGACATGATTCGTTAATCTTTTTTTGGGAAGCCTTAGACTTCGGATATATTTAAGAAAAGACTAATTCTATTGATTATTAAGGATATTAAAAAGAAAGGCTGAAGCGCCGTTATTTGAGTATATTGACCACCCTGGTCAGTTTTGTTAGTATTATATTGACCGGAGTGGTCAATATAATACTAACAAATTTATGTAGAAAGAAGATGGGTCATGCCTCACAAATTTCTAGCTCTGGAGCCAGAAAAACAATCACGTATCATTAATGCCGCGATCAAGGAGTTCGTTCACAAGGGATATAACAAAGCTTCTACGAATGAGATGGTTAAAGATGCGGATATTTCCAAAGGGCTATTGTTTCATTATTTCAGCAATAAGAAAGACCTGTTTTTATTTATGTATGATCATTCTTTGGAGATTATCGGAAATGATTTTTTTGGGAAAATTGATATAAGTGAACGAGACATCATGCAAAGAATGCGCCAGATTATGTACGTCAAATGTTCGCTTGTTGCCAAGTACCCAGACTTGTTCGACTTCATACATGCCCTAAATAATGAAGACTCTGATGAAGTGAAACTTGAATTACAGAATAGAAATAACGAATTTATGGAAAAAAGTTATAGCAAATTATATGAAAATATAGATACCTCCTTGTTTAGGGAGTATGTCGATGTCAGCAAAGCCCTTAATATTATGATTTGGACTATGGAAGGTATTTCTACCAAAAAGCGGGAGAAGGCAAAAGTGCTTTCTTTAAATGATCTTCACTACGACGAGATCTTAGCGGAAATGGATACTTATTTAGCGATATTGAAAAAGAGTTTCTATAAATAAGAAAAAAAGCGAAATTGAAAGGAATGAAATGGATGAATAAAATTGCTATGGGCGATTTTTACTCACCGGAAACGATGCGCGATCCCTTTGCTTTCTATTCGCGACTCCGCGAACAGCAAGAACCTCTATTCCACCTTGATGACGTTTACGGTATGGGAGGAGCCTGGGTTGCATTACGCTATGACGATGTCGTTGAGATTCTTAAAGACCCGCGTTTCGTCAAGGATATGCGAAAATTTTTGCCGTCACAGGATAAACAGGAATCCAGCGGGGATAGCACCTCCAAGGGCAGCTTCCTTGCATGGTGGATGAATATGCCAAATATGCTTACGGTCGACCCGCCGGATCATACTCGCTTACGCAGACTAGCTTCCAAAGCCTTCACACCACGTATGATTGAGGAATTGCGTCCGCGTATTCAGCAAATTACGGACGAGTTAATAGATGCCGTGCAGGGACAAGGCCATATGGATCTTATTGCCGACTTTGCCTATCCATTGCCCATTATCGTCATTTCGGAAATGCTTGGGATTCCCAGCGCTGATCGCGACCAATTTCGTGATTGGACCGAATCTCTAATGAAATCCGTTATGGACCCTCAGCGTGAGACTTCGGCTATTGCGACTTTGGAGGCGTTCGTTCACTATATCAAAACGTTGGTAGCAGAGAAACGCGAACATCCCGGCAATGATCTGACGAGCGGTTTGGTTCAAACTTATGAGGAAGGAGACGTGCTCAGCGAGAACGAGCTCCTTTCGACGATTTGGCTGCTCATCACCGCTGGACATGAAACGACCGTCAATCTGATTGGCAATGGCGTGCTCGCTTTATTGCAGCATTCTGATCAATTGCAATTGCTGCAGAACGATCCTTCCTTGCTCCCCTCCGCCATCGAGGAGTTGTTGCGCTATGCCGGTCCGGTAATGGTCGGAAATCGATTCGCGGACGAAGATATATCCATGAATGGTAAAGTGATCCGTAAGGGAGAGATGGTGCTATTCTCTCTGACCGCCGCCAGTATTGACCCGCAGCAGTTCTCTAACCCCGAAGTACTGGATATCACGCGTGAGGAGAATCAACATCTCGCCTTTGGCAAAGGTATCCACTATTGCATGGGCGCTCCGCTTGCGCGCATGGAGGGGCAGATCGCCATAGGTACCCTGCTTCACCGTATTCCAACTTTGCGCCTGGCAAGCAATCCCGATCAGCTGACTTGGAGTTATAGCAAGTTTCGTGCGCTTGCAAGCTTGTCAGTGACATTCTAGGCGAACTAGGTGATGAAATTCTGCGAATGAGTGAGTATATTTAAGTTTAACCCTTAAAACCGATGGGCGGAGAACGCTAGTTCAATAAAATAGTGGCAGTCTAGGACCGTCTTGGTCGATTAGTATGGGTAGAAAAGAACCAAGCCCTGCTTGAACGCCTAGAACCGATCCTAGAGGCTCTTAGGACGGGAAATACACACCATCTTGCCGGAAAGAAAGGCCGTGAGTATGTCGAAGAGGAACATGTCCATGCCCGGTAAACATACGAGAAACACAGAAGGTGTACGGCAGTATGCCCAGCAAAAGAAGCTATCCACCGCGGTGAAGGTCCATGAGGCAATTCAAAGACTTATTAAGCAACGAGGCAAGATTAACTTCAATAGCGCTTCCACGGAATCCCGTGTTTCTAAAGCCTACCTTTATAACCACTCGTAGATTCGAGAACTAATAGAAACGTTGCGTAAACAGCAAGAAGGCATAGATGTCTTTTATGAGGGTCAAGGCGGTGGTCAATTCGTAGATTTCCTTATAATGCTGGTAGAAAACCGCCCTAACGTGGAGATTCAGTATGAAATTCAAGGTATTGTTGAAACCTTGGATGAACTCGTACTGTCTCATAGAGTTAAAAAACAAGCATTCCTTACCGCTGAGGAAGCTAAGTAACGGGGTGCAGTTCAGTCCTAGACTGCCGCTGTTTTATTGAGCTAACGTTACCCGTTAGTTGAGCAGCATGGTGATGTTGTTAAATTTAACGAATAAAACTAATCAAGACTGCTACCGCACCCATTAACACAAAAATTGAAAATGCAAAGTAGCCGAAGATCTTTAGAGGACGCGGCATTGAATTTAAATCTATTTTTTTCATTGGTCCTCCACCCTCAATACTTTGAATAGAGCTAAGGTTCTCATCGACATAATTATCGTTACTGTACAAATGTTCCTTTTCGGGCTGGGTTTTATGGATGTTGTTTGTGCTCATTCCAAGTCCCCTCTCAATTTGGTTTATGTGGAATATTCTACCACGTTTATGAAACTCATGTAACCCATCAATCACCACGCTAACCTGCCCGTTAGCTTAATAAACTGACGAATTAAATAACAGCTTTAATTCATTTTCAACGATCAGCATTTAGTATAAAAAAGCAGCCAATCTTATATATGATTGGCTGCCTTCACTTCACGTTTCGTTTAATAAAAAAGGTAAACCAACCAGTAATGAATGCTATTACGGTATATATGACTTTCCAATCTCTATATCTTAGTTGTAGTACGTTTTCCTAACCATAATCCATTTAACATAATGGTGATCGCAATATTTAATAAACCATCTTCGTTTAATATGTACCAATTTTATTTGACAAGCCAGGTTGCTTGATTGCAGAATTGATGCTCTCGATTCCTATTTATGTATTCCATTATTACTTTTTATCCTTAAGTTTCCAAAAAACAAACCCCTTAATAAGGACAATTGAATAACCAGAGGGCCTTTCCAAGTCAATATTAAACGGTACATTTTAAGAGTAAAACTAAATTTTATTTATCATATCGGCTATCGACCATACCCAACCAATCAACGATACCCATAAAGGAATAGATAATGTGCTACCCCATAATAACCCGATAACGAAATTTCCGTCCTTATTCATTGGCGTTGCCTCCTGAGGTAATCTGTCGTCCATTTCTTTTCTTTGTGTTACTTATAGTATATGTAAGCGCTTCAAAAAATACAAGATAATTGTTTAAATTTTCAGATAATTCTGTTAATTAAGTTTATGAGTTAGAATTTCTCAGTTATGCGGTATAAATCATAAATTGATGGTTTTTATGATTAGACAACAGCTCAGCACGCCAACAAACTCTTTCTCCTATACTGGATGCAATTTAGCTGAGAACATATCTAATTAGAAAAGCCATCCCCGCATCAGCCAAAGAATATGGAAGTGGCATTAAAGTTCAAAGTGGTACGTATTGTAATTTGTTTTACGTATGGCATTTTGAATATCCCCCATCGTAAAATTTTTCGATCTGGTTATAGATGCTGTCCAGCTGCTTCTTCAAATACTTCATATCATCTAGGCTTACATGTTCCAATTCGTTCGCGCGGCAGGCTTCTTGATTGATGTTGTTCCCGATTTTGTTGACCTAAACCAATTGTTCCACCTGCGAGAAGTCTCGTTTGATGATATAACCCTCCAACGCCATTTGCCGAAGGCAAGGGGTCTTGGTTTGGCACTCGGCGCCCTGCCCGCTAGACCATAATCAGACTACGCAGCCTGTGATTTACACCCATGAATAGCCCGAGGATCTGCGTCCGGCCTTGTCACCAAATCGCGGGTGCAAAGAAGGCCGCGGGAGACCCCGCGGCCGGCCATTAAATTTCCCTAAACATAGCAATATCTTCAGTGATTGTCATATTTGATGCTCACATAGACGAAAACCTTCTTGTCCCGACTATAATCGTTTCCAGTATGTCCCTTAACCCTCCACTCCGCTTTGTAACCTCCGGGCACCTCGGCAGCACTGTACTCGGTACCATCTGGGAGTTCCGTCGTATCTTCCGGCAATCGGTTACCCTCGCCCACGGTCTCCAGACTAAGGTCATAATCTTCCCCTTCCGGGGAAACCATGGAGACCTTAACGACTCCATGGAAACCTTCAGGGGGGCTCCAAAATCCACTCAACTCTTGTCCTGAGGACGAAATGTACCCGTAATATAACGAATACTCATAATTGGATCCGTTGGCTTGATAAGTTTTGGAATCGGAAAGCTGGAGTTGGTTCGGATCAACCTGATACAATGAACCGCCGTCAATCCGGTACCATACGCCATCCTGGTATTGCAACTCTCCCGGACCGCTGAAGGAATACAAGAGTTTACCCTGTTGGGCGGAATAAAGGTAAGTTGTGTCTTTAAACGTGTACGCTACTGTGCCGTCCGGTGCCAGCTGCTTGATGGAGAGAGGCACGTTTGTCCATGACGTCAGATGAGAAGTTGCATAAACTTGTTTTGTCACGCCTTCCGGCGACCGGACATACAAGATCCAACGCTCTGTTCCCTTGTTATACTCCTTATAGGCAATCCATCCGTTGTTGATTTGGTACGATTTTCTCGGGTCGGCTGAATAATCTGCTCTTTCGACAGGGTTTATGGCGATCGTAGTAATCCGGTCATCGGCGCCGCGAACTTGGAGCGACCACTTGTAATAACTTCCGTCATACCACCTTGCGTTGTAGAGTATATTTTTTCCGTCTGTCAAAGCCCCGTATGAATAGTAGCCGGGTGAAGGCGGCCCATAAATCGTCAACGTACCGTCGGGGAGATGGCGGGCCATGCGGTAATCAAACGTATAAACTACCGTTCCGTCAGCCGACAGATCAAAATCGCTCCTATTTTCAAAAAAAGCATTTTGCAAAAAGTGGGACTTTCCTGTAGTTAGATCCACAACGATGCTTCTAAATACTGCAAAATCCCCTTTTACTTCGTATAGGCTCTCCCTGTCCCAACTTTTTTGAACCGCACCGTCCTTCCAATAATGACTCGCAACGGTCCCTCCGGATAAGGAATACACAACGCCGTGTGCGGATAGCTTCGCAGTACTAATGGTATTCTTGGAACCGTTGGCATCGTAAACTTTTGCTATGCTTTTATCAGCACGGTTGTACAGCCAGAGCGATTTATCGCCGGTCTCTTTCCACAAAATACGGCTTTGGTCAAGGTCGAGAATGGTTCCGTTAAACCGGTAAAGCAGCGTTTCTGCTCTTGGTACTGGATTATTTGCAGCAGTAGTGATCAACTCTTCTTTTTTCACACTTTGGTTGCCATCGGCATCGACGGCGACCAATGAAAAGAGGTAGGACGAATTTGAAGACAACCCATTCACTTCATAGCTGTTCACGTCCCCGTTCAAGGTAGCCAGCAGCATGTTGTCTTGGTATACCAAGTACTTGTCTATCCCCGTTTCATCCGTGGCATGCTGCCAATTCAGCTGTACGCTGTTGTAGGTCACATCGGTAACCGTCAGCACGTCGTACTCAAGCCACTGTGGCGCTTCAGGATTCGCAATTTGTACGGGAGTATTACGGTATATCGTTGTTCCATCGCCGAGTTGGCCAGAATGATTATTCCCCCATGCCCAAACGGTTCCGTCGCTTTTCACCGCCAAACTATGCGAACCATCATTCGTCGCGATGGTGGACACCGAATCGAGATTGGTTACCTGAACGGGAGTATAACGGGTTGTTGTGCTTCCATCGCCGAGTTCGCCAGAAGAATTATCGCCCCACGTCCAGACGGTTCCATCGCTTTTGAGCGCCAAAGTATGCGAAGAGCCCGCAGCGATGGCGGTCACCAAACCGAGATTGGTTACCTGAACGGGAGTATAACGGGTTGTTGTGCTTCCATCGCCCAGTTGGCCATAACTATTCGATCCCCACGCCCAGACGGTTCCGTCGTTTTTAAGTGCCAAACTATGCGAATAACCCGCCGCGAAGGCTACCACCGAATCGAGACCCTGTACTTGAACAGGAGTATGACGGTAGGTGGTTGTGTAGGGTCCATCGTTGAAGGTTAAGCCGCCGGGCACCCCGTGTTGGCCTGAGTCATTGTTACCCCACGCCCAAACGGTTCCGTCGCTTTTAAGCGCCAAACTATGGAGTTTTCCCGCAGCAACGTCAACCACCGAACCGAGACCCTGTACTTGCACGGGGGAAGAACTACCGTTCATGCTTCCTTCGCCCACTACAGCATCGTAGATATTCCACTTCCCATCGCCCAGTAGACCGTGGATATTCCACCCCCACGCCCATACCGTTCCATCGCTTTTTACCGCCAAATTATGATAATGCCCTGAAGCAATGGCGACCACGGAGCTTAGAGAGGTTACCTGAACGGGAATATAACGGTAGGGCACGCTTGAATCACCCCGTTGACCATTCCAATTGTTACCCCACGCCCAGACGGTTCCGTCACTTTTGAGTGCCAAACTAAAACCACTACCCGCAGAGATGTCGACAACCGAATCGAGACCCTGCACTTGAACTGGAGTATAACGGTCTATCGTAGTTCCATCTCCCAGTTGGCCATATTCATTGTTTCCCCACGACCAAACCGTTCCGTCCTGTTTTAGAGCGAGAGTATGATCCCCTCCTGCTGCAACCATCGTTACGCCCGAATTCGAACTCTCTGCTACTACCGCGGAACTGGCCTCAGCGGCGGCTGCCTGAAAGGGCAGAAGCAGCGTCAGCAACAAAAAGGCACAAACTAAAAGCATAAACCGTCGTTTCATCCATCTTCACTCCAACCATTTTTTACCTTAAATCTACCATATCACCGGAATCTACGAATCTGCCCAATGCACTATTACAAAACAAATCTACCATAAATTTCAACACAAACATTGTTATATCCGGATTGAATGAACTCGATACGGTCATTTAGGGGTTAGAATGATAGCTCTAGTCTGTATGTCAAAAAGTGAATTATCTCATTTTGACATATGTCATTTCTTTAAAGTGCTTTTTGAAATGATTTTTCTATCCTTAACGTGGTTTTTTCGCGTTTGTTGGTGCTTCCCCTCTAAGTGAAAACCCATCACCCGTTAACGGAGACGTTAGCTCAATAAAACAGCGGCGCTATATTTTGCTGAATGCTTCGAAAGCGCAAAGGAGGAAAAGCTGGCCAATGGAACCTACCGGGTCTTAGACGGCACGATCTTGCCCGGCTTAGAGCCGGTCGTTCGCTTGGCCAGCCCGACTGAACGAGCTGGGGGATCCAAACAGCTCCAAAGGATGATATAAAATGAACCCATTACATACGCGGGATGGACGAGTCAACCGCGAGCCTCTGCGTTTCGACGTTTAATCTGCGCTAATACTTCCCCAATCGGGCGGCCAAACCGTGCTCCCTTCCGTTCCTTCTCCGCCTTATACCGCGTACCAACCATCGGTAATGCATCCGCAATGAATGGCGCTTCATACTC
>Ga0310900_10000594_pt1 | contig 12748 bp, 7 predicted proteins | sample C24D1metaG_FD_203879 | JGI IMG/M metagenome (GOLD analysis project Ga0310900, IMG submission 203879) | Lab incubated soil microbial communities from West Virginia University Organic Research Farm, Morgantown, WV, United States - C24D1 | ecosystem: Environmental > Terrestrial > Soil >...
GCGTGCCCCAGCCGGACATCTCGGCAGCCATGTCGAGCGCCTTGATCATGTCGGCCTTGTAGGGAAGATTCGTGCGGGCAATCAGCTCACGACGATAGTGATACGGGTCCTTCCCCGCCGCGCGCGCGAGCTCGTCCATGAAGCTCTCGCGATAGAACTCGTGCGCGGCCTGGCCGATGCCGCGGCGCGTCCCGACCGGCACGTGGAAGTTCGTAGTGTGGTTCGAGTAGCGATAGTTCGGCACGTGATAGCGCGACGTGACGTTGAACGATGCGTCGGGCCCGAAGCCGCCGTCCTGCATCGCCGTGCGCACTTCCAGCGCAACCGGCCAGCCGTCCGCGTCGAGGCCGGCCCTGAGCCGCGCCAGGCCCATGGCGCGATACGTCGTGCCGACGAAATCCTCCTCGCGCGTCCACAGCATGTGGATCGGCGTGCCGCGATGGGCGTTGGCAATCATGATGGCGTGCTCGGCCTGCGGGCCGTTGCCGTTGCGCCCGAAGCCGCCGCCCAGATGGCACAGGTGCAGGTGAACGTTGGTCTCAGGAACGCCGGTGATCTTCGACGCGCTGAATCGCGTTTCCTGCGGGCTCTGATCGCCGATCCAGATGTCCACACGATTGTCGGTGACGAGCACCGTGGCGTTGCCGGGTTCCATGCGGGCACGCGGCAGGAACGGCGTGGAATAGGTGGCCTCGACGATCTTCACGGCGCGGGCGAAGCCTGATGCGAGATCGCCCTGATCGGCGCGCACCTGTCCCGGCCGATCGAGTGCCGCCAGAAGCTCCGCGCGCATGTTCGCCGAGTTGAACGCGGCGTTCGCAGGCGGAATCTCCCACTCGATCGGCAGTCGATCGATCGCTGTCTTGGCCTGGTGCCAGTGGTCGGCGACGACGGCGACGCCGCCGCTGAAGATGCGGCCGCGCGTGAGCGCCGGGTCGGGAATCGGGAACCGCACAGCGGATCGCACACCCGGCAGCGTCCTCACAGCCGCGAAGTCGTAGCGCTTGACGTCGCCGCCGTAGACAGGACACGTTCTGACGGCTGCCCATTTCATCCCCGGCAGGCGGACGTCGATCCCGTAGACGGCCTGACCTGTGACCTTGAGCGGAACGTCGAGGTTCTTCTGCTCGGTTCCCATCAGCGTCCACCGGTCCGGCGGCTTGATGGTGATCGACTCGGGGTTTGGATGCGGCGTCTTCGCGGCGAGATCGGCCAGCTTGCCGTAGGTTGTTGAGCGGCCGCTCGCAGCGTGAGTGATGACGCTGTTCTTCGCGGTCAGCTCACGTGCCGGTACGTTCCAGAGGGCCGCGGCGGCAAGCAGCAGCCGCTCACGCGCTTCCGCTCCGGCAAGCTGCAGGTAGTAGCGCCCGTCTTTCACCGACGAGGCCGCGTTCGTGCGCATGCGGCGGTACAGGCTGTCGGGAATGCCCGAGACGCCGACACGATCGCGATTGCCGAACGTCGGCACGCCGCCGCCTCTGGGATCGGTCGCGCCTTCGAACGGCACTTTCAGCGTCCACGCTGGCGCCATCTCGCGCGCGTCACGGTTGGCGGAGGCGTACTGCGGCCGTACCTTGCTCCAGTCGCACTGCAGCTCCTCGCACACCATCATGGCGTTCGAGGTCCACACGCCCTGGCCCAGCTCGGTCTGTGCGATGCGGATCGTCACGGTGTCGTCCGGAGCGATGACGATCCAGGCGTTGATCTCGGATGTTGCGGGATCTTCGTACCACGGCGCACCCGTCGTCTTGCCCGGCGATTGCGCGCTTGCAGGCGACGGCAGCCAGAAGCCGAGCACGAAGGCTCCCTGAGCCGCAGCCACCGTGGCGAGGAACTCGCGGCGGTTGACGGAGGTCGTCATGCGCGCTTCCTCATCAGGTCCGCAGCCAGGTGAATCGCCTTGCGGACGCGGTGGTAGGTGCTGCAGCGGCAGGCGTTCGTCACTTCGGCGTCGATCTCGGCGTCCGTCGGGTTGGCGTGCCGTTGCAGCAGCGCCAGCGTGCTCATGATCAATCCAGACTGGCAGTAGCCGCACTGCGGCGCGTCGAGTTCCTTCCACGCGAGCTGGATTGGATGGCTTCCGTCAGGCGAGAGCCCTTCGATGGTGAGGATCTTCCGGCCGACGGCTGTTGCGGCGGGAACGCTGCAGGAGCGAACCGGCCGCCCATCGAGATGCAGCGTGCAGGCGCCGCACTGGCCGATGCCGCAGCTGAACTTCGTGCCCGTCAGGCCGAGGTAGTCGCGAATCACCCACAGCAGCGGGGTCTGCGGGTCCGCATCGACGGTGCGCGACGTGCCGTTGATGTTCAGGTCGAACGCCATGCTGCGTTCTCATGGCCCGCCGCCGTTGAGGCGTCGGCGGGCAGCGCGCCGATTGTAGCGCTGCTGGTTGTCAACCGGCCACGGGGAGATACGGAGGGCGGCGGAGGGCACGGATTCAACACGGAGGAACGGAGGCACGGAGACGCACGGAACAGTCAAGGTTGACCACGAAGATCACGAAGAAGTTCGGCCGTTCGATTCGCCGGCGCGCCAGCGCGCCGCTGCCGCGGCGTGAGGGAGTCGCAGATACAAGCCACCGTCGACCTCTGAGTGGTTTGTATCTGCGATCCCTGACGTCGCGGCTGGCCGCCTTGGGCGGCCAATCGAACGGCCGGACCTCCGTGCCTCCGTTCCTCCGTGTAAACCCGTGCCCTCCGCAAAACTCCGTGTCCTCTACTGGACCTCGAGCACAGCGATCAGCGTCGTATTCGAGCTCGTCCCTGCCATGACATCGAAGCGGCCCGGCTCCACGACACGTTGCATGCGGCGATCGATCATCGAGAGTTCGTCGGGCCCGAGCGTGAACCGCACCTGCTTCGACTCACCCGGCTTGAGCGTGACCCGCTCGAACCCGCGCAGCTCCTTGACCGGACGGGTCACCGAGCTGACCTGATCGCGAATATAGAGCTGCACGACCTCGTCGCCGGCACGGGCGCCCTTGTTGGTCACACGCACCGTGACCTCCGTCCGCCCGCCCGGGCCGATCGTCGGTGAGGCGATTCTCAGATCGTCGAGCGCGAACGTCGTGTAGCTGAGTCCGAAACCGAACGGCCACAACGGCTCGCGCGTGAGATCAAGGTGGTTTCGGAACGACGTCGGCCGCCGATTGTAGTACACCGGCAGCTGGCCGCTGTGGCGCGGGAACGTCACCGGCAGCTTCCCGCCGGGATTCACCTCGCCGAACAGCACCTCGCCGATCGCCGTGCCGCCTTCCTGTCCTGCGTACCACGCCTCGACGATCGCCGGCACGCGTTCAGCCACCATCGGCATCGCCAGCGGACGGCCGTTGATGAGCAGGGCGACAACCGGCTTGCCGGTCTGCAGCATCGCCGCGACGAGCTCCTCCTGCTGGCTCATGAGCGTGAGATCGGCAACGTCCCCGAGATGGTTGTCGGCCCATGCCTCGCGCGACACCGACTCGTTCGTCCCGATCGCCAGCACGATGGCGTCCGCCTGCTTCGCAACCGCAACCGCCTCCTGAATGCGTCCGCGATTCTTGGCCGCATCGGCCATCACCACCGCATCGGCGCTCCAGTTCGCCTCGTGCTCCGTGATCCGGACGCCTTCGGCGTGCAGCACCTTCATACCCTGGCCTGCCAGAGCCGTGATGCCGGCCAGCACGTCGACACCGCGCCCCGGGTCGCGCGAGTAGCCGCCCAGGTGCAGCCCCTTCGCGTTCGGACCGATGACCGCCAGCGTCTTGATCCGTCCCCGATCGAGAGGCAGGAGACCTCCCTGATTCTTGAGTAGGACGATTGATTTGCGCGCCGCCTCCAGCGCGATCGCCTGATGCGCTGGCGTGTTCGTCACGCGCTCTGCGCGCTCGACGTCCACATAGGGCTGTTCGAACAGTCCGGCGAGAAACTTCGCCCGCAGCATCCGCGTCACTGACCGATCGATCAGCGACTCCGCAATGCGGCCGCTCTTCGTGAGCGCGACAAGTTCGGGAAACCCGTACGGATCCGGCAATTCCAGGTCAACGCCGGCTTCGAGCGACTGGGCACCGGCATCGGCCGCATCGAGCGCGACGCGGTGCCGGGTCCGCATCTGCTCGACGCCGTAGTAGTCGGACACGACAAGCCCCATGAACCCCCACTCGCGGCGAAGGATGTCCGTGAGCAGCCACTGGCTCGCGTGCGACGGCACGCCGTCTACTTCGTTGTAGCTCGGCATCACGGTGTACGCACCGGCCTTCACCGCCGCTTCGAAAGGCACGAGCAGCTCGGCGCGCAGCAGCCGTTCCGACACCAGCGGCGGCGCGGTGTTGATGCCGCCCTCGTGCGAGCCGTGGCCGGCGAAGTGCTTCAGGGTGGCGAGGACCTTGTCCTCGGCCAGCGGGAGGCTCGTCCCCTGATAGCCACGGACAGCCGCGATGCCCATGCGCGTGACGAGATACGGATCCTCTCCATAGGTTTCCTCGATCCGCCCCCAGCGGGGATCACGCCCGAGATCGACCACGGGCGAGAGCACGTGCTGCGTTCCGCGGGCGCGCCCCTCGAGCGCGGCGACGCTCATCGTGCGCTCGATCAGCGCCGGATCCCACGTGCTGGCAAGTCCGATCGGAACCGGGAAGTGCGTGCCGCCGGGTGCGGTGAGACCGTGCAGCGCCTCCTCGTGAAACATCGCCGGAATACCCAGCCGGGTGTTTTCCACGAGCCACTTCTGCACCGCGTTCACGAAGATGGCGTGGTCACGCGCGGCGCGCACGCCGCCTCCCGCGATCTCGCTCGGGCGGGCCACCTCGCCGATGCCCCGGCCGAGCAGCGCCTGGGCCTTCGACGGATCGAACCGGCCCTGCGCATCCTGAATCTCACGCTTGCGGTTCCAGACGCCCTGGAGCTGCATGACCTTCTCCTCGAGGGTCATCCTCTGAAGAAGATCGGCGACTCGTGCATCAACCGATGCGTCTCGCTGGCGGTACAACGGGGGTGTGTTTTGCGCGTCAACCAGCACAACCGCGGCGAGGACGATGGTCGGGACACAGGCAGACCGGACACGGGACATCGAGGAAATCTCCTGGCGAATTATGGCTCTGGAGGCGGCATTATTATTCCCCTGGGGCATAAGCACTATGCCGCTTGAAGTGCCTCTCGACGCCGTGCGACTCTCGCCCGGAACCATGCGGGCGGAGCCATGACTTTTCGCGTAGCCTCGTTTTCCGGTCTCCTCGGGCTGCTGCTGGCCATCTCAATCGCAGCTCTCGACGGGCAGGCGGCGAAAGGATCAGCCGGCACCCGCGGCGCACCGCAGGCGTCGGCGGTTCAGCCTCGCGCGCTGCTGGACAAGTACTGCGTCACCTGCCACAACGACAAGCTCAAGACGGCAAACTTCTCGCTGCAGGGACTCGACCTGGCCAAGGTCGGCGATCACGCTGAGCTGTGGGAAAAAGTCGTTCGCAAGCTTCGCGCGGGCGTGATGCCGCCGCCAGACGTTCCGCGGCCGGCGCTTGCCGATTACGAGGGGCTTCGCGACTGGCTGGAGGCCGAGATTGATCGGTCCGCCAGCGCACGGGCCACGCCGGGCTCGGTGGTCCTGCATCGACTGAACCGCACCGAGTACGCGAACGCGATACGCGATCTGCTCGACATGCAGATCGACGTCACGGCGCTGCTGCCACCGGACGACTCCGCGAATGGCTTCGACAACATCGCCGGCTCGCTGACGATCTCACCGACGCTGCTCGAGTCGTATACGACAGCAGCGGCGCGCGTCGCGCGCATGGCGGTCGGCTACTGGAAGTCGCCGACCGAGGCCACATACCTGGCGTCCAGCGACGCCTCGCAGAATCATCGGCTCGAGGGCATGCCCTTCGGGACACGAGGAGGCATCGTCGCGCGCCACGACTTTCCCGCTGACGGCGAGTACAAGTTCTCGATCCAGAACTTCGGCATCGGAAGCTACGTCCCGGGCGAGCAGCTCGCGCTCATCATCGACGGCGAGCGCGCCCACGTCTGGCCGTACCGCGGCGTCGGTGTGGCGGTGGGCATGACGGCGGACAGCGACGGCACGCTGGAGGTGACAGTGCCGGTGCGTGCCGGCTCGCGCATGCTCGGTGCGACGTTCATCGCCACGAACTATCGGCCGAGCCTCGACATCATCCGTCAGTACGATCGGAAATCGCTCGAAAACAACACGATCCCGCAGGTGCAGTACTACCCGGCGATCGGCTTCGTCCGCATTCAGGGACCGTTCAACGCGCAGCGGCCCACGGACTCGGCAAGCCGCAGGAAGGTCTTCGTCTGCCGGCCTGCACAACCCGCACAGGAAGCCGGATGCGCACGGCAGATCCTCACGTCGCTTGCCCGCCGCGCGTATCGTCGTCCGGCGACCGCCCAGGAAACGAAGACTCTCCTCGCCTTCTACGACGAGGGGCGAAAGGGCGGGAACTTTGACGACGGCATCGAGCTGGGACTGAGGCTGCTGCTGGCAAGCCCGCAGTTCCTGGTCCGCAGCGAGCAGGAGCCGGCGACGGTTCGAGCCGGACAGCCCTATCGCCTTACCGATCTCGAGCTGGCGTCGCGGCTCTCCTTCTTCCTCTGGAGCAGCGTTCCGGACGACGAGTTGATCACCGTTGCGGCGCAGGGACGATTGAGCCAGCCGAAGGTGCTCGAGCAGCAGGTGCGCCGCATGCTGGCGGATCCGCGATCCGAGGCGCTGGTCACCAACTTCGCGCAACAGCTCCTCTACCTGCGCAACCTGCCGGCGACGTCGCCCGACGGCGTCTTCTATCCGAATTGGGACGACGAGCTCAGAAAGAGCCTGCAGCAGGAGTCGGAGCTGTTCTTCGACAGCATCATTCGCGAAGACCGCAGCGTGCTCGATCTGCTGACCGCTGACTACACATTCGTGAATGAACGGCTGGCGCGGCACTACGGCATTCCGAACGTCTACGGATCGCGCTTCCGACGCGTCACGCTCCCGGCCGGGATGGACTACCGCCGCGGCCTGCTCGGCAAAGGGAGCTTTCTCGCCGTGACGTGGACGCAGAACTTCCGGAGCTCGCCGGTGAAGCGTGGTGTCTGGGTACTGGAGAACATTCTGGGCACACCGCCGCCCGAGCCGCCGCCGAATGTTCCGGCGCTCGAGGAGACGAAAGCTGAAGGCGGCAAGACGCTGACGCTACGCGAGCAGATGACGCTGCACCGCGGCAGCCCGACGTGCGCCAGCTGTCACAAGATCATGGACCCGATCGGCTTCGCCCTCGAGAACTTCGACGCGGACGCGAGCTGGCGAACGAAGCAGGGCGGGAACGGCGGGATCCCGATCGACACCAAGGTCAGGCTGTATGACGGCCAGGAAGTGGAAGGGCCGGCCGGACTGCGGAACGCGCTGTTGCGCTATTCCCCGCAGTTCACCCGCATCTTCGTCGAGAGGCTGATGACCTACGCAACAGGACGCGGAGTCGAGTACACCGACATGCCGACGATCCGCGCCATCGCGCGGAATGCCGAGGCCAATGGCAACCGGTTCTCGGCCCTCGTGCTCGGTGTCGTCCGAAGTTCGCAGTTCCAGATGAGGGTGAAAACCGATCGCGCGGCGGCCACCAACTGACCCACGGCGGTAGTGGCCGACCATTGAGGTCGGCCCTGAATGGAGCACCACGATGTTCGTGACGAAGCGACACATTCCGAGACGCACCTTCCTGCGCGGAGCCGGCGTGACGCTGGCGCTTCCGCTGCTGGAGTCGATGGTGCCCGCGCTGACGCCGGCCAGATTGACTGCGGCGGCGCCCCAGCGGCGCTTCGTCGGCATCTGGCACCCGCACGGCGCGTCGCCGGGCTACTGGAGCCCGCTGCAGGAAGGACGCGACTTCGACTTCTCCTTCATCACCAAGCCACTGGAACCGTTCCGCAATCGCGTCGTGCTGATCACCGGCCTCGACATGCCGGAGGCGATGGCCACGACGGACGAGCCGGGCGGCGATCACGCGCGTGGCGCGGTGCTGCTCTCGGGCGCCCGGCCGCGGCGCAACGCCGTCAGTCCGTTCCTCGGCACCACGATCGACCAGCTGATTGCCGCGAAATACGGGCAGGACACGATCCTGTCGTCGCTGCAGCTCGGCGTCGAGGACACGGGCAACTTCGGCAACTGCAACTGGGGCTACAGCTGCGCCTACACGAATTCGATCTCCTGGTCGTCTGCCACGCAGCCGCTGCCGACGCAGATCAACCCGCGAGTAGTCTTCGAACGGTTGTTCGGCGATGGAACCAGCGCCGAAGAACGCCGTCGCGATCGGCTGCGCAACGCCAGCATTCTGGACGCCGTCGTCGATCAGCTTGGCAGCTTCAAGACCGGTCTCGGCGCGGGCGACAAGGCGCGCGTGGATACCTACGTGGACAACATCCGCGAGCTGGAGCGGCGCATCCGCATTGCGATGGACAACTCGGTGAAGGAGCCGTCCGCCGATGTGCCGTTCGGGCTGCCGGAGAGCAACCACGTCCACTTCCGGCTGATGTACGACCTTATGGCGCTGGCACTGGAAGGCGACATTACGCGATCGATCACCTTCATGCTCGGCCGCGATCTGAGCGGCGCCAGCTTCCCCGAGTCGGGTTTCACCGGCGGCTGGCACGGCACATCGCATCACGGCGACAAGCCTGAGAACATCGCCAACTACGCGAAGGTGAACCGATATCACGTGCAGAACCTCGCCTACTTCTGCGAGAAGCTGAGCAAGATCCCCGATGGCGACGGCACCCTGCTCGATCACGTGCTGATCTACAAGGGCAGCAACATGGGCAACTCCCATCGCCACGCGCACGAAAAGGTGCCGGTGGTCCTCGTCGGCGGCATCGACGGAACCTTCAAGGGCAACCGTCATCTCGTGTTCCCCGACAACACGCAACGCACGTCGAACATGCTCGTCAGCCTTCTCCACCTGTATGGCATCGAGCGATGGCTGACGCCTGACGGCAAGGAGATGACGGACAAGCTCGGCACGAGCACCGGCCGGCTCCAACCGCTCGAGATGGTGTAGATGAGACAGGCCGCGGAGACGCCGAGACGCGGAAAGAAGTTGATTCCGACTCCGCGTCGCCGCGACTCCGTGGTTCGTGGTAGTGAAGGTTTGTATCGAATGAAACATGGTGTCGTCGTCGCAGCTGTCTGGCTGGTGATCCTCGGTACTGGACTGTCCGCACAAGGGCGCGCAACGCGCCCGCAGGTCGTACCGCCGCAGGGACCGGCGCGGCAGGTGATCTTCAAGCACTGCACGTCGTGCCATGGCATCGACGACTACGCCTACCATGCGCGCGATCGCGCGGGATGGGATGCGTTGCTCACCGCCAAGCACGAGGGCCTCGCGGTTCCGCTTCCGGCACAGGATCGAGCGGTGCTCCTGGATTGGCTGGCCGAACGATTCGGGCCCACGTCGAAACCGTTTCCACGCGCATATGTGGCGCCGGTCATCACCACCTTCTTCTCGGACTCCGAGGGCGAAGGGATGCTCAAGCGCGCCTGCACCTCCTGCCATGCGATGGATCGGGTCAACACCGCGCGCTTCAGTCCCGATCGCTGGAGGGTGGTGACCGTGGATATGCGGGAACGCGGCGCGAGACTCGACGACGAGGAACTTGAACGGCTGGTTGAGTGGCTTGGCCGCACGAAGGGGACGAACGACAGTGACCGTCAGTAGCCGCGCCGGGCTCGCCATTGCGATCGCCGTACTGGTCATGAGCGGCGTGTTGTCGGCTGCCGATGACGTGGCACTCAAGCTTCGCGCCACCGGCACGGCGAACAACGCGATCGACGCGCCGCTGACGATCGAACTTTTCCGCTGGTCGACCGACGCCGAGCGGCAGCCGCTCATCGCGGCGTTGGCGCCACCTCCCGCGGCACCGGCCCAGGATGCCGCCGCACCGGCAGCCGGAAGAGGCGGCCGGGCGGCTGGCGCAGGACGCGGGGGCCGTGGAGGGCGCGGCGCCGCGGCACCGCCGAATCCGATGGCGCGACTGACGTCCGCAATAAAGGGCGCGCCAACGGTCGGCTACATCTGGGGCGGCATTACCGGCTATTCGATCAAGTACGCCTGGCGCGCACCGGCGGTGGATCGCACCGAACGAGTCGTGCTGGTGACCGACCGGCGGCTCGACACGCCATTGCTGCCGCCGGCGTCCAGTGTTGCCGCGGACGCGGAGTTCACGGTGCTCGAGATGCTGATTGACGCGAAGGGCACCGGTGAGGCCAGGACCTCGTTGAATACGGCCGTGGTCGTCGATGCCGCGGCCCGGACGCTGGCGCTCGACGGGAAGGCCGGCGCACCGCCGGCGTTGAGGATCACGCGATGACGCGTTTCAGGACCTGGGTGTTCGGAGTTGGGTGTGCAGCCCTCCTCGTCGGCAGCGACGCCGCGTGGGCCGCGAGTCCAGAAGTCGCCGATGCCGCCATGCGCGGCAATCGCGCGGCCGTTCAGGCCGCCCTCGCGCGCAAGGCCGACGTCAATCTGCCGCAAATCGACGGCAGCACCGCGCTGCACTGGGCCGTTGACCGTGACGATCTGGAGATGACCGACCTGCTCATCAGGGCGGGGGCCCGCGTCGGCGCCAGGACTCGCGAAGGTGTCACGCCGCTGCAGCTCGCGGCGATCAACGGCAGCGCGCCGATGCTCGACCGCCTCCTCAAGGCCGGTGCGGACGTCAATGCTCCGCTCACACCCGCCGGCGACACGGCACTGATGCTCGCCGCGCGTACGGGAAAGACCAGCGCGATTCGAGTGTTGTTGGAAGCTGCAGGCAACCCGAACGCTGTGGAGAGCTGGGGCGGCACGACTGCCTTGATGTGGGCCGTCTCCGAGGGACATGCCGACGCCGCGAAGATGCTGATTGCGGGCGGCGCGAACGTCAACGCCCGGTCGCACTATGTCGCGGCCGCCAATGGGCGCGGCTTCGAGGGCCGCACGCCGCTTGCGAACTCGACGGACGCCAAGGCTGCGGAGTTCGCGAGCGGATGGCTGACGCCGCTGCTGATTGCCGCGCGCGAGGGCAACGTCGAACTGGCGCGCATCCTCCTGGGCGCCGGTGCCGACGTCAACGCCGCGTCAGGGGACGGCAAGACGCCGCTCGCGCTGGCCATCTTCAATGGCAACTACGACGTAGCGACGTTTCTCGTAGACAGCAAAGCCGACGTGAACAGGGCCGACGCCCAGCGGTTCACGCCGCTCTTCTGGGCGGTCGATCGCCGCAACATGGAAACGGCGCCGAACTTTCCGTGGATCGTCACCGCGGATCCGATGCCGCTGATCAGGAAGATGCTCGACGCCGGCGCCAATCCCAACGCGCTCGTCAACAACACGCCACGCGCCCGGATGCGCGAAGGCTCGCCGCGCATCGTCTTCGCCACGGCCCTCATGCGGGCGGCATTCGCGGCAGACCTCGAGCTGGTCAGGCTGCTGCTCGACTACAAGGCAGATCCGTCGATCATCTCGAAAGACGGCGAAACGATGGTCTCAGCCGCCGCCGGCCTCGCGTTCATCCACGGCTATCACCGCGGAAAATCTCCAGAGGAACGGCTTCAGGTGGTGAAGCGGTTCGTCGAGCTCGGCAACAACGTCAACCAGGCCGACGACTACGGCATCACGCCGCTGATGGCGGCCGGCAACTTCGGCAATGTGCCGATCATTCAGTACTTGATCGACGTGGGTGCCGACCTCAGCGCGCACGATCTCGGCAAGAAGAACGACGGTCAGTTCGGCTCCAGCAACGAGCCGCTGATGCCGGTCGACTACGCCATCGGCGTCGGGACCTTTGTCCCCAACAACGCGGTCATCATCCACGAAGACGCCGTCGCGCTCATGGCGGGCGTCATGAAGCAGCGAGGCATCGCGCACACGACGTCGGAGTGCACGCTGCGCGGATTCACCTGCTCCCAGGTCAAGGTGGATCCAAAGGTCGCCACGCCCGCGGAGATCCTGCGGGCACGCAAGTTCGCCATCGGCCATCAGGTCGAAGGCCTGACCGGCGGCCTCGAAGCGAAGTAGAGCGTTATCATTCGCGGTCATAGTGAAACCGATGCGTCGAGCTGCCACCCTGCCGGCGGTCGCCATCATGTTGTGCGCCTCCGGAGCCCTCACGGGACAGTGGCTGCACCTGCCGACGCCGGGTGTCCCGAAGACCGCTGACGGAAAACCGAATCTGAAAGCGCCGGCGCCGCGGCTCGCCGATGGCAAACCCGATTTCTCGGGCATCTGGCAATCGGCCAGGAAGCTCCCGTGCACGAAGGAAGTCGAGAAGTTCGTCGAGTGCGGTCTCGAAATCGGCGGCTCGCCGCTGGCGTTGAACATCGGCGGCGACATGCCCGGCGGGCTCCCCTACCAGCCGTGGGCGGCGGCGCTCGCGAAGCAACGGTCAGCTGACAACAGCAAAGACGACCCGCATGCGCGCTGCCTGCCCGACAATCCGCCTCGTCCGTGGGGACTGCCGCACATGACCAAGGCCGTGCACTCACAGCGCCTGCTCATCCTGCTCAACGAAGTGAACGCGATGTACCGGCAGGTCTTCATCGACGGCCGGGCGCAGCCGGTCGATCCGAATCCATCCTGGAACGGCTACTCCACCGCCACGTGGGACGGAGACACGCTCGTCGTCCGCACGTCAGGTTTCCGCGACGATCTCTGGCTGGATATGGGCGGGAATCCGATGACCAGCGCGGCCAGGCTGACGGAACGGATCCGGCGGCCAAGTTACGGCACCCTGGAAGTGCAGGTCACTGT
>Ga0310900_10000602_pt1 | contig 12709 bp, 9 predicted proteins | sample C24D1metaG_FD_203879 | JGI IMG/M metagenome (GOLD analysis project Ga0310900, IMG submission 203879) | Lab incubated soil microbial communities from West Virginia University Organic Research Farm, Morgantown, WV, United States - C24D1 | ecosystem: Environmental > Terrestrial > Soil >...
GCATTGGAGATAATCCTGCATTTGAGGAAGGTTCAAGAACGCAATATTTTGTCGGTCATTTTGACGGCCAAGCTTTTACGAATGATGATTCGCCTGAGACGGTATTATGGCTCGATCATGGCAGGGACAACTATGCCGGTGTTACCTGGTCGGATGCAAATCGGCCGGATAACGGGAAGTTGTTTATCGGATGGATGAGCAATTGGAAATATGCGAACTTGACGCCCACAGATAGTTGGAGAAGCGCGATGACTTTGCCAAGAGTATTGACTCTTCGCGCGGTTCGGGACGGTATTCGATTGGTTCAAAAGCCGGTAACCGATGTTCAGAAGCTGCGTCAGCAAACGCAGCGCTTTGAAGGGATTTCTGTAAGTCCGGGGCAAAACCTCCTTTCGGACATTAAAGGCGATACCTTTGATATAGAGTGTGAATTGGAAATCGGCAATGCCTCGGAAATCGGATTTAAGCTTCGTAAATCCGAGCACGAGGAGACCGTTGTAGCTTACAACGCTGTCACTCAATCTTTGTTTATCGACCGCAGCGATTCTGGCGAGAAAGCATTTCATGAAGCTTTCGGCTGCAGGCATGACGTGGCGCTCCAGACGGAGAATGGAAGATTAAAGCTGCATTTGTTTGTCGATCAATCGTCCGTCGAAGTGTTTGCCAATGATGGTGAAATAGCGATTACCGATCAAATATTTCCAGATCCGAATAGCACAGGTTTGGAGCTTTATGTTCATGGCGGCAGCATGAAAGTGATCTCTCTTTCTATTCATGCCTTGAAATCTATTTATTCGGTAGCAACGGTGTAAACGAATATATTCGAATAAGGCGTCGAGATCGATTCGACGCCTTTTCGAGCTATTTAGGAAAATTTATTATTTCTGTGAGGTGTACGAAATGAACTATGAACCTATGTATCGAGAAGCAGGTCATTTTCAGCAATCGCTAAAGCTTGATGATATCGTTAAGGTTTGTTCGATTGCATTTGCAGGGGAAAATAAGATTCTGGAAATCATAGAGATGGGTTCTGGATTTTTTAACAATACCTATTGCATTACATTTCAAGATTATTTCAAGGTTATGCTAAGGGTTTCGCCTAATTACCCTGAATTGCTCTACAGCCACGAAAATCATTTGATGAGGGGAGAATACCTGATACAGCCTTATTTTTCAGTTATCGGGCCGTACATACCTAGAGTGCTTTTTGCTGATTTTAGCCGAAAGCATATTGACCGCGATTATATGTTCCAAAGCTTTATTGAAGGCTTGAATTGGGGCGAGCTGCAGGACCGGCTGTCACAGGAAGAGAATGAATCGATTTGGAAGCAGTTAGGAACAATCGTTAACCGTATTAATGAAGTGACGAATCAGCATTTCGGCATACCGTACCCTGCTCCCCATTATGATAAATGGAGCGGTTATTTTATTAATCTTCTTGAAAATAAACTTCAAGATATTCATCGCTTTAAACTCTTGGATGCTGAAATGCTCGAATATATAGGCCTCGTCAAACAATGCATCCCTTGGCTGGATGACATTTCGGAAGCGAAATTATGCCATGGGGATTTATGGCCCAACAATATATTAGTTAAACAGTCGGAAGCCGGGCTGCAAATTTCGGGGATATTGGACATGGAAAGAGCCTACTGGGGAGACCCTATGGCGGAATGGACCTTTAGTCATTTCGAGTATCCAGAAAGGTTTTGGAACACCTTCGGGGATCGCAAAGATGATAGCGGGGAAAAGATTCGCAAGCTTATCTATAAAGGAGATTTATTTGCAAACGCCATTTTGGAATCCGTTCGCTTTAAGTATGACCCGCCTAACAACGAGTTGAATGCGATTAACATGCAATTAAGAGGGATGCTGCAGGGTTTAAGCAAAGATTAATAAAAGGATTAGACTCAAGTAATGTCAGATGTCAGATGACAAGAAGATGCTCCGATAAGAACATGCATTCATTGCGGGTTCTTAATTTAAATGCAGGTACACCATTTTTTGGCTGCAGAAATGATAAAGCTATTTCTTCTTGTGTTGGTGTTTTTTTGAGGTTTTGGCCGATACAGTACCGGATTCCGAAGATTTCTTTGTATTCTGTGCCGATTCGGCGTTGTCGGCGGTACTTGTTTCGCTTGAGGAGCTCTCAGTCCCGGTGGTAGAAGCCGAGGTTATTTTGATATTTAAGGTTGCGACATTCCCAAAAATAATCGTGCCCGCGTTGTTAACGATGATGACCCGTCCAATATGGCATCCCATATAAGCTTTGCATTCCTTTCTTCGTTACGATTTGAGGCGGCAGTATCCGTGCCTGCTGCTTATATTCTATTCTATGATCGGACGGTCTCATAGGTATTGGCTCTTCGTAGAGTTACAGAAGCCTTTTTATGAAAGGTTAGCGTTTAACTACGATTGCGGGTGACAAATTAAGATCAGTACCATATTTTATGAATTTTGAAAATGATAACATGATTAGTATTTTCCGAAGTAATCTTTGCGCTTCAGAATGGACATGTCGTCGAAAGTTTCCATGTGTTCAAGGAAAATGAAGTATTAGACTGGATGTGTTGATCCCATGTGGCTTTTCGAATTACAATCTCGTCAGACTTCGTAAAATAAGTATTAGACTAACCCCAATAAAAGAAACGATTTAATCTTCTCCTACTCAGACGAAAAATAAGGACAAATGTTTCGGAGGGTATTCCGCTAAACTGCCCGTTACTTCAATAAAAAAGGAGCCGCATCAAAGCGAGCTCCTCTACTTTCGTTTCCCGTTAACTTAAGAATCTCACCCACCAGAACGCCGATCACACATGCAGTCATCTTTCATTTACGCAATGAGCCAGGATTACCCCAAATAGTACTATTAATGTTTTCAATACCATCTATAAAGGGATAATAGCAAGCCCCGATGCTGCATTTCCTACTTTTATCGACTTAATAACCTTATTATCCCTGATTCTTATAACAGAAACCGAATTTTCTCCAAAATTAGCAACATAAGCATATTTACTATCTTGTGTGATGGCTACAATACCGGGTTTGATCCCCACCGGAATGGTAGCTATCACCTTGTTATTTATTAGTTTTATGACGGAAACCGTGTTATCCCCTTCATTACCAACATAGGCAAATTTGTTGTTAGGGGTTATGGCTACACCGATCGGTTTAAGTCCAACTTGAATCTTTTTTAGGATCTTTCGACTATGAATACCTATAACCAAAACATTATTATCCGTGGTGACATAAGCTAATTTGCGGTTCATCGTGAAAGCAATTTGATCCGGGCCGACGCCGGCTTTTATCGTATCGATAACCTTGTTATTTTTCACATCGAAAATAGAAATCGTATTGCTGGCGTTATTACTTACAAATCCTAAAGTTCTTAAGCTGAACTTCTTAGGAGTAATGGTTACTCCTACCGGTTTTTTTTCGACCTTTATCGTTTTAATGACTCTTTGTTTCTTTATACAAATTACTGAAACGGTATTGTCAGCCGAGTTCGTAACATAGACGAAGTTTCGTGATGTACCTACATCCGATGGAGCGTTTCCGACCCGGATGGTGCGGATAATTGTATTTGTTTTTCTTTTGATTACTTGAGCGGTGTTATCATTTTTATTGACAACATAAGCATACTTCCTATCGGGTGTAACAGCAATCTCAAAAGGTCCACGACCGGTCTTGATTGTTGCCTTGACCTTTGTTGTTCGGGTATCAATCACTGACACGGTATCATCCTTGAAATTCGTGACATAAGCGAAATGAAATGATGGCGAAGGTTTACATGCAGTCAAAGGATTACCCCTCCTTTTATGGCTTAATCTAAGCTATTAATTTACTTAAAGGAGTGGCACGGCCATTTTATAGATATTTGCTCCTACGCTTGAGCGCGGGGATGGTAATGTGCGATCCGTCAGGATGTGGCTTCATCCAGGGAAGCGTAAAAAGAGGCTATCACCGGTCATAGACCTTCTGTGAAAGCCTCTTCACTATGAGCTAGCTCCGGCTTCCGCTGGCACACTCACTTCTTCAACCGGAATTCGTTAGGGGTCATGCCGAATTGCTTCTGAAACACTTTCGCGAAGTACTTCGGATCGACATAGCCGACCTGTTCGCATATTTCGTATATTCTCAGACCAGAATGCTTTAGAAGCTCGCACGCTTTCTCCATCCTAACCTGAGTCAAATACGAGTTGAAGAGCAGACCGCTCTCACTTTTGAAAATTTGTCCGAAGTAGTGTGCCGTCAAATGGACGGTCGCTGCCACATCGGAGAGCGAGAGCGGAGTATGCAGGTTGTCTTGGATAAAATGTTTCGCTTTGCGTACGATCTCCTTGTGATACGTCAGCGGGAGCTCGGGCTCGGCTGTATCGCCGTCGGCTTCAATTCTCGGATTGAGCGGTGCTAAAAGACGATCTACGTTCTCGAGAAGCTCATCGGTGTCGATAGGCTTCAAAATGTACCCTTTGGCCCCGTATCTCAGCGCTGTTCTCACGTAGGTGAAATCTTCATAACCGCTAATCAGGATGACCTCCGTATTTGGCATTTCTTCGTAAATGTATTGAAGCAGCTGCAGTCCGTCCATATCCGGCATGCGGATATCGGAGATGACGAGATTGATCGGCTCCGCCTCCAAATAACGAATGGCGTCGTACCCGTTATGGGCGATGCCGACGACCTCGATATGCCGCTCGTCCCATTCCTCCATTGAGCTTAAACTATCCGCAATGATCCATTCGTCGTCGACGATCAATAGTTTTATTTTTTTCATGTCGGCCCCTTCCTCGGCAGCTTGAACGTCACGGTCATGCCTTGCCCTCGTTCGCTTTCCACGTGTATGCCGTAATTCGGCCCCAAATACAGCTTAATGCGCGATTGTACATTAAATAATCCTACCTTACCATGATGCTTGGCCAGCTCGACCGCCCGGTGCTCCAAATCGTCATTCAGCTGCTGAATCGCTTCCGCATGCATGCCGACGCCTTGGTCGCTGACGCTGATGTAAACGTCATCGCCGCCCAGCCAGCCCTTCACCACGATATTCCCGGCATGCTGCTTCGGATCTAGTCCATGAATGACGGCATTCTCAATGACGGGCTGCAAAATCCATTTGATCGTAAGCAGGTCAAGCAGCTGCGGATCGAGCTGAATGTCGTACTCAAAGCCTTCCTTCATTCGCAGCTTATGAATTTCGAGATATTGGCGCGCGTAAGCGACCTCTTTCTCGATTGGAATCATATCTTCAAAGGTGCTGATGCTCATCCGCAGCAGCTTGCCGAGCAGCACGATCATCCGGCTGATTTCCTGCTGCTTTGTTTTGCGCGCCAGCGAATTAATCGATTCCAGCGTGTTGTACAGAAAATGCGGATTGATCTGCGACTGCATCGCCGTTACCTCGGCGCGGCGCTTCTGATCCTGCTCCTCGTACACCTGCCCAACCAAATCTTGAATCCGGCTCACCATCGTATTGAAGCCGTGGCCGAGCGCGCCGATCTCATCCCGGGCCCTGCCTTGATAATGGACGTTGAAGTCGCCCCGGCCAACCTTCCGCATCAGATTGCGAAGCTGCAAAATAGGCTTGGAAATTCTGTCCGATAAAATGAGCGAAACGATCACGCATACGACAATGCTGCCGATCGTAATCGAGTGCGCAACCTGACGGAGGCCGTAAATCGGCTTGTAGAGCTCGCTTTTTAAAAAATAGGCTGTAAAATTCCAATCCGTCGTTTTGTCGTAGCGCTGGATGAGAAAGTAATTCTGCTCCAGACGTTTGTAATCTTCCTCTACAAAGAGACCGGCGGGATACGGATATAGGATTTCTCCGACCCGGTCGGTAATAATAACACCGGAAGCGTAATCGTTGTAAATGTCGCCCATCAGGAATATGTTTTTCAACAAATCGCGCAGCATTTCGATTTTAAAATCGATGATCAAAACGCCATGAGCTCCTGCCCCTGGGCTGCCGATGTTGCGGATGAATGAGAAGACGGGCTGAGCCGGCTCGCGAGCGCTGTAGGACCGGTCGTGCATCTGGGAAATCGAATATAAGCTCGTCTTGTCCCCGCTAGCAGAAAGCCATTGAAAGTCGCTTTGGCGGGTGGCATCGTGACGTAATTCATAGCCGAAAGCATGGATGAGGCCTCGGTCGTTAATCAGCGTCATCCCGATATTCTCCGGACGAATCGCATGTGTCGACGACAACAACCGATCCAAATCGGGGAAAAATGCTTGTCCGGCTGCGGCGTCCGGTGCGCTTAAGAATGCTGAAACGTTCGGATCTTGGGCAATCGCATCTCCCATACGCCGCATATCGGCAATGTAAAAAGATAACGTTTTCAGCTTTTGATCAAGTATATTGATCGTTTCCCTTTGAAGCTTCTCATTCAGCGTGCGTTCGGAGCCTGTTAGCGTAAATAAACCCGATAGCATAAGCGGTATGGTCGAAAGCAGCAGGAACGATAAAAGCAGCTTAGCAAAAATCGAGTTCCTGAACATCAGGTGCGATACCTCCTGCCTCAAGGCTTATCTAGTAATGTAAGTATACCTTAGCAAAACATGCTCAATTCAGGCAACCCGAAAAAACGTGCATGATTTTTACACCTTAATTCGACGGTCTGTCTGTTTTTTCGGCAGTAGATGCATGCTAAATTTGTATTGTAATCGCTTGCAGAGTACAAACTGATATACGAAACAATGGCAGACAACAGTTTAGGAGGCAGCGGTAATGAGACGAAAAAAAGCAATATGGGTTATGATAGCCGCCCTCTTCATATCGGGACTGTTCGGCTGCAGCAACGCCGATTCGCCCGAGCGTCAGGAGCCGGCAAAAGCGGAGGCACCTGACAAGACGCCCGCTCAAAATGAACAGCTCAAGGTCGTACATTATGTCAGCGGCAAGCTGGGGGACAAGGGTTTTTTCGATTCGGCCGATCGGGGACTTAAAAAAGCCGAGTACGTATTCGGATTCGAAACGTCCAGCATCGAAGGCGGCGAGGACCCCGCTGCCTGGGAGCCGGGACTCGAGAAGCTTGCCGCCTCCGGATTATACGACGTCATCATAGTCGGGACATCGAAAATGAGGGAGCCGGTTAAGAAGCTGGCAGTTCGTTATCCCGAGCAGCAGTTTATGTTCTATGACGATACGATTCAAGGCATACCGAATGTGTACGCGATGATCTGCTCACAGAGCGAGGGCTCGTTCCTCGCCGGCGCATTCGCGGCGATGGTTACGACAAGCCCGGAGCTCAGCGGGGCAAATTCCGAGAAAAAAATCGGCTTCATCGGGGGCGAGGACGACGAAATCATTAACGATTTCAAGTCCGGTTACGAGCAGGGCGCTTTGTATATCGATCCGGAAGTGCAAGTGGTTGCGTCTTACGTCGGCGATTTTGTAAACCAAGGCAAGGCGGAGGAATTGGCGGCGAAGCAGTATTTGTCACAGGTCGACATCATTTACAACGTAGCCGGCTCCGCAGGATTTGGACTGTTGAAAGCGGGGAATGATGCCGGTAAATACACGATCGGGGTCGACAGCAACCAAAATCCGCTTTATCCGGGCAGTGTGCTCACCTCGATGCTCAAAAATCTGGATGAGTCCGTATTCCGCGCTTTAAGCAAAATCCGCGGCGGTTCGCTTCCTTTCGGTACGACGGAGGTGCTCGGCGTGAAGGAGATCGGGATCGGGATTGCCCGGGACGAGCTGTATGAGAAGTACGTCCCAAATGATATTAAGGAAAAGATGAAAGATATTGAAAGCAAGATCGCCAGCGGGGAAATCGTGGTGAAGTCCTCCTTGAATGGCAATGCTCAAGATTGAAAGGGGTGAGGAAGGCAAACCATCATTTGGAGTACAAGCATGAGCTGCTGGAAGCTGAATGGGTTATGGAAACGCGGTAGAGCTTTTCAACTATTTAAAGGGGGAATTTTGAATGAAGAACAATAAACGTTGGTCGATTGGCGTATTACTGCTCGTTTTGCTGCTCGTATTGGCAGCCTGCGGAAAGGAGTCGGATACTCCAACAAGTGCTGGGAATGACCCGGAAAACATCAAAGCCGTCTTTTACGTTAACGGTACATTAGGAGACAAAGGTTTCTTCGATTCCACGGAAAAAGGCATGCAAAAAGCGGGCAAAGAACTAGGCATCGAAGTGAAGACAGTAGAAGGCGGTTCTAACCAGGCCGACTGGGCAGCAGGTTTGGAGTCGCTCGTATCCAGCAAAAAATATGATGTAGTCGTTGCCGGTACGAGCCAAATGATCGATATCGTCAAAGATATCGCGGGCAGGTATCCGGATGAAAAGTTCATTTTCTTCGATGAGGTCGTAACAGATGTTCCGAATATTTACTCGATGCTTTACTCCCAAAGCGAAGGCTCCTTTTTGGCGGGTGCATTTGCATCGCTAGTAACGACAAACACGGAGCTGCAAGCGTCAAACCCTGATAAAGTGATTGGATTTGTAGGCGGTATGGACGTTCCTATTATTAATGACTTTAAAGCGGGCTACGAGCAAGGCGCGCAGTACGTCGATCCTGCCGTGAAAATTGTCGCTTCTTACATCGGAGATTTTGCCAACGCGCCTAAAGGCAAGGAGCTTGCGCTTTCGCAATTTAATGCGCAAAAAGTCGATGTTGTTTATCAGGTTGCCGGCGGCGGCGGACTTGGCGTGCTTGAAGCGGGTAAAGCTGCAGGGAAATATACGATTGGCGTCGACGGCAACCAAAACCCGCTTTATCCTGGAAGCGTTCTGACTTCGATGATGAAAAATATCGATGCTTCCGTTTTCCGTGCGCTGGATTTATATAAACAAGGCAAATTGCCTTTTGGCACGAACGAGGTACTTGGCATTAAAGAAGGCGGAGTTGGTCTTGCCAAGGACGAGCTTTACAACAGCAATGTTCCCAAAACGATTCAGGATCAAATGCTCGATATCGAGCAGAAAATGAAGAGCGGAGAGATTCAGGTTAAATCGATCTTGAAATAACGGAGGTCATTATGTCAATCTTACTTCAGATGAAAGATATTCATAAAGTTTATCCTAATGGAACAGCAGCCAATCGCGGCGTTGACCTCACGATACACGAAGGCGAAATACATGCATTGGTCGGAGAAAACGGGGCAGGCAAATCGACGCTCATGAAAATCATGTTCGGATTGGAAGCGCCTACAAGCGGGACGATCGAATATAAAGGCGCTCCGGTTACTTTTCATGGGCCAAAGGATGCTATCAAGTACGGGATGGGCATGGTTCATCAGCACTTTATGCTCGCTCCGTCGCTTACCGTATCGGAAAATATCGTGCTTGGCGAGGAGCCGAGAAAAGGTCCGTTTTCATTGTTCAGAGACCGTAACAAGGAAAGTGAGGAAATTGAAAAGCTGATTCGGACTTATGGACTTAAGGTCGATCCTCACGCGAAAGTAGATACCATCCCGGTTGGCCAGAAACAGCGTGTTGAAATATTGAAAGTGCTCTATAAGGGTGCCCGGCTCATTATTTTGGACGAGCCGACAGCCGTATTAACACCGCAAGAAACAGACGAGCTGTTTGACTCGATCAAGTCGCTGATCAAACAAGGCTATACGATTATTTTCATCACCCATAAATTGCGCGAAGTGATGGAGATATCGAACCGGGTCACTGTGCTTAAGGCAGGAAAAACGATCGCCACTTTGATGACCAAGGATACCAATCCCGAAGAAATATCAAGACTCATGGTGGGCAGAGAAATATTATTCCGCGTCGACAAGCAGCCATCCGTACCCAAAGATGTCGTTTTGTCCGTAAAGGAGCTTTGCGCTTCTGACGATAAAGGCGCACCGGCTTTATGCGGCATTTCGCTCGATATTCGGGCAGGCGAGGTTGTGGGAATTGCCGGCGTAGAAGGAAACGGGCAAACGGAGCTGGTCGAAACGATTACTGGTCTCCGAAAAGCAACTTCCGGTGAAATACGCTATTTCAACGAGGAGTTGATTGGAAAAAGCATTGCCCAAATCCGCGCGATGAAAATTGGACATGTTCCGGAAGACCGGCAAACGACAGGGGCGAGCTTAACGTCGACCATTGCTGAAAACTTAATTCTAGACCATTACCGGAATCCGGAATTTAAATGGGGTCCGTTCCTCCACAAAAAGAAAATCAAGCAGTTTACGAAAATCATGATGGATGTTTACGATGTACGTGCTCAAAACGAAGATGTGATGGCTGGCTCGTTATCCGGAGGCAACTTGCAAAAAGTGGTGATCGCCCGCGAGCTTTCGAAAAATCCGAAGCTGCTGATCGTTTCGCAGCCAACCCGGGGTGTAGATATCGGAGCCATCGAATTCATCCATCGCGAGATCATCAAAAAACGGGATGGTGGAGCGGCAGTGCTGCTCGTTTCAGCCGAATTATCGGAAGTTATGGCCTTAAGCGACCGGATTGCCGTTGTGTATGAAGGCGAAATCGTTGCTGTACTGGAAAATACGAGCGAGTTGACAGAGGCAGAAATCGGGTATTATATGCTGGGACTTGGCATCAAGAAACAAAAAGAGGAGGTGGCGGCTCAATGAAAAAGGGAAACGCAACGATTTTGGAGTTTGCCGGCATTGCTGTAGCTGTCATACTTGCGCTCCTTTGCGGTTTTGCGGTCATCTTGGTTACAAGCGACGAACCGTTAAGCGCACTTACGTCATTGCTGCTTGATCCGGTTTCCAATTTATTCAATATCGGGACGGTGCTTAATAAAGCGGTTCCGCTCATATTTACAGGTTTGGCGCTTTCCGTCGTATTTCAATCGGGCGTATTCAGCATGGGTGCGGAAGGGCAGCTTTACGCCGGCGGATTTTTGGGCGCGCTTGCCGGCGTCTATATTCACGGTCTTACGCCATGGCTTCATCTTCCGCTAGTTCTGATTTGTGCGATGGCAGGCGGTGCTTTATTCGCAGCTATAGCCGGATTATTGAAAACATATGCGAATGCCAATGAAATTGTAACGACGCTTATGTTGAACTTCGTGGCGATCTTGTCGACTTCCTATTTTGTCAATAATGTATTCAAGGATCCGAGCAGCGGCGGATTTGCGCGTATGCCGTATGTAAATCCGGGAATCCTGCTTGGAAAGCTGTTTCCCGGTTTACCGGCGCATGCCGGAATCGTGATCGCCTTGTTAGCGGTCGTGGTTGTTTATCTCATGCTGTATAAAACGAAAGTCGGTTATGAGCTGCGTATTGTCGGAAAAAGCGGCCATTTTGCCAGATACGGCGGAATCGCCACAAATCGGGTTGTTTTAACGAGCATTATGATCAGCGGCGCCCTTGCGGGGCTTGCCGGCATTGTAGAAATATTAGGTGTTCATGGTACGTATAAAGATAATTTTTCGGCCGGACTGGGCTTTGACGGCATCATTATCGCGCTGCTTGCGCGAAACCATCCTATCGGTGTTCTGATCGCATCCTTGTTATACGCTTATATTCAGGTCGGAGCGCAAACGATGCAGGTCGGCAGCGACATGCCGCGGGAGGTGGCGGTTATCATTCAAGTTATGCTGGTGCTGCTCGTTTCTTCCCAGGCGATATTCGTCTATCTGAAGCAAAAATACGGATTAAAGGCGGTGAAGTAAAATGTGGCAAGCGCTTTGGTCACAAATCATGGATTTAACTCTTGTCGTCGTGCTGCTGCGTTTTATGACCCCGATTCTATTATCCGCTTTAGGAGGGCTTATTTCCGAAATCGCCGGCGTTATCAATATCGGTTTGGAAGGATTAATGCTGATTTCGGCCTTTGCTTCCATCGCAGTCGGATCCGCAACGGGAAGCTGGGTTCTTGGTACGCTTGCCGGTGTGGCAGCTTCCGTCATCATTTGTTACGGAATGGGCTTTTTCTCGATCAAGCTGAAAGTAGATATTATTATAGCAGGCTTTGCCGTAAACATTTTCGGATCAGGTTTTACGATCTTTATGATGAGCAGAATTTACGGAGTTGCAGGCAACTATTCTCCGATTGATCTGAAAAACATTCCTACCATCAACATTCCTTTTATCCAGCAAATACCTGTTTTGGGCAAGCTGCTAAACGGACATAGCTTGATGGTATGGTTAGCCTTGATTTCTGTTATTTTCTGTATGCTGATGATATACCGGACGCCTTATGGAGTACATCTGCGTTCGGTAGGCGAAGCGCCTGAAGCGGCTAAGTCTTTAGGCATTCCGGTAAACCGGATTCAGTATTCTGCGCTCGCCTGGAGCGGGGTACTTGCCGGGCTTGCCGGTGCTTATTTATCGATGGGCATGACGAGCATGTTTGTCAAAGATATGACAGCGGGCACAGGTTTTCTTGCACTCGCCGTCGTGCTGCTCGGTAATCGAAACCCGGTAGGCATCTTGTTCGGATCTGTCATATTCGGATTGGCCAGCGCTGTAACGACTCTTGTACAGACAACGCCGGGAAGTCCGGTTCCGAGCCAGTTCATTCAAATGATTCCGTATGTCGTTACGATTATTGCGCTAGTCTTCTTCGCCGTTCGCAAAAAAAGAAGGCGGATGGCGCTGGCTCAAGGTTAGGTTGAACCATTCGTACAGGTTCATAAATACTTTTAAAAAAACTACGAATAGAAGGTGGAAGCGATGACCAAATCCCGAATGATTATTGACGTCGATACGGGTATCGACGACGCATTAGCTTTACTGTTTGCTGTAAAATCGGGTGATATTCAGCTTGAAGGAATCACCACG
>Ga0310900_10000605_pt1 | contig 12693 bp, 11 predicted proteins | sample C24D1metaG_FD_203879 | JGI IMG/M metagenome (GOLD analysis project Ga0310900, IMG submission 203879) | Lab incubated soil microbial communities from West Virginia University Organic Research Farm, Morgantown, WV, United States - C24D1 | ecosystem: Environmental > Terrestrial > Soil >...
CACGCTGGTGCTGGACGCGCTCGGCCTCTACACGACCGAGGTCCATCAGAAGAGCAGGGACGCCGTCATTCTTCGTCAGCAGCAGGAGATGCTGGAGTTGTCGACGCCGGTCGTCACTTTGTGGGAGGGCATCCTCGCGCTGCCGCTGATCGGCACCCTCGACAGTGCACGCACGCAGGTCGTGATGGAGAGTCTTCTCCAGCGCATCGTGGACACCGGCTCCTCGATCGCCATCCTCGACATCACCGGCGTACCGACCGTCGACACGCTGGTCGCGCAGCATTTGCTGAAAACGGTGGCCGCCGCCCGGCTGATGGGCGCCGACTGCATCATCAGCGGCATCCGGCCGCAGATCGCCCAGACGATCGTGCATCTCGGGGTTGACCTCAATGCCGTCACCACCAAGGCCACTCTCGCTGATGCGTTCGGTGTGGCGCTGCGCAGGCTCGCGTTGACGGTCACGAAAGCCGCTTCGGCGGGAGCGGCGGCGCCGTCGAGCGCCAACGCCAAGGGTCCAGCGAGCGCCAACGAGTAATGGAACGCATCCCGATTCTCAAGCTTGGCGACTGCCTGCTGGTCTCGATCCAGGTAGACATGCACGACCGACTGGCGATGCAGCTGCAGGACGATCTCACCTCGCGGATTGCCGCGACCGCTGCGCGCGGGGTGCTGATCGACATCTCGGCTCTGGAAATGGTCGATTCCTTCATCGGCCGCATGCTCGGCAACATCGCGGCCATGTCGCGTGTGCTCGACGCCGAGACGGTCGTGGTCGGCATGCGTCCCGCTGTGGCGATTACCCTGGTCGAGCTCGGGATGTCGCTGCCCGGTGTCCGCACCGCCCTGAACATCGAGCGCGGAATGGATCTGCTTTCGGCGACTCCCGACATCCGCGGGAACGACAATGGTTCTCCTGTCGGTTGAGCGTCTGCCGCTCCACAGCGACGAACACATGGTGATCGTGCGGCAGGCCGTTCGGAACCTGGCCGTCGGTCTCGGCTTCAGCCTCGTCGATCAAACGAAGGTGGTTACGGCGGCGAGTGAGCTCGCCCGTAACACCATCAAGCACGGCGGCGGCGGTTCGGCGCTGCTCGAAACGATCAACGACGGGCCGCGCCGCGGCCTGCGGCTGACGTTCGAAGATCAGGGCCCCGGGATCGCGGACCTCGCGCTGGCGATGAAGGACGGTTACACGACCGCCGGCGGGCTGGGTCTGGGCCTCTCCGGTGCCAAGCGGCTGACGAATGAATTTGCGATCGCGTCGACTCCCGGCTCCGGCACGCGTGTGGTGATCACCAAATGGAAATAGCGGCGCACGCGTTGATTCCCGTCGTCGAAACCAGCCAGCCGTCGGCGGTCCGATTCGCGGCTCGCGACCTCGCCGCGCGGCTCGGCTTCAGCGAACAGGATTCCTACCGCGCGGGCCTGGTCGCCACTGAGCTCTCGACGAATCTCGTCAAGCACGCGCGCGCCGGCGAGGTATTGCTGCGGATGACGCCGGGCGCGACGAGCGAACTGGAGATCCTCGCCATCGACAAGGGGCCGGGCATCGCCAATCTGTCCGTTTCGTTCGAGGACGGGCGTTCGACCACCGGGACCTCCGGCATTGGCCTCGGCGCCGCGCGCCGGATGTCGGACGAATTCGATATCTATTCCAGCATCCCCCAGGGCACCGTGGTGCTGGCCAGAATTCGCGCCAGGACAGGGGCCGCGCCGCGCCCTTTGCAGTTCAACATCTCGGGCGTGTCGGTTGCCAAGAGCGGCGAAACCGAGTGCGGCGACGCCTGGACGCTCAAATGCGACCAGGACGGGTTTTCGGCACTGGTCGCCGATGGGCTCGGGCACGGGCATTTCGCCGCTCAGGCGGCGACCGCCGCCGTCACGGCCGCTGCGCTCGGCTCTGGCCGCAGCTGCGCGCGGATCCTCGAGGCGGTGCATGATGGGCTCCGTCATACGCGCGGCGCCGCGGCGGCGGTCGTTGAAGTGGCGCTGCCTCGTCGACAGATGACCTTCGCCGGCGTCGGCAACATCGGCGCCTCAATCGTGAACAACGGCTCAATCCGCCACGCCGTTTCGCACAACGGCACGCTCGGGCATCAGGCCCGGCTGTTCCGCGAGTACAGCTATCCGTGGCCCGAGGAGTCGCTGCTCGTGATGCACTCGGACGGCCTCGGCAGCCACTGGTCGCTCGACAACTATCCGGGCCTCAGACTCCGCCACCCCGGCGTGATCGCCGCCGTCCTGTATCGCGACTTCAACCGCGGCCGTGACGATGTGACGGTCGTCGTGGCAAGAGAAGCCGCATGACCGATACGCTGCTCTCCGTTGCCGTCACCCGCGAGCACGACGTCGTCCTCGCCAGGCAGCGCGCGCGGCAGGTCGCCGACGCGCTCGGATTCGATGCCACCGAGCAGACGCGAATTTCGACCGCGGTCTCCGAAATCGCCCGCAACGCCTACGCCTACGCCGGCGGCGGCCGGGTGCTGTTCTCGATCGAGGGAAAGCAACCGCCGCAAGTGTTGACGATCGCCGTCATCGACAAAGGCAAGGGCATCGCGCGGCTCGACGAGGTATTGGCCGGATCGTACCGTTCGGAAACCGGGATGGGTCTCGGTATCGTCGGCGCCCGGCGCCTGATGGACTACTTCACGGTCGATTCGACGCGGGCGGGCACGACGATCACGTTGAAGAAGCTGCTGCCGGCCAGGCGGCCGGCCCTGACCGCCACGGATCTTGGCCGGCTGCAGGCCGAGCTGATTGCCGAACGGCCCGACGGGCTGATCGGCGAGGTGCAGCGGCAGAACCAGGAGCTGCTGCGCGCGCTGGACGCTCTGAGCGCCCGGCAGGAGGAGCTGATCCGGTTGAACCGCGAGCTCGAGGACACGAACCGCGGCGTCGTCGCCTTGTACGCCGAGCTCGACGAACGCGCCGATCACCTGCGCCGCGCCGACGAGATCAAGACACGGTTCCTCTCGAACATGACCCACGAGTTCCGGACGCCCGTGAACTCGATTCTCGCCCTGACGAACCTGCTCGCCGAGCGGCTCGAGGCCAATCCTGACGACAAGGACGAGCTGTTCTTCATCCGCAAGTCCGCGCAGCAGCTGTCAGACCTGGTCGACGATTTGCTCGACCTGGCCAAGGTCGAGGCCGGCAAGATCGAAGTCAGGCCGGCGTCATTCGAGATCGCCGGGCTGTTCGGCGCCTTGCGCGGGATGCTCCGGCCGCTGCTCGTCAACCAGTCGCTGGCGCTGGTCTTCGAGGAACCGGAAGGCATTCCGCCGATGCATTCCGACGAGAGCAAGCTCTCGCAGATCCTGCGCAACTTCATCTCCAACGCGCTGAAGTACACCGAGCGCGGCGAAGTGCGGGTTTCGGCGCAGCTCACGCCCGGACGCCACGAGGTCGAGTTCACGGTCGCCGACACCGGTATCGGCATCCCGGACAAAGACGTCTCGCGGATCTTCGACGAGTTCGTCCAGATCGAAAACCCGCTGCAGCGACGCGTCAAGGGCACAGGCCTTGGCCTGCCGCTCTCGAAGCGGCTCGCCGAGCTCCTCGGCGGCCGCATCGCCGTCGCCAGCACGCTGGGCGTCGGCTCGACGTTTTCACTGACCGTGCCGCTCGTCTACCGCGACCCGCTGCAGCTCGACGCCGCGCCGATCGCGATCGAGCCGCACCGCGTGCCGGTGCTGGTGATCGAAGACACCGACGAGGATCTGCTCCTCGTCAACCGCGCGCTGGCGTCCACCCGCTACCAGGTGTTGCACGCGCGGACCCCGGCGGCGGCCGAGGCGATCCTCGCGTCGGCGCCGATCGCGGCCATCGTCCTCGACATCCGGCTGCATGGCGCCGAAGCCTGGGATCTGCTCGCGCGCTTGAAGCGGGAACCCGGATCCAACCGTCCGGTGATGGTCGTGTCGACCATCGACGATCAGCGCAAGGGCTACGCACTCGGCGCGGACGCCTACCTGCTCAAGCCGCTCGACTCGGCGGGATTCGTGCGCACGCTCGATCGCCTGATCGAGGCGCGCGAGCCGCTCCGCGTGCTGACGGTCGACGACGAAGAGGCGTCGCGGTTCATCATCCGGCAGATGTTGAACGGCCGCGAGCACGAGGTGGTCGAGGCTGCATCCGGGGTGGACGGGTTGGCGAAGGCGCACGAAGCGCCGCCCGATGTCATCCTGCTCGACCTGCGGCTCACTGACATGACCGGCTTCGACCTGTTCGAGCTCTTGCGCCAGGACCCGGCGACGGCCCGCGTTCCGGTCGTGGTCGTCACCTCGCAGCGGCTCTCGGATGATGAACACCGGCGATTGGCCGAGGCCAAGGCCGTGCTGTCGAAGGCCGCGTTGACCCGCAACGCCCTCCGTTCGGCGATCGCCAGCGCCGTGACGCCGCAGCCCCGTATCTGACCATGACCGGCGCGAGGCAACACCCGGCCGCCGTTCTTGTCGTCGACGACAACGACGCCAACCGTTTCGCGAAGACCGCTCGGCTGCGTCGAGCCGGCTTTGCCGTCTTCGAGGCCGGGACCGGCAGAGACGCCCTCGCCGCGCTGAGTCAGCACCCGGTCGACGTGGTGCTGCTCGACATCAACCTGCCCGACATGAGCGGCCTCGAGGTCTGTTCCCGAATCAAGACCGATCCGAGTCTCGATGCCATACAAGTGCTGCAGCTCTCGGCGACGGCCATATCGGACGCCGACAAAGTGCGGGGGCTCGAGGGCGGTGCCGACGCCTACCTGGCCGAGCCGGCCGGTCCGGACGTCGTCGTGGCGACGATTCATGCACTGCTGCGTGTGCGCCGCGCCGAACAGGAGCGGAAGGCGGCGTTCGAACGCGAGCAGGATGCGAGGCGGCTGGCCGAGCAGGCGAATCGCATCAAGGACAACTTCCTTGCGACGCTGTCGCACGAGCTGCGCACGCCGCTCAATGCCGCACTCGGGTGGATTACGCTGCTCAAGGGCGGCATGCTCGACGGCGAGCGTCAGCAGCGGGCGATCGACGCCCTGGAACGCAGCGCGAAGCAGCAGTGGACGCTCATCAACGAGCTGCTCGACGCGGCCAGCATTCAGCAGCGGAAGATGCGCCTGGAGCTTTCGATGGTCGACCTCGAGGCGATCGGCGCGGCCGTCATCGAGCTGGTGCGAGCCGAGGCCGCGGCCAAAGGCGTGGAACTCCTCGTCTCAATCGAGCCGGCGCGTGTCAGCGGCGATTCGGCACGGCTGCAGCAGGTGATCACGAACCTGTTGAACAACGCCTTGCAGTTCACCGCCTCCGGCGGACGCGTCGGGCTGGGCATCCGTCGCGATCGGCTGGACGTCGTGATTCGGGTCGAGGACTCCGGCATCGGCATCGACCCGACATTCCTGCCGCACGTGTTCGAGGAGTTCCGCCAGGCGGACGGACCCGGATCGGGCAGGGGAGGCCTGGGCCTCGGCCTCGCTATCTCGCGGCACATCGTGGAGCTGCACGGCGGGCGGATCGAGGCCACGAGCGATGGCCTCGGCCGCGGCGCGACGTTCATCGTGCGCATTCCCGCCTCGCAGCGCGACGCGAAGGCGACCGAAGCGGTTACCGGATAGTCGCCACGTCGCACCGCGAGCCGGACGCGGTGAACAGGATCCAGTTGTTCCCGAAGGATCCTTCCCAGTTGAGGATCGCCTCTTCGTCGTCGCCAGCCATCAGGTCGCCGCATCGCCGGGTCTCGATGATCACCTTGGATGTTTGGGCCTGAAACAGGTTGCTGTCGAGCCGCTTGATTACAACCTTGTATTGAGCCGCGCCGATCGAGGCGACGCTCGCGAGGACGCAGACGGCCGTTACAAACAGTGCTCGGGGGAGCATGGGCATAACGGAGGCAACGATAGTGCCGCAGTCCCGTTCTACTCAAGCACAGCAATCTGCCTTGAGAGGCCTGGGTGTGGCCGCCTCGGCCCGACATTAGTCTGCCGCTGCGCCGCCTTCCGAGCGGCGAACTTGACGTTCGCATCCGCGAGTTCTTAAGCTTCGCCATCCTTCGGTGACAGACAAAGAGGAGTGGCCATGACCGTTTATCCGAAGTGTCCGCCGGTTCTCCTTCTGTGGGTGGCCGCCTTTCTCGGGTTGGTTCTCGGCCTTTCGTTCTTCGCCACGACGTCGCTGAATGCCCAGCCGAAAGACCGCCGCAACCGGCTGATCGAAGCGCTCGAGAGTGGTAAACCGGCGCTGACGGGTGACACCTGGGCGTTCGTGGATCGCGAGCACCGGCCGTACGACGTCACCGAGCTTCGGGCGACGCTCACAAAAATGTTCGCGAACAAGAATGCGCAGGGCCAGCCCGCCCTGGCGCCGATCGTGCGCGTGCCCACTGAAGGCGATCAGGAGGTCCGCTGGATCATCAAGCAAGTGCTGGAAAGCGGCGCGATGGGCATCATCGTGCCGCAGGTCGAGAGCGCCGAGCAGGCACTCAAGGTGATTCAGTCCATGCGCTACCCGCAGCTCAAGACGTCGAAATACCAGAACCCGCCCGGCAGGCGCGGATGCGGCTGCTCAGGCGGCGCCGGTTGGGGACTGCAGAATCCGGCGGACTACGTGTCGCGCGCCGACCTCTGGCCGCTGAACCCAGACGGAGAGCTGATCGCGTTCCCGATGATTGAAAATCCTGCTGGCGTCAAGAACATCAACGCGATCCTCGACGTGCCCGGCGTCGGCGGCGTGCTCGTCGGCCCGACCGATCTCACGATGAATTACGGTGAAGGGCGGTGGGCCAACCCGGCCGACAAGAAACCGGAAACCGAAGCGGCGATTCAAACCGTGGCGAAGGCGTGCGTGGCGAAGAAGCGGGCGTGCGCGATGGTGACCGCGAACGAGGCCGAGACGAAGAAGTACCTCAGCGACGGGTTCCGGATCATCTACGGCACGTATCTCCCGGGCTCCTCGTCGTAGGTCGAAGGCTGGAAGCTGGGGGGAGGAAATGACTAGGTGCGCCTGCGGCGCGACGGGTTTCGTCGCGCCGCAGATGCTCGTGCAGGACGCTACTGCTGTTGCTGCTGCGTGTTGGTGGCCGCGGCTTTCTTGCGCTCCGCGATGATCCGCTCGTAGTCGGCGTCCGAGATGTAAACGACCACCTCGTTGGCGTGAGCCATTTCGTCGACGCTCCGCTGCCCGAACGTCACCCACTGCGCCGGATCGGGATTGAATTTGTTCGCCAGCGTGTTGTCGTGCCACGCCGTCGTCTTGATGATCGTGCCCCTCGGCAAGACCGGCGCGGCGTCCTTCGTGTAGACGTAATTGATGTGCCAGTTGAAGCGGTACTGAGGCACCGAGTTCAGGACTTCCGTACGGCCGTCGGGCAGGATCGCTTCCATCGTGAACGCCTTGCCGCGGAAGTGCATATGCGGCTGGAAGTTCAGGATGATCGCCGGTGCCGGAAGCGTCGTGTACGCCTCGAGCCTCGAGACCTGTCCCGGCGGGATGTCGATGTCGTAGGCCTTCGCGTAGCCGAACGCGCTCATCATCGCCCGGTACTTCGGCAGCGTGCCCTTCGGGTAGAACCAGAAGGCGGTTTCGACTTCGACCGGCGTCTCCTCGCCCGACGCGCTCAGGTGGATGTCCCATCCGATTTCAGAGCCGGCGCGCAGGAACTGTCCCGCCTCGTGTTCGACGTACAGCTCGCCGTTCTTGCCCACGGCCCATTCAGAGAAACCCTGGCCGGCGGCTGGCGCATCAAGCAGCTTGGACGGATCGTCCGGCTTATCGCTCGGATACAACACTGAGGGGTCGATCTTGCCGGTCCGCGCCGACCGGAGCAGGTCGCGGACTTCTGCCGTTTCTCTCTGGAACAGCATCGTCGTCGCGTGGTGGACGACTTTCCGCGAACGCTTGGCCGGACGGGTCTCGGTACCGGCTACCCAGCGGTCCTCGGGGACCGACGGCGCCCCGCGAACCTCCCACCAGCGATCCTGCGAGACCGCGTCCATCGTGTAAGCCGGCGACTTCACGATCAGATCGGGTTGACGTCCGAAGTATTCGGCGAATTGCCAGGCGTCCGCGGCCGGCCAGTCTTTCGCTTTGGGCAGATCGCGCGGATTCCCCTGCGGCGCGCCCGCTTCGACCCATTTCGAGATCAGCGCGATCTCGTGGTCGGATAGCGACCGATCGTTGGCGAACTGCTGGATGCCGACGGTCTTGTCGACGTACCACGGCGGCATGTCCCGGCCTTCGACCTTGGTTTTGATCGCGCGCACCCACGGCCGGACTTCGGCGTAGTTGGTCAGCGACATCGGCGCCATACCCTCGGCGCGATGGCAGATCTCGCACTTCTCCTGGAAGATCGGCGCGATGTCCTTGGCGAAGGTGATCGCCTCGGAGCGCGTCTGCGCCTGCGCCGGCCCGGCGACCAGCGCGACCAGGCAAGCCCCGAAGAGCGGGCCCGCCAGATGACGACGACGTCTGTCACTCATGATGTGTGCCTTTCAGTCACGTTTTACCGAGCCGCCACTGAGGCGTGGATGTACCCGTTGCTCCAACAGCAATGAAAATCGTGAATTTCCGTATCCATCGCTTCGACGCGCAGCACGTACTCGCCAGGCTCGGCGAACGTCGCCGTCACGCTGGCCTCGCCGTTGCCGTCGACCGACTTGGTGAAATCGCCGATGGTGACCGCCCCCGCGCCGCGATAGCGGGCCCACGTCAACCGGACGCCGATGCTGCGCTTCTGCGGCAAGGCGAGCTGATCGTCCGTGACCGCGAACTTCACGGTGACCGGAGTCCCTGCGACCGCTTTGATGGTCCCCTTCGCGCCGAGCGGGCCGGTGCCCGACGCCGCCGCGCCTTCGAAACGTAGGACCGGCGGCGTGTTACCCACTGTCGGTTCCTTCAACGCGTCGATCGCGTACGCCGGTCCGATGTTCGCCGGGATGGTGACCGTCTGATTGTTGCCGCGGAGCGTCCACGTGACGGTCTTCTTCTCGGAGCGCAGGCGTTTTTCGACGTCCTTCGTGACCGGCACGGCGAACGCGCCCCACTGGCGACGGGTGACGAAGTGCGTCGGCTGCCCCTGATCCGCCGGTCCCGGTTCGATCTTGTTGTCGGGTCCGATCGGGATATCGAGCTCCTGCTCGAAGTTGCGGTTGAAGTAGCCGAACGAGAGCATCAACGTTCCGGCTCCGTCCCGAAACCATCCTTCGAACACCGGCGAGACGAGTTCGCCGCGAGCATGCCGAAGACCGTCGCCCGGCTTGATATCCCGCGCCGGCTCCTGCGCCGCGATTGCCCACGTTGAGGCGATCAGGCAGGCGGCCATCACAAACGTCTTCAGGGCGGGGAACAGGGAATCGCTGCGATTCATCGCCAACTCTGTGACCGGCAGCGACACACGTCCGTCAGGTGCCGGCAGCACCCGGCGATCATAACGGAACCAGCCTATTATCGGCAGGAAATCGGGACGCCGCCCGGCCCGTTTTATTAGGGAAAAGGGCGGCTTCACCGATTTTCGCGACCGGAGGGCTCGAGCGAAAGGGGAGTCCGAGCGGCGGAGCCCCTCGGATCTCAGGACGGCTGGCGAACCAGGACGGCGTCGAGGTGTGTGTCGCCTTCGATCATCATCTCGACCACCCACTCCTCGTAGCCCTTCTTCGAGACAACGAACCGCGCCATACCGGTTCGAAGGCCGCTCAACCGGTAGAGGCCATCGGCATCGCTGACGACCCAGTTCTCGCTGTCGGCGATGGCGAAGGTGGCGCCTTCGATCGGCACGGTGCCCGATTCGGTCGCTTCGGAAATGGTCCCGGAAACCGAGAAGGTAGCCACCGGTGCCGGAGCCGGCGTCGCCACTGGGGGCGTCGGGCTGACGATTGATCCCTTACCGTCGCCGCACGCAACGCTCGCGAGCATCAGCGCGACGCTCGCCGCTGCGGCAAGTCCGATCGAATGATGGTGGGTCTTCATAGAACCTCCTCTCTTCCTTTCAGTGAGAGAGGCGGCAAAAAGCGCTGCGGGCTGTAACAGGAAGAAACCGACCGGCCGATGTTCATCCGATGCGTCGGAAGGTTTGTCAGGTGCTCATGGATGCACAGCAACGACTCGGTAACAATTCCGCATTCATGGAGACTTCCAATACCAGCGCTGTATCAATCCGGCCATTACAGAACTGGGTCTTGATTCAGGTCTCAATGGATGAGTTACTGGATCCAGGCATCCAACCGGAGGGCAAGAATGGTCGGTAAGAAATCTGGTTCGATTCTGGGAGTTGCATCCGCATTGGCCGTGGGCCTTTTCGTGGCGCATCACATGTCGGTGAACGTCGCCGCTCAGGGACCTTCACACTACATCGTGACGTTTCGGCCCGGCACCGATCGCAGCAATCGCGCAAGGACTGTCGCGAATCACGGGGCGGCACTGCGATTCAATTACAGCGGTGTCGACGCGGCGGCCGTGGTGGTACCCAATGACAATGCGCTCAGAGCACTGTCGAACGACCCATCAGTGATGACTATCGTTCCCGATCGGTTGGTGTCGGCGTATCAGGATGTCAGAGAGAACGCGAGAGCCAGCGGCAAGCCCGGTGGTGGCAGCGGCGGTGGATCGGGACAGGTTGTACCGGCCGGTGTCGCGCGCGTCGGCGTACCGACCGGCCTCTCGAATGGCGACGGCATTGGTGTCGCCATCGTTGACACCGGAATTGATCTGGGGCACCCGGACCTTGGGTTTCCGGTTGACGCGTTCAGCGCATTCGGCGGCTCGTGCCTCGACGATGAGGGCCATGGCACACACGTTTCGGGCACGGTGGCTGCCCGCGATAACTCGATCGATGTGATTGGCGTCGCGCCGAAAGCGCAACTCTATTGTGTAAAAGTACTGGATAGTACCGGGAGCGGGTCCGACGCCGAGGTCATGGCTGGTCTCGACTGGGTGCTCGTCAATCACGCGCTCGTGCACCCGAGTATCCGAGTAATCAACATGAGCCTCGGCCGCCCCGGCTCCGTTGACGACAATCCTTCGTTTCACGAGTTGATCAAGTCGCTTGAAGCCGCGGGCGTCGCGGTGGTCGTCGCCGCGGGCAACGACGCGTCTGCTGAAATCAGCCAGAAGATTCCGGCCGCGTACAGTGAAGTCATTGCGGTTGCGAGCGCGACCGCATTAACCGGGTCGAACCAGTGCCGCCGGCTATCCGCCCCGATTGCTGCTGACACGGCGTCCTACTTCACGACCGACGGGGCCAACGTGGTCGTTTCGGCACCCGGTGAAGATGCCGAAGACGTCAGCCGGGCGTGTCTCATTAGCTCGACGGGGATCCTGTCGACCCGGCTCGGGGGAGGAACGACGCGAATGTCTGGAACGAGCATGGCGTCCCCGCACGTCGCCGGCATCGTCGCTCGCCATTTTCAGGCGAATTCGTCGTTCACCGTTGCCGATGTGCGCCACTTCCTGGTGCTCGATGCGACGAGGAAAACCGTCGCGCCTTTCGATTCCCCAACCCTCAGCTACTCGTTCGACGGAATCCGCGAAGGCATCGCGAAGGCGCCCTAGCGTGCCGACGCCTCCACTGCCTCCAGCAGCTTCTTCGAGAGCGCATCGGTTGGTGCCAGCTGCACCAGCCGCTGCGCCTCCGCCAACGCATCTGCGTATTGGCTCATTTCCACCAGCGTCACCACCAGCCGCTGCGTCGCGCTGATCCACTCGGCGCCGCCGCGCTCGAACAGCTCCGCCGCCTGGCGGTAGGCGTCGGTGGCGGCGGGGCGATCGCCCAGCGCGCGCCGCACGTCGCCTTCGACGACGAACGACTCCCGCAGATGCGGCCGCAACTGCCTCGCCGTCTCGATGGCGGCGAGCGCCTCGGCGGATCGTCCCTGCGCGAGCCGGAACGATGCCGCAATGCGATGGACGGTGGCGTTGTTCGGATCCATCTCGAGCACGCTGCGGGTGCCGCGTTCTCCTTCGGCGGAGGCCGCTTCGATCGTCTTGTTCATCAGCGCCTCGGTGTCGAGCTCGATTCGGTTCAACACGATGTACGGGTTGAACGGATTCGCGGCCCGCGCTCGCTCGAAGAGCGCGGCCGCGCGATCGTACAGCGCTCGCGCCGGCGCGGCATGGAACCGTCGCAGGACCAGGATGCCCGCGGTGTCGAGGTAGGAAGCGTTGTCTCCAACGAGATCGAGCGCGCCGTGGATACGTGCTTCGACTTGCGGCCAGGCGGAGCCTACGCCCATCGCGTCGCTCTCGTACATCAAGCGATCGGCCCGCAACTCGGCTAGCGCACCGCTGCCGGCCGCCGCCATCGCCGTCGCAAGTGCGAGGGCACCAAAAATTGTCAGCCGCCGTCCGGCGCGCGAGGGCGACGGCCGCACGACGTTGCTCGCCGGAGAGGCCGACGCGATCGCCAATCCGGCGATCGACCAGAAGAACGCCGACAGTGAGAGCTCCAGCCACCCGCTCAGGTCCTGCACGAGATAGCTCGCAATCGCGGCGAGGAACGCCATCGGCATGATTGCGTCGCTTGCGTCGGCTGACGGTCGATTGCGCCAGACCACCCACACGACGGCGGCGATCAGCACCAGATAGACGAACAGCCCGGGCAGGCCGCTGGTGGTTGCCGTCTGCAAATACCCGTTGTGCACCATCGTCGGAATCGTGTCGACGGGCAGTACCTCGGGCTCGATCGGCCGGTAGCGCGGATAGAGCAGCCCGAAATTTTCAATTCCCACACCGA
>Ga0310900_10000607_pt1 | contig 12685 bp, 11 predicted proteins | sample C24D1metaG_FD_203879 | JGI IMG/M metagenome (GOLD analysis project Ga0310900, IMG submission 203879) | Lab incubated soil microbial communities from West Virginia University Organic Research Farm, Morgantown, WV, United States - C24D1 | ecosystem: Environmental > Terrestrial > Soil >...
GTACTCCGTCGTGGCGTTGGTCACGGCGTCGATCACGCGCACGCCGGACGCGCGCTTGCGATCGCGATCGAAAACAATGTCGGTGACGATCGCGAAGGTCTTCAACGTCAGCCGGCCCGTCGCCATGGCGGCAGGCAGCGTCGACGCCTGCGTGCTGAAGTAGCCGCCGAACGGGCAGCCGAGCGCGCACGCGTTGCGGTACTGGCAGCGTCCGCGGCCGGGCCGCGGTTGCGTCAGGTTGGCGACGCGGCCGGGAATCATCCGCCGCCCCGAGAACTTCTTCGCGATGCGTCCCGCCACCGTCGCTTCCGCGCAGTTGAGCGGCATCGGCGGATCGAACTGGCCGTCGGGCAGCTGCGGCAGGCCTTCAATCGATCCGGAAATGCCGGCATGACGCTCGACGTGGTCGTACCACGGCGCGATGTCGGCGTACCTGACCGGCCAGTCGATCGCGATGCCTTCTTTCGCATTCGCCTCGAAGTCGAGATCGCTGAGACGATAACTCTGCCGGCCCCAGGTCAGCGATCGCCCGCCGAGGTGATAGCCGCGATACCAGTCGAACCGCTTGACCTCGGTGTAGGGCGACTCCTTCTCGTTGACCCACCAGTCGAGATTCTTTTCATTCAGCGGATAATCGCGCCTCAGGACAGGATAGGCGTCGATCATGTCGCGGGAGCGCCCGGCTCGATGGGGATACTCCCACGGCCCCTTGCGCGCGTTGGCGTAGTCCTTGGCGTGCTCGACGTGCTTGCCGCGCTCGAGCAGCAGCACGCGAAGCCCGCGCTCGGTGAGCTCTTTCGCGGCCCACCCGCCCGAGATTCCCGATCCGACGACGATGGCATCGAACGATTCGGACGCCCGCTGCATGATCCCTCCAGGACTCCGGTGGCGGAGGCCGCCATCGTATAAGATCGCGGCGCCATGGCAAGGATCAAACGTCGCGACGTCCTCAGCGCGACCGGGCTCACCCTGGCGGCGGCCACGATGAGCGGCGGCGCCCAGCCCGCGGCGCGTGCGGTCACCCGCGGGCGGATCCGGCAGTCGGTCAGCCGGTGGTGTTACGCGAAGATCCCGATGCCGGAGTTCTGCCGTGCGGTGGCGGCAATGGGGCTGACCGCGATCGATCTCCTGGAAGAGCCGGACTGGCAAGTGGCGCGCGACCACGGCCTGGTGTGCTCGATGGGCTACGGGGGCGGCGGCTCAATCCCTGACGGGCTCAACAATCCCGCCAATCACGATCGCATCGTCAACAACCTGATCGCGGCGATGCCGAAGGCCGCCGCGCTCGGCGTGCCCAACCTGATCACGTTCTTCGGCAATCGCGCCGGACGGAGCGATCGCGAAGCGATCGACAATTGCGTCGCCGGCCTCAACCGGCTCAAGGCCGCGGCCGAGTCGCACGGCGTCACGATCTGCGTGGAGCTGTTGAACAGCAAGGTGAACCACAAGGACTACCATGGCGATCGCACGCCGTTCGGAGTCGAGGTGGTGTCGCAGGTCAATTCACCGCGCGTGAAGCTGCTCTACGACATCTACCACATGCAGATCATGGAAGGCGATGTCATCCGCACCATCCGCGATCACCATGCGCACATCGCGCACTATCACACGGGCGGCGTGCCGGGACGCCACGAGCTGGATGACACTCAGGAATTGCAGTGGCCGGCGATTTGCCGGGCGATCGCGGACACCGGCTTCAAGGGATTCGTCGCGCACGAGTTCGTGCCCGTGCGCGATCCGTTGACGTCGTTGCGCGAAGCGGTCGTGCTGTGCGACGTGTGAGCGGTTACTCGATCCGCTCCGGCTCCATCACCTTCTCGACGATCTTCCCGTTCTCGACGCTGACGTAATAGACCTTCGCCGTCGGAGTGGCCGCCACGACCCGTTTCACGACGTTGTCTTCGAAGTAGATGCCCGCGGAGTTGTCGCACGCGTAGCCCGGCTTCATCTGTCCGGACAGGATCAGCTTCTGATAGAGCGGCCGTCGGCCGGGCTCGGCATCGTAGTGCGGCGAGTGGCTGCCCTTGAGGAAACCGAGGCAGTCGACCTTCGACAGGTCTTTCGGCCGCGAATCGGTCGTGCCTTCTTCGAACCAGCACAGCGAGCCGGCGCTCGCGCCGCCGAGGACAATGCCGCGATCCCACGCCTGGCGAAGGATCGCGTCGATGCCCTGCGCCTTCCAGATCGCCTGCTGGTTGAGCGTGTTGCCGCCCGAGCAGACGATGCCGTCAACCGACAAAAAGACTTCTTCCCAGCTCCGCGCCTGCGACGTGCTCGCGATGAAGCTGTTCTGGTGCGACGGCTCGACGTTGACCGGCGCGCAGTTGCGGTACCACGTGATCACGCCATTGGCGGAATCGGCCGATGCGGTCGGCAGATACAGCAGCTTGGGCCGCGGCTTGCCGGTGAGCTGCGCCATGTAGCGGATGAACGCGGTATTGAAGTTGCCGCCGGCGATCAGAATCTTGCGTCCGGCAAACGGCGTCGGCTGCGTGCCGTCGAATGAAGATGCGGTCAGCGGGTTGTGTGCAAGACCGGCCCCGACGGAACCGGCCACCGACGAAACAATGAACTCGCGGCGCTTCATGGACGCTCCAATCCGCGAAAGTATGTCACGGCCCGCCGTGATAGAGAACGAGTCGCCACGCGTCCAGCTCTGGCCGAGTGGATCACCGGTTGCATACGGGGTGCCTCATGAAGACTCGCCTTCTCCGGACGTTGGTCACGATCATCGGCGCTTTTGCCGCAATCCCTAACAGCGTGTTCGCCCAGACGCCGCCCCCGCCGCCACCTGGGTGGACCGGCTCGGCCAGTGCCGGCCTGGCGCTGACGCAAGGCAACAGCGACACCTCGACCGTCAACGCGGCGTACGAGCTCAAGCGCGATACCGGTGGTCCATTCGGAGTGAAGAGCAGCGGCCTTCTTGTCTGGGGCAAGGCCGAAGGCGTGCTGACAAACGATCGGCTCGCGCTCGCCGGACGACTCGAGCGCAAGCTGAACACCCGTACCGCCCTCTTCGGACAGGTGCAGTACCTGCGCGATTCCTTCAAGGCGATCGACTACCTGATCTCGCCCACCGTCGGCGTGAGCCAGGTGTTGTTGAAGAACGATCGCAGCGAGTTCGGCGTCGACGGCGCGGTGGGCCTGGTCTGGGAACAGAATCCGGGCCTCGATCTGCAGACCGACGGCGCGGTCACGGGAGGGCAGCAGTTCACGCACAAGCTCACGGCGACGACGGAGTTCAAGCAGAAGATCTCCGCGCTCTGGAAGATGGACGACTTCGGCGATGCGCTCTACGCGTTCAGCACGGGGCTTGCCGCCAGCATCACGACGGCGACTCAGTTGAAGGTCGAGCTCCTCGACACGTACAAGACGGAGCCGCCGTCGGCAGACATCAAGAAGAACGACGTCGCGGTGCTGGTTTCATTCGTCTACAAATTCGACTAGCGTGTGGGGATGGCCGCGGAACTGATCGCACGCACCACCATTCACAAGGGCCGGATCTTCACGCTCGAAATCGACGTCGTCAAGCTGCAGACGGGACACACCGTCGACATGGAGATCGTGCGTCATCCCGGCTCGGTCGTGCTCCTGCCGATCCCGGAGCCCGGGAGGATCATCCTGATCCGGCAGTATCGCTACACCATCGACAAGTGGATCTGGGAGCTGCCGGCGGGCAGCCTGAAGCCGAGGGAAGATCCCGATCGGGCCGCGGCGCGCGAGTGCGAGGAAGAGATCGGTCTCGCGCCGGGCAGGGTCACGCGGCTCGGCGGTTACTACCCGACGCCGGGATTCTGCGACGAGGAAATGATCTTTTACCGCTGCGAGGACTTGCGTCCTCCCGCGCCGGATTCAACGGCGCGGAAGGATGATGACGAGGAGATCGAGCCGCGCACGTTCACGCTCGCCGAGGCGCGCGCGCTCGTGCAGTCCGGCGAGATCGTCGATCTCAAAACGATCGCCGGCCTGACTTTAATCTAGCGCGCGCGGTGCGGCTGTTTTGCCGCTGCCCGCTTCGCCGCCGCCGCCGACTTGTCGGCGCGCCGCGACGGGCGATCGTTCTCGTGCACCAGCGCGAGCAGCAGCACTTCGTCGATCGTGCTGACGAGGTGAATCGTGAGGCCCTTCCTCAGTTCTTCGCTGAGGTCTTCCTTGACGTCCTTGTCGTTCTGCCGCGGCAGGATGATTTCCTTGATGCCGAGCCGCTTGGCGGCCAGCACCTTCTCCTTGATGCCGCCGACCGGCAGCACCTTGCCCTGCAGCGTGATCTCGCCGGTCATCGACAGGTCGGCCCTGACCGGGCGCCGCGTCAGCTCCGACACCATCGCCGTGACCATCGTCACGCCCGCCGACGGGCCGTCCTTCGGGATCGCGCCCTGCGGCACGTGCACGTGCAGCTCCGAGTTCTTGAAGAAGTCCGGATCGATCTGCCACTCGTTGGCGTGCGCTCGCACCCATGACAACGCCGCCCGCGCCGACTCTTTCATCACGTCGCCGAGCTGACCGGTCAGCGTCAGCGAGCCGTTGCCGGCCATGCGCGTCGCCTCGACGAAGAGCACGTCGCCGCCGACCGGCGTCCACGCCATGCCCGTGGCCACGCCGGGATTGCGCGTGCGGTCCTTGACCTCTTCGTCCATGTAGCGGGGCGCGCCGAGCAGCTGATGCACCAGTTCCGGCGCGACCTTGACCTTGTCCTCGTCGCCTTCGGCGCGGCGCCGCGCGATCTTCCTGCAGATCGCGCCGATCTCGCGCTCCAGGTTGCGGACGCCGGCTTCGCGCGTGTAGCCGCGGATCACCGCGCGCAGGCCGCTGTCGGTGAAGGACAGCTGCGCCTTGCTGAGGCCGTGATTCTCGACCTGTTTCGCGACCAGGTGATCGCGCGCGATGGCGAGCTTCTCTTCCTCGGTGTAGCCGGGGAGCTCGAGCACTTCCATGCGATCGCGCAGCGCCGCCGGAATCGTATCGAGCACGTTGGCCGTCGTGATGAAGAGCACTTCGCTCAGATCGAACGGCACGTCGAGGTAGTGATCGCGGAAGGTGTTGTTCTGTTCCGGATCGAGGACTTCGAGCAGCGCCGAAGACGGGTCGCCGCGGAAGTCGGAGCCGAGCTTGTCGATCTCATCGAGGATGAAGACCGGGTTCTTCGACTCGGCGCGGCGCAGCCCCTGGATGATCTGCCCGGGCAGCGCGCCGATATAGGTGCGGCGATGGCCGCGGATTTCCGCTTCGTCGCGCACGCCGCCGAGCGAGATGCGCACGAACTTGCGGCCGAGCGACTGCGCGATCGATCGCGCCAGCGAGGTCTTGCCGACGCCCGGAGGGCCGACGAAGCACAGGATCGGCCCCTTCATCGTCGGATTGAGCTTGCGCACCGCGAGGTATTCGAGAATGCGATCCTTCGCCTTCTCGAGCCCCGAGTGCTCGCGGTCCATGATGCCCTTGGTCTTCCTGAGGTCGATGACCTCGTCGGTTCTCTTCGACCACGGCACCGCGACGATCCAGTCGAGATAGGTGCGCGCCACGGTGTATTCCGCGGCCGCCGGCGGCATCTTCGACAGGCGATCGAGCTCGCGCAGCGCTTCCTTTTTCACGGGCTCGGGCAGGCCGGCCGCTTCGAGCTTGGTGCGCAGCTCTTCGATCTCGCGCGTCTGATCGTCGCCTTCGCCGAGCTCCTTCTGGATCGCCTTGAGCTGCTCGCGGAGGAAGTAATCGCGCTGGTTCTTGCCGACTTCCGACTGCACCTGGCTCTGGATCTTCGAGCCGAGCTCGAGGACTTCGAGCTCCTTGATCAACAGGCGGTTGAGCAGGTCGAGCCGGGCGCGGACGTCGAGCGTCTGCAGCACTTCCTGTTTGGTGTCGGTGCCGATCGTGCCGAGGCCCGACGCGATAAAGTCGGCGAGACGTCCCGCATCGGTGATGTTCGAGGCGAGCGCCTGCAGATCGTCGGACATCAACGGCGACAGCGACACGATCTGCTGGAAATTCGCCTTGATGTTGCGCTGCAAGGCATCGATCTCGAGGCGATCGGTATCCTTCAGCACCTCCGGCGCTTCGGTGACGCGGCCGCGCAAGTACGGGCGGGTCGCGGTGATTTCGTCGAGACGCACGCGCGCGAGGCCCTGCACGATGATGCGCAGGCTGCCATCCGGCAGCTTGAACATCTTGTGAATCTGGCTGGCGGTGCCGATCGGATGCAGATCGGCCTGCGCCGGCTCGTCTTCGCCGGCTTCTTTCTGCGCGAACACGGCGATGGTCTGGCCGCTCGCGACCGCTTCGTCAATCAGCTTGACCGAGCTCTCGCGCGCCACCGCCAGCGGCATGAACGCCTGCGGGAACAGCACGGTGTCGCGCAACGGCAGCACCGGCATTTCGGGCGGCACGCGGAACGAGGGTGTCTCCGGTCCGCTGGGGTCGAAAGTTTCGCTTGGGTTGCTCACGTTGCCGGCCCTCCTGGGCCGGAAGGCTGTAGGCAGAATGCAAAAGGCAGAAACGTTTTCTGCTTTCCTTTTGCCTTATGCCTTGCCTTTGCCTTTCTTCGTAGTGAGCCGGAAGGCGGGACCCACAGGCCCCGCCGCCGGCGGAGCCTGTGTTTCTAGGACGCCGGGGAATTACCCCCGCATGTCGAAGCCGAGAGAGGCTGAACCGCGGCGAGCCTGGATCCGCTCGCGCTGTTGCGCCATCTCGCGCGCCTCCTCGCAGTCCTTGCAGCGGACCGCGAAAGGCAGCGCGCGCAGCCGCGGCTGCGCAATCTCGTCGCCGCACTCGAAGCAGTTCCCGTAGGTACCTTCTTCGAGGCGCGCGAGCGCTTCGTTGATCTTGTTCAGCGTTTCCGCTTTCATCTGGATGAGCGCGAACTCGATATCTTCCTGAATATCGACTTCCGACGTTTCACCCGGATCGAGGACCTCGTGGTCCTTGTCGGCACCCTCGGCGCGCACGTCGCGGATCTTGCCCTGCACTTCGTGCATGATCTCGCGCTGACGCTCGATGAGCATCCGCTTCAATTCGTCGTACCGCTCGCCCAACGGGGCTTCGGTCACTACCTGGGTCTTCTTTTTGGTCGCCATGACTACTAGCCGTTCCTTCTGACTCCCCACCTTTATGGGGAGCTATGATTGCCCGTCCCTTGCGTTCCTCACTAAGCAAGAGCGATGCCTATGAACTTGACCGAACCTGCACTCCGAAACACGCTATGAGCGATGGAAATGAAGGACTGGGGATATGAACCGAGGGTCTAGAGGTGCCGGCCACCGCTGGATCTAGTGGCGTAAAGCGCCCCGGTCTTCCACGTCTATCGCATTTATCTATAAGGACTTAACTCTGTCCTTCTCTGCCGTCCCGTGCGGCCCGAACACCGTTCACTGCACAATTAGACGCCGCGCGGCCGATTTGGGTTCTCGCCTACCCTGTCACTTCCAAGGGACACCGCCAAACCGGCGAAGGGTATCACGGCGACCACGGCTGTGGCAATTTTTACACGCGGGCTTAGCGTCGTGTGGCAGCTACGGGCAATCCAGGTTGCGTGTGATTGCTCAGTTTGTGTGTGCAGGGCTGTACAGTTGGGCAGTCGATGACTTGCCCGCTCTGCCGGAAGCGCCCAGCCAAACGCGCCTGCCCTGCGCTAAGACAGGACATCTGCACCGTATGTTGTGCGACCCAACGGCTGGTTGAGATCAAGTGCACCGAGGACTGCCGCTACCTCGAGGCAGCGCAGCGCCATCCTGCCGCTGTGGTCAGACGGCAGATCGATCGCGACGTCACCTTATTAATGGCAAGCGTCGGCCCCCTTACCGAGCAGCAGTTGCAGCTGTTCTTTCTCCTGCAGTCGATGGTGCTCTCCTACAAACCCGAGGGCCTTGCCCGCCTGGTCGATACCGACATCGCGCTCGCCAGCGGAGCGCTGGCCGGATCCCTCGAGTCAGCAAGCAAGGGCGTGATCTTCGAGGAAGCCACCGCATCCGTCGTGGCCGAGGGCCTGCGCCGCGCGATGCGGCCTGTGCTCGACGACATCACAAAAAACAGTGGATCCCGCGCCGAACGCGAGGTCGCGATCGTGCTGCGGGCGATGGAACGAGGGGCGAAACACGAGGGCGGCCACATCCCCGGCGGGGACACGTCGTACCTGGATCTCGTAGGCCGGGTTTTCCGGCAAGGCCCCCAGCCGGCGAAGGGGACGGCCGAGAAGCCTCTCATTGTGTTGCCGTGATAGAATTCAATGTTTCCCGGTACTGAGGAGCTCTCGCAATGGCAATGAGATGTGAAATCTGCGGCAAGGGGCCGGTGGTCGGCCGCAAAGTGTCCCACGCCCACAACGTGCGCCCCCGCCGCTTCGAGCCGAACCTGCAGACGGTTCGCGCCGTCGTCGACGGCGCCAGCAAGCGCGTCAAGGTTTGCACGCGCTGCATCCGCTCCAACAAGATCACGAAAGCCGCCTAATCAAGGTGCCTAAGGTGCCTAAGGTGCCTAAGGTGCCTGGGGTGCCTACGGTGCGATGAAAGAACTCATCACAGCGGCGGGTGCGGCGAAGGCCATCGGGCCCTATTCGCCCGCGCTCAAGATCGGCAACCTGGTGTTCCTGTCAGGATCGATTCCGCTCGACCCCATGAGCGGCCAGCTCGTCGACGGCGGCATCAAGGAACAGACGACGCGCGTGATGGAGAACATCAAGGCGCTGCTCACCGCCGCCGGAGCGGACTTCACCAAGGTCGCACGCACCACCGTGTTCATGGTGGACCTCGGCGAGTTCGGGGCGATGAACGAAATCTATTCGAGTTATTTCACCGCGCCGTACCCGGCGCGATCGACCGTCCAGGTTGTAAAGCTTCCGAGAGACGTTCGCGTCGAGATCGATGTGATCGCCGTCCTCGGCTAACTCTTTACTTCAGCCTTCCGTTCGACATTCAACACCCCCGGAACACCACGCACGGACTTGATCACCTGCTCGAGGTGTTTCACGTCCTTGATCTCCACCGTCACGTCGATGCGGCCGCGCTGATCGCCGGTGCGCGCCTCGACGTTGGTGATGTTGGTGTTGATGTCGGAGATGCGCTGGCTCAATTCGGCCAGCATGCCCTTGCGATCCTCGACTTCGATCGCCAGCCGCACCGTATACGGCGCGATGTCGCTGCCCTTGTCCCACTCGACGTCGATGCGGCGCTCCGGGTCGTACATCAGGTTGATGACATTCGTGCAATTGGCGGCGTGGACCGACACGCCTTTGCCGCGCGTGATGAAGCCGACGATCTTCTCGCCGCGAATCGGGTTGCAGCACTTCGCCCTGAACACCATCACGTCGTCCGCGCCGCGTACCTTGATGCGATCGGGTTCTGACCCCTGGCGCAGCACGCGCTTCACGGCCGACACGACCGGGTGCTCCGGCGCCTGCTCCTTCAACTCATCCTGCGGGACGATCTTGTCGAGCAGCAGCCGCGGCGACACTTTGCCGTAGCCGATCTGCGCGAGCAGATCCTCCGGCTTGGTCGCCGCGAATTCGGCCAGCACTTTCGAGATGTCGCCTTCGAGCAGCTTCGTCCCGTTCAAGCCAAACCGCCGCGCTTCCTTTTCGAACACGCGCTTGCCGAGTTCGACGGCGCGCTCCTTTTCCTCGACCTGGATCAGGTGCTTGATCTTGTTGCGGGCGCGCGACGTCACCGCGAAGTTCAGCCAGTCGCGGCTCGGCTTGTGTGCCGCGTTGCGCACGATCTCGACGATGTCGCCGTTCTTGAGGCGGGTGCGCAGCGGCACCATGCGCCCGTTGACCCGCGCGCCGACGCACTGGTGGCCGACGTCGGTGTGGATCGCGTAGGCGAAGTCGATCGCCGTCGAACCCTTTGGCAGCACCTTCACGGTGCCGCGCGGCGTGAACGTATAGACCTCTTCGGGATAGAGATCGATCTTCAGGTTCGACAGGAACTCCTGCGGATCGCGCACTTCCTGCTGCCACTCGAGCAGCTGCCGCAGCCACTGGAAGTACTGCTCGTCGCGCTGGTCACCGACGCGGCCTTCCTTGTATTTCCAGTGCGCGGCGATGCCTTCTTCCGCGAGCCGGTGCATCTCCTCGGTGCGGATCTGCACTTCGAACGGAAATCCCTTGTCGCTGATCACCGACGTGTGGAGCGACTGATAGCCGTTCGGCCGCGGCATCGCGATGAAGTCCTTGATGCGTCCGGGCACCGGCGACCATGTCTGGTGAATGATGCCGAGCGCGGCGTAGCAATCCTTCACCGACGGCGTCACCACGCGCAGCGCGACGAAGTCGTAGACCTGCTCGAGATCGATCTTCTGCGCTTTCAGCTTCAGCCAGATGCTGTAGAGGCGCTTGACGCGCCCGTCGATGCTGATCACCGGCACCTGCGCTTCGCTCAACTTGGCGCGGATGTCGGCGGCGAGCTCCTCGATCATCCCCTGCGTCGGCCGCCGCTTCGCTTCGACGCGGCCTTTCAGCGTTTGATACGCGGCCGGCTCGATGTAGCGGAACGACAGCTCTTCGAGCTCGTTCTTGATGCGGCTCATGCCGAGGCGGTTGGCGATCGGCGCGTAGATGTCGAGCGTCTCCTGCGCGATGCGCACGCGCTTGTCGTCGGCCATGTGCTGCAGCGTGCGCATGTTGTGGAGGCGATCGGCGAGCTTGACGAGGATGACGCGGATGTCGTCGACCATCGCGAGCAGCATCTTGCGGAAGTTCTCCGCCTGCCGCTCCTCGGACGACGAGAACGGGATCGCGCCGATCTTGGTCACGCCCTCGACGATGTGCGCGACGTCCTCGCCGAACTTCTCACGAATCTTCTCGGGAGTCGTAAGGGTGTCTTCGACGACGTCGTGCAGCAGGCCGGCGGCGATGCAGACCGCGTCGAGCTTCATGTCCGCGAGGATGTCGGCCACCTCGAGCGGATGGACGAGGTAGGGTTCGCCCGAATGGCGGATCTGTCCCTTATGCTCCAGGGCCGAAAAGACATAGGCCTTGCGGAGCAATTCGAGGTCGGCGTCCGGGCTGTAGCCCCGGACCTTGTCGAGCAAATCCTCGAAACGGATCATTCTGTCTGCAATTGTTTATCGGATTACTGGCCAAAATCCGGCGATCGGTGTCTAAAATAATACGAGCTGGATCTGTCCCCTTTGGCTCCCCCAACCACCCGGTTGCGAGTCCAAAAGAAACACAGATATACTCTGCAGCTTGCCTGTCCCGCCGTAGCGTTTTTGGCGAAGGCGGACGGCTCTTGAACGGGATCTATACAGGGGGATTTTGATGAGAATGCGGTCTTCGGCAGCGTATTTGGCGCTGTTTGTCGGGCTGAGCGTCACGCTGGCCGGTTGCGGATACTTCAACCAGATCCGCGCCATGAAGGCGTTCAAGGACGGCAACAAGGCGTACGCCGCGAGCGACTGGCGCGTCGCGATCAACAAGTACGAAGAGGCGTCACAGTTGACGGCCAACGATACGTCCTGCGAGTGGTGCCCGGCGATTTACTTCTACCTCGCCAACTCGTACGACAACATGTATCGCCCGGCGCGCAAGGGCGAGCCCGCCAACGACGCGTTGATGGACAAGGCGGTCGCGAACTACAAGCTGGCCAGTGAGAAGCTCACCGAAGAATCGCAGCCCAAGCGATCGCTCGCGCTCGAGTTCCTCGTCGCCGCGTACGGCCCCGACAAGCTCGCGGATCCGACGCAGGCCGAGCCGGTGGTGCAGAAAATGATCTCGCTGGCGCCGAACGAGCCGACCAACTACTTCCAGCTCGCCAAGATCTACGAGGACTCGGGGGAGTATCAGCTCGCCGAGGAAACGTATCTCAAGGGCCGCGACGCGAAGCCGAACGATCCGGCGGTCTACCTGACGGTGGCCGGCTACTACAACCGGCAGGGCGACTTCGACAAGCTGATCGAGAACATCCGGAAGAACATCGAGCTCGAACCGAACAACCCGGAAGCGCACTATCGTCTCGCGACCTACAGCTGGGACAAGGCGTCGCGTGATTTCCGCCTCTCCGACAAGGAGAAAATGGAGATCATTCTGAGCGGCCTCGAGTCTGTGAACAAGGCACTCCAGATCAAGCCGGATTACGTCGAGGCCATGACCTACAAGGGCCTCCTGCTCCGCACGCAGGCGCTGATCGAGAAGAACCCGGCGAAGCAGCAGGAGCTGATTCGTGAAGGCACCGCCCTCAGCGACAAGGCGAACGCGATGCGGAAGGCCAAGCAGAGCGATTAAGGCAATCTCGCCCAGTTGGGCGATCGCCCCAAACTACTGATTACGGGCCGGTTGCGCATTCGCGCACCGGCCCGTTTTTTCTCTTACGTGCACGTCACTGGCGGGTGATAATTTCTGCCTCTGTCCAGGAGCCCATAAATGAAGATTGCTTTGACTCGCCTTGTCTTGTCCCTCGTCACGGTGTGTGCGTTCGCGGTCACCGCGTCCGCGCAGGTCACCACTGGTTCACTTAACGGCAAAGTTCAGAACGAGAAGGCTGAAGGCGTCGCCGGCGCGAGCCTGATTGCCATCCACCTCCCGTCGGGCACGACCTACGAAACGACGTCGCGCACCGATGGTCGGTTCGTCATACTCAACATGCGCGTCGGCGGCCCCTACTCGGTGACGGTGGCCTACACGGGCACGGGCACCGCGGCGTTCGCGCCCGAGACCGTCGAGAACATCGAGATCAACCTCGGCGTGTCCACCGACCTCACG
>Ga0310900_10000609_pt1 | contig 12664 bp, 16 predicted proteins | sample C24D1metaG_FD_203879 | JGI IMG/M metagenome (GOLD analysis project Ga0310900, IMG submission 203879) | Lab incubated soil microbial communities from West Virginia University Organic Research Farm, Morgantown, WV, United States - C24D1 | ecosystem: Environmental > Terrestrial > Soil >...
ATGCGAAGCTCGAGGGATGAACGAAGCCTGGCTCAAGGCCCTGATCCTCGGCTGCACCTTCGGCGCCGTTCTTCTGCTGGTCGAGGTCCTGGTTGGCTGGGTTGCGAACAACCGGTCCACGGGCAACGCGATAAACCTCCGGCTCAGAATGATCTCGGAAGGGCGCGACCGGGAGCAGACCATGAGCCTGCTCCGGCGGCGGGAAAGCGCGCTCCCGAGCGGCTTACCGCCGGTGCTCCTGCATATGGGCCAGAAATTCGAGCGAATGCTGATCGCCGCCCAGGTGACGATGCCGACGGGCCGGCTGATGCTGATCATCCTTCTGGCTCCGGTTGCCCTTTTCTTCATAATCGTGGTGCTGATGGTCGCGCTCGGGGCGGGCATCGCGTTCGGCCGCCTCATAATGGTCGGCACGTTCGCGGTCGTGGTCGGCGCCTTCCTGCCGCTGATGTTTCTGAACTTCAAAGCGACCCGCACTCGCAAGAAGATGCAGGACCAATTTCCGGTGGCGCTGGACGTTTTCGTCCGCGGCCTTCGCGCCGGGCACCCGATCGCTGCCGCGCTCGACCTTCTCACTGTGGAGATGCCCGACCCCATCGGTACCCAGTTCGGCGTGGTTGTGGACGAGGTCACTTACGGCGCCGAGCTGCGCGACGCGCTTCAGGCAATGGCGGAGCGCTGGGACCTGGACGATATGCGGATGTTCGTCGTGTCGCTTTCCGTTCAGGCGGAAACGGGCGGCAACCTTGCCGAAATCCTCGACAATCTGTCGACCGTGATCCGCGAGCGTCACTCCATGTATCTGAAGGTGCGCGCGCTCTCGAGTGAAGGACGCATGACGGCGGTTATGCTGACAGTGCTGCCGCTCTTCGCCTTCGCGGCCCTCTTCCTGCTCAATCCGGCTTTCTATCTCGACGTTGCTGACGATCCGGCGTTCATGCCGGGCTTCATCGTGCTCGTCGTGATGTACGTGATCGGCTTCATCAGTATCCGCCGAATGGTAGATTTGAAGGTGTAGCGCGATGACGGAACTGTTCACCGATTATCCGCTGCTTCGCCTCGGAGTCCTCCTGGGACTCTTCGCTCTTGTCGCTGCGGGGGCCTATTTCGTCACTGCAGCGGTCGCGGCGCGGCAAGCCTCGCGCAGCCGCCTCGTCGAAGGGGATATCGGCGGCCATCAGGTCGTCGGCGCCTCTCTCCGTTCACAGCAGGCCGAGGGGGCCTGGCTGAAACTGGTCAACGGTATCGAGAAGGCGGGCCTGTCGCTGGTCGACACCAAGGACGATTCCCTTCGCAAGAAGCTCGTTGCTGCCGGTTATACGGCGACGTACGCACCGCGGCTCTACACGCTGATCAGGCTGATTCTGGTGATCGGCCTGCCGGTTTCGCTCGTCTTGCTGATGTGGGCGACCGGCTCCACTCCGAGCATCTTCAAGGTCTATGCTGCGGTCGTCATTTCCGCGCTCGCGGGTCTGTACGTTCCGGCCGTATTCATTGCGGCAAAGGCGGACCGCCGGCAGCGCGAGATCATCAACGGATTCCCGGACGCGCTCGACCTGATGCTCGTTTGCGTCGAAGCCGGACTGGGCATGGATTCCGCCTTCGCGCGCGTCGGCATGGAATTGACGACATCACATCCCAAGCTCGCGGAACAGTTCGGCGCCGTTGTGCTCGAGCTCCGTGCCGGGCGCAGCCACGAGGATGCCCTGCGCCGCATGGCGGATCGGGCCGGCGCGGAAGAGATCAGGGCCTTCGCGACTCTATTGATCCAGTCCTCGAAGCTTGGTTCGTCGATCGCGCAGACGTTGCGTGTCTATGCCGCTGAGATGCGCGAGCACCGGCGGATGCGTGCGGAGGAGAAGGCGCATCGGCTTCCGGTGCTCCTTTCCATTCCACTGGTCGGATGCATGCTGCCCGTGATGATCGGCGTGCTCATGCTTCCGGCCATGATAAGAGTCATTCGGACGATGTTGCCGGCAATGGGCGGAGGTTGATATGAAACGGGGGGGCAAATTCCTGGTTTCTGCCACGGCGTTCGCGGTGGCTGCTTGCGGCGGACAGCAGGGCAAGCTTGAGATACGCTCGACGCCGACGCCACTTGCGGGAATCAAGCGCGCAGTTCCGGAGCGCATAGCGGAAGCGCGGGGGCAATTGGGGCTTGGTAACGTCGCTCTTGCCCTCACCAGTTTCCGCATCGCCGCCCGTGAAGATCCAAACAGCATCGATGCTCTGGCGGGCATCGCCGACTGCTACGACCGCATGGGTCGCTTCGATTTGTCCCGCCGCTATTATGAGAGTGCCCTGGCGCTCGCTCCAGCCGACACGCAGCTGCTGGCCGCCTTTGCAGCGTCGCTTCAGCTTCAGGGCAAGTCGGCAGAGGCGCTCAGCGTGCGTGAGGAAATATCGGCCCGCATGGCCGCATCGGCCGCTCTGGAAAGCGCCAGCTTGGCGGAGATCGCGACCCCTGCGCCGCTGGTTCAAGTCGCCGTTGCCGTGTTGAAGCCGGCAGCACCCGTGAAGCCGTCCCCGCCGCCAGCTACGCCTCCCGTTGCCGAAGCAAGTGCCATTCCTGTTTCGCCGCCAGAGCCAAAGGCAGCGCCTCGGCCGCTTCCGAAGGCGGAGGTTCGCGTTGCGGCCGCCGAGGCGCAGGCTGCTGCTGCACCGCTCGGTCCGTCGGTGACGATCAAGCTTCCGCCGCCACGGCGCGTGCAGGAGGTTGCGCCGGTTGCGCCGGAAGCCTTGCCTTCGCGCACCTCGTGGGCAGCCATAGAGCCCGGTGTCGCCAGCGCACCGCTCGCTGCCCCGCAGCCTGTGCCGGTGAACATTCCGTCCGAGTTCGCCAGCGTCGCTTTGCTGCGCCCCGTCGAGGAGCGGGTTCCCGAGCCTTCGATTGCGGAGGAGCGCGGACCGCGCACAGAGCGCATGTCGACCGGCGAGATCGCCCTGATCACGGTCTCGAAGCCCGAATGGCGGTCCACGACAATTGCCTCGTCTGAAACGAGCGCAAAAGTTCGCTTTGTGCCGCTACGGCAGGCCTCGTTGAGCCCCGTGAAGGTCCGCCTGCTCAACGCTGCGCGTGTCAACAAGCTCGCAGCCCGGACGCGGACCTGGCTGAATTCCCGCGGTTGGCGCGGGCTGACGATCGGCGATGCGCCGGCGACGCGGACGCGCAGCGTGATCCTCTATCCCGCCGCGCAGCGGATGGTAGCCCAGCGGCTCTCGGCTCAGTTTGGCTTCCCGCTGTCGCGCCGCGCGTCCGGATCGAATGTAGTGGTGCTTCTCGGTGCTGATGCCGCCCGCCTGCGTCCTCTTCAGCAGCGCCGCGCATGATTGATCTGTTGCTTGCAGCGGCTTTGGCAGGGGCAAAGCCCGTGCCGGTCGTCCAGGCTCCCGTACAGCCCTTGGGCGAAGCTGCGCACGCCATTCAGGCAGGCCGCCTGGATCAAGCGCGTCTGATGATCGGCAATGCCGTCAAGGCAGGCGCGAGAGGCCCTGAGGTGGACCGACTGGTTGCGGACCTGGCCTATGCGTCGGGAGACCATGCAGGGGCGCTGCCGCGCTATCTCCAGTTGTTGGTCGGCAATCCGAACGACGGTGTGCTGTACGAGCGCGCCGGCCTTTCGGCCATGAATGTCCGTAACCTGGCCCAGGCGGAGAAGCTTCTCGAGCGGGCAACGGCCTTCCCGACAGCCACTTGGCGGGCCTGGAATGCGCGCGGAATAGCCGCCGACTACCGGAGCGACTGGGCAGTTGCCGACGAATCCTACGCGAAAGCGCTGGCGCTTGCTTCGGACCGGCCGGAAGTCGTGAACAATCTCGGATGGTCTCTGCTGGCCCGCGGCCGCTGGGCGGAAGCCCTGGCGAATTTCGAGCGGGCCGCAGCCATGGATCCGAAATCGGCTCGCATCGCCGCCAATCTGGAACTGGCCCGTGCGGCCATGAGCGAGGATCTGCCGAAGCGCCGACCCGGCGAAAGCGAGGCTGACTGGGCTGCGCGGCTTAACGATGCGGGGGTCATCGCAAAGGTGCAGGGCAATAATCGAAAGGCCGTGGCGGCCTTCACGCAAGCCATCGAGGCACGCAGCCAATATTATGCGCGTGCTGCCAACAATCTGGCGACGGCTCAGCCAAGGTGAATCTCGCAGCTGATGCGCCGCAGTGGCTGGCGCTGGTCGTCGCAGTTTTGCTCCTCGCAGCAGCCGCGGAAGACGCAGTTCGGCTCAAGATTTCCAACCTGATCGTGCTGCTGGTGCTCGTCGCCGCGGTCGCCGCAACCATCATTGCCGGGCCCCAGCTGGCGCTTTGGAAGAACCTCGTCGTCTTTCTGGGGTTGCTGGCGATCGGCACGCCGATGTTCGCGGCCGGAAAGCTGGGCGGCGGAGACGTGAAACTGCTCGCGGCCGTCGGCCTGTGGTTCGACTTCACCGGAGCGCTGTGGATGATCCTTGCCGTCGTTCTCGCGGGCGGGCTTCTGGCGCTGGTGGTGCTGATTCTTCGCGCCTTCGGGTGGAGCGAAGAAATGCGCCGCAGGGTCGTCTTGCTGCGACCCCGCGGCGGCATTCCTTATGGTGTCGCGATCGCCGCCGGAGCGCTCATTACAATGGCGCTCCAGCGGTAATCGGCTTGCGGGAGCTCAGGCGCCCGCGATCTCGGCGGTGTCGATCTTGACGCCTGGGCCCATGGTGGAGCTCACGGCGATCTTCATGACGTACTTGCCCTTGGCGCCCGACGGCTTCGCCTTGACGATGGCGTCGAGGAACGCGTTGAAATTCTCCTTGAGGTCGCCCTCGGAGAAGCTCGCCTTGCCGATCCCGGCGTGGATGATGCCCGCCTTCTCGACACGGAACTCGATCTGGCCCGACTTGGCGTCGGTGACCGCCTTGGTGACGTCCATCGTGACCGTCCCGAGCTTCGGGTTCGGCATCAGACCCTTCGGACCAAGCACCTTACCGAGGCGGCCGACGACACCCATCATGTCGGGGGTCGCGATGACGCGATCGAAGTCGATCTGGCCACCCTGGATGGTCTCCATCAGGTCTTCCGCACCGACGACGTCGGCACCCGCCTTCGTCGCTTCCTCGGCCTTCGCACCCTTGGCGAACACCGCGACGCGAACGGTCTTGCCCGAGCCCTTCGGCAGGTTGACCACGCCGCGAACCATCTGGTCGGCGTGGCGCGGGTCTACGCCGAGGTTCAGGGCGATCTCGACGGTCTCGTCGAACTTCGAGGTCGCGTTCTTCTTCACGATCGAGAGCGCCTCATCCACCGGATAGAAGCGGTTGCGGTCGACGGTCCCTTCCTGGGCCTTCTGCTTCTTCGTCAGCTTCGCCATGTCTTAGCCCTCCACGACCTGGAGGCCCATCGCGCGAGCGGAGCCTTCAATGATTTTCGTTGCCGCCTCAATGTCGTTGGCGTTGAGGTCCTTCATCTTGGCTTCGGCGATCTCCGCCAGCTTCGAGCGCTTGATCGTGCCCGCGCTGACCTTGCCCGGCTCCTTCGAGCCTGACTTGAGATTCGCAGCCTTCTTCAGGAGGAAGCTCGCCGGCGGTGTCTTGGTGGTGAAGGAGAAGCTGCGGTCCGCATAGACGGTAATGACCGTCGGGATCGGAGCGCCCTTTTCCAGTTCCTGCGTCGAGGCGTTGAACGCCTTGCAGAACTCCATGATGTTGACGCCGCGCTGACCCAGCGCCGGACCGATGGGCGGCGAAGGGTTCGCGGTGCCCGCCGGCACCTGAAGCTTGATATAGCCTGTGATCTTTTTTGCCATTTCACTCTCTCAATGGGGCCGGGCGGAAATATCCTGAGGCCCTGTTTCAAGTTTAGCGGTCCAGACGGCGAGCCCTAGGGCCAGCCTCCCGCAGCGTTTCCAAGATGCTTGGAAGGGGCGGCCCATAGCCGATGCCGCCGGTTAAGGAAAGCCGTGTCCCTGTGGTATGCTGAAGATTGGGTGGAGTGACCACGGAGGCAAGGGCCATGAGTAGGCTTGTACTTGTCGGTGTCGTTGCATTGCTCGCCGGATCCGCTGCTCAAACGGGGGCTAGGTCCGCTCTCGACTGGGGACCTGGGCCGCCTTCGCTTCCAAGGGGGGCCAAGCTGGCGATCATCTCCGGCAATCCTAACCAGCCGGGACCATTCGCGATACAGCTGAGATTTCCCGCGGGCTACGAAGTCCCGCCGCACAGCCACCCGACCGATGAGCATGTCACGGTGATCGACGGTGTTCTGTCGCTTGGCATGGGCTCAGTCGCCCACCGCAGCAACATGAAGGTCCTCGGCAAAGGCAGGTCGACCATCGCTCCCGCGAACATGGCCCACTATGCCTCGACCACACAGGGCGCGACGCTGCTCATCCGCGCGAACGGGCCGTTTCAGGTGAACTACGTAAATCGCAAGGACGATCCGCGGCTTTGAATCGCTCCCGGCCCTGACAAAGAAAAGGGCGGCCGAAGCCGCCCTACACGGTGGGATGAGCCGAGCGTTACTTGACCCGTTCGACCTGTTCGAACTCCAGCTCAACCGGCGTGGCGCGGCCGAAGATGGATACGCTGACCTTCACTCGGCCGCGGTCGAAGTCGAGTTCTTCCACGACACCATTGAAGCTGGCGAACGGACCGTCGAGGACCTTCACCGCATCGCCGATCTCGTAATCGACCTTCAGCTGAGCCTTCGGCGCAGCAGCGGCGGCCTCTTCCTTGGTCGAAAGAATGCGCGCGGCTTCGGTCTCGGTGATCGGCTGCGGCTTGCCGCCGGGGCCGAGGAAGCCGGTGACCTTCGGCGTGTTCTTCACCAAGTGATAGACCTGATCGTTCATCGCGAGCTTCGCGAGGACGTATCCCGGGAAGAACTTGCGGTCCGACGTGACCTTCTTGCCGCGGCGAATCTCGGTGACCTTCTCGGTCGGGACCTCAACGGCCTCGACCTGAGTCTCCAGCCCCAGGCGCGTCGCCTCGGACAGGATCGCGTCTTTCACCTTGTTCTCGAAGCCCGAGTAAGCGTGGATGATGTACCAGCGGGACATGTTTTCTTTTCGTTCCCTGTTGAATGCTAGCCGATCAGGCCGAGCAGAAAGCGGACGATCGCGCTGAAGAACGAATCGACCGCGAAGAAGAAGAGCGCGAGCAATGCGGTCATGATCAGAACCATGATGCCGGTGCGCACCGTCTCGTTCCACGTCGGCCAAACGACCTTCGACGCTTCGCTGCGGACCTGACGGATGAATTCGCCTGGGGAGGTCTTCGCCACGTGCATTGCCTCTTTGAGATAGAAAAAGGCTCCGCGGACCCGAGGGCCGGCGGAGCTAGACGCGACTTAGCGATACCGGTCCGAGTCTTCAAGGCTGGCAGGAGTGGAGGGACTCGAACCCACGGCCCTCGGTTTTGGAGACCGATGCTCTACCAACTGAGCTACACTCCTGCGGCCGGGTCGCGACTTATGCGGCGAACGTCAGCGGCGCAAGGGCGCTTGGATCAGTCGATGATCTTCCGGAGCGTGCGGACCATGAAGGCCGTGGACCAGCCTATGAGGACAAAGCCGATCAGCGCCTCGAGAGCGCCGACCAGCCGCCACTCGTTGGGGAAGTTGGCCGCGGCGTCGCCGAGCGTCGCGTAGCAGGATGCGGAATAATAGAGCGCCTGCTCGAGCCGATGCATCGCGCCGACCTTCCAGTAGAAGACGGCGAAGATGAAGATCTCCGAGAAATGGAGGCCCATCAGAAGCAAACCGTAGGTGCCCATGAGCGCCGAGGCGCGCGCTCCGAATTCGTTTGGGATGTTCCGCTCGTCATGCAGTCGGAGCGCACGGGATATGCCTACGAGCCCGGCGCTGTGGATCAGAACCATCAACAGGACGAATGCGGCGGCAATGATCAGTTGCAGGCCGAGATCGGCGACTTCGACTTCCGTTGACAAGGCCCGCGCTCCTGCAGCCGTCGCCGCTCAACGCGGCTGGCTAGCTTATGTTGCCGAACCTGGAAGCGCCCCTACCGGAGCTGAATCGCGGCCGGGAGCGTAGCCCTAGGCCGCGATATCGAAAGGCTGGATCTCGCCCGACAGGTAAAGGTTGCGAGCCTTTGTCCGCGACAGCTTGCCCGAGCTGGTGCGGGGCAGGGACCGCGGCGGGACAAGCTCGACGATCGGCGTGATGCCCGTGATTGCACGGACGCGCTCGCGAATGTCGTCGCGGAGCCTTCCGCGCTCCTGCGGGTCGGACACGCGGCAGTGCACGAGCACGGCCGGAGTTTCCTCGCCCGAGGGACCGGTGATCGCGAAAGCGGCAATATCGCCGGACTTGAAGCCCGGGAGCTGCTCGACCGCCCACTCGATGTCCTGCGGCCAATGGTTGCGGCCGTTGATGATGATCATGTCCTTCGCGCGGCCGACGATGAAGATGTAGCCGCCGGACATGTAGCCCATGTCGCCGGTGTCGAGCCAACCGTCGTCCGACAGGCAGGCGGCAGTCGACTCCGGATCACGGAAATAGCTGTGCATGACCGAGCTGCCGCGGACGAACACGCGCCCGATCCCGCGGTCAGGAAGCGCCGACCCGTCTTCGCCGCGGATCTCGATCGCCATCTCGTGCACCGGTTTGCCACAGTTCACGACCGCGCGGTAGCGCCGCGGACGGCCGTCGGCGCCGCTGCTGCCGCCGCCCAAAACCGCTTCCTCGACCAGTTCGAGGCGGATGCCCTCGCCCGGAGGCATGAGGGATACGGCGAGCGTCGCTTCTGCGAGGCCGTAGCTCGGGCAGAAAGCCGAAGCCTGAAAGCCCGCGTCGGCAAAAGCATCGACGAATGCCTGCATCACGTCCGGCCGGATCATGTCGGCGCCGTTGCCGGCGATCCGCCAGCGGGACAGGTCGAAGCGGTCCTCGGCGCGGGTCTGCGACGACATGCGGCGGGCGCAGATGTCGTAGCCAAAAGTCGGCGAATAGCTGACGCTGTTGCCGGGATTGCGCGTGATCATGTCGAGCCAGGCGAGCGGTCGCCGGGCGAAATCCTCGGTCTTCATGTAATCGACCGAGAATTGCAGGGCCATCGGCGACAGCATGCAGCCGACGAGACCCATGTCGTGGTACCAGGGCAGCCACGAAATGCAGCGGTCGGTGTCCGCGACCTGCAGGCCAAGCCCGTGGGCGCGGAGGTTCGACAAAAGCTGGCGATGAGTGACGGCGACACCATGCGGAAAGCGCGTCGAGCCGCTCGAATATTGGAGATAGGCGATGTCGTCCGAGTCCGGCGTCGGAAGCTCACCCATGGCGGGCTCAATGTCGCCGAGGCTGTCCCAGTCGCGCGCGGGCACGCCGCGATCCGCGCCGGCCTCTTCCGCATAGGACAGCAGCTCGGATGGGCAGAGGAAGAGCGACGGATCGCTGCTCTTCAGCATCACGCGTAGCTGTTCGACATAGGCCTCGCGCCCGCCGAAGCTCGTCGGGAGCGGAAGCGGAACGGGCCACAGGCAGGCATAGACGGCCCCGAAGAAACAGGCGGCGAACTCGGCGCCTGTCTCGGCGATCATGGCAACCCGGTCGCCCGGCTTCAGCCCCATCGCGACGAAACGCTGAGCATGAACGAGGGCGTCCTCGCCGAGCTCCGCGAAGGGATAGGCCCTGACGAGCTGTCCGCGCGCGTCATGGAAATTCATGCCGCGACGGCCCTGACCCGCATAATCGAGCGCCTCGCCCAGCGTCGCGAAGTCCGCGAAGCGTCGCGGCAGGGCGTCGAGCGTGGGAGTGGCGCCTGCGGGAGCGAGGTCGGCTACGATCGTGTTGTTCCGGTCGAGCAAGCCTTCACCCTGGTCTTAAAATGCCGCCCCAAAGGCACGGCCGAAATACCCGCTAATCTGCGGGCAGGGTTGTGATGGTGTGCGAGTGTGGCACAATTTGGGCCATGATCGGCCAAAGGACCTCCCGCCCACGCAAGCCGCTCAACGGCGAGCGACTGCATGAGCTCGCGCTGTTCTACGTGGGACGGTTCGCGACCAGCCGGGCGAAGCTCACTGCCTACCTAAACCGTAAGCTTCGCGACCGCGGCTGGGAAGGAGACTCCCCGCCCGAGGTGGAGCGCCTGGTCGAGCGGCTGGCCTCCAGCGGGCTCGTCGACGATGCTGTCTATGCATTATCGAAGTCGCGGTCCCTTTCAGAGCGTGGCTACGGCGCGGCGCGGGTACGCCAGACCCTTCGTGCCGCTGGAATCGACGAGGAAGACGGCATAGCCGCGCATGAGCTTGCGGCTGAGGAAGCCACCTCCGCTGCGCTGAGATATGCGCGGCGGCGCCGCATCGGGCCTTATGCCGATTTCACTCCCGACAGGGCCGGTAGAGAAAGGGCTTTGGCCGCAATGATACGGGCAGGCCATGGCTTTGGATTGGCAAGGACCATCGTGGATGCGGAACCGGGAAGCGATCTGGATCCGGAGGCATTGGAAGAGAAAGATCGCTAAGTCGGTTTCACGACACACTGACTTTTGTTAGTGAGGTTTTGTGCAGCGCAAGACATCCGTGACGGCACCTCAACCGGAGGTTGAACCGGTGGCCGTTTCCGAGCCGCCTTCCGATGCGGCGGCGGACATGGATCCTGTTGTCGGCCGGGTGAAATGGTTCGACGCAACAAGGGGCTTCGGATTCGTCATCAGTGACGCCCTCGATGGCGACATACTGGTACATTTCAGCGTTCTTCGCGAACATGGGCGCAGAAGCCTGCCCGAAGGGGCCATCATCGAGTGTGTGCCGATGAGGCTGGACCGTGGCCTGCAGGCAAAAAAGATCATTTCCATCGACGTCGGGCCCGCCGTCGCCGTCGCGCCGCGCGTCCCGCGCTCGACGAGCAAGGATGTTGACCGTAAGGCTTTGTCGGAATCGGCTGGCGAGTTCGAGCCTGTAGAGGTGAAATGGTTCAATCGCGTGAAGGGGTACGGCTTCGTCAATCGGATCGGCGACGCCCACGACGTTTTCGTTCACATGGAAACGGTCCGGAACTCGGATCTCGGCGACTTGCAGCCGGGCCAAAGGCTGCTGGCGCGAATCGCGGAGGGGAAGAAGGGCCTCACCGCAGTCGAACTGCATTCGGAATCGCCGGCCGAGTAGCCGCGGCAATGGCGATCGCCGCCACCGGGGCATGCGGCTCGGCAACGGCGCCCCCGGCGCCCGTCGAACGATCCTCTGCCGGTCTTGCGCAGGTGCCGCTCACGATCGAATCGTCCGGCAAAAAGCATCGCTTCACGGTGGAAGTCGCCGAGACTGGCGAACAGCAAGCGCAGGGGCTTATGTTCCGCCAATCGCTGGCTCCCGACCGCGGGATGGTTTTTCCCAGGGATCCGCCGGGCGATGCGAGCTTCTGGATGAAGAACACGCTCATCCCGCTCGACATGATCTTCATCCGACCCGACGGAACAATTGCGCGGATCGCGGAAAATGCCGTTCCATTGTCCCTGGACCCGGTCCCGTCGCTGGAGCCCGTTGGAGCAGTCCTTGAAATCGCCGGCGGCCGCTCGGCCGAATTGGGGATCAAGGTGGGTGATAAGGTCCGCTGGAACCGCTGACCCGGCTTGCGTAAGCCGCGCTGAGAGGGCAGATGCGCGGGCCATGGGTTTCTGGTCTCGGACATTCACCTGGTGGAACGGCGCGACGTGGGGAACGGGCGTCTGGACACGCCTCCACGGCGAGAAGGTCGGCAGCGACGATGCCGGGAACATCTATTATCGCGCAAAGAAGAACCCGGCCTCGCGCTGGGTGATTTACAACGGCTCCAACGACGGAAGCCGTGTGCCGCCGGGCTGGCAGGCGTGGCTCCGGGGCACGATCGACGAGCTTCCGCATGAGGTGCTTCCGCCGAGGCGCAAGTTCGAACAGCCGCCTTCGGTCAACCTTACCGGCACCATGGCAGCCTTCCGGCCGGACGGGTCGCTTGCGAAGGGCAAGATCCGTCCGGCGTCGACAGGCGATTATCAGCCCTGGACGCCCGACTGAGCGTGATCCGGCTCGTCGCGACAGCCGCCGTGGCATCGCTGCTCGCCGTCGCCGTCGCCGGCTGCGGTCGCCAGGAACAAGGCGCCGAGCAAGGTAACGGCCCGCGCGCACAGCGGGCGAGCATCGGTCCCGGGCAAAAGGCGGGCGTCACCCCGATGGCGGAGCGCGTCGCGGTTCTGGGCATTCTCAACAAGCGCAACGGGATCGTACGGGACGTCCGTCTGAAGCCCGGCCAATCCGTCCGCTGGAACAATGCCATTGTCCGTCTGCGCGCCTGCGAAACGACCGCGCCGTGGGAGAACGAAAAGCTCACCGGGGCATTCGTCCAGCTCGACGTGCAGCAGCCCGATTCAAGTTGGCGCCGCTTTTTCTCGGGCTGGGTCTACAAGGAATCGCCCTCGCTCAACGCCGTCGAGCATCCCGTCTACGACGTCTGGCCCAAGAGCTGCGCGATGACATATCCTTCGGCGGTGGCCGAGCCGGAGGCGCCCGTCCCCTCCAGCAACCGGTCGAGCGCGAGAAGATCGGGCGGTGAAGTTCGCGAAGAGCCCGTCACTCCTACTGCCGAACCCCCGACAGCGGTCACGCCCGCTCCGGAAGCTCCGCCGCCTCCGTCACCTGCTCCGCCGAGCGCACCGGAGAGCAACGACACATAGGCTCTGCGGCTAATGCTCACTGCGCCGAGCGAGGCTAGGTGGGGAGTC
>Ga0310900_10000619_pt1 | contig 12585 bp, 13 predicted proteins | sample C24D1metaG_FD_203879 | JGI IMG/M metagenome (GOLD analysis project Ga0310900, IMG submission 203879) | Lab incubated soil microbial communities from West Virginia University Organic Research Farm, Morgantown, WV, United States - C24D1 | ecosystem: Environmental > Terrestrial > Soil >...
TGGATATCAAAATAGCGGTAGAACAAGAAGGCCCAAGACCACGGATAAAGAAAAGATCTCATGGGATACCACACATTGGGTATTTAGAAGATCTGGAAAACCTTGTTGGATATGTGGTTCCAAAATTGTATCAGAAAGAAAATTAACAGCAAGGCCAACTTTTTGGTGTCCTAATTGTCAACCAATCAAAGTCCACTAACATTGACAAATAGGCCGAGTCTTTTAATCACATCAGTTACATCAGGTAACTTTAAACTGTTTCATGGTTTACTTTTGTTTTTTATATGAAATTGATTTTGATATATTGTATCAATTTTTTCTAATTCATCAATGTCTTTTAGTTCTTTGTCATATCTGATGTTTTTTATCCTAGGAAAACGTAAAGCATATCCACTGTTGTGTCGATCGCTTTGTTGAATAGTATCAAAGGAGACTTCTAGAACAATTTCGGGCTTTACAATAATCTTACTACCTTCATCTCTTATTATGATGGACCTTAATTTTCTGGTCATGTAATCAATTTCTTTATTGGATAGACCTGAATATGCCTTACCTATTATTTTCAGATCACCAAAAACATTCTCCCCGTTTTCCGATGCTAATTGATTGTCAATACTAGTGGCGTAATCTTTTACTGCCAAAGTATAATCTGAAAGTGTTCCTGCTCGTTTTCCATGACCATATTCAGCAATTACTACTACCGCATCAATAGTATCTAACTCCTCCTTCAATTTTATCCAATATTTTCCTCTCTTACCAGGATAATACTGTGATAAAGGATCCTTAATGACCAATCCCTCATGTCCTTCATTTCTACTTTTTTGAAATCTATTAGTTATTTCATCCACAGATGAAACCGCCTTGCTTTGAGCAATAGAAATTATAGAGTCTTTAAATTGAAAATTTGTTAACAATCTCTTTCTAGATTTAAGAGTATCTTTGATTACCTGTCTTTGATCATAGAGCATTATGTCATATACAACATAACAAATTGGTATTTCAGATAAAATGGTGTTTGTCATGCTTTTTCTTCTCAACCGCTTTTGTAGTTCTTGAAATGGTAGTGGTCTGTCATCCTTGAAAGCTATTAGTTCACCATCTAAAATGAAATTAATATCGTCCCGATCGATGTTATCGGCATCACTCTTATCAGGATGTACATCATGCTTTTTTGGTCTTGTTTTTGCTTTTTTTATTCTTACATCCAAGGCAGAGTGAGTTAATTCTGGAAATGCATATGAAATATCGGCAAGATTTCGAGAGTAGAGTTTACAAACATTTCCGAATTTGTGCATTTGTACTCTAATACCATCATATTTATATTCACAAAGGAGCGGCCTGTCAAAATATTTGACAATCTCTTCTGCAGTAAACATGACATCAGCCAACATGAAACTCATAGGGACAAATGGTTTAATCGTTACTAAGTTTAACTCATCTCTTTTTGACAATAAAGCAACATTTGCAATGTCTCCTGACATCAACATCGCTTCTCGTATACTCTCGACATTTTTTTCAAATGCTTTTGCAATGGCTATTTCTATAAGACCCTCATAGGAACCTATACGCATTTCATTGGATATTATTTTTACAAGGTATTTAGCCTCCAAAGGTGAGCATCTTAAAAGCAATCCTTTTAAGATATTTTTTTTGTCGTTGTTAGACCTGGGACCTCTAAGATTGGCTATCTTTTTAAACTGATCATATATTTCCTTTAAAGTTGGTTTTTCTTCTAGAGTTTCTACGCTATTGAAAAGTGTTACTATCTTTTTATTAGAAATTGCATACTCGGCAATAGTACCCATATCACCATGTTCTAAATGAAGCCGCATAACATCTGTCTGATCTAATCGAGAGATTTCTAACAGAGACTGTAGTATTGTTCTAAACCCTACATTTAGATTATAAATTGATCCCTTTGGGAAAATCTTTCCAGACAAAAATAGAACCGCGATAGGTAGAGAATCGTCATCCAAACCTGAAATATATTGTACGATTAAATCGACTTTTTTATTCTTGCTTGTCGTACTCCTTATTGATTCACACGACTCAACCAAGGCAGAAAAGTAAGATACCTTGTAATGAATATCATTTGTCAAGTTAATCGTCCCCAATCAACCTATGATTAGAGAGAATTTTACCTCAATATTAGGTACTGTGAGAACATTTCTAGACAGTCCGTGATTTATTATGTCAATACTGATCGAGTTCAAGGGTAGGAGAATGACAGTTGATAGTATGATCAAAAAATTTAGTCTACTCGCACGTATTGATAATTTTGTTCCTTTATAATCTTATAAATTATCATGATCTAGGTTTCAGCCTGATCTTTTTAAAATACCTTTCATTAATATCACACAACATAACATGAATAACAATAATCAAGATAATGAAGGTGTACCAAAGTCGGGAGAAAGGGTAGCAGTAATAACAGGTTCTAGTAGGGGAATAGGTAGAGCAATTGCTTTAAATTTTGCAAAATCAAAGGAATATTCATCCATAGTAATTAATTCAAGAAGGATAGATGAAGCCGAGCTAGTAGTACAAGAAATAAAAAAAAACACTAGTTGTGATTCGATTGCTATCCCCGGAGATGTTTCACAAGAGAAAGACTGCATAAGATTGATTGATGAAACAGTAGATAAATTTCAAAGATTGGATGTATTAGTCAATAATGCTGGGATTCAAAAGGACATTCCACTAACCGAAACAACTCTTCAGGATTGGTATAATATTATATCAGTAGATCTTACTGGTCCATTCATCTGCAGCAGAGAAGCTGTAAAACAAATGAAGGTCCAAAATAATCCTTGCGGCGGATGCATAATTAACATATCCTCTGTTCACCAGATTATTCCAAGACCCCACTATGTAGCATACGCAACCTCAAAAGGTGGAATCGAGATGATGACAAAAACCATGGCACTAGAGTTGGCTACCGACAACATCCGGGTAAATATCGTTGCTCCGGGCGCAATAGACACGGATATGAATATTAATTTGCGTACTAATGTTGAGGAACGTGAAAACACTTTAAGAAAAATACCCATGGGTAGAATAGGAAAGGACGAAGAAGTAGCAAACGTAGTGGAATTTCTTGCATCCCATAAGGCTAGTTACATAACAGGAAGCACTGTTATAGTTGATGGAGGAATGACCCTATATCCCTCATTTATTCTTGATTACGATCATAATTCCATCCATATTTTTCCAAAAGGTTCAATGTGAAAGAATGTAATAAGGAAGACAATATTAGAATGCGTATTAATGAAAAGTCAGATTATAAATGACAGATCTAAAAAGGCTGCTACAAAAATGTGAAGAAGTATTAGACAAGAATTGTAACGGATCATTTACCATACCTTCTGCAACACTATATCCTCATCAATGGAGCTGGGATGCTGCCTTTATAGCACTAGGCAATTCCTATACCCATACTGAAAGAACAATCAAGGAAATGCAATTTTTGTTTGATGCCCAATGGAAAAACTGCATGGTACCTCATATTGTATTCAACGAGAAAAAAAACATATTTTCCTGCAGCAGATTTTTACGAAATTACTCGTTCACCAAATGCCCCAGAACATATAGGCACATCCGGAATGACACAACCACCCGTGCACGCTCTTTCATGCTACTATATACATCAGAACTCCGAACATAAATTAGAAACAACAACCTTTCTCAAAAATATTCTTCCAAAATTAATGAATTTTCACAGGTATCTTTTAACTGATAGAGATCCGGAGGAGTCAGGTCTTGTCACTATTTTACACCCCTGGGAATCTGGAGAAGATGATTCTCCAATCTGGGACCAGACTTTATCTCGAATTTCTTTTACGAAATCGGATCTTCCAGATTTCAAAAGACTAGATATTATTGCAGTAGAAGGAGCTTCCGAAACGATTCCCAGTGATGACGAATATAACAAATTCATCTATATGATAGAAATCATGAAAAAATGCCATTTAAAATAAAGGATTTATTATTTAGTAGCATTCTGTATATGGCCAACAAGTATTTATTAAAAATTATAGGCATACTGGAGGAAGCTGAAGGACTGGGATCAGCAGGAGAGGTTCAAAATTTAAAATCAAATTCTAAAGATGAAATTAGTAAATATAACAAATACAAGGTGGAAATACTACATTGGATAGCAAGAACTGAACGAAATTTCTATTGATACTTTTTGCCACCTTATTATTCTAAAGTAGGGAAAAGTGAACTTGTCTATTTCTAGATTATGACTTAATAGCAAAATACTGGATTAAGACCAAACAGTCTCATCACTCATTCCATTATCAACTGGATTATTATTACCGGAAGAGGCCGAAACGATGGTCAAGTTTTTAAAACATGCTTATCATTATGGTCCTGGAAAATATTCTCACGAACCCGTGTTGCCTAGCACTGTCCTTCGGGAAGAATATTTTAGTTCCCTTACTTATTGGCGGGGACCTGTTTGGATAAACATGAATTGGTTCTTCGGGTTAGGATTATTAGACTATGGGTACGAGAAAGAAGCTGAGGCGATAAGACAAGGAGTATTTGAACTAGTGCAAAGACATGGAGTTAGAGAGTACTATGATCCTTATCAAGGTAAAGGATTAGGAGGTAAAGATTTTTCATGGACAGCCGCACTAGTAATTGACATGCTCCATCACCCAAACAAAAAGAAAAATTGATGCTCTGCTTGAAAATGCTTCAGAATATTAGAAGAAATATTACCATTAATAATTATCGGATCAAAAAAGATAGGATATAAATTATTGAATTATTCAATAATTTTGTCTCATCACCCAACTAGCTTTGTAAATATTTACCTAAAAAGTCTAGAGTTTTTTTCCATGCATCTGCTGTCTCAGTAGGAGCGTAATTATCGTTAGATGGATTTGCAAAAGCATGACCAACATTAGGATAAACATAGATCTCGTTTGGCACTCCAGTATCATTTAAAGCCTTTTGGAATTGTTTTACAGAGTCAACCGAAATTGATTGATCCTTACCTCCGAATATTCCTAGAACTGGTGCTGTAATATTCGAAATCGCTTGAGAATCGTTGGTTAGTCTACCGTAATAGATAATTGTGGCGGCAATAGGGTCATCCTTGCTGTTGATGGCTAATTGCAATGACTGTTGACCTCCAAAGCACCAACCCAATGATGCTATTTTTGATGGGTCGACATTATCAAGGGATCTCAAATAACTTACAGCTCCTTTCATGTTTTCTATCGCAATGTTCGGGTTTTCTCTTATCTTCCCAGTTAGTTCTCCTGAGCGTTCTGAATTGTTGGTGACGACTTCGCCGTTAAATAGATCCACGGCTAGTACCACATATCCATTTTTGGCAAGTAGGTTAGCTGATTCTTTGATATAATCATTCAATCCCTTGTTTTCATGAATAAGAATGACGGCAGGAAGTTTTGCTTTTTCGCTGCTTTGGTTTTGGTTTGGGTAAACCAAATAGCCCGTTGTATTTCCTCCAAAATACGTTACCGTCTTGTTTTCTATTGATTGAAGATTTGCACCGGTAGATGAACTATTGTCTCCAAAACTCACCAGAGTCATAGCAGATAAACCCGTAGTTTGTTGAGCATGGATTGTCGGTGTAGATGCTATCAAGTAGGCAGGAAATATAAAAATTGCTAGTAATGTAATTATGGTAGATTTTTTCATCAAGAATAAAAACATATTATTGCTTTTAACTATTTTGTAAATCCATTAATGTTTTGATTATACTGGTAAGATTTATTTTTTATTTAACCAGAACGATTCCAATTCGTAAATATTATGATCAAAGAAGTGTCTTTGAAAACAATAAAACTTAATTGAATATTGAAGTGGGGTAGAGGTTTTCTTGGTGTTATCACTATTAAAAAAGGATTTCAAAATACTATTAGCAGAGCAACAGATTTACTTTTCAGAATTACTTGTTATTTTGAAATTGGATTCTTATGATCTTCAAGAGATAACCTATACAGGACTGTTCAAGCGAAGACATTCCATCTAAACAAAAGCCATTTTCTAAACTAACTTCTCCTATTAGTTCAATAGTTCGGAGCCATTGACCTCGTAACCAAAAGATCGGCGAAGGATAAAAAAGGTGAGGAACCTAAACAGACCGATAGTCCAAGGAAGCCGAAGTCAATAATATTAGAGAATAAAAAGTGTTCATAAGGATAAGCCTTGCAAGCCTGAAGGAAATACGATAATAATTTGATAGTAATGATAAATTTTTGATAACAGTCTTTTATACTTTTTATTTGAATAGGTGCACGTTTAATGGAAATATTATCAAAGACTGAAAAGAAAGCACTTGTCATAGTATTATACAAAGAAGGTTAAACGTACAAAGAAATAGCAGAGATCGTAAGAATTTCTCCAAGAGATATTGGAAGAATAATTAATGAATATTCTGGAGAAAGGACAACCATTTACACCAAATCTAGTACTTCGAAAGCTTACGATCTATTTTTGAAAGGCAAATCTCCGATTCAAGTTGCTATAAGACTTGATCTAAAATATGAAGAAGTAATGAAAGCTTATGATGAATATTTGAGTCTTCAAAGAATTAGATCTTTTGAAACTATGTACAAGACCTACAAGAATTATAGGTCTGATATACTTTTAATAATAGATAAAATAAGATATCACAAGATTTCAGCACAAGAGTTTAATCAATAATGCAAACAGATAGATGAAAATTGGCCATAGTACGCATAGAATATTTGTTTAACATGGTGATTATGGTGAAGCTTAGAAGTTAAATTTCAAACTAATAGGTTTGCCATTATTGGTTTGTTGTAAATAAATAAATTATTAACTAATATTTCGTTGGTTGCAAAAGGCAATGGAATATGTTTCGGAATTTGTACCTATAGAGAAATTCCCAGTCTTTTAGAGATCATTTTTAGATCTTAGTATAAATTATGATTCAGGTTGCACATAGTTTAACTTATCCTTAGATAAAGATAGATTTACCTTAGCCATATAAGGTGCACTATTGTATTTTCCGGCTAACTTGATAAGGATTACTAAATATATTAAAAACTTAAATCACTTTTCTAGTTTTAGAAATTATGAAAATTGTTGCAGTGTTATATCCTGGAGGAGAAATAGCAGAAAGGACACCGGCGATTCTTGGTTCGGCAGAGAATGCTCTTGGCTTGACAAATTTTCTGAAAGATAAAGGACATGAATTTATTGTATTAACAGATAAAGAGGAGGAACTTGATAAACACATTTCTACTACTGATATTCTGATCACTACCCCCTTTTGGCCGGCCTATGTTACCAAAGAAAGAATTTCCAAAGCTTCTAACCTCAAGCTCATCTTAACTGCAGGCGTAGGATCAGATCACATAGATTTGGCTGCAGCAGCAAGTAGTAAAATAACTGTTGCAGAAATTACAGGTAGTAATGTGGTAAGTGTAGCTGAACAGGTTGTGATGCATATCTTGGCTTTAGTGCGAAACTACATACCAGCTTATAAACAGGTTATAGAAGGTAGATGGGATATAGCAGAGATAGCATCAAACGCGCATGATCTAGAAGACAAGGTTGTTGGAATTATCGGAATGGGAAGAATTGGACAAAGGGTTTGTGAAAGGTTGAAAGCATTTGATGTTAAAATGCTTTATCATGATCAAATTCCTCTACGGACTGCAGAAGAATTTGTGTTGGGTGTCAGATACACCCCTAGAGATCAGATCGTAGAACAGGCTGATGTGATTACAATAAATACGCCTTTAACGCCAGAGACCGATGGTATGTTTAATCGAGATCTACTTTTTAAAATGAAAAAAGGTGCATATCTTGTTAATACAGCTCGCGGAAAGATCGTAGATACTCATGCTCTTGCAGAATCTTTGGAGGAAGGTCATTTAGCAGGATATGCTGGCGATGTTTGGTATCCACAACCGGCCACAGGAGATCATCCTTGAAGACATATGCCTAATCATGCGATGGTCCCTCATTATTCTGGAACAACCCTCGAAGCACAAAACAGATATGCGAATGGAATAAAGGATTGTCTTATGCGGTTTCTAGAAAACCGTCCTCTTGAACAACAATACCTTATTGTCGATAAAGGTGGCGTGGTAAGCCCGAGTTACAGCTACGCTTTCAAGAAATAAATGGTGCTTTAGTCATTAGGCTCGATCTCGATCTATTTTTATTGAAGATTAAAAACGTCATATTGACATAATTTTATAGCTGCCAGATACATTTTATTTGTCTCTTAAGTCCTTTCATAAAGTTTCAAAAGGCCTTCCCCGTCCACAAGTCGAACCCAAATACCATCTAGTATATGAAAAGAATACTATCGCAAAAATTTCTTGCAGTTTTATATTCTAAGAATAAATTTCATTAAAATCTCGCAGTAACAAGTATCCAAACTATGATATGATTAATTTAACTTATACATTTCGACTATAATGAGTAACATAACAAAAACTAGTAAGATTGGTATTTTTGCAGTGATGTTTATCGCAGCAGCCTTGATTGGTTCAGTTCTTACAATTGGTGACAACATTGCATTTGCAACCAAAAAACACAACGACGCAGAACAAGAAATTGAACAAGATCAGGATAGCGAACAAAATGCACAATGTGTATCAGGAGAAATTACCTTTGCTTCATGCAATAACGTAGGAATACAATTACAAGAACAATTAGGCGACTTGGCTTTAGGTCAACAATAAACTATTTTTTTTAATCAAGTTTCTATATTGTTACTAATGCAGGTTTATCTTTTATTTCTGCGCCATTCTAGAGATAGTTTAAACTCCAGTAACTGGAGAATACCTAGTATGATAAGGTTCTCTAATCTTGTCAAAAGATCGAATGCAGACTTTTCTTTTTCAACAAATAGTTTTATTACTAAGAATAAGAATACTATAGTCCTCCAGACCAATGAAGGACATTTTAATAAAACAGACTGTAAAATATACACAGATCAATAGTCAGTCACCTATGCCCTTGATAAACTAGAGGACTAGCTAATCCTGAAAGATATTTTATTTTTAGGTGCTGGTCTTGGACTGTTTTTAGCCGTCAGAATATTAAAAGGGGTAAGATCCCCACAATTCTCTGGGTGTTTAATATGTTCTCCTTATTAATACCTATTTATGTTATAATAGCATAGAACTTAATTCCCTTAAAGCTTAAATTCTAAATCTACATTCCTTTATTTGAGGAATTCTAGCCAGTGTCTCTCTCACCTGTGAGAAGTTATACTAAGCCCCTTCTCATGGGTAAATGCTAGTCTTTTAAAGAGCAGACAATCGAAACTCAAAGCTTAAAATGTCTTATACATGATATACGTAATAGCGACTAATTATCTAAAGAAATAATCATCCTTATTATATATCTCTGCCTTCATGTTACTATTAGATGAATTTATGTTATATACACAAATATAAAGATAAATGAATATTTTATTCCCATTATCAGAAAGATGTGATATGTTTAATTACTTAGTTGATTAGAAGTTAACAACCTAGAAAATAGTAATAGGCTACATTCATGTCATAGATAGTGTTGTAATAAGAGTTATGACAACGAAGGGTAAGTCGCAAACTACTTTCATTGATTCCTTATCAAAACCTATCAAAAACATGAGGCCTGAGATCAATCTGGATGATGACGTGATCACAAGTTTACTGATGCCTTCTTACTATTTTCTAGGAATATATTATTGCTTGCCTTTTATCATTCTCTAATTTCAAGTTCTAACATATAGATTCCAAATATTATTACAACCTTAAATCTTTTTTAATGGGCATGACATAATAATGAATTATAAGAAATGTCCTTACCCCATTCGGTCATGGTGGTGGACGATGAACCGGAGATCGCAAATCTGTATGAAGAATTTCTACGAAAGTCTGGTTTTATTTCGACTTGTTTCATCGACCCGCTACTTGCACTTGAGCACTACAACCAAAACCCTAATCGATACTCTCTTATTATCACGGATTTATGCATGCCTAGCCTTGACGGAATAAGATTCGCTAAAAGGATAAGAGAATTTGATACCAAAATAAAGATACTATTAAATACAGCATTTTATTTCAATGAAATGCCAGATACCGAAGAATATAGGGAAGCCAAACTAACTGGACTAATTCAAAAGCCGACAAGGCTCTCAGAATTAAGACAAAGAATAATAGAGTTGTTGTCGAAATGACCACAATTAATATTTTTTTGTGTCATTAGTTTGATTCAAAAGGATTAATATATTTAAAAGGTATTTCAAGTTCATCTTCTTTATTCACGGCCATTGCTCTAGTATTTATTAGTAATTTTTTAGTTGAGTAAATAATAAAAGGTCCTACACAAGAGATGGTGTAAGACCCTAATGGAAGTGTTTCGACTATGGTAATTAAATATATTTCAAACATATTAAAAAACATTTTGATATTCTATTATTGATTGACCAATTATATAAAACTAATATTTTCTTATAGCTTTTAGTTTTTAAACACCATTTTATAACAATAACAGAATAGACTGTCAAAGCAACGAAATAATAGATGAAAAGAAAACCAAAATGTTTGAAGTAATCTGAAAAGCCAGTTTTGATAAATTGCCACATTAGTACAAAGCTATTCAACGAAAAAACAGATGCGACTGGTTTTAGAATCTGCAAGGAAATGCTTTAATTACCAAAATAAATGTTAATGAGGTGAATATGCATCTAAGATTTGGAAAAAAAGTAATGGTTTATGGTTTATCCATTGCAATATTAGCTGGTTTAACATTTACTATAGGTCAATTATTAGTGGAAAATGACAACTACGTATTGGCTCAACAAGAACAAAAAAATCAAACATCAATACAACATGATGCAAAAGGCCATGAGTCTCATCAAGTCATTATTTTTCAAAATTCGAGTGACGGTCTAAAATATTCAGGAACAGTGACATTTGATCTTTCAAAGCCTGCAGACGTCATATCATTCGAAGAAATCACAGATGGACAACCTGCAAATGCAATCAAAAAGATTTGGGAGGTCGGAGACAAAAAATTCGTACCGACCACACTTTTAAAAAATGTAACTGATGGATCTATTGACTTTAATGGAAGCGGCATACTAGCCCACAGTACTTCTAGCGACATATACACAGGCTCCTATATTCTTAATGACACAGCTTTTAGCAATAACAACAGCAGTAGCAGAGGTATTCAATAGATCTTTTTTGCTAAAAATACCAAGTATTAGTGCTGAGAGGAAGCAGCCCGTTAAGGGCATGGCTATAGCCGATAAGTTAGTTGTATTGATGATTCTCCATTAGGCAGACATCATATTCATCTAATTACGTTATGACATCTTCAATTTCTGTTTCTATCTCATTTTTTAGAATTTAATCTTCTTATCTGCACACAGATCTTTAACTCCTCCTCAGCGAGTCTTGTTAATCCGCGAGCCATTGTCATGAACATTGACATTGCATTTTTGGTAGCGATCACTTTTCACTTTATTTGATCAAACAAGTAGTCAGGTAGGTAAGTACCCTCTCTGAGTCTTGTAAATAGTGATGAACTTGTCGAGGTTCAGTAGCCTCATATAATCATCAAATAGAGTAACAACGTGATCAGTTTCCAGATTCAGAACAATGGTAATATCTACTCGATAGGACTCTCATGTTATATTCTATAAATTTACATTGTAGTGACTAGTTAACACGAGGTGGTAAGAATATCCTCCAGTGGAACATACTTACCTTATTTTAATTTTATGATCTCATTGCAAGGATATTAAATTTATCACCGGTAGAAAAGCCCATCATAGTATCATCTAATATAGGTATAAAACTTGGATTGGAGATTTCTTCGTTTTGTTTGGATGGAAAAGATAATTCGCCTAGTTTAGTACCCGTTTTGTTTAGTACCACAACATTTAGAATTTTTCCAGAGTCTCCATGACCAGATTCCCCACCTTCTTCAGATTCAGGGAGGGTGACAAAAGCCATCCAGATATTATTGTTCTTATCTACAACTAGATCCATGTTCGTATGGGAGGATGATACAAAGTCTGATGTGTGCACTGGAATTGGATCACTAAAGGTTTTGCCCAAATCATTAGAATTTACGGCGTAGTAACCAGGTCCATCAGTTCCATTCCCTGTAAAATATCCAACATGTAGTGTTCCTTCAGAGTCGAACTGCAGTCCAGGTCCAACCGATGGACAACCATTCATATATCACTCAAGTTTTTGGACTTTGACAGGTTCTGAATATTTTAGGCCTGAACCATTATCAAGAGTATGTGAAACTACTATATCTCTCGTAGTAGAATAAATAGGAACCTCTATTAGACCTTGTTGCAAGGCAGTCTTATCTACATACTCAGAATCAGATTGGTTCGAGATATATTTATCAGAATAGTCACTTAATAGAGCGTTCGTTCTTTTGCTATCACGCCATGAGAAGTATATCTCCCCGTCTGGTCCAGGGGTAGTTGCAGTATCACAGCATTGGCAGCCTTCTTTATCCAAGGTTAATTTTTTAAAAGTATTTCCATCGTCAGTAGATCGCAGTATGTTTATTTGGGTAATGTAATCTAGTTTGTCCATATCATAT
>Ga0310900_10000626_pt1 | contig 12528 bp, 8 predicted proteins | sample C24D1metaG_FD_203879 | JGI IMG/M metagenome (GOLD analysis project Ga0310900, IMG submission 203879) | Lab incubated soil microbial communities from West Virginia University Organic Research Farm, Morgantown, WV, United States - C24D1 | ecosystem: Environmental > Terrestrial > Soil >...
GCCGGCGTCCGCCGCGACGGCGGCCTGGCCGTAGACGGCGACGAGCGCGTGCTCCCACGCGGGGTCGAGCGGCACCGTCACCGTCGAGCCCGCCGGAATCCGCAGCTCCGCGCCGACGATCGGCGTGTAGACGGTTGCCGGCGACGCGACGCCCGCGAGCTCGCCGAGCACGACCGTGGCCGAACCCGCGTCGCCGGTGACAGGCGCGAGCTCCACCTCGGGCAGCACCGCGTGCTGCTCGAACGCGGGCCCGCCGTGGCGTCGCGACTCCGGCAGGGCGACCCAGAGCTGCAAGGCGTCGAGCGGCGCGGCATCCTCGCCGACCGAGTACTCGGAGTGGGCGATGCCCGCGCCGCTCGTCATGAGGTTGAGGGCTCCGCGACGAACGACGACGTCGCTGCCGACGGAGTCGCGGTGGCGCACATCGCCGAGGTACGGCCAGGTCACCGTCTGCAGGCCGATGTGCGGGTGAGGTTCGACGCGCATGCGCGTCTCCTGCGGACCGAATCGGTCGAGGAAGCACCAGGCGCCCACGAGCGGCAGCTCACGCTGCGGGAGTGCGCGGTGCACCGACATCGCGCGCACGCCGCCGAGCGGCACTTCGCGGGCCTCGAGCAGGAGAGTGCGCGGTCCCGCGCACTCGACCGCGGATTCGGTCGCGACGGCGTCGTCGGCGTCCATTCGGGTCATGTCGCCGGCTCCGATCACTCCGGGTGCGGCTGGTCGGGCCACTCGACGGTGAGCCCGGGCACGTCGTGCGTGCGGAGGTACTTCGCCACCACGGGACAGTGCGGCACGACCGTCTCGCCGCGGCGGGCGGCATCCGCCATCGCCTCCGCCACGACCGTCTGGGCGATGCCCCGGCCGCGGAAGGCGGGGTCGACCTCGGTGTGCGGGAAGTGCAGGCGGCCCTTCGCGTCGATGCGGAACACGGTGAATCCCGCGAGCACCCCGTCGACGTGCCCCTCGTAGCGGCGATCCTCGTCGTTGCGGGTCACGATGGTCTGCGTTTGCGTCTCGGTCACTTCAGTCCCTCCGTCGTCCTACTCAACGTACGGGTCCGCCGCGCGATTCCGCCACCGCGCACACGCGGACCCCTGGCGGGACGGTGGCCACGGGTCTATCGTCGGCCTCGTCCGCACTGCGCGGGCCGATTCGGGGGAATCGATCGATCCGTCCACGGATTCGAAGGGGAATCATGAAACGACGCATTCTGGCCGCGCTCGCGGCCGTCGCACTGGGGGCCGTCGTGCTCGTCGCGGGGGCTGCAGGGCCTGCCACGGCTTCGCCGCTGCTGGTCGCCAAACACGTCGCCCTCGGCGACTCCATCGCCGCGGGCCAGGGTGGCGGCGTCCCGCTGGACGCCTGCGCCCGGACCGACGGGGGCTACGCGGCCCAGCTCGACCAGGCGCCGAAGTTCAACCTGCTGCGCAACGCCGGGTGCTCCGGTGCCACGATCGCCGACACCATGGCGCAGCTGGAGCAGGTGAACCGCGGTACGAACGTCGTGACGCTCACGGTCGGCGCGAACGACCTCGACCTCGACCAGGTCTACGCCGCGTGCGCGGCGGCCGCGGCGGGCGGGGACCCCGCGCCGTGCCTCGCCGCGATCCAGATGGCCGTCGGTTCCGCGCCGGGGATCGTGATGCCGCTCAGCTCGCTGATCGGATCGGTCGCCCAGCGCTCGCCGAATGCGACCATCGTCGTCACCGGCTACCCGCACCTGCTCGCGGCGCCGCCAGGCGCCCCGCAGTTCGCCCAGCTCGCCGCCCTCGTCGCCGCGGTGAACGGGGCGACCGACGCGCTCAACGCCGCGATCCAGGGCGCCGTCGCCGCCGCCGCCGCGGGCGGTGCGAACGTGCTCTACGCCGACGTGGTCGACGCGTTCGCCGGGCACGGCGTGCAGCTCGTGCCGGGCGTGCCCAGCGACCCGTGGTTCGGGCTCGATCCGGTGGGTGACCCGGCGGGCTATCTGCACCCGACGTATGCGGGGTACACCGCCTACACCGACGTGATCCTGGACGCGCTCGGGCGCTGATCCGCGAGGACTGACGGATGCCGCGGGCCGCGGCATCCGTCAGTCCTCATGCCCCCCGCACCGCCGCCTCCTGCCTGCCCGTGCCGACCCCATCTCGCCGATCCGGATTCGGAGGTGTGATCTCTTTCCGGAGCAGGGACCCCTCCGCGGCTCCGGAGACGTCACGAGCGTCCGAATTCCGGATCCGCGAAGGGGCGGGCGGCGCGCGCGAGAGGGTCGCGTGAGCGGGGGGACCGCCAGGACGAACGGATGCTGCGACCTGGCAGACTCGGACGGTGACGCTTCTCGAGACCATCAGTGCCGCGGCCGAGGCCTCGGGTGCGCCCGCGGGGGCGCCCGACGCCGACGCGCTGTACGACGCGTTCGTGGAGTGGGCGGGGGATCAGGGCTTCGCGCTGTACCCCGCGCAGGACGAGGCGGTCATCGAGATCGTGTCGGGGTCGCACGTGATCCTGTCGACGCCGACGGGCACGGGCAAGTCGCTCGTGGCGGTCGCGGCTCACGCGGCCTGCGTCGCCCGTGGCGGTCGCACCTATTACACCGCGCCGATCAAGGCGCTCGTGAGCGAGAAGTTCTTCGCGCTCGTCGACATCTTCGGCGCCGCGAACGTGGGCATGGTCACCGGCGATTCGTCGGTGAATCCGGATGCCCCGATCGTGTGCTGCACAGCGGAGATCCTCGCGAACCTCTCGCTGCGGCAGGGCGCGGACGCCGCGGTCGACCAGGTCGTGATGGACGAGTTCCACTACTACGGCGACCACGATCGCGGGTGGGCCTGGCAGGTGCCGCTGCTGCTCCTGCCGCGCGCGCAGTTCGTGCTGATGTCGGCGACGCTGGGCGATGTCACGCCGATCGCCGAGGATCTCGAGCGCCGCACCGGGCGCACGGTCTCGCGGATCACGGGGGTCGAGCGCCCGGTGCCGCTGCACTTCTCGTACGCCCGCACGCCCGTGCACGAGACGGTCGAAGAGCTGCTGCACACCGGCGAGTCGCCCGTCTACATCGTGCACTTCTCGCAGGCCGCCGCGATGGAGCGGGCGCAGGCGCTGTCGTCGATCAAGATCGTCTCCCGCGAGCAGCGCGACGCGATCGCCGAGGCGATCGGCGGCTTCCGCTTCACGACCGCGTTCGGCCGCACCCTGTCGCGCTACGTGCGCGCGGGCATCGGCGTGCACCACGCGGGCATGCTGCCGCGCTACCGCCGGCTCGTCGAGACGCTCGCGCAGCGAGGGCTCCTCCGGGTCATCTGCGGCACCGACACCCTCGGCGTCGGCATCAACGTGCCGATCCGCACCGTGCTCATCACGGCGCTGTCGAAGTTCGACGGCACGAAGATGCGCCAGCTCTCGGCGCGCGAGTTCCACCAGGTCGCCGGTCGCGCGGGACGCGCCGGCTACGACACCTCGGGCACCGTCGTCGTGATGGCGCCGGAGTGGGAGATCGAGAACGAGGCCGCGCTCCGCAAGGCCGGCGACGACCCCGCCAAGCGCAAGAAGATCGTGCGCAAGAAGGCGCCGACGGGCGTCGTCAACTGGGGCCTCGGATCGTTCGAGCGCCTCGTCGAGGCCGAGCCCGAGCCCCTCGTTCCGCAGCTGCAGCTCACGGCCGCGATGCTCATCAACGTCATCGCGCGCGGCGGCGACGTGTTCGAGAACGTCCGCAGCCTCGTGTTCGACAACCACGAGCCGCGCGCCCGGCGGTACGAGCTCGCGCGGCGCGCGATCGCGATCTTCCGCACGCTGCTGACGGCCGACGTGGTGGAGATCGACCGGAGCGGAGGCGATGGCGAGGGCCGCAGCATCCGTCTCACCGTCGATCTGCAGCCGAACTTCGCACTCAACCAGCCGCTGTCTCCGTTCGCGCTCGCCGCGATCGAGCTGCTCGACCCCGACGACACGGCGGGCGCCGCGGGGACAGGGCATTACGCGCTCGACGTCGTGAGCGTCATCGAGGCGACGCTCGACGACCCGCGGCCGATCCTGTCGCAGCAGGAGTTCAAGGCGCGCGGCGAGGCCGTCGCCGCGATGAAGGCCGACGGCATCGAGTACGACGAGCGGATGGCTCTGCTCGAGGAGGTCACGTATCCGAAGCCGCTCGAGGAGCTGCTCGCGCAGTCGTACGAGGTGTTCGCGTCGAGCCAGCCGTGGGTGCGCGACTTCGAGCTGTCGCCGAAGTCGGTCGTGCGCGACATGTTCGAGAGGGCGCTGTCGTTCTCGGAGCTGATCTCGCTGTACCAGCTCGCGCGCAGCGAGGGACTGGTGCTGCGGTACCTCTCGGACGCGTATCGCGCGGTGCGCCAGACCGTTCCGGCCGAGGCGCAGAACGACGACCTCCACGATCTGGTCGCGTGGCTCGGCGAGGTCGTCCGACAGGTCGACTCGAGCCTCGTCGACGAGTGGGAGGCGCTGATCAACCCCGTGGACGACCCGTCGGCTCCGGTGGTTCCGCCGGCCCCGCCGTCGGTGCTCACCAACCGCCGCGCGTTCGGAGTGCTGGTGCGCAACGAGCTGTTCCGCAGGGTGCAGCTCGCCGCGCTGCAGCGCGACGAGGAGCTCGTCGAGCTCGACCCCGAGGTGGACTGGCCGGCCGCGCTCGACGCGTATTTCGATGACCACGACGAGATCCTGACGGGCGGAGCGGCCCGGTCGCCGCGACTGGTGACCGTGGACGAGACGGATGCTGCGTCCTCGGGGCTCTGGCGCGTGGAGCAGACGATCGACGACCCGGCGGGCGATCACGACTGGCGCATCCGGGGCGTGGTCGACCTCGCCGCGTCGGAGGAGGCGGGCACCGCGGTGGTGCGGGTGACCGAGGTCGTGCGGCTGTAGCCCGAACGCCCCGATCGTGCCCATCGCACAACGAACCCCCGGCGCGGCTGCGACCGCGCTCAGCCGAGCCCGAGTCCGCCGTCGGTCGACAGCACCTGGCCCACGACCCACGCACCGTCGGGCGTCGCGAGCCAGCCGATGAGCCGCGCGGGATCCGCGGGCTCGCCATAGCGGCCGAAAGGCGTCGACCGCATCCACGCCTCGATCTCGTCGAGCGGCCGGTCGGTCGTCTCGGGGTCGAGATAGCCGGTGTTGACCGGACCGGGATCGATCGTGTTGAGGATGATGCCGAGGTCGAGCAGCTCCGCCGCCACCGTCTTCGTGACGCCGGCGAGCGCCGCCTTGCTCGCCGCGTATGCGACCTCGCCGCGCATCGCGCCGTGGATCTGGCCCGATGTCATCCAGAACACGCGGCCGGTCGGCTCGGTGAACGGCCCCCGTCGCTCGACGCGCTCGCCGGGGCGCGAGTCGGGTGCAGGTGCGCCCGCGTGCAGCCTCGCGAACTCGCGCGTCAGCAGCAGCGTCGACCGTGTGTTGGTCTGCCAGAAGGCGTCGAGCCGGTCGGCGGTCATGTCGAGGATCGATCCGTCGTCGCCCGACTGCGCGTGATTGCACACCAGGATGTCGAGCCGCCCGGTCAGTGCCGTGGCGGCCTCGATGACGAGGGAGACGGTCCCCACGCCCCCTCCCGGCGCCGCTGGCGCGTCGCCCGGAGCCTGCGGGCGCGTGGGCGCAGCCGCGTCCCGCAGGTCCGCGCTGATGTCGCCGAGCTGTGCGCCCGGCGCGAGCTCCGCGCGCAGACCCTCGCGCACGGCGTCGAGGTCGTCGCCGCCCCACGGCAGGCGTGTGTCGTGCGGGCGGTAGTGGTGGAAGAAGACGTCGGCGCCGAGGCGCGCGAACTGGGCGGCGACGGCGAAGCCGATGCCCCGCCGGCGCGAGACGCCGGTGACGAGGGCGGTCTTGCCGGTGAGCGGCAGGGACGACGAGGAGGGGAACATGCGATGCCTTTCGCGGACGCCGGCACGCGGCATCCATGATTCTGTGGCTGCGCGGATCGCGCAGACCGATGGTGACGGAGACGGGGTCACAGGCATTGCATGGGGGTGACGCTACCGCATGCGGTGGAAGGGAGGCATCCGGGATGATGGCGTCATGCCGACGTATGTGGCGTTCCTGCGGGCGATCAACCTCGGGGCGAACCGGAAGTTCCCGAAGGGCGACATCGTGCGCGTGGTCGAGGGCGTCGGGTTCGCCGCCGTCGAGACCCACATCAACACGGGCAACGTGCGCTTCACGACGCCGATGCGCTCGCGGGCGAAGATCGAGAAGGCGCTCGAGGACGCCTTCGCCGCGGACCGCGGGTTCGACGTCCCCACGATGGTGTTCACGATCGACGAGCTTGCGGCGATCGCCCGTGACGCCGTCGTCCTCACCGCGGGCCGGCGCGGCCTGGAGCGGCACTACGTGTATCTGCTGAAGGAAGCGCCACAGGCCGACACGATCGCCGAGATCGAGGGGCTCACGACGGATGCCGGCGAGATGGTCGTGCGCGGCCGCGTCGCGCACGCGCTTCTCGGCCCGGGCTACCAGGCCGGAACCGTCGATCCGCTCCGCGCGGCGAAGCTGCTGGGCGTCGCGACCAACCGCAACGCGAACGTCATCACCACGCTCGCGGAGAAGTGGTGCTGAGCTCGGGGTGTGGTGGCTTCACTCGCTCCTCAATTGAGGTCCAGGGCCGGAGTGCGGCCCCGACCCCGGCGCGCCGCTCCTCATCTCGGCCCTGATCCTCAATTGAGGATGCCGGGAGGCTCCTCCACACAACCCGGGGACATGGGTTCGGCTCGGGTTGTGCACCGGGCGGGGCGCACGGGGGAGCGCGTCGGATCCCGCGGCTACCCTGGGACGGGTGACAATCCCCCAAGGCGACCCGTACGCCGACCTCGCGTGGGAGCCCGAGTTCGCTCCTGCGCCCGACGATTCGTGGGCGCCGCCGGAGGACGGGTGGTCCCCACGCCCCCTCCAGACGCCGCTGGCGCGTCGCCCGGAGCCTCCGGGCGCGTGGGCCCAGCCGCCTCCCGACCCCATGGCGGGCGGCTCGACGTCGATCGACCCCTTCGCGGGCGCCGGTCCGCGCCGGGACTTCACGGGCGCCGACGCGGCCACCGTGCTGCGCGAGGTGTACGGGTACGACGCGTTCCGCGGTGAGCAGGGCGCGATCGTCGACCATGTGATCGCCGGCGGCGATGCCGTCGTGCTGATGCCCACCGGTGGTGGCAAGAGCGTCTGCTACCAGGTTCCGGCGCTCGCTCGCCCGGGGACGGGGCTCGTCGTGAGCCCGCTCATCGCCCTCATGCACGACCAGGTCGACGCGCTCGTCGCCAACGGCGTGCGGGCCGCGTACCTCAACTCGACCCAGGCGCCGCCCGAGCGCGCGGCCGTCGAGCGGGCGTACCTGGCGGGCGAGCTCGATCTCCTCTACGTCGCACCCGAGCGGCTGAACACCGAGGCGACGCTGCGATTCCTCGGGCGCGGAGAGCTCAGCGTCATCGCGATCGACGAGGCGCACTGCGTGTCGCAGTGGGGTCACGACTTCCGCCCCGACTACCTGGCGCTGGGTGCCCTCGCCGAGCGATTCCCCGGGGTGCCGCGTCTCGCGCTCACGGCGACGGCGACTCCCGCGACGCACCGCGAGATGACCGAGCGGCTGCAGCTGCCGCAGGCGCGCCACTTCGTCTCGAGCTTCGACCGGCCCAACATCCAGTACCGCATCGAGGCCAAGTCCGACCCGCGGCGCCAGCTCGTCGCGTTCATACGCTCGCAGGGGTCCGGCGCGGCGGGCATCGTCTACGCGCTGAGCCGCAAGTCCGTCGAGCAGACGGCCGAGTTCCTCTCGGCGCAGGGCGTCGACGCGCTGCCGTACCACGCCGGTCTTCCCGCCGAGACGCGTGCCGCGAACCAGTCCCGCTTCCTCCGCGAGGACGGCGTCGTGATGGTCGCCACGATCGCGTTCGGCATGGGCATCGACAAGCCCGACGTCCGCTTCGTCGCGCACATCGACCTGCCGAAGTCGGTCGAGGGCTACTACCAGGAGACCGGCCGGGCGGGCCGCGACGGCGAGGCATCCGTCGCGTGGATGGCCTACGGCCTCGGCGACGTGGTGCAGCAGCGCCGCATGATCGATCAGTCGCCCGGCGACCGCGCCTTCAAGACCCGGCTCGGCCAGCACCTCGACGCCATGCTGGGCCTCTGTGAGACGGTCGGATGCCGCCGCCAGAACCTGCTCGCCTATTTCGGCGAAGCCTCTGCCCCGTGTGGCAACTGCGACACGTGCCTCGAGGCGCCCGACACCTGGGACGGACTCGTCCCCGCGCAGAAGCTCCTCTCGACGATCGTGCGTCTGCAGCGCGAGCGCGGCCAGGCGTTCGGCGCCGGTCACCTCGTCGACATCCTCCGCGGCGCCTCGACCGACCGCATCCGGCAGCAGGGCCACGACCAGCTCTCGACGTACGGGCTCGGCGCCGATCTCAGCGATCAGGACTGGCGCAGTGTGATCCGCCAGCTGCTGGCCCGCGGCATCCTCGTCGCCCGCGGCGAGTACGGCACGCTCGCGCTCGGCGATTCTGCGGCGGGCGTACTGCGCGGCGAGACGCCGGTGCCGTTGCGCCGCGACGTGATGGGCCGCTCCGGCGGCGTCGCACGCGTGCGAAAGTCCACCGCTCCCGAGACGCTCGACCCTGCGAACGCCGGTCTCTTCGAGGCGCTGCGCGCGTGGCGCGCCGGCGTCGCGAAAGAGCTCGGCGTGCCTGCCTACATCGTGTTCGGCGACGCGACCCTGCGCGCCGTCGCCGAGCGCCGGCCCGCGAGCCTCGCCGACCTCGACGGTGTCTCGGGCATCGGCGCCAAGAAGCGCGAGGCGTACGGCGAGGCCGTGCTCGCGGTGGTCGCCGCCGCCTGACCGGTCACCGCGGCAGTACGTCGTCGAGGTGCGCCGTGAGCTGAGCCGCGACATCCACCGACGAGCGGTCGTAGAGCCACTGGTACTGCAGGCCGTCCCAGAGCGCGGTGAGCCAGAGGGCCTCGAACTCGGGGTCGCGGTGAGAGGGGAGGTCGCCGTCCTCCTGGGCGGCGCGGAACAGCGCGGCGAAGTGGTCCACCACGCCGCGGAAGCGCTCCTCGAAGTAGGCGTGCGCGGGATGGTCGGCGGGCACCGCCTCGCACGAGAGCACGGCGTAGACCTCGATGAGGCCCGGGGCCGTCGCCGCGTTGACGGCGGCGCCGCGGGGGAGGCCGCGCAGCTCCGTGACCGCCCGGTCGGCGGGAACGTGGTCCGCCCGCGACTCGATCTGCTGGTCGCGGTGGCTCAGCACCGCGCTCAGCAGAGCCTCCTTCGACCCGAAGTAGTGCAGCAGCGTCGACTTCGAGACGCCGACGCGTTCGGCGATGTCGCGCAGGCTCGTGTCGCCGTAGCCCTCCTCGGCGAAGAGCGCCGTGGCGCCGTCGACGATGAGCGCGCGGCGCTCGCGGCCCACGCGATAGCCCGAGGGCGCAGCATCCGGTGCCGCGAAGGAAGGCATCGGCGGCACCGGCGCCGCCGTCGAGGCGGGTGGGGGATCGTCGGCGTCGCGCCAGCCCACGGGCAGTGCGAGCGACGCCTCGTACGTCTCGAGGGTCTCGGCGATGTCGACCCGCTCGGGAAGGTACTGTGCGAGCAGCTGGAGGCCGTCCCACGCGGCGGGAACGCGCACGGCCTCGCCGCCCGGGTCGCGGTCCGCCGCGACGGTGTCCTGCGTGATCGCCTCGTCGATGGCGTCCGTCGACAGCTCGCGCAGGCGCGCGTACCGGTCGCGCATGATCTCGTGCGCGGGATGACGGGGGGTGGATGCCTCGCCCGTGAGCGCGGCGAAGAGCGCCAGGTATCCGGGCACGGTCTCGTTGCGCCGCGCGAGCTCGCTGTAGGCGAGGGTGCCGGGGTCCTCAGCCGCCATGCGCTCGAGGAGCTCGGTCTCGTTGTCACGCTCGAACAGGTCGACCACGGCGGCGAGCAGCTCGTCCTTCGTGGCGAAATGCCGGAGCAGACCGGGGTGGCTGATGCCGGCGGCGGCCGCGATGTCACGCAGCGACGTGGCGCGGTATCCCCGGGTGACGAATGCGTCGTGCGCCGCGGCGACGATCGCGGCGCGGGTCTGCTCGGTGCGGGCGGTGCGCACGGCGCCGGGTGCGGTGGTCGTCGTCACGTCGTCACCGCCTCCCTGCGCTCGTCTGCGCCCATCCTATCCTCGTCGATTACCAAGCGGTCGAGTTTCAGTTACCAAACGGTCGAGTTTCAGGTACGCTCGTGCCTGGACGCGCGTCGGAGTCGACGCGCGTCGCACCCGAGAAAGGACTCCGATGACAGAGATGTCGCCCGCCGCGACGGTTGCGGCCGCCGGAACGACCGGCTTCAAGGCACCGGGCACCACGCCCGAGAAGACTCCCCGGGGCTACACCCCCGGCCTCGCCGCGGTGAACTTCGGCGTCTATCTCGCGCTGCTGACGCCGGTGCTCGTCTCGATGGCCTTCAAGGTCGAGCACATCTCGCCCGAAGGCACCGCCACCGCCAACCTCGGGCTCATCATGGGCGTCGGCGCGCTGTTCGCGCTCATCGCCAACCCGCTCGCCGGCCGCCTGTCCGACCGCACGACCTCCCGCTTCGGCATGCGCCGCCCGTGGATCCTCGGCGGCACGCTCGTCGGCCTCGGAGGCTTCGCCCTCATCGGCGTCGCGGAGTCGGTGTGGGTCGTGCTCATCGCGTGGTGCCTCGTGCAGACCTCGATGAACGCCGTGCTCGCCGCCGCCAACGCGACGCTCCCCGACCAGGTGCCGGTCACCGGCCGCGGCAAGGTGTCGGGCATCGTGGGCCTCACCACGCCGCTCGGCATCCTCGCCGGCTCGTTCCTGGTCAACTTCCTGTCGGACGACTTCGCCCGCTTCGTCGTGCCCGCGGCCATCGCCACCGTGCTCGCGGTGCTGTTCGTCCTCGTGCTGAAGGACCGCCGCCTCGACCACAAGCCCGCGCAGAAGTTCACGGTCGGCCAGTTCTTCGGCTCGTTCGTCTTCAACCCGGCCAAGCACCCCGACTTCGGCTGGACCTGGCTCACCAAGTTCCTCGTGATGTTCGGCTACGCGGGCATCGCGACGTTCCTGCCCTTCTACCTCACCGAGAAGTTCGGCCTCGACGAGCAGACCGCGATCACCACGATCCTCATCGCCAACCTCGCGTCGATGGTCGCCATGGCCATCTCGGGCCCGCTCGGCGGCGTGCTCTCCGACAAGATCGGCAAGCGCCGCCCGTTCGTCGCGATCGCCGGCGTCATCATGGTCGTCGGCCTCGTGACCCTCGCGTTCGCACCGAGCATCGCCGTCGTCCTCGTCGCCCAGGCGATCATCGGCTTCGGCGCCGGCTCGTTCATGTCGGTCGACCTGGCCCTGGCGACCGAGGTGCTGCCCAACCGCGACGACACCGCGAAGGACCTCGGCGTGCTCAACATCGCCAATGCGCTGCCGCAGTCGATCGCCCCCGCGATCGCCCCGGGCATCATCGCCCTCGGCGCCACCACCTCCCTCGGCGGCTACACCGTGTACTACCTCTTCGGCGCGCTCGTGTCCCTCGCCGGCGCCGTGCTCGTCTACCGCATCAAGGGAGTGAAGTGATGACCGACACCACGACGACGATCGCGGATGCGGCGACCCCTGCCCCATCGGACCGGCCCTGGCTCGACGCGAGCCTGCCCGTCGAGGAGCGCGTCGAGCTGCTCCTCGCCGAGATGACGGTGGAGGAGAAGGCGGGCCTCTTCTTCCAGACGATGATCGTGATGGGCGAGGGCGGCGAGCTGTCCGAGGGCGACTCCGCCTTCGGCATCCCGTCGAACCGCGAGTACGTGGCCGGCCGCCACATGAACCACTTCAACCTGCTGGGCGTCGCGCCCAAGGCCAGTCACATCGCGGCGTGGCACAACAAGCTGCAGGAGCTCGCGGCATCCACTCGCCTGGGCATCCCGGTGTCGATCTCGACCGACCCGCGCCACTCGTTCAGCGACAACCCGGGCGCCGCGATGTTCGCCGGCCCGTTCTCGCAGTGGCCCGAGCCGCTCGGCCTCGCGGCGACGCGTGACGCGGACCTGGTGCAGCGCTTCGGCGACATCGCGCGCCAGGAGTACACGGCCGTCGGCATCCGCGTGGCTCTGCACCCGCAGGTCGACCTCGCGACCGAGTCGCGGTGGGCACGCCAGCTGCAGACGTTCGGCGAGGACGCTGCGCTCGCGGGCGAGCTGGGCGCGGCGTACGTGCGCGGCTTCCAGGGCTCCGCGTTCGGTCCCGGCTCGGTGAGCACGATGACCAAGCACTTCCCGGGCGGCGGCCCCCAGAAGGACGGCGAGGACCCGCACTTCGACTACGGCCGCGAGCAGGTCTACCCCGGCGGGCAGTTCGAGCTGCACCTCAAGCCGTTCGAGGAGATCTTCGCCGCGGGTGGCCGCCAGATCATGCCGTACTACGGCATGCCGGTCGGCACCGAGTACGAAGAGGTCGGCTTCGGCTTCAACAAGGGCGTGCTCACGGGCCTGCTGCGCGAGCGCTTCGGCTTCGACGGCATCGTCTGCACCGACTGGGGCCTGGTCACCGACC
>Ga0310900_10000628_pt1 | contig 12510 bp, 12 predicted proteins | sample C24D1metaG_FD_203879 | JGI IMG/M metagenome (GOLD analysis project Ga0310900, IMG submission 203879) | Lab incubated soil microbial communities from West Virginia University Organic Research Farm, Morgantown, WV, United States - C24D1 | ecosystem: Environmental > Terrestrial > Soil >...
TAGCATCCGCCGGCTGATCGGACGCATTCTCCTCGATGTGTATGCGCGGCGGGCCCATCCGCACGTCGTCGGCCTTCCCGTTCGGCTGATCGTTCAAATAGAGGATCACGCGGTTGAAGACATGCTCGTGGTTCTTGCTCGCATCATGGGGACCGTAGTGGACGCGCAGCACGCGGACGTATTCGTTGTCCAGTAAGACTTTGAAATGTGTGGGGTCCACCGCGACGGGATCGAGCTTCGTCGCCAAGGCCTGTCCCTTCGGCGAGCCTTTCAGATCGACTTCCAGAATTCGAATCGGGTGAGTGCTGACATTCTCTGACGTGTAAGCGCCGCTCGCGGGACGCCACCGGACGTCACCGCGACGGAACTCGATGCGTGCCGTGTTTCCCGCCTCCTCGCGCGTCATCGCTCCGTCGTCGAGATAAATCAGGACACGATTAGTGCCGTGCCCGGTTCTCGCAATCGACGGCGTGTGCGGTTGAAGGGTGGCAACGATCACGCGCACCTGCTCGTTATCCAGGCGCTCCGTGATTTGGGCCGGCGCTGGGGCGGGCTGCTGCGCGCTCAAGCCGGAAGAGACCAGGATGCCGCAAGCCGCCGCGATCGCCCTCAGGCGCATGCGCAAATCCTATATCGAAAGCGAGAGCCGCCGACCATGCCGCTCGCGGCGCCGGGTTGGATACAGGATGGCAGTCGGCTTCGCGAGAATTCCGAATGCACAATTTCACGAAATCGTCCGAGAATTCGCGGTGCGAATTTGGAGCGGTCCTGTTAATCTTACCGTCCATGGTTGGCCTTCGACGCGATCGATTGCTCCTGATATTCGCCGCGTGGTGGTTCGCCGTTCCAGTAAGTGCGCAGACCGCGTTCCCGGCCGACGGCCTCGAAAGCCGCGTCGATTTCTGGAGACAGGTGTTCACGAAGTACGGGGCGGAGGACCTGATCGTCCACGACCGCTTCCACGTGAATCTCATTTACGCGGTGGCGACCGATGCGACGGCGAAAGACACGATCCGCAGAGTAAAAGATGGCTTGCGCGAGATTAGCGACCAGCTGTCCACACCCGAGGCGCTCTCGGAAAGTGCCTCGAGCATCCGCGAGGCAATCCTCGGTGCAGGGCTGGAGCCTTCGCAGCCACTGCTGGCAGAGCTGCTCGATAACGTCCACACCCAGCGCGGAGTCACCGAGCGATTTCGAGGCGGCATCGTCCGATCGGGTCGTTACCTCGAGTCGTTCAAACGGATCATGGACGACCATGACGTGCCCGCCGAGGTCGCGCTCCTGCCGCTGGTCGAATCCTCCTACGAGAACGCACGATCGGTTGCGGCGGCGGTCGGCGTCTGGCAATTTACACGCGCGACCAGTCAGGGCTACTTGCTCGTCAGCCGGCGCGTGGACGAACGGCTCGATCCGGTCAAGTCCGCTCGGGCGGCGGCGAAGTTACTGAGAAGCCACTACGACGTGCTGGGGAGTTGGCCGCTGGCGATCACCGCCTATAACCACGGGCGAGGCGGTATGCTGCGGGCGAAAGCCGAACATGGAGCGGACCTGCCGACGATCATCGACGAATACCGCTCCCCGCTGTTTGGCTACGCCTCAATGAATTTCTATACCGAGTTCCTCGCCGCGATTGACGTGTACGAGCACCGCGAGGATTATTTCGGCTCGCTCGCACTCGAGCGGCCCGTCGCTCGGCCCGCGGTGAAGGCAGCGAGCGGAAACGCGGTCGAGACCGGTCGTCCTGAGAAGGCTGCGGCGGCCGAGAAATCGGCTTCGCCGAGGTCAGCTTCGTACACGGTCCGCCGCGGCGATACGCTAAGCGGTCTCGCCCAGCGCTTCGGCACGTCAATCCAGAATCTGATGTCGTGGAACACGCTTGCCGGCCACTCCATCTACGCTGGCCAGATCCTGGTGGTCAGATAGCGCCTTAGATGCCCTTGTGCTGGCCGCCGTCGACGTTCAGGCACGCTCCGGTGACCCAGCCGGCTCGCGGCGACACAAGGAAGGCGACGACGTCGGCCACTTCTTCGACTGTCCCCATCCGCCCCGACGGAATCTGATTCACGATGCTGTCGTAGAACGGCCGATCGTTTTCCTTCAGCCGCGCCCAGTTGCCGCCTTCGAACTCGATCGAACCCGGAGCAACGGTGTTGACGCGGATTTTCTTCGGCGCGAGGTTGATCGCCAGGGTCTTCGCATGGCTGATGAGGGCCGCTTTGGCCGTGGCGTACGCCACCGGCCAGCCCGACCCCATCCCCGCGATCGACGAAATGTTGATGATCGTCCCGCCGCCGCCCGCCGCCATCCAGGGAACGACCTTCCACGTCGCGCGAACCGCGGCCATGAGATCGACCGAGAGGCTCACCTTCCATCCCGCTTCGTCGTCGCTCAACCCGAAGCCGCTGGCGTTGTTCACGAGGATGTCGACGTTGCCCAGGGCGTTCTTGGCCGCATCGAGGAAGTCGTCGAGGGCCTTGGCGTGCCCGGCATCGCACGGGCGGGCGAACACCTGAACACCAGTCCGGCGGAGCTCGGCTTCTGTCGCTCGCAGGCCGGCTTCGCTCCGGGCGCAGATCGCGATGTTCGCGCCCTCCCCCGCCAGCCGCGCCGCGATCGCCTTGCCGATGCCGCGACTGCCCCCGACGACGACCGCAGACTTTCCCAGGAGACCCAGATCCATGACGTCTCTCCTCGACTGCCTCAGCGCGAAGCAGCCGCCGTCTGTGCGGCGGCCAGCCCGGCCATGCGCTTGACGTAGGCGAGCGCCGGAGCGACGTCGTAACTGCGGAGCACCATCTGCTTCTCGGCTTCGATCGACCCTTCGGCGTGAACGGCCAGCACCTCTTGATACGTCGCGAATTCCGACGCCACCAGGTTCTTGACGAAGGCGAGCGCCTTCAACCGCTCCCGACCGCCGATCCCCTTTCCGACGTAGTACTTGTCATAGTAGCGGGCGGTCTCCTCGTTCTCGAGGTCCTCGGCGCCCGGCCCGGTCACCAGCGCCCCGCCTGCCAGATCCTGCACGTCGCGAATCGCCTCGTGATAGCCGTGTGCGAAATGGTACTTCGCCATGTTGACGTAGAGCGGATCGGGGACCGCGATGCCGGCTTCGCGGACCTTGCCGTTCATCGCGGCGAACTTCGTCAACCCGCGCAGCGTCTCGGCGTAGCTGATGAGATGCACGAGCTTGTCGCGGACATGGCCGGCCTTGGTGATGCCGTTCAACTCGGCCATCATCATCGCCGAGCCGACCAGGGCGTCGACGAGCGGCAGCTTGTAGGAGATCGCGGTGAAGCGATGATGCTCGACGAAGGCGAGGGCCAGCGGCCCGGCAAACTCGGACTCGCCGGCGAGGAACACCCGATCCCACGGCACGAAGACGTCGTTGAAGACCGTGGTGGTCTCCATCATCTTGTGCCGGCAGCTGATCGGATGCTCGATCTCCGAGCCACGGAGCGCCGCCGAGTCGTACGCCGATGCGAGAAGGACGAGGCCCGGGGTGTTCAACGGCACGGCGAAGCTGACCGCGTAGTCACGATCGGCCTCGGACATCGCGCGGGTCGGTAGAACGATCAACTCGTTGGCGTTGGTGCTGACCGAAGTGTGCGCCTTCGCCCCCCTCACCACGATCCCGTCGGTACGGCGCTCGACGATGTGCACGTAGAGATCCGGATCCGCTTGAGCCGCAGGACCGAGGGAACGATCGCCCTTGACGTCGGTTTGTGCGACCGCCATCGCCAGGTCGTTGTCGCGGCAGTGCGTGTAGAACGCGTTCACCCGAGCGGCATAGCCGGTGCCGTGTTTGGCGTCCACCTTCGACGCGACGCGCATGAGCCCGGAGAGCGCATCGGTGCCAATCTCCTTGATCAACACGACCAGCGTCTCGCCTTCGGCGGTGGCCAGCTCGATGAGCGCGCTTCGTTTCAGGAGGTCGTCTGCGGTTCGAGCAATCTGGAAGTATCGCGAGTACTCGCCGTGCTCGTCGCGGACCACGCACAGATCGCGGTGCCGCGGATCGTCGGCGAGGCGGTAGTCGATCGCGGCGTGCTCGACGGCCACCCCGATGACCGGATGCGTCGTCACATCGTTCACGCGGGCGCCGCGGAAGTACACGGTCCGTCCATCGCGCAGGCTCTTCACATACTCGTCGGCGGTTCTCAGGGGCATGCTGACTCACTCCGCGGCGGGCTCGCGACGTACGCCGAGCCCGCCGAAATACCTTCGATTGGCGACACACATCCTACCCAAAAAAGCAGAGCCGCCGATACGCTGGCTGGGATCCGGCGCGGCCACAGGGGCGGACGGCAACATTTCACGAACGCATTGCGTGCGGCCGATCGGCGCGCTACATTGGAGCCATGGAGTGGCTGGTCGGCAGCGACGGACGCTACGTAAAGCTGACCGCTGAGCAGGCGCTCGCCATCGACCTGCGCGCGACGGTCGAGGATTTCACCCGGGCTTTCGACGGCCTCGGCGAGGTAATACAGGCCAGCCGCTCCGTCGTCGCCGACAGCCGTCGTCGCCGCCTCAGGCGCCACTCGCTGCTGAGACTGGTGCCCGCTCAGGACTGAGCGCGCCGCTTCGCCTCGCCGGTCTCCTGCGCCAGCGGATCCTGCGCGTTCCCCAGCTGGCGCTTAGCTGAACAGCTTGCGCGTTCTCGATCGTCACAGCTCTGCCAGGCCGCCGATGCCTTTTTTCGCGGCTCAATCGGCGCGCACGACGCGTCCTGTCGCGATGGCGCGCCACCGAAAGGGCTTATCGCACTGGCAGCAGAACAGCGTTGATGACGTGCACGATCCCGTTCGAGGCGGAGATGTCGGTCGCAGCAAGACCGGCCGCCGCAAGCTGTGTCCGCGTGAGCGTCGCGCCGTTGAGCATGTGGTACGACGGCGCGGCGAGCACCGAGCGGCTGGTCCGACGCCCCGCGGTCACATGAAAGAGCAGGATGTCGGTCAACGTCTCGATCGGCATGTTGTTCAACGCAGCGATGGCAGCCGCTTCGTCAGCGACGCCCAAGGTGGTCACGAACGCGAGGTCGGTGGGTGCGAACACCGTGTACTGTCTCTGGCCGTCCAGTGTCTCCACCAGTCCGGCGCGGATCACCGCCCCCTGAAGGACGTCGAACTCGCCGTCGTCTGTTGTGACGATGCCAACGATCGTGAGATCGCCCGGCTTGGCGGCCGCCCAGTCCGGCTGCACCGACGTCGGCTTCCCATCGGTGCCCGCAGGAACGCTGGCGACCGGCGTGGGCGACACCGGCGAGGTGGACGAGCCGCATGCCGTCAGGCTTAACGAGATAGCAATGATGCTGAACGGTGCAAGAATCTTGGTCATATCGTCGTGTTCGTCAACTCCGCGGGTTGGTCAGCGATGCTCGAGCCCACGCGCCCGGGATCGCCGGGAGCTTCGAGGTGCTCCGACGGGAGCACAAAGTCATGGCGGCCGTGTTCCGTGTGCGGCGTCGGGACGAGACGCGTCACGTCGAATCCGTTGTTGCGCGCAACTGCCCGCGCGGCCGCGCCGGGCTCGCCGTCAAGCTGTGGTGTGCGGGCGAGGATCCAGAGATACTCGCGGCCCGGGTCGCCGACGACCGCCCATGAGTAGTCCGGTGCCAGCCCGATAATCCAGTAATCCCCCCAGACGAGCGGCAGGAAGGAGAGCCATGCGGGCGCGAACCGCACTTTCAACCTGGCGAAGCTCTGATCGTCGACAACGCGAGCGATGCCGCGCGCCTCGGTCTCGCCGTCGGTGGTGCGACAGCGATTTACGACCTCCACGCGCCCATCGGGGCGGCGCGCGTAGGTGGCGCGTACGTCGCCGAGGCACCCGCGCTGAAACCGGTTTGGGAATCGCGCGATCTCGAACCAGTCGCCCGCATACCGATTCAGATCGACCGATGGAACTGTACGAACCGGCGGCGCCGACGGGCTCAGGGCGAAGCCGACGACGAGGACGGCGGCCACGACAACAATCGCTTTCACAAGTGCCTCGCTTTTGACTGTAATGCACTTGTGTTTTCATACGCGTTAAAACAAGGTACCTCGTGAAAGTCATGTGAACCCCAGGACATGAAGAGCGCGAAATGTGAACCAGACTCAAAACGCGAGGAGCCGATGCTTTCGAAGACGCTGCAGGACGGACTCGACGACTATCGAATCGGCACCAAAATCCGGGGGCTTCGGCTGAAGAAGAAGATCGGCCTGGTCGACCTCGGGAAGCACACCGGGCTGTCGGCGGCGCTGCTCTCGAAAATCGAGCGAGGACGCCTGTTTCCGACGCTGCCGACGCTGCTGCGGATCGCGCTTGTCTTTGGCGTGGGTCTGGAATACTTCTTCGCCGGCGCGCGCGACAAGCCGCTCGTCGCGATCACGAGGAAGAGCCTGCGCGTGGACCTGCCGGAGCGCCCTGGCGCGCGGGAGGCGGCCTATCGGTTCGCGTCGCTCGATTACCCGGCGACCGAGCGTCGCTTCAACTGCTATCTCGCGGAGTTTTTTCCGGTGCCGACCGACAAGCTACGGCCGCACGACCATGCGGGCGTCGAGTTCATCTACGTGATCAATGGCACCTTGAGCATGCACATGAGCGGCGAGGAACATGTGCTCGACGCCGGCGACGCCATCTATTTCGATGCGACCACTCCGCATGCCTACCAACGCGGCGGCGGCCGGGCATGCAGCGCCGTCGTCGTCACCAGTTCGTAGGCGCGATGAGGATGGCCCGCACGACGACCGAGGCCCTTCTGATTGAGACGAGGGCACTCGTCACGCTGATCATCGTTCAGGCACTGCTCGGCGTGCTGTGGCCATCGGCGTACCGCGATCCCGATTGGATCAAGGCGACCTGGTTCGGGAACGACTGGATCACGCTGCTCATCGCCGCGCCGCTGATGTGGGTCAGCGGCCGACAGGCATCAGCCTCCACCCGTGCGGAACTGCTGTGGCTCGGGACCGTCGGATACTCGGTCTACAACGGCGCGTTCTATCTGTTCGGCGCGGCGCTGAACGCGTTCTTCCCCCTCTACGTGATCACGCTTGGCGTCGCCATCGTCACCCTCACCTCGGGACTGGCCCGAGTCGGTCCGGTTGCCGCTCACCGAGAGATGGAGATCGGAGTCCGCGATCGAGTGCTCGGCGGCTACCTGATATTCGTTGCGTGCGGACTGTCAGTTGTGTGGATCGCGACGTGGGCGGCGTACGCGTTCGCCGGCCGACCGACGCCCGTTGCCCCTGAGGCGTTCAAAATCGTCGCGGCGCTCGACCTGCTGTGGCTCGTACCGACGCTTGCGGCGGGCGGCACGTTGCTGTGGAAGCATCGGCCGTGGGGCTTCGTATTAGGGACCGCCGCCGCCGTGCAAGGGGCGCTCTACCTGTTGGTCTTGTCCGTGAACTCGACGATCGCGATCCACCGCGGCCTGGCGGCGTTCCCCGGTGAACTTCCGGTCTGGGTGCCCTTGATGGTCCTCACGTGGTTGGTCGCGTTGCTGCTCCTGAAGGAGGCACCTCGTCGCGACGCATCTTCCCGGCCTGTTCCTCAGGACCCAACAAAACCAACGGTCTGCCGGTCCGGTAACGATCCCATGTCTTGACGACTTCATCGGCCATCATCTCGATAAACAGCGGATCGTCGTTCACCGTCGCGGCCCGGGCCATCGGCAAACCCACGTCGCGGCAGACCTGAGCGGCTTCGATGTCCAGGTCGTAGAGCACCTCGACGTGATCGCAGACGAAGCCAATCGGGCAAATCACGGCGGCGGCAAGCCCGGATGCCCGCTCCGTTCGGAGATAGCTGCAGATATCCGGCTCCAGCCAGGGATCCTCCGGCCGGCCGCTGCGGCTCTGGAAGACCAGCACCCAGTCGACCACGCCAAGGCGCTCCGCGACCAGCCGAGACGACTCCATTAGCTGCGCGCGATAGCGCGCCGCGCCCGCCATCGCGACCGGGATGCTGTGCGCAGTAAACACGAGGCGGGCGGCCGATCTGACCGCCGGCGGCAGCCGGTCCAGTGCAGCACGAGCGTGCCGGGCGTTGGCCTCGACGAACCGACGGTGATCGTGCCAGTCGCCGACGTACGTCACCAACACGTCGCCCAGCCCGGCTTCCACAGCCGCACACCGCGCACTGACGACGTTCTCGCGGTACTGCGTGCAGCTCGAATAGGATCGGTGCGGTGCACAGACGAAGCCGATCGCGGCCCTTACGCCGTCGCGCGCCATCGTCTTGAGCGTGTCGGGCAGGAGTGGATGCCAGTTCCGCATGCCGAGGTAAACCGGCACGTCCAGCCCGCGGGCGGCCAGGTGGGCGCTCAGCCCTTCGACCTGGCGGCGGGTGATGGCGGCAAGCGGCGACACGCCACCAAAGTGCTCGTAATGTTTCGCGACCTCCTCAACGCGCTCGGGCGCCACGCGGCGGCCTCTGAGCACATTAGCGAGAAACGGCCGCACGTCGTCCATGCCTTCCGGTCCGCCGAAGGCGACGACGAGCACCGCGTCGAAGGGCCGCCGTGTCACAACGGCACTCCGAATCTCAGGCGGATCACATCGCCGCGATACTGAAAGATCTTCCTGAGTGTCGAGCGGATGAAGAGGCGATTCGCCAGCCGCCCGAAGAGCCCGAACGGCGGCGTGTAATAGACACGATCCTCCATCACCGTGCGGGGGCCATCGGCTTGAAAGGCGTGTTCGTGACGCCAGAAGCGGTACGGACCCTTCTCTTGAAGATCGGCAAAGCGTCGGCCCGGCTCCCAGGTCGTGATGCGCGTGCGCCAACTAACTGGTAGAGGACCGACGCGCACGCGATAGTCGATCGTCGCCCCCGTCGCCATCGGTGGGACCTCGCCCTGAATCGAGAAGCTCATTGCCGCCGGCGTGATCACACCGAGGTTCTCCGCCTTCGAGAAGAACTCGAACGTCTGGTCGAGCGGCGCATCGATCACCGTCCGGGTCCGCAGCTCGTAGCGAGCCTCGCCGGCTCCTTCCGGTCTCGACTGCGCGGGCGCGATCGCGACGGCTGTGCCGCCGACGATATCCGCAAGCGCCGAATCCATGGTTGGAAAGTCGAACGCGAACTGGTGCTCCCGAAGCACGCGCGCGTCCACGCGCTGGCTCGCCAGCAGCACGGTGGCCGCCTCGCCGAAGATCGCCTTGAGCGCGAGCGCCGGCACCGGAAGGATTGCCGGGCGATCAAGGGCGCGCCCGAGCGCACGCGCGAACGAGCGGCTCGTCGCCTGCTCCGGCGCCACGCCATTCACCGGCCCCCGGTACCGAGCGTCGATCAGCGCCACGGCGATGATCTTCACGAGATCGTGGAGATGAATCCACGGCAGGTACTGCTTGCCCGATCCGACGGCCCCACCCACGCCCAACTGGAACGGCGGCAGTATCGACGCCAGCGCGCCGCCGGCCCGTCCGAGCACCACGCCGGTTCGCAGCAGCACGACACGCGCGCCCAGCCGCTCGGCGTCCACCGCGGCGCTCTCCCACCGCCGGCACAACTGCGCCAGAAAATCCTCGCCGCCGCTGGACGTTTCCGTGAGGAGTTCAGCTCCGCGGTCGCCGTAATAGCCAACGGCGCTCCCGGAGATGAAGATGCCCGGGCAGGTCTTCACCTCCGCCATGGCCTGCACCAGCTGCTCGGTCACCCCGACGCGGCTGCGTTCGAGGACGGCGCGGCGGGCGACGGTCCACCGGCCCCCCATCAGCGGTTCGCCCGCCAGATTCACCACGGCGTCGCAGCGCGCGATCGCCGCGGCCAACCCGGCAAGCGCCGTGTCAGCGTCAGCCAGCTCGACCTCGGCACCCAAGAGGCCCCGGGCGCGCGCCGGCGATCGCACCCATGCGACGACGGCATGCCCGTCGCGCTGGAGCCGAGGAATCAGCGCGCGGCCGATGAAACCGGTCGCGCCCGTCACGAACACACGCATGTCACACCCTTCCTGGACGATCGGCTGTCAACTGTGGGTCGCGACGACTGTTCTCCGTCATCGCCGTCAGACGTGGTTCCGCAGCATGAGCTCGACCGGATGCGGGCGTAGATAGACCTGATCAGCCAGATACGGCACCCCGCAGCGGCGGATGTGATGGGCGAACAGCGTCAGCGGCACCACCAGCGGCACACGTTCGGCGGCGTAGTCCTCGATGAGGGCCAGCAGTTCGGCCCGGCTGTCGCGGTCGAGCGCCTGCTTGAAGTAGCCAAGCATGTGCTGCAGCACGTTGGCGTGCCGGCGCGGCGTAGCGATGGTGGCGAGCGCCGTCATGAATTCGGTCGAATAGCGATCCTGGAATTCGCCCCGCGCCATTGCCTTGCCGGATGCCACGAGGCGGCCGAGTCGTTGGTAGGCCTCTGGCCGGTGGGCCATCAGCGTGAGCTTGTGCGCGGTGTGGAACCGTACGACATCGCCCATCGACCAGCGCGCGGCGAACAAGGCGGTGAGCCGACGATACGCAAAGACGCGCTCGACGAAGTTCTCGCGCAGCCACGGATCGTTGAGCCGCCCTTCTTCTTCGACCGGCAGGAGGGGAAAGCGCGTGACCAGGGCGTCGGCAAACAGCCCGCGTCCTGACTTCACCGGCATCCGGGAGGCGCCATAGACCTTGACGCGCTCCAGGCCGCAGGTCGGCGAATCTTTCTTGAGCACGAAGCCGTACAGTTCGCCGTCGGCCAGTTCCTCGACGCGGCGGCGCGCGTAGCCCAGCATGCGGGTGGTGTGATCCAGAGCCGTCTTGTTGGTCAGCAGACGAATCCGCCCGTCGGCCTGCACCAGCCGCATCGATTCGCGCGGGGCGGCGAGTCCGGATTCGACTTCCGGGCACACGGGCACCCAGTCGACGAACTGCCCCAGCGATTCCACCAGGAACGGATCGCGCTTGTGGCCGCCGTCGAAGCGCACCGGCTCTCCGAGTAGACACGCCGAGATCCCGAGGCGCACGCGTTCATGGCTCGTGGGTGCGTTGTCGCGATGCGTCCTGGCGTTCACGCTGCAGACTCACGGGCCGGCGCGGCGGCTTCGGACCACGGCTCGTTGAACAGCACGCGCCGGGCGCCGTTCTTCAGCAGGATCAACTGGAACAGTCCGGTATGGCGTTCGAGAAACGTCGCCTCGCACGATCCCAGGTACAAGTCCCACATGCGGATGAAGCGGTCGTCGAACCCGAGGGCACGCACCTGCGCAAGGCTGTGGCGAAACCGCGCGCGCCACGCCCGTAAGGTGCGGGCGTAGTGGGTGCCGCAATTCTCGGCGTGATACAGCGAGAGCGACGTGGTTCGCGCCAGCGACGCGAGAATCGCTCCGACCGACGCCAATTCGCCGCCCGGAAAAATGTACTCCTCGATCCAGTCCGGCGTGCCACGGTACTTTGGGAACCACTGATCGTCGACCGTGATCGTCTGCAGGAACATCACGCCGTCCGGCGCGAGCAGGCGGTCGACGGCCGAGAAATAGTCGTCGTAGTGCGTGAGACCGACCGCCTCGAACATCTCGATGCTGACGACCTTGTCGAACCGCCCGGTCAGTTCGCGGTAGTCCGCGCGCAAGACCTCGATGCGCGCCCCGGCCTCGCCGATCCGCGACCGCCATTCGCAGACATGGCGATACTGTTCGTCGCTGATGGTCGTGGTCGTCACGCGGCAGCCATAGCGGGTCGCCGCCCAGACGGCGAAGCCGCCCCAGCCGCTGCCAATCTCGAGCACATGGTCGGTGGGGCCGAGTCTCAGCGCCCGGCAGATGCGATCGACCTTCTGCGCCTGCGCCTGCTCCTGCGTGTCGGCGGCTGATTGGAAGTAGCCGCAGGAGTACATCCGCAGATCGGCATCGAGAAAGAGCCGGAAGAATTCGTTGCCGAGATCGTAATGCCGACGGATGTGCCGGCGGCTCCCGGCGACGGAATTGTCCCGGAGGCGCCGCGCGACGCCGCCCGCCAGACGGCGCAGCGCGCCCGTGAAGCGGCTCTGCCCCTCGAGCACCACACGGTTCCGGAGCATCAGCTGCACCAACGGCACCAGCTCCGGCGTCGTCCAGTCACCATCCATGAACGACTCGCCGAGGCCGATGTCATCGCCGGTCAGCGCCCGGAGAAAGAACCGCTCGTCGTGGACCGTCAGGGTCGCATCCAACTCGCCAGGCTCCCCGTACCGATAGGTGCGGTCCGGGCACTCCACGGTCAGCGTTCCGCCGGTCACGCCACGTAGGCCGGAGAGGAACGCCGTCTTCGCCCACCGCGTCAGCATGCTCCTCACTCCGTCCACGAACCGGTTCGTCCCGTCGTCGTCCGAGCCGCGCGTTCTCCGACACCATCGGCGGTGACACGCGGCACGACCGGCACGCCTTTCCACCACAATTTGAGCGCTTCCCAGTGAATCGCCGCCATCACCCGCGCGGTCATCGCCGGATACCGCAGGAGCGCCCGCCGGATCTCGGCCGCGTTCCACGGCCGGCGCTCGAGCGACAGCGTCGCATCGAAGCCGACCGAGCCGGCCTGACTGATCTCCATGTGCGCCACCAGGCTGCGCTCTGGC
>Ga0310900_10000631_pt1 | contig 12502 bp, 12 predicted proteins | sample C24D1metaG_FD_203879 | JGI IMG/M metagenome (GOLD analysis project Ga0310900, IMG submission 203879) | Lab incubated soil microbial communities from West Virginia University Organic Research Farm, Morgantown, WV, United States - C24D1 | ecosystem: Environmental > Terrestrial > Soil >...
TATGAAAGATTTAGCCTCAGAGGTTAATCTTAAATTCCATTTGGATTCCATTTATGATAGTGACTATGAACCTTTCGAAGCTAATGGACATGTAGTAATAGGTGCTTATGACGGATCTGCAGATCCGAAAAAAAATCCACACTATCATTCATCCTCAGACCTGCCGGAATTCATAAATTGGAACTATTTGACTGCAGTTACTAAGTTGGTATTAGCAACGGTTCTAAAGATAGATTCTATCAATAGTCACTAATACAAATGTCAACAATAGTTTCAAATTTCTATGATAAATGGACCCGATGACGTTAGGACTCAAATCTCCATACTTCAGGTGTAGGTTACAATAAAAAAGATCATTTAACTTCTGAATTTAGGAAATAGATATGATGGTCAAGGCAACTTACAGTCACTATAATATCAATTTTCCTTAGAGACTCAAAGATCTAGCCATAGAATATACAGCTCTTGAAAGGTTGGAAGCCGTTCTGAACCATCGTATATTAAGTTAATAAAAATTTATACATAGTTCAATCATAGTTAGACAATGATCTTTCCTTTAGATTTTTTCGACCTTTACCATCAAAACTTTCACCCGTATATCGGTAATTTTCAACCCCGAAATACAATAGCACCGAAGTTAAAAATGATTTTGTATTAAATTTAACGTTATTGGCATTTATTAGAAATATATATTAATGACTTTCATATAAGTTTTAACATGGTATCAATATTGCCACTTCAGGTTAAACTTATGTTGGCTTTAAGAGAACATATAATGCATCATTTGATATGGCATAGTGTGAGAGATAACTGGGAAAGAATTGATGATGAATCCTTGAGAGATGGAATTAGAGCCATGGGTTGGAAGCCTCGTCAGGGTGAATAGCTAACTGACTCGGGTTGTGTATTCTTATACTAGGGTATTGTATATTGATGTTACTAAGATATAGATATATTCCATCTACCATAAAATAAGCAATGCAATAAAGGGCTAATGATATCCATATTCAATTAAATAGAATAACAGTTTATTAGCATCAGGTGCTATTGTTATGGATGTATGAAATGTCGCATTTGTAATCATCCAATTGTAGTTAGTAGACTTAAAAGACAGAGGCTTGATAACAAGAAGGACATTTTCTATGACATAGTATTTGATATTTGCGATTATTGTAATGGACCTATCATAGCCGTCAGAAGATATGATAGACAAGATCCCACCGCATTTTATGATGAAAATCCAAACGAGATATCAGAAGATAAAATGGAGTTTTATACAAAGAACAATAAAACATAGAACTCTTAATCCTCAACTTAAAAAAACTAATTTATTAAAAGACATATATTAAATATCAGTGTTTTCCGTTCACTACTCTTATTTCTTGCCTCTTTTTTCCTTTGATGCATTACATAGGACACGGAATTTGAATAAAAGTTGAATGAACAGGCTAGTTAATCAATGTCAAAATACATGAAAATAAAAAAAGTTATGGGGGGCCACTAGTTTTTTCATTACATGCAAAATAGCTCCCTCCTCCTGATGATATGCAACCTTGAATAAAGCCCTGGTAGTATGCATGAGCGTAATGTTCTCCACTTATACCGCAATCACTTTGTTGAGTTTGATTGTACGAACCACCTTGTCCAGCTTCAAAGCCAGCATGATAACATTTCTGATTCTCACTATCATTGCTGTCATCATCATCATCATCACTACTACTATATGCCAAATAGCTTCCGATTGACATAGGTACCATGAGGGCACTTAGAAGGATCATTGCTAATATGTACGATTGTAATTTCATCGTATTTTAGCAGTAACCGAACTAGTATTTAAATTAGTAGCTGTTTCATTGACTCTGTTCCTTTAGAAGGCTTTTAATTCCTTGAAGTGAAATCTTATAAACAGTTAGTCAATAATGCATGCTCTAGTACATGTGAGAATTTACAAGGCTTGGAATTTCCGGTTCAAAATTACCACTCACTTTATCATAAGCCTTTGGATTACCACATAATTACAAAGTTATACTAATAGATAAAGCGTCATAGTCGTTTTCCGGAGTTTAAGGATGTTCTGGAAGGTGAACTTTGGATTTGAACCCGTTTCTTGAATTCACGGGTTTATACCGTGATAGATGGAGATATGTTTATACTTCAATTTTGAGGCGCCGGGAGTGGGACTCGAATCCATACCGTATAATCGTGGAGTCATACATAAAAGATTATATCATAATCTCAATTTTGCCAATAATCTGTAGTACTGAAAGTGGGGATTTAAATAGAAGTTTTTTGGACGTGGGTTCCCACTAAAATAGCGATTCTCTAACACTACGTTCGAGTCTGAGTCACACAAATTTCCATTGTTAATAGTTGCAATAATATATACTATGATAAAAAAAGAAACTCATTGGTTTGCGCCGGGTCGGGTTTATATTGTTAACGGTACGATTTTTGGGTTCTGAAATTAACTACTACTGAGTGATTAAATAGTGAATTTAATTAAGAATTTGATATTATTTCGATGACCTAATTAGATTTGCAACTTTCTAAGTAATTCACATGAACTAGCCTTGCTAGTGACTACTATCTATATTCAACTATCTGAATTCGGTACATCCTAGAAACATAAATTACTGTTGGTGGTGGTACTGTATTGCTTTTTCAGCATCAAGTCCCAAAGAAATAGCCACCTCTAGGGGGTTCTTTCCTTGAGGGTAAAGTTCAAAGACCCTAGCGCAACCGCTGACAGATAATAAATCATTTTATCAGTGCTAACTTCCTCCCTATACGACTAGTAACATTGCCTTAACACTATAAGCTGCTTGTATTAAATCACCGTTTGTACCGTGTTTCTTTACATTGGTAATAAATAAATCAAGCTGCAAGATTGCATCTTGAATATCTTGTGATATCATTACTTATTTTGCAAAGTCCTTCTTGCGTCGTTCTTTCCCTGTTCAAACAAATTTGATACAGTTCCTAAAGAAAAGTCACACCATTTATTTGCAATATCATTTTCATCAGCACTACGCTCGATCCTTATTATTTTAGTTATATCAAATCTATCCTCAAGTAAACTCCTGTATGGTCTAGATTTTCCATCACGATGTAGACTTTTTCCATTATCATTCAAAATTTCGTCTATTTTTTCTTGGGGTATGTTGTTATCTTTTGCTAGTTTTAACAGTCTATTGGTCAAGTTATAGTAGTCTGATACCATAGTGGCTACTTTTTCATCATATGGTGTCTTGTCCTGATACGTCAACTCATTTTTTAAATCTCTTATGCCATCTAAATCCGAAGGAACTGGATAATCCGCAACTGACGGCCATACGTCGATGATATAAACCTCTAAATCTGGAATATTGTTGTCCGTATCTGTTCCTGTTTTTTTTTCTACAGGTTTCTTCCAGTAATCTTGATGCGATGTTATTAGTTCTCTTAAAGGGGTGTTACTTAATATACCACCATCCCAAAATCTACTGTAATTTTTAGGATTGTAGTTTAGTATATCCGCTAATTTTTCTTCTTCGGTCTTTGTATAATCGTACTCCTTTGGAACTAAGGTGTAATCATAATGTTCTGGTACAGATGCACTTGCCAGTATATGTTCTACCATGATGCCTTTGTCATATTTTATTGTTCGTTCATATGTACCCTCATTTCCGTCAGGTCCGGGTGAGTCACCATACTCTGACTTTCTAGTACTTTTACCTTTATCTTTTCCGTAGCTATCAAAGGTTACAGTTTCACCCTCCTCAACGTCTACACTTATTACAAGAAGCCTTGGCTCCTCATCATCAAAGCTTGTTCCTATTGGAAATCTTATGGCTTCATTTAGAGACCCTCTTAACCTGCTATTATCATAGCGATACCAAATATTTGGTACGATAAAATTATCAAAGAATTTTGAATCAATTGTCGGTGTTAGATTAAGCGCAAATACATTTGGTGCTCCTCTTATTATAGATTCTTTTGCAGAATAATATCTCCTTGCAGCCTCCGCTGTAGCAATAGAAGAATTAGTTCTATATAGCGTTTCCCATCCTAAAGTCCAAGATTTTTCATCCCACGAAAAGGGCCACCATTTATTTAAATTAACATTTGAAGCCAATCCAGACTTCCAAAATTCTTCGAGTGCTTCAGCAGAACCCTCCCAACTCTCACTAATGGTCTTGTTCTCTTCCCTCCTCCTCCTTTTTATTACATAGCTTACCAAAAATGCAGCATTTATTGCACCTATAGAGGTACCTGCTACTATATCAAACACATTCTGGTCATCAGGAATATCTTTTTTGATCCAATTATACAAAACTCTAAAAACTCCTGCCTCATAAGCACCTAATGCTCCTCCCCCTTGAAGAACCAAGGCTCTTTGAGTATCTTTTTTTACCATTGTAATAGTATTAAACATTGTCTTATTTTTAAGAGTTTTGGCAAAGAATAGCATAATCATAACTGATTCCTGATCTCCTTGAACATCTTCTCACCCAAATAAGCCAGTTATTGTCTCATGATATTTCAACGAAATATTTTACGACCCGGAGCATATCTGAGATTGGTGTAGATTTGATCGTTAGTTGTCTGGGGTTTATACTTTACGAGTCAGAACGTGCATAGAGGGACTGGAGGCCTTGCTATAAAAACAGGGAATTTATTTCTTTTATACAACCCCTATCAAAAGGAGGGAAAGGGATTTGGAACTCCGTAGGAATACTTGAAGAGATAAAATAACTACACACATTGAATCGTGACTACTATATCGTAATCTTAATAAAAAGCCTTGAATTTTTTCCTAAGGCATGTCAATTAATCAATACTTGGCTCGAATCGAATGGATATGCAGCAAAAAACAACATGGAACTATTATAGTATATTAATTGTTCAGGACAGGTTCAGTGGCCAGTCTCTTTGAGTGTCGAGAAGTATGCGAAACAAAAATGAATAAATGAAAAAGGGAATACATTCTATGAAAGTGGGCTTTTTGAAATGTTGGGCTACTCAATAGAGAAATAATACAAATCCGCCAAATGTCTCAAGTATCCAACTGTAGCTTTATCTAAGCCATAACCATAATAGATATCTTCCCCCTATTTCACAGAGACCGCCAGAAAGAAGAAAAATAATGAGTATACAACTTCTTTATACTTTACCAATAAAATGGAAAATCCCAATAGTGTTAATATTGATTGTTAAATATCATATATTAACTACCAAACTTTTTTTATGATTTTACTTTATCGTTAGAGTCATCCTTATCAACAATACAACTACCGGTGATTTTCTTGTTGATTGCATATAAAGCGTATATCATTATACCAATGGAGAGTACTCGTAATGGTATTTGATAATTTGTAAGAAACGCTGTAGCCACCATACCTGCTCCACCGAAGGTTGAAATGATTATAAATCCAATAGATGAGCAACTAGCACAAGCGCTAGTTACTATTCCTAAAAATGAACCTGAAATCAATGATTTACCGATTTTCAGTTTTAAATTTTTTATCAAATAGATATTCATAGATACTACTATTCCCAAGAGAAGAGCTATGATGTTTGTAAATACAAATCCAACTATTGCATCATCAGGAAGATAAAAATAAAGTATGGGTGAAAAAAACAACAATTCATCAAAAATATTAAAAAAAATCCAAAATGAAATGAATACTAGGATAGTTATCGCGATATATAAAATCGGATTCGAACTGTATACTATTTTGAAGGCAAGAAGTCCTGTCATTTAGTTCTTTGTAGTATTTTGTTTTTCCAAGGTATCGATGACTGTCTTAAAAATAGGAAAAGGCTTTGGACCTTGTATTTTTTCAATAATTGAACCGTCACTACTCATTATTATAAATGATGGAGTTTCTGTAAATCCTAACGAATTTGCCAAGGCAATATCTTTGTCTATGAATGATTCGTACATTTTAGTATCAAAACATGAGTTAAACTCAGTAATATTGATATTTGGTAACTGTGAAACAAATTTCTTTAAGTTTTCAGTGTTGACCCAGCCAGAATCTATTGGACCTTGATTTGCATACAAAATCTTATGAAACTCCCAGAATTTTCCTTGATCATTGGTACATTGTGCTGCTAACGAAGCGTTTTTTGAATCGAATCCTCTGTTTGGAAGATGCTTGAATACATAGACTGCTTTATCCGGTTGAATATATGAAGAGTTAATTTGTTGTTCTGTATTATCTACATATCTTTTGCATAAGTGGCATTGAAAATCGCTAAAATCTACAACCACCAATGGAGCGCTAAGATTTCCATAATATGGTGAACCTTGCTTAATTAGAGCAGATAGTGTAAGGTTGTCTAGAGTTTGTGCAAAAACTATATTTTTCACTAAATGTTGATTTGATTCTGTATAAATGAAATTTAATACCAAGAATATGAAAAAAAATACAAATACAAAAGATGAAAAATTAATGACACTATTTTGAGTAAATATCATTGCTCTAAAAGTTATTATCATTTCCTGTATATATTCTCCTTTTATATCTAGACTCATTTTAAAATTGCCTACAACCTAAACATGAGTCATGTAGTAGACTGGTGTATTGAATTTCAATAACCATTCATTTTACAACGCTACAATAGGACCTTATTGCAAAAGAATATACCTGAATCAGACGATGTTTGGGACCCGAATTCATACCGTATAATCGCGGATTCATCTATTAAATTTTTAAATGTGATTTGATTATCGTCTCTGGGATTTGTACAAACGTAAGCACGGAGGTTATATTGGAAAACAATGATATATTGTAATATATTGGGAATAATTGGATTTAACAGAAATATCTTTATAGATCCATTGAGTTATTAATATATGGACAAATTTTTCAGAATTAGGATAGATTCTGATAATATTGAAAATTTGACAAATTTTATAAAAGAGAATCCATTGGATATTGGTTGCACGGGGGGCATTACTGAGTATAAAGATGGACATTTCTCTATCGAAGCTTATGGTAATGAAAACGAAACCAAAAAATTACAAGAAGAAGCTCTTAAGAAATCTGACAAGATAACAATAGATTTAGTCGATATTACACAATATCTTTCAGATCGCCAAAAGGAGGTAGGAACTGGGGATAGATACAAAGACAAAAAAGAATCACTGCAGGGCTATGGGACAAAGGTGAAACAATAATGAGTTATTTGAATGTTCAAGAGGTTGAATCTGCACTGTTAAATCTACAAGCAAATTATGCTAATTTATCCAATTTGATTACTCTTCCCATAAAAACTCATGAAGGTAGAACATGTCATGCCATAAGAATTGGAAGGAAACCAAGTAACGATTGCGACAACATATTATTCATTGGGGGTGTTCATGCTCGGGAATGGGGCAGTTGCGAGATTTGTATTTCATTTGCAGCAGATCTTCTTGAAACATATGTTACAAGTTCCGGATTACAGTATGGTGGAAAGATATTTACTCAAAATCAAATCAAGACTATTGTTGAGAGTCTGAATATCATAATATTTCCTGATGTTAACCCGGATGGAAGAAATTTTAGTCAAACTCAATATCCTTTATGGAGAAAAAATCGCAATCCTAACACAGGTGTAGACATAAATCGTAATTATGATTTTTTATGGGATTTTCCCAATTTATTTTCACCTTCATCACTTGTTCATTCTTATACTTCAACAACTCCTAGTAGCGATGTTTATCACGGTCCTTCTCCATTTTCAGAGCCAGAGACTAGGAATGTCCAATGGTTATTGAATCAGTTCCCACGAATCCGATGGTTTATAGACATTCATTCCTACAGTGAATTGTTACTACATGCCTGGGGTGATGACCAAAATCAGAGTAACAATACATCAATGAATTTTAAGAATAATTCATTTAATTCTGTTAGAGGAATCAAAAATGATCAAACATATAGAGAATATATAACAAGTTGTGATTCAGTTAAAATTATATCTCAAGCAAATCAAATGAAGAACTCAATTAATTCTGTTAGAGGAAAAAACTATACAGTACAGCAAGCATTTGATATATATCCCACATCTGGCACTTCGCAGGACTATGCTTATAATAGATATTATGCCAATCCTACTAAGGGAAAAATTTTTGCCTTTACGATTGAATGGGGAACACAATTTCAACCACCATGGAGTGAAATGGAAAACATTATTCGTGATGTTTCTTCAGCGTTGGTTACTTTTTGTGTAGAAGCTGAAGATTTAAGATTTATTGATCAAAGATGGACGTTTGGTACTTCAATAGAAGTAGAAAATCCAACAGTGGGAATTCTAAAGCATTTAACTTTATATTCAAGTATTCAATTGCCTGCATCACAGCCAGTAATGTCTAATTGGATATTAGCTTCGGTTCCCACTCCAAATGTGACAGAAGGATGGAGGATTTCGGCGGTGATGCTAAGATGTAGAATAGCTCAAGGATTAATTGATAAAATTGGCATTAGGGATGGGAATGATACAATTCATGGATTTGAGGAGCTAACCATAGGCAATACTACAAATTGGGAAACTATTAGACTCGAACTACCGTGTCCAAGAAATTTCAGATTTGGTTTGGGTGTATCCATTCATGTGAATGGTCCCTTTGATACGGGTGGACCATCTAGTCCACCTGGTAAATTTGATTTTGCAAGCATAGGAATTGAGTTTACCAGAGATAATAATACTAAATCTGGACCGGTAGTTACTCCTAACCCGTGAGGATTATGTATATACAATAAATACGAAAGGAGAACATTGACTTTTGAATAGGCCTTCCCTTAGAAGTCCATACTCATTCTACTTGCGACATAGACAAACCCGTTTGTCGCATTCACCGTTAAGCTTTGATATATAAAGGTAAGATTCGCCATTCAATCTTGAAGGCCTATAATGAGACTGGAGGCCTTGCTATAAAAACAAGGAATCTAACATTCTAGCATTATTGTTAAAAGCGGATGAGTCGGGATTTGTTTATATGTCAAGTAGTAATGGGTTTTTACTACATGACTGGTATTGTATGTCCTCTCATATATCGTGTAGTTTAAGTTTCATAATTTATGGAAGGTGATATTGTCACTCATCAACAAAAAGCCTTATATCATTTTTACCATAAATCGTGTTATGAATTACCGCACAGACACTGAACCTGGTTCTTCTGGGTCATCGGTGCTAAATAACGAAGTAGAAAATAAAAAAGCTATAAAGGAAATATAAGATAAACTGAATGAACTAGCTCCGTCATTGCATAATTCGGTTAACCTAACTACCATTAAGGACCTTGAATTACGTGTATCCGAATTAGAGGGGAAAGTAGAAAAAATTCTTAGTATTCTAGAATCAAAAAAAAGATTGTAATTGACCATATAAATTCATGTATTAAAAATTTGACAAAAATTACTCTAACATTAACAAGAATCATGGTATTGAGGAGATGGCATTAGTTTACATGTCAGGTAGTCATGGGTTTCGATCAAAGTTCAGGATCTCAAATCTGAAACCTTAAGAAAGTTCCGCTAATTTACTTGCTATCAACAAATTAAGTAGAATACCCGAGATAAGGTGTTGAGCGGACCTCCAGCTTACTTCTATATTATTTTTTTGGTAAAGAATTAGATCACCATAATATTTTTAATTTAGTTATTTATGACAAGTACCTTTTGCTCCAAAAATCAATTAAGACGCATTTAATATTTTCAAAACGATATACTTTGAGTAACAATTATTTAGAATATCATTAGACAATGAATACTCGTATACATTATATGACTTGAAATACCTTGTTTATTTTTCAAATAAGTTCCTTAATTTTTATCTCGAGCTTGTTTATAGAAATAGTATTGAAGTATGAGTATGAACAATAACATAAAGCAAAAGACAGTTTTAATAATCTATAATAATTATGATGTTAAAGACTATGTAGATACTTTAAGAAATAACGATATTCTAGTCTTGTTATACTCCGATCCTATTTTAGCTCTTAAGGAGTATAAACCCAGATTCTATGATTTGATCCTCTTGGAAACCAGATTAACAACTATGTCCGGTTTTGAATTTTATTCTTTAGTAAGTAAGATAGAAAATATCCCTGTTTGTTTTCTAACTAATTTATCTACGTATTATAATAGTCTAGGTAATTTTTATCATGATATTGATATAGGTTGCTTTATCAGTTTAACACATTCAACTGATACATTTCTTAAACTAATTCAAGTGAAATTGAACAATTAAATTTTATTTCTCCAATTCAAAATTACACTATTCATAACTTAATTTGTCATATAGTAATTTGTTAGTTATGACACTAATTTACAAAAACGTTAAATATCATTTTACTAACCGGTAAATAAGTGAATGTCAAAACTATTTTCAAACTCATTATTAATTCTAGGGATTATAGAGGATGTAGACATTAAGAGAATCCAAAAGGCAGAATATTTCCATCGTTCTTATCCAATAGATGATCTTGTTCAATCAATCAGAGAAAAGAGTTTGCTTCAGCCAATTATTGTTAGACCTGTAAAAGAGAACTTTGAGATCGTAGCTGGCAATAGAAGATTTGATGCTTGCAAAAATTTGGGTTGGAAAAAGATCATATGTCATATAGTGGAACTAAACGACAAGGAGTCTTTTGAGATTTCCCTTACAGAAAATATACAGCGTAAAAATTTAGATCCAATTGAGGAAGCACGATTATACGAAATATATGTATCAAAACTTGGGTGGGGAGGGATATCTGAACTTGCATCTAAAATAGGAAAAAGTGTTTCTTATGTCGATAGACGACTTAGGCTGCTTGATCTACCCAGCGATGTAGTTGAATCTATTTCTCATTCATTGTTAACGCCATCAAGCGCTGAGGAATTAATTACAGTTAAAAGTAAAGAAATTCAATCATATTTAGCCAAACTTATAGTTGAAAAGAAATTGTCCTCAAGACAAACAAAGGACATGGTAAATCAGATGGAGTCAGCAAATGATTATGAAAGTTTTGAATTCTTAAATGGAACCAAAATTATTGACATTGATAATTTTACTTCAAAAATATTTGACAAGTCAATTACTATACTAAAGATTGCTTCAAATAAGTTAGGGACCTTAATACCTGAGATAGAAGAGAATTGGATAATATACGAATTGTTGATGCAACATAAAACTGTAATAGATAATAGAATTGATATATTGATAAAACAAAAGAGAAAATTATAGCATTTTTAGAATTTTGCCGCGCGGCAAAAATTATCTTACCATTGTATGATTCTTAGCATTCGATGAAAAGGTATAACTAATGGTTAGTAAATGTTGTCAAAAAAACTAAAATACTATAATATGAAACATTTGCTATGTCAATATCAGAATCTGATAAATTCAGATCCTCATATGAAGAAGAACAGGAAGAGTATATCTCTAACCCGGAAATGGATTATGAATCATTTGCTCTTCAAGCCGAATCTGAAAACTTTAATTCAAATGAAACGATGTTACCAGAGCAAGAATCAATGATCAATCAGACTGAGCAATTTGAAAATGAACAATTAGAGGAATCCGAGACCGAATATCAATTATTTGCTAACGAATTAAGAGATTCTGATTTCGAAGGTATGGCCTTTGAATTCGTACAACAATTAGGATCAAATTTTCAAGGATATACACAACAAATCGGGATAACTGGTGAATCTGAACAAATCATGGCCAGTCCTGAATCTGATAATCTTGTTAATGGTTACTTTGAAAATTCAGTAGCCAATATGGTTCCTAGTCTCGAAAGCGAAATGGATTCATTTTCGAACTATATACAAACTCAATTTCCAAATGGTGGAGAATATGAAACCTTTTCCTTGTTGGTAGATAGATATCAACCAATTCAATCTGAAGATTTTGTGAAAAGATTTGCTAGAAGGATTGCAAAAGCATCAAAAGGGTTTGTCAAAAGGGGATTAAAAAAAATCGGAGGTGCTGTAAAAGCAGTCGCAAAGGCTGGAAAATGGTTAGTAAATAAAGGCATCATGCTTGGATTAAGAAAATTTATTAATTTTGTCAAGGGTAATATCAGAAAAATATTAAGAATTTTTGTAAGACGAGCTATAAGGGGATTGCCCCCAATATCAAGACCCTTCTTTACAAAGGCTGCAAGAAGGATAGGGTTGGCAGAGCAAATGTCTCCTGAAATGGAGCTTCAAAATGAGATGGTATTTGAAAATGAACAATTTAATACCTTCATAACTAGTGAATTAGAATTTGAGACTGAAAGTATGGTCTATGATGCTGAATCTGAAAATGAATCAGAAGAGGAATTTAATGCATTACAAGAAAATGAAAACCAGATTGCAGAGATGATGGAGGAATTTGACCGTCAGCTCTTTGCATTTGGAGAAAATGAACTCAACAATATTGTAAATTCTGAAGCCTCAAACCCATACAACCCTGAATCATACACACCTGAAGCCTCAAACCCATACAACCCTGAATCATACACACCTGAAGCCTCAAACCCATACAACCCTGAATCATACAC
>Ga0310900_10000633_pt1 | contig 12496 bp, 9 predicted proteins | sample C24D1metaG_FD_203879 | JGI IMG/M metagenome (GOLD analysis project Ga0310900, IMG submission 203879) | Lab incubated soil microbial communities from West Virginia University Organic Research Farm, Morgantown, WV, United States - C24D1 | ecosystem: Environmental > Terrestrial > Soil >...
TATTCCTTATGCTATACTATGTGCAAGTCGAGAGAAAATGAAGGTGATTCCGATACAATTTTTGGCTATGCTTACGATGCTTATCGACCACATCGGTCTCGTTTGGTTTCCTGAGCACATCGTATGGAGAATAATTGGACGGCTGGCGCTGCCGTTCTATGCTTACGCGATTGTGCTGGGCTATTTTCGCACGAGTGACATTCATCAGTATTTAAAGAGAGTTGCATGGATCGCGCTTCTCTCGCAGCTGCCTTATCAATTCGCCTTTCATCGGCTTGAAGTCAACACAGTGGGCTCTTTATTCGTCTGCCTGCTGCTTCTACGCCTTCTCGATAAATGGAACGGCAAGCCGTTTCTTCAATATCTGTTAGCTGCTTCTTTTGCCGGTTTGCTGGAAGTTATTCCGTTCAGTTACGGCGCTTATGTCGTGCTGCTCGTGCTCATTTACCGCTATGCCCAGACGCAGTGGTTTACCCTGTTTCACTTCTCGCTGAATATGGTAAGTATTTTTGTTAAGGGCTGGTTGATTCAAGCCTTCAGCTTAATGGCCACCGTTCTCATCGTCTATATGCCCGATTTCATGCGCAGCGCCGATAAAATAAAAGTACCACGCATCGTATGGCGCAGCTTCTATCCGCTTCATCTAACCATCATCGCGGTCGTCTACTATGTAATGAGCAACGAAAGCCTGAAAGAAATACTTCGCACCCTATAATTCAGCCGATTATTCTGTCAGAGAAGCCAGAAGCTGCTCCAGCTCCTGCTCACACTGCGCAGCGGACGCCCAGCCCGGCCCGCTTTGCTGGAGAAGCCTGCGCACGAACTGCTTCACCGCCAGCGGAAGCTCCAGCTCCTCTTCCCAGCTGCGCTCTTCCTGCTCTTGATGGTGCTCATAGCTTGCATACATCATGAACAGAAACAAATGGCCTAATCCGTACAGATCGCTCGCCGGAACGGGACGTCTCATCAGGCGCTTTGCGCTGGACCAGCCGCCTCCCGGCAAATGGCCTTCCTTATTTTCAAGCGGCTCCGTTTCCTTCAGACCTATGCGCAATGCTTCTGGAAGCTGTTCGCCAATGCGGCAGGAGAGCCCATAGTCGATCAAATACAAGCGCCCGCCTTTCTCCAGCACATTCGGAATGCGGACGTCGCGGTGCACGAAGCCGGCTCGATGCAAATAACCAAGAGGCTGCAAAAGCTGCTTTATGACGCTTAACGTCTCCTCTAGTGAGTACATCTGGCCTTGCTCCATTATTTTGTGCTCCAAATTGTCGCCATCGACGAGCTCCATTAGAAGCGCTTCATCAAAGCCTTTCTTCTCGTAACGGATCCACTTTGGAATTTGCGGATGACTCAGCTTCTGCAAAATCATGCTTTCCCTCTCCAGCAGCTGTCTGCCTATCTCTTTCTTGCTCGGCATGTTGCGTTTCATTAAAACCTTATTTCCCGTCACGACATCGGTGCACGCATAAGCTTGCCCGTAGCTGCCCATTCCGATAAAGCGTTCAATTCGGTATCGCCCCATCCAAATCACGCCGGTACGAAGCGGATAATCCCGCCAATGGTTAATCATATCCTTATACTTGCGCACGAAAAAAGTCCACATCGTTTATTTGCCCCCAGCAGCTGTCTGATGTCCTCAATCGCCTTGTCGAGCGAAATTTGTCGGCAATTAAGAAACCATAGCAACAAAAATACGTATTATTAGTCATATGAAAGCGTACGCTTTCGATGCCCCTTTTGTTTCACAAAACATAAGCGATGCTTTCAAAATCATTTTTCCATAATAAAATTTAGGAGGTTAGAATCATGCTAAAGCATTTACTCAAACGTTTGTTATACTCACTTATGGGTCGCAAGCGCTACGGTCACCATTACAGCAGCAGTGATTACAATAACGGGCACTATCGTCCGCATAACCGCCCCTATCAAGGTCACGGCTATTACAAGAAGAAATACAGCAGCTATTCCAGCTAAAAAAAATCGCGGAAAATGTCGAATTTGTTAGAAAAGTGTAAATAAAGTAAACAAAATCCTGACGACAGTTTCATAAGAGGCTAAAATGTTTACGTTAGAATGGAGGAAATCGATCGGAGGTGTAATAGGAAATGATGAAAATCGTTACCTTCAAAAGTCGTTCCGTACCAGTATACTACCCTAACGAACTATCGGCATCCATAGAACAGCTTAATCATAAATTGTACGAATTGGAATTGGATTTTGATTTCCGCAAAAAATGGAGAAGAATTAAATCCGTTGAAATGGTGCGCGATGTGGCTATTTTCCAGTATAATGACGGCACAAAGCTCTATCTTGAAGTATGTTAAATAACCATACTAAAAAGACCTGACGGCACATCCCTAATGTGACCCGTCAGGTCTTTTATATTTCGCTGCCGCTGCCTTATACGTCAAATGAGGTCCCATTGGCCTATTTCTCCGAACAACACGATCGGCAAAACAAGGATAGGCCAAACCTGATAGGCAAAAAGAACCACTCCGCTCCAGCGAATGGTTCTAAGTATATAAAATTTGAAATCGTAATGCGTTCAACCATTGCTCACACTTGTATGCTGGGCCACATACTTGTAACCAAAGCCCCAAACCGTTCGGATTAGCCTTGGTTCCTTAGGGTTCTGTTCAATCTTTTTGCGAAGATTAACAATATGTACATCGATGGCACGGTCTGTCACGAAGGAGTCAAAGCCGCGAATCGTATTTATAAGTTCTTCCCTGCTGAACACCTTGCCCGGATAAGCTAGAAATAGCTTCATAAGCTCATACTCCGAGAAGGTTGTATCCACCAGCTGGCCGCGAACAAGCAATAAGCGTCTCTCGAAATCAAGTTGAATCGGTTCACGATCGTCCATCAATTCTACCTCTGCAGCAACCTGCTGCATCGTTTCGGCCTGAATCGTATTTGAACGTCTAATTAACGCTTCTACCCGGGCTGACATTTCATGCATGCTAAATGGCTTGCACATGTAATCGTCCGCTCCGGCTTTCAAAGCCTGAACCCGTTCAGATACTTCACTCTTCATAGATAGAATCATGATCGGTACGTTTGAGCGCTTCCTTATGAGCGCACATACTTCCATGCCGTCCAAATCGGGCAAGATCAGATCCAGCAGCACCAGATCAGGAACAAACTCTGACGCGAGCCTCAATCCTTCGTCCGCCCTGTAAGCTTGCATGACGGAGTAGCCTTCTTCTGATAAATACATAGACAGCATATCACTCATCATGACGTCATCTTCAATAACTAAAACCTTATACATTATTGTCACCCTTTTGGAGGATTGAAGATTTCTGTCGAATATACATTGTATCTCTACTATACAATACCGCCATTAAAGGGACAACAATTTGTTAGTAATTTGTTAGGTTTTATTATCCAATATATCCTTCGCATTTCGAAGCCCTGCCAACAGCTGCTTCAGCGTCGTCTCTACTTGAACAATGGCCGTTTGCAGCTCCTCTTTATCCAGCTGCGGCTGCTTAACGATACGTTCTACCTCACATACGGCCTCCAGCAATTCATAGGCTGACAAATAGCCGGCTGCCCCCTTTAAAGTGTGAGCCATTCGTTTGACAATTGTTAGCTCCGATTGCTTGACCATCATGCGGAGCTGATCGGCAAAGGAATCATAATCGAGCACAAATTGCTCTATCATATGCTGCAAAATCGGCAGCTTCCCATTAACTCTCGCAAGCGCACTCTCCACGTCCATGCCGGCAACGGACGGCAATGGCCTTTCGTTCGCAACATCTGACGCATGGGAACGATTCGGTTCAGCTTGTAGCTCCTGCGCAGAGGCTGGCTTCGTTATAAGCTTGTTGCCCTGCTTCAGCCAATATGAGATGACCGTATGCAGCCGCTCGGAAGAGATAGGCTTCGTCACCACATCGTTCATGCCCAGCTTCAAATAACGTTCGTGATCGTTGCGAAGCACGTTTGCGGTTACCGCAATAATGGGAATATGATCGTATTTCGACTCGCTGCGGATAATGCGAACCGCTTCCGAGCCATCCATAACCGGCATATGAATATCCATCAATATTAAATCCCAGTGCTCTTCCACAACCTTTTGAAGAACCTCTTCGCCGTTCTCCGCCAATCCTACCTCGTAGCCCTGCTCCTTCAAAATCTCTATCGCGACCAATTGGTTGATCTTATTGTCCTCTGCTAACAAAATACGCGTATTTGCGCCGTTCTTCTGCACCTCAGGAGCGGGTGCAGCGCTTTCCTGCTCATTAACTTCGGAGCTCTTCCGTTCAAGGACGCTTTCAATCGCGCGCAGCATGTCCCCTCGCATAATCGGCTTGATCAGCAGCGTGACCGGCCTTTGCTCCGCGGTCAGCTGCATCATTTCATCACGGCCATAGGAGGTCGTCATGGCGATGGTTTTGACGCCGGCCGCTTCCGCATCGCAATGGAACTCCAGCCAGGTTTCGGCGCCGTACATATCCGGCATTTCCATATCCAAAACGATGAGCTTCGGCAATGCGCCCGCTCCAATGCGGCGCAGGCGGTCCCGGGCCATTTTCCAAGAGTGGAAAGGTATTGGCGTTAAACCAAAGGATTCTATCGTGTCGCTCCAATGGTCCCGCATCTCATCGTCATCCTCTACGATCCATACAGGCTGCTCGGTCAGCTCCGGACGAACCTGCCTGTGCAGCTCCGTATATTTATGAATTACGGTGAACGGCAGCGTGAAGTAAAACTGACTGCCCACGTACGCTTCGCTGGACACCTCCAGCTTGCCGCCCATCAGCTCGACCAAAGATTTCGAAATGACTAGACCAAGACCGGTGCCTCCAAACTTCCGTGTCGTTGAGCCGTCCGCCTGCGTAAATGGCTTAAATAGCTTCTCCACCTGCTCCGCCTTCATGCCGATGCCCGTATCCGCGATGATGAAGCGTATTTTCACCCCTTTATCCGATTCCTCCACAAGCTCCAGCTGCAGCCTCACTCGTCCTCTATTCGTAAATTTGATCGCATTCATACACAAGTTGAGGAGCACCTGCTCAAGGCGCAGCGCATCTCCAATGATCGTCTGCGGCAAATGCTCAGGCGTATCGATAATAAACTCAAACTGTTCCTTACCGCCCATAAATACGCTTAGCTGGTCGGATATGCGGTGCATGAGCTCCTCCGGCTGGAACGGCAGCCGTTCGATGTCGACCTTGCCCGCTTCGATTTTGGAGAAGTCCAAAATATCATTGATGATTCGCAGCAGCGTCTCCGAGGATGTATTCATCTTGTCCATGTAATCCTTTTGCGAAGTAGAGAGCCCCGTTTTGCGCATTAATTGCGTCAAGCCGATAATGCCGTTGAGCGGGGTCCGAATCTCATGGCTCATGAGCGCAAGGAAGCGGCTCTTTGCCTGATTTGCCTCATCCGCTTCGAGCGTGGCGCGCACGAGCTCCTCCTGCACCATTTTTTGCTCGGAAATATCGCGGGCGATACAGGAGAAGAACAGTTCTCCCGTGTCCTCGTTCTTATGCGCAACAACGACCATCGACACATGCAGCGCCTCGCCGTTGCTCTTAAGCAATTGTGCCCCGCTTTCCCAAAAGCCGAACTGTTTGGCTTGCTCTGCGCCCTTCACAAGCTCTGAATATACTTCCGGATGGGTATGCTGCTCGACCGTATATTCGCCATCCACAGCATCTTGCAAGCCAAGCATCTCTCTGCCGGCTCTATTCATATAAACGACCTTGCCGCCCGCGCTAACCGAAGCGATTAAATCCTTGGCCGATTCCACAATGTCGAGCAAGCGATTGCGCGCCTTCTCCATGTGCTTGCGGTCGGAAATATCGAACACCATACCGACGACGCCAGAGAACCGCCCATTGCGGTCACGCAGGCCGTTCGAGCTATGCAGCGTCGGAATCCGCGTGCCGTCTTTATGGATAAAGGTCCACTCCCGTTCATAGGAGAAGTTCTCGCCGCGAAGCTCCTTGAATACCTCTAAACCCGGCTTAACCTCCCTGCCGAGCTGGATGCTCAGGTTTTCCGCTTCCAAGCGGATTTCATCCAAATCCATGAACAAGAGCGGCGTAGCAACACCAGCCAGCTCCTCGCTCTTGTAGCCCAGCATTTCTTCTGCCGTTCTGTTCAAATAAGAAACCTTATATTGATCGTCAAGAACGATAAACCCATACTGGTTTTGGTTAATAATTGCCTCAAGCCGATCGAACATTTCTTGCAGATGCTCCATCATCCCGTTGACGGAGTGGCCAAGCTGTCCGATCTCATCATACGGCAGCGCCTCAAGATGCTCTGCCTCGAAGCGTCCAGCCGCAGCCTGCTCTGTAACGCCAAGAATACGTTCCAGACGCTTAACGATACGCTCAAAATAGAGAAAGAAAGAGATGACAATGATCGCCTCCGAGACGGCAATCGTCGTAAAGATGCGCCAAAAGACAGGCCTCAGCTTCTCCTGCAGCATCGACACCGGCTCTTGCAGCGCGAAGCGCCACGGCGTATCACTTACCTTCGTGTGGAAGACCGCATAAAGCTTGCCTCCTGTCTTTATTCTTGACATCCCCTCGTACGAGTCCAGCATTTTATTAGATATTGGAAACAGAAAGGAGTGCTTATCAAATAAACCCGCGCTTTCCGTTTCTTCAGATTTAGGGCAAAAAAGGATATCTCCCTCATCGTTAAACAAGCATATGACGGAGTACTCTCCCGCAAATTCGACGAATGGCCGCATGGCAGAAAATTCGATGGACGCATAAACGAGTCCTTTAAATTCATTCGTTGCCCCATAGACAGGCACGACAATAAGCAGCTGCTTGGTGGTAGAGAACGAAGGCGTATACGGGTCAGTAATGACAACCTGCCCCTTAACCGCCTCTTGGAAGAACGGCTCCCCGCTCATATTTATTCGTCCGCCATCGGTTCGCAAGCTTTGTCCATTCTCATCTATGTACCCGATGGCATGATAGATGAAGCCCCCGCGCACGAGCTCAAGCCCAAAATAGTGAAGACGCTCTGCATCCGTACCGAACCGTACAACCTCAGTACGGCTCATCACGACTACCTCCGCCTTGCGGACAGCTATCCACGACGCCAAATCGTTAGCGCGGTTGCTTTGCTTGCTGCTTGTCTTCCCGATTTCCGATTGAACAATCGCTTCCTTTACGACAGAATAGTTGCACACCCCGGCAAATAACAGCGGGACAAACGAAATGAGCACGATTAAAATCAAGCCTTTTGTTCGCAACGACATTTTTTTCAAGCCGCTTTCCCCTTCCGCTCCGCGTTAGCTCTATCTGTCGAACATTGACACTATTATACCTCTTTTATCCAATAGGGCGACAATAAAAAACGCTAGAACACGCATGCCGCAATACCGCGGACAGCTGCTCTAGCGTTCTATTCTAATGGTACCAAATCGTTCACCCTGCAAGGATCATAAAGCTACTCAGCTGCTAGAATCGATTCAATCCGGCTAAGCTCGTCATCGCTGAAATCAAGACGGTTCAAAGCTGCGACATTGTCGTCGATTTGCTCTACGCGGCTTGCGCCGATTAATGCCGAGGTTACTCTTCCGCCTCTCAATACCCATGCAAGAGACATTTGGGCGAGCGATTGTCCGCGTCCCTGAGCAATCTCATTCAGCTCCCTGACTTTGTTCAGCTTGCTGTCCGTAATTTGATCGGCCTTGAGAAACACGCTTGGACCTCCGGCGCGCGAATCGGCAGGAACGCCGTTCAAATAACGGTTAGTCAGCACGCCTCCGGCAAGCGGAGAAAATACGATGGAGCCAATGCCTTCCTGTTCCAGCACGTCCTGCAGGCCATTCTCGATCCACCGGTTGAACATCGAATAGGATGGCTGATGAATCAGGAACGGCGTGCCAAGCTCCTTCAGGATCGCTGCAGCACGAGCCGTTTGCTCCGCGCTATAGTTCGAGACGCCGACATAGAGCGCCTTTCCTTGGCGGACGACATGATCAAGCGCGGCCATCGTCTCCTCAAGCGGCGTATCCGGATCCGGACGATGGTGATAAAAAATATCGACATAGTCCAGGTTCATCCGCTTCAGGCTCTGATCCAGACTGGAAATCAAATATTTGCGCGAGCCCCATTCGCCATAGGGACCTTCCCACATATAGTAGCCCGCTTTCGTCGAAATGATAAGCTCGTCGCGGTATGCGGCGAAATCCTGCTTAAGGATTTGCCCGAACATTTCTTCTGCCGAACCCGGAGGCGGTCCGTAGTTATTGGCAAGGTCGAAATGGGTAATCCCCAAATCAAATGCTCGGCGCACCATAGCCCGCCCATTCTCAAGACGGTCGACGCCGCCGAAATTATGCCATAGCCCAAGGGAAATAGCGGGCAGTTTCAAGCCGCTGCGCCCGACGCGATTATACTTCATGCTCTCATACCGATTGTTAGCCGCCAAATAAGTCATGTTCGATATCCCCCAACCCGTTATTGGAAACGCTCATTGCCCGATTCGATTATGATGAACACGAGAGTTCCCCGTCTATTGTACAACTGTAGATTGGCAAATGGAAATTATGCTATCTTGCGAGCTTCCTTTCCAGCTTGAACTGCGGACTGTGCCGTACCGTTTCCTCGAAAAAGCCCGGTTGCTCCGTAACGAGCCGCACCCATGCCTGCACGCAAAGCGGATCGAAATGCCGCCCGCTCTCCTTTACGATGATTTCCATTGCCGCCTCATGCGACATCGCCTTTCGATAGGAGCGCGAAGAGGTCAAAGCGTCATACACATCCGCAACAGCGGTCACCCGCGCGAGGAGCGGTATCTGCTCTCCCGCCAGCCGATCGGGATAGCCGCTGCCGTCCCATTTCTCATGATGCGAGCGGATAACGGAAAGCTCCTCCGGCATAAAACCTAACCGTTTGCATAGGTCATAGCCCGATACGGGATGCATTTCAATAACTACACGCTCTTCGGGCGTAAGTTTTCCGGGCTTATTCAGAATCGTATCCGGAATGCGCAGTTTGCCGACGTCATGAACAAGCCCGCCTTGCGCAATGGCTCTCAGGTCGGCAGCGGTCAAGGAAAGTTCCTCGCCCAGCTTCAGAGCATACAGAGCAACCCGATAGTTGTGACCCGCCGTATACGAATCACGCGCTTCCGTCGTCATAACCAGCTCTCTTACGCTGGAAGACATGTAGGTGTTGATCCAATCGCGCGGATTGGAGCGGAACATCAGCTTAATAGAGGCCGTAATGGATTTCGAGGTGACATATTGGTTCACGATGCCTGTGACCATCACAATAACAGAGGCAAGCAGCAGGAAATGGTACAGCCACCAGCTTACATGCCAAGTCTGTCCGCTTACCATAATGATCTGAGCGATAATCATCCAGCCCGAGCTGTACACGATCGCCAGCTGCAGCGGGAAACGCGAGGATAAGTAGGTCATCAAATAGCGGTTAATCGTCCAAGCGTTTAAGCTGATAATGAATATGCTGGCGATCCATTTCATCGGCAGCTGCAGCAGTTGAAGAATTTGAGTCAAACTAGGATAAAACCAAAGCACCGTACAGAAAGCAAGAAGCGAAATTGTCCATATCGGCAGCAGCAGCCGCTGCCATTCCGCCAACCATTTGATCAAGGGCTGGTCCATGGAAAGAGAGGACAGCCATAGCCAGACGGCAGCCAGCAAAATACTAAGCTGCGCCGCGCTGCCTGCGATGCCGGAATGGTGCATCAGAAATCCAGGGGTCGACAAGCCGTGCAAAACAAACATCGTAGATAGCGATACATAAGATAACGATAGAAAGCTAATCTTAATATTGCGTAGCGAAATAGCGACGAAGCCGACTGCAATCGCTAGGGCAAGCGAGAGTGCAGAAACGAGACTGACGATATAAAAATGCTCATGAGGCGCATTAATGCTCTTATCGAGCTCTGTATCCCGCAGTACGAAATAGACTACTAACGGTAAAAGCATCGATATTGCCAAACGTGCGAATACACCAGTATTTTTGCGCAAGCCTATTCCTCCTACATAACAATCATAGTTAATGGTAGTAAACATACCCCAGCAGGGGCCTGAAGTTATTCGCGCTATGGTGAGGATTGTGACAAGCAAGAAGAAATGAGACCCATCACGAAAAATGTAGGAGAATGTTGGAATATGTATGGTACTATCATATCATCCCTCCCGCTTCCGATAAACAGTGAAGTTTTACCGGCAATAGCGGATTAATTGTTCTAACCGGCTCTTTAGGTTGAAATCGAACACGGCATACCTATACAATAAATAGGAATCGACAAATTCGGCAAGCCATATTTTTATGTTAGCTTAAGGTTTTTTCATTCTTCTTTTGGTATAGTAATGAAAGTCAGGTAAAACGAAGGGAGTTTATTGAATGAATAACAAGGAATCGCAGCCAGGCAAAGATGCAGAAAACGAATTGGCTGCGAAAGAAGAGCGTTACACGTATGACGAGCAGGACAAGCTTTCGGAGCAAGATGCAGCTATCGAGGAAGAGCTTCGTAAGGATTCTGACGGTGAGCTGCCAGAAGCATCAAACGATGACATCCGCGCTGCGGTTTCAAGTGCAGACAGCGTTCAGCAAGCGCCAAAAGGCGGAAGCGGAAAAGCATGGATCATCGTCTCGGCTGTTCTGGCCATTTTGCTGGTAGTTGTGCTCATTAAACCGCCATTTGGAGCCAGCAATGAAACCGTGGCAACCGTAAACGGTGTCAACATAAGCAAAGACAGACTATACGATGAATTGGTTGTGGCCGGCGGTAAGGCTACACTTGATAACCTGATTACGCAAGAGCTTATTGCGCAAGAGGCTAAAGCAGCCAGCGTTACGGTTACAGACGCTGACGTCGATTCCGAAATTGCCCTTATTAAGAAGAGCTTCGGATCGGATGAGGAGTTCACCGCAACGCTTGCCCAATACAACATGACGCTTGAAAGCTTGAAAAAGGATACCAAAATCAATCTGACGATTCGCAAAATTTTGGAGCCGAAAACAGACGTTACGGACGAAGAAATGAAGCAATTCTATGACACGAACAAGGAATCGCTCGGCACGCCGGCCCAAATTCAGGCATCGCACATTTTGGTAGCTACCAAAGAAGAAGCAGATGCGATTCTTGCTGAGCTTAAGAAAGGCGGAGACTTCGCTGCCATCGCGAAGGAGAAATCGATCGACCCGGGCTCGAAGGATAAAGGCGGCGATCTTGGATTCTTTGCAAAAGGCAAAATGGTTCCAGAATTCGAAGAGGCTGCTTTCGCACTGAAGATCAATGAAATCAGCGGTGTGGTGCAATCCGAGCACGGCTTCCACATCATTAAGAAAACAGCTGAGAAAGCGGCTGTCGTTCCAACCTTCGAAGAGAAAAAGGAAGAAATCAAGAAGCAGCTTATCGCTACTGAAGCGAATGAACTGTCCGAAGCTTGGATGACTGAAATTCGTACAAAAGCGAAAATCACGAACACGCTGGCTCCGGAAGAAGCTGCAGCGGCTCCAAAAACAGCTGAATAGTTGTCGTGTAAAGGGGCAGCGCCTCACAGGCTCTTAATGGCCTGTGAGGCGCTTTTTTCAATTTACAAAAAAAATAAAGCCACTCTGTCGCCCGGAGGGTGAGCTGGGAATGGCTTTAGCTTCAGGCAACGAGAGCAAGCATCGTCGGCTGCTGTTGCGTTGACATCATGTTGAGAACTGTATAGCTTGCTTCTCTCCGAAGCTAATATATACTATTCTTTTCTTTCAAAATGGAGTAGATGTATGCTTTACTAGATTCGACCATTTTGAAACCTGTATCCTTCCTGTTGCCGATGGACTGACGGATAACGGGGCAGGGAAAATGACACGGCAGACGGGATATAGGCGATATAGGCCACTTGCGAATATGGTATGATGGGGAGAAAATGACATACACCTATTATTGGAGGGATTCAAGTGAGCAACTACGAAGTACGCAGCTACAAGGATACGTATACGTTATATGAATTATCGGAGAAAAGCACCGCTTCCCGCGTGCTTGTATGTCCGGAGCGAGGCGGTATCGTAATCGGCTGCCAGCTGAACGGACTGGAACTATTTTATTTGGACAAGGCGACTTTTGAGCACCCGACTGCTAACATCCGCGGCGGCAACCCGATTCTGTTCCCGATTTGCGGCCAGCTCGAGGAGCAAGCTTATGAATGGAACGGCCAGTCGTACAAAATGGCTAACCACGGCGTCGCCCGCACAGCCGTCTGGGAGGTTGTAAGCACCGGAACCGAAGGCGGGGCCTCTATTACGATTCGTCTGCAAAGCAGCGAAGAGACGCTGCGCTCCTATCCTTTTGCATTCGAGCTGCTGTTTACTTACGTGCTGCAGGATGGCCAATTACATACGCGGCAGCAATACCGCAATTTGAGCGAAGCTGCCGCAATGCCTTTCTATGCGGGCTTCCATCCTTACTTTGCGATTGATTCGGACAAAAAAATCGCCTTTAAAACCGATGCAACCCGCTATTACGACTATAACGATAATGT
>Ga0310900_10000637_pt1 | contig 12468 bp, 4 predicted proteins | sample C24D1metaG_FD_203879 | JGI IMG/M metagenome (GOLD analysis project Ga0310900, IMG submission 203879) | Lab incubated soil microbial communities from West Virginia University Organic Research Farm, Morgantown, WV, United States - C24D1 | ecosystem: Environmental > Terrestrial > Soil >...
GCCGAGTGCGATCCCGATGCCCGCCAGGGTCATCCCGCGCGTGAGGACCATTCGAAGGACCGATGCCGGCGCCGCACCCACCGCGATCCGGATGCCGATCTCGCGCGTGCGGCGAGTGACGGAGTACGCGACGAGCCCATACAGGCCGATCACGGCGAGGAGCACGCCGATGGCGCCGAGGCCGCCCACGGTTCCGACGATCAGCCGGCTGATGTGAATGACGCGCGACGCGTAGTAGTCCTCCATGGTTCGCAAGCCGAGCACCGGCATCTGCGGATCCATCGAGCGGACCATCGCTCGCAGCGGTTCTGCGAGTGCTGAGGCGGGGCCCGAAGTGGCCAGTATCAGCGAACGCCGCGACACCGGGCTCTGCGCGTGCGGGAAATACATGAACTCCAGCGGCGGTTCGACGATGAAGAAGTAGCGCGAGTCGGCGGCGATGCCGACGATCTCCACCGTGCGAGGCGTGGTGCCCCGGATGTTCACGCGCTTGCCGATGACGCTCTGGCCCGGCCAGTAGCGCTCGGCGAACCGCTGGTTCACGATCGTGACCTGGGGCGTATCACGCGTGTCGGTGGCCCGGAATCCCCGGCCCTCGACGATCCGAATGCCGGTCGTGTCGAAGTAGCCTTCGTCGACCAACACCGACGGACATACGGCGCTCTCGATGCCGGGCGCGAACGTGAAGCCTTCCGGTGCGACTTGCGACACCTGCAGGTTGTCGGTTCGCATCGGGACGGTGGATGCGAGCGAGACCGACGTGACGCCAGGCAGGCCTGCGGCGCGGTCCCTCACGTCGCGAAAGAACGTTTCCGCGCGCGCATCGTCGTAGCGGGCGAGCACGGGATCGAAGCTCGCGAAAATCAGACCCTCGGTGCGAAACCCGGGACCTTGGAGCAGCCGCGAGTTGAAGGCGCGATACATGAAGATGGTGACCGTCACCAGCATCAGCGCGAGCGCGACCTGACCGCAGACGAGCAGGCTGCGGCCCCAGAGGCGTCCGCCCTTTGCGCGCTCCACGCTCGCGGCATCCTTCAGCGAAGCGACCAGGTCGGTCCGCGTGGCGCGCCAGGCGGGCAGCAGGCTCGAGAGCACAGCGCTTCCGGCCGCGACGATGATGCCGACGATGAGCGCGCGTGAGTCGAGGTCGAACGTCAGCTTCAACGGGATATCCGTCGGATATTCGATCGTGCGGTACGCGCTGATCACCGCGTAGCCGAGCAGCAACCCGAGCAGCCCTCCGCCGGTCGCCAGGAGCAGACTCTCGGTCAGCAGTTGTCGAAGCAGTCGCCATCGGCCGGCGCCAACCGCCAGCCGCAGCGCGAGCTCTCGAGCGCGTGCCGGAGCGCGGCTCGCCAACAGCCCGGCGACGTTGGCGCACGCGATCGCGAGGACGAGCAGTGCCAGCGTCATCAGCATCACGACGATACTCGTGTCGCCGCCACCTGGCCGATCGCTGTACGCATCGAATTCCGTTTTCACCATCAAGTCGCGGTTGCGGTTCGTGTCCGGGTAGGTCTGCGCGAGGCTCGACGCGAGTTGCTGCATCTCCGCGCGCGCCTGGTTCATCGTCACGCCGCTGGCGAGACGGCCCTTGACCGTGAAGGTGCGGGCGTCTCGACGCGTCAGCAAGTCCGGCTGCACGCCGGTCTGAACAGACGTGTACATCGCAATCGGGATGTAGAACGACGGCTTCACGTCGTGGTCGATGCCGGTGAAGTTGTCCGGCGCCACGCCGACCACGGTGAACTCCACACCGCCGAGGGTGATGCGCTTATTCACGATCGAGGGATCCGCCGCGAATTGCTGGCGCCACTCGTCGTAATCGAGGACGACGACGGGACTGCGTCCTGGTACGTCGTTTTCGTCGGCACGCAACGCACGACCGAGTGGCGGATGCACCTCCATCGCCTCGAAGAAGTTGCCGCTGACCGCCATCCCGACCTTCCGCTGCGCCGGCTCGTTTGCCCGATTCGTGAAGCTCGTGATCGCGAGGGTATAGGCGACGACGTTGTCGAACGTCTTGGACCGGTCGCGCAGGTCCTGGTAGTCGGGATACGAGAGGTTGCGATTGCCGAAGCCGGTGTCGCGCGCCTGGCCGAGGATAGATACCACTTCACTGGCGCGGGGCACCGGCAGCGGCCGGAACACCAGTCCGTCGGCGACGCTGAACATCGCGGAATTGGCACCGACGCCGATGGCGATCGAGATAACCGCGATCACCGTGAAGCCCGGGTTCTTCATCAGTACCCGGAGGCCGTGTTGAAGATCTCTCAACATGTTCTAGTCCTGTCTGAGCGCTCGCAACGGATCGATGTGCGCCGCGCGCCGGGCCGGGATGTACGACGCGAGTAGCGTCACCCCGGCCAGGATCGAGATGACCGTGACATAGGTGCGAAGATCGATCGAGCCGACAGTAGGGAAGACGGCTCGCAGCAGCGGGCCGGTGGCCAGACAGCCGGCAATGCCAAGACCTGCGCCCCAGGCCGCTCGCCAGAACCCGCGCCGCAGCACCATCCGCAGCACCGACCCGCTCTGCGCGCCGACCGCCATGCGGATGCCGATCTCGCGTGTCTGTCGCGCCACGACGTAGGCGACCAGCCCGTAAAGCCCGACCATCGCCAGCGTCAATCCCAGCAGCCCCATACTCGCGGTGATCGCGACGAGCGCGGTCACAATGCCGGTGGCATTGCCGCGATAGAACTCCTCGATCGTCCGCACGCCCGAGATCGGCATAGCCGGATCAAGTTCGCGCACGGCGCCGCGGAGCGGTGAGGCGAGCGCGGCAGAGTCGCCGTCTGACGCGATGATCAGCGTGGCGCGGAATCCCGGGTCCTGCTGTTGCGCCAGATACATCCACGGCGTCGGCGCCTCGCCGATGAAGTTGTATTTGCTGTCGGCGGTAACGCCGATGACCTCGGCCCATACCTGCCCGTCACGACTGACCAGCCGAATGCGTTTGCCGACAGCATTTTGTCCCGGCCAATAGCGGGCGGCCATGGATTGGTTCACCAAAGCCACGCGTGGGGCGTCCTCGGTGTCCATCGGTTCGATGCCGCGGCCCTGCGCGACCGGGATTTGCATCGTGGCGAGATAGCCTTCGTCGATGCGCGACGAGAGCACAGTCACGCTTGTGGTACCGCGCGGCAGTTGAAACCCTTCGGGGAGGATCGCGGTAGCCTCGCGATTATCCTGGTTCAGCGGCATGACCGAGGTCATGCCCACGGACGTCACTCGCGGCAGTCCTCGAGCGCGTTCCTTGAGCTGACGGTAGAACGCCTTCGCCTGCGCATCGTCGTAGCGAGCCAGCCTGGGCTCATAGTTCGACAACAGCATGCGCGTGGTGCGGAATCCCGGCTCACGCAGTTCGCCCTCGAATGCGCGGCTCAGAAAGACGGTGACCGCGAGGAGAATCACCGACAGCGCGACCTGGCCGGCGACGAGGCCGTTCTGCCCCCAGAGCCGCGAGCCTCGGCTGGCGGCTCCGGACCCGGTTTTGAGGGCGTTGTTCAGGTCGAGGCGACGCGTGGCTCGCCAGGCCGGCACGAGACTCGAGATCAGCGCGCTTGCGGCGGCAAGCACCACGCCCACGGCGATCGCCCGGCGATCGAGCTCGAAGATCAATCGCACGCCGATGTCGCTCACGAGCGGTAGCTGACGGAAGAAGCCCACGGCGGCGTACGCGAACAGCAGGCCCAGCAGACCACCGCCGGCGGCGAGCAGCACACTCTCGGTGACCAGTTGTCGAATCACCCGCAGCCGGCCACCACCAATCGCCAGGCGCAAGGCGATTTCGCGCTCGCGCATCGGTCCGCGGCTCATGAGTAGCCCGGCGACGTTCGCGCATGCAACCAGCAGCACGACGAAGGCGAGCGTCAGCAACATGAATGCGCCGGGCGCCGCTGGTCCTCGCTCTTCGAGGCGTGCGTCGAAGTCCGACTTTACCGTGAGACCGTAGCCGCGATTCGTGTCGGGGTGGGTCTGTTCCAGGTTGGCCGCAATGAGCCTGGTTTCTTCGCGCGCCTGTGCCAGCGACACCCCGGGCTTCAATCGCCCTTTGACCGTGAGCCCACGAAAGTCGCGCCGGTCGAGCGCTCCAGGAATCGCGCCCGGCATCGCTGCGGTCATCACGTGCGGAATGTAATAGGCCGGATGAAGGGCGACATTCATCCCCTCGAATCCCTCGGGTGCGACGCCGATCACCTCGAAGTCCACACCACCGAGTCGGACGCGCCGGCCGAGGATCGTGGGATCGGCACCGAACCTGTCGGTCCACACCTGATGCGCGATCACCATCACCGCGTCGCGTCCCGCCACGCGATCCTCATCCGGCAAAAAGAAGCGGCCGAGCGCTGGTTTCAGCTCGAGCACATCGAAGAAGTTGGCGCTGACGACGAGGCCCAACGTGCTTTGCGCGGGTTCATCCTGACGAACCGCGAAGCCGGTCACCAGCGTGCCGCCGGCCAACAGGCCACTGAAGCTGCGTGCGCGATCGCGGAGGTCGAGATAGTCGGGCCGCGAGACCAGACTCGTCGTGACGAAGGCGCTACTAGCGCGCGGCGCAAGCGCAGTGACCGCGACGACCTCGCCCGAGCGTGGCACGCGCAGCGGACGCAGTACGAGACCGTCGGCCAGACTGAACATCGCCGCGTTCGCGCCGACGCCGATCGCGATCGAGACAATCGCGATCAGCGCGAAGCCAGGATTCTTCACGAGCATGCGCGCGCCGAGCTTCAAGTCTTGAAACATGCTCTAGTCCTGTCGCAGCGCGCGCAGCGGGTCGATACGCGCCGCGCGGCGTGCCGGAATGTACGCCGCCAGCAGCGTGACGGCCAGTAACGTCGGGACGACGAGCGCGTAGGTCACGATGTCGACACGCGCGACCTGTGGAAATGGGAACGCTACGCGGAGGAGTCCGCCCGTCGCCGCACTGGCCAACACACCAAGCAGCGTGCCGCCGCCAGCCAGGAGCAGACCATGCCGCATCACCATCCGCAGGACGGTGGCGGACTGCGCGCCGACGGCCATGCGAATGCCGATCTCGCGCGTGCGACGATTCGCTGAGTACGCGACGAGTCCGTACAGGCCGACGATTGAGAGCGCGAGCCCCATCACACCCATGCCTCCGACCATCTCGATGAGCAGGTTCGACAGCGTCGCCGAGCTCGCGTAGTAGAAGTCCTCCATCGTCCGGACGCCAAAGACCGGCATGTTGGCGTCGATCGCGCGCACCGAGCCGCGCAGTGGCGCTGCCAGCGCCGCCGGATCTGCCTCCGTGAGCAGCATGATCGTCGCGTTCGCCACGATGTTCTGCGCGCGAGGGTAGTAGATGAATTCGGTGGGGCCCTCCGCGAGCGTCCGGTACCGCGTGTCAGCGGCAACGCCGACGATTTCGACCCACGGCGCCGAGGCATCGCCAATCAACCGGAAGCGCTTGCCGATGGGCGCCTGACCGGGCCAGTAGCGGGACGCGAAGGTCTGGTTGACCACTGCCACGCGCGGACCGTTGCGGGTGTCGGTGGGCCGAAACGGCCGGCCGGTGACGATACCGATGGCCAGGGTGTTGAAGTAGTCCACATCGACGCGAGCCGAACGCACACGCACCGACTCCGTGCCGGTCGGGAACTGGAATCCCTCGGGGGCGACGGCGGTGTTCTCGATGCTGATGCCGTCGAACGGAACTGACGATGTGAACGTCGCGGACTTCACTCCGGGAATGGACCGGGCGCGCTCTTTCAGTTGATCGTAAAAGCGATCGGCGCGAGCGTCGTCGTATCCGGCGAGATCCGGTTCGAAGGACATCAAGAGCATATGGTCCGTGCGGAAACCGGGGCCGCGTCCGTACTCGCCTTGATAGGAGCGGAAGAGAAAGACTGCGACCGTTGCCAGCACGAGCGAGAGCGCGATCTGACCGCAGACGAGGATGTTCCGTCCCCAAACTCGAGAACGACGTGGTAGGTCCACTGTCTGGTTTCTGAGGTGGCTCACGAGGTCGGTCCGTGTCGATTGCCATGCCGGCACCAGACTCGAGCCCAACGCACTTGCCGTGGCCACGATCAGGCCGACGATGAGGACGCGATCGTCCAGTTCGAAGCTGAGTTTCAGCGGAACGTCGGTGGGCACCTGGAGGCCTTGGAACATCGCGATGACGCTCGAGGCGATCAACAGTCCGAACGCGCCGCCGCCGACCGCGATGAGGAGGCTCTCGACAAGGAGCTGTCGCATCAGGCGCAGGCGTCCGGCGCCGATGGCGAGTCGCAACGCGATTTCACGGGCGCGCACCGGGGCACGGCTCGTGAGCAGTCCGGCGACGTTTGCGCACGCCACCAGGAGCACGAGCATCGCCAGCGTCATTGGCACCACCGCCGCCATGGCGAGCTGCGGTCGTGCGTCCACACGCGCGTCGAATTCAGTCCGGGCGGTCAGTCCCTGGTTGCGATTCGTCTCGGGATAACTGCGTTGAAGGTTCGCGCCGATGAGCGCCACCTCTTCGGCCGCCTGCTTGACAGACACGCCGGGCTTCAGCCGGCCCTTGACGGCGATGTTGTGCACGTCGCGGCGTGTCAACTCCACGACGTTGCTGCTGCTCGTCAGTGCCGGCATGATCGCGAACGGGACGTAGAACGAGGGCTGCACGAACTGGTCTGGTCCGGTGAAGCCGGCCGGCATCACGCCGACGACGGTCATCTCCACGCCGCCGAGACGAACCTGTCGTCCGACGACGCCGGGATCGCCGGCGAACTGCTGGCGCCACATCTCGTTGTCGAGCACCACGACTGGATTCCGTCCGATGACGCGGTCGTCATCCACGCCGATCGGACGGCCGTAAATCGGCTGGACGCCGAGTGTGTCGAACAGGTTGCCGCTCACCGCCATGCCGAACATGCGCTGGGCGGCTTGATCGGCTCGATCGGCGTAGCTGACCACGACGACCCGAAACGCGACGAGGCCGGAAAAGCTGCTGGCCTGGTCGCGGACGTCCTGGTAGTCGGGATACGACAACGCGGCCGATGTGGGACTCGCGAAGCCGGATTTCGGAACGACTGCCGTGACGGTGACGAACTCGCTCGCGCGCGGAACAGTGAGCGGGCGCAGCACCAGTGTGTCGGCCAGGCTGAACATCGCGGCGTTCGCGCCGACGCCGATCGCGATCGACAGCATCGCGACGAGGGAGAAGCCCGGGTTCTTTCGCAGCATCCGGGCGCCGTGCTTGAGGTCCTGCCAGAGAGTGCCAAGCATCATTCAGCTCTCAACGCGTCTACCGGATTGATGTTTGCGGCACGACGGGCGGGGAAGTAGCTCGCCATGAGCGCCACGACCAGGATCACGAGAATCACGCCTCCGTAGCTCACGGGATCGCGCGAATCGAGCTCGGGAATGCCGGCGGCCAGGAGAAGTGAGAGTGCGATCGCCGCGGCCAGACCCAGGACGCTGCCCGTGGCCACGGGTCTCGCGCTGTGCGCGACGATCATCCGCACGATCCACTCCGGCCGCGCACCGAGCGCCATGCGCACACCGATCTCCTTGCGCCGCTGCGTCACGGAGAACGAGACGAGTGCATAGATACCCGCGGCGGAAAGCAACAGCGCCACGAGCCCCACGGTCGTGAGAATCGCGGTAAGGATGTAGGAGACGGCCAGATCGTCGTACAGGACTTGCGACATCGTGGCGACGTCGAAGATCGGCTGGTTGGAATCGATCGACACGACCTGCGCGCGTATGGCAGGTACGAGTGCCAGCGGATCGGCAGCAGCCGACTTCACGACGACGCCGAAGTCCGCGGGTGGTTGCCGCGACGTGGGCAGGTAGACCTGCGGGAGGGGTCCCTGATCGATGTCCGAGCTGCGCAGGTTGCCGGCGACGCCCACGATTTCAAGCCAAGCGATCTGTCCCGCGGTTGCATCGAGCGCAATGCGTGATCCGATCGGATCGCGTCCCGGCCAGAAGCGCCGCGCAGCCTCCTCATTCACGATCGCGACCGGCGGCGCGTCGGACATCTCCGCGGCGGAGAACGAGCGGCCGCGTTTGAGCGGAATCCTCAGCGCCGTGAGATAGTCGCCGGCAATCGCTGACCGGGCGACGAGCGGGCGGGTCTCGAGTGGCTCGAGCGGAGTGCCTTCGAGCGTCAGTCTGGCGTTCTGTTCACTGTCGGCGACAGGCAGCCTGTCGATCACACCCATCGATGCAACGCCGGGGAGACCACGAACCCGCGTGGTGAGGCTCGTGATGAACTGCTCGATCGCTTGCGGGCTGTCGTAGCGCGCGGCGGGAAGCGAGACGTGGAACGTGACGACCTGCGCCGGGTCGAATCCCGACGGCACCGCCTGGAGCTTCCACATGAAGCGCACGAACAACCCGATCTGCACCATCAGAATCATTGCGGCGCACGCCTGCAGCCCGACGATGAGGTGGCGCATGCGGCGGCCGCGAAGCGTCGTGCCGGCCGCGCGCGTGCCGTCGCGCAGTTCCTGTGGATCCGGAGCGCCGATCCGCAGCGCGGGAAGGAGTCCGAAGCCGATGGGAGTTGCGCATGCGATCAGGAGACTCGCGGCGAACACGCGCCCGTTCATCTCCATCTCGGCGAAGCCGAACGCAGTGGCGCCGAGCCAGCGCAGCGCCGCGATGCTCCATGCGGCCAGGAGCAGACCGACCACGCAGCCGGCTGCCGAGACCATTGCGCTCTCGCTCATCAACTGTCGGATCCGATCGGCGCGAGTGGCACCGAGCGCAGCGTGGACGGCGAGCTCGTGGCGGCGCGCCATCGACTGCGCGACCACGACGCTCGCGACGTTCGCGCACGCCACGACCAGAACGAGCAGTCCGATCAGCGTAAGGATGCTCACGAGAATGCGAACGTTGAAGCCCGAGGCCTCGATCAGCGGTAGCACATCGGTGCCGACCGCTTTGTTCGTCGCCGGGTATTCGGCACGCAGCTGACTGGCGATCGTGTCGAGCTCGTTGCCCGCCTGTGCGCGCGTGATGCCGGGCTTGAGACGGCCCGTCACGACGACATCGCGCTGGTCGCGATCTCCGCGCAGCGGATCGAGAACGAGCGGCGTGAAGACCTCGGCGTTCTTGAAAGCCCCGGTCTGCGCGACGGCCGGAAGGACGCCGACGATCGTGTACGGCACCGCATCGAGCAGCACGCTCTGTCCGAGGACGCTCGGGCTCGCGGAGAACTGCTGCTGCCAGAACCGCTGCGAGAGCAGCACGACCGGCGCCGATCCGGGTCGGCCATCTTCATCGCGAAACGCGCGGCCGAGGGTCGGCGTGAGCCCCCATACGTCCGGCAGGTTCGCCGTGACGCCAATCGCCGTCACGCGCAGCGGTACTTCCACACCCGAGAGCGTGGCCGAGCCCAGCGTGAATCCAGTCAGCTGCTCGAAGCTCGTCGCACGCGCACGCCAATCCACCAGGTCCGGGATCGAGGCCGGCATCCGCACGACGACGCTGCGAGACTCGCCGTCGATCTTCACGACGCGGTCGCCGGTAGACGCGATGTAGACGAGACGGTCCTGGCGCACCGCCGGCAGGAGGTGCCAGACCATGTCGATGACGCTGTAGATCACGGTCGCCGATGCGATGGCGACACCCAGGGTCGCGACAACCACCAGTGTGGGCCCTGGCCGTTTGACGAGCGAGCGCAGCGCGTAGCGGATCTCTGACACGTCGGGATCCTACGCTCAAAGCCCGTGCCACGTTCTGAAGCAACGTCGAGCGGGTTTCTCGAAGGATATCGCCCGATTCGAGGGGGACAGGGGGTGTGGTGTTCGCGCATGGGACGGTTTCGTCCACGCCCGAACAAATGGCTATTCGGCCTTCAGCACTTCGACCGGCTGCACCAATGTGGCTCGCCGTGCAGGCACGACCGCTGCGGCAAAGGCGACCCCGAGCGCGAGCACGACCGCGCCGAAGATGATCGCTGGCGCCGTACCCTCGACGCCGAACAACAGCGCCTGACTGAGGCGCCCCAGGCCGAAGGCCAGCGCCGCGCCAATCCCCACGCCGACGATGCTGATGCGGCCGACCTGCCCGAGCACGAGCCTGCGAATGTCTCCCGGCGTCGCGCCGAGCGCGATGCGGATGCCAATCTCACGCAATCGCTGCGCGATACCGTAGGCCAGCACGGCATAGAGACCGATCGCGGCCAGGACGACCGCAAGGCCTGCGAATGCCGACGACATCGTCGTCAGCGCACGATAGCCGCTGGTGTCGTACCGAATCTGTTCCTCCATCGTCCGAAGATTGCTGATCGGGATGTTGGCGTCCAGCTTGCGGACGACGGCAGCGATCGCAGGGAGCACCGCCGCTGTGTTATCGCCGGCCCTGACGTAAAACGTGAGCGAGCCAATGTCCGCCTGCCGATACGGCATCACGAACTGTGGCGGCGCCGGCTCGCGAACCTCGTCGTACTTGGCGTCGCGAACGAGCCCGACGATTTCGATGTCGAGCGGCTTGTTCGTGCCTGCACCGAGCGCCATCCGTTTGCCGATGACGCGATCGACGAGGTTGAACTTCCTGGCGAACGCTTCGTTCACCACGGCCACTTTCGGAGATCCTTTGGTGTCTGCGTCGGTGAATTCCCGCCCCGCGATAAGCGTGACGCCGAGCGTGCGGAAGTAATCCACGCCCACTCGTCCGGTGGACGCGTTGGTGTTCACGCCGGCGCCGGCCTCGAAGCCTTCGACCGTCACGTTATTGCCCCAGCTGCTCTGCGCAAGAATCGGCACGGTGGTCGCAGTCACGGATGTGACGCCCGGCATCGCGCGAAGCTCGGTGTCGAGTCGATCGAAGAACGTGGCAGCGTTGTCAGGTGAATAGCCGTTCAAGCTCGGCGAGAGACCGAACGCAATCAGGCCCTCTCGCTGGATGCCTAAATCCAGGCGCAGGGTGTTCACCAGGCTGACCACGAGCAAGCCGGCAACGGCGAGCAATCCCGTCGCGAGCGCCAGCTGCGTGACGGCCATCGACGTGCGAAAGCGCGCCGCTGTTCTGGAGCCCGAGGCTCGAGCGCTATGCGTGTTCAAGTTCACACCCCCCCCGAGCGCCGTGTGCACCGCATGTAGGGCAGGGAAGAGTCCGAACGCCACGCTCGTCAGCAGTCCCAACATGAGCGTGAACGCGAACAGGCGTGTGTCGAGCACAGATTGGAGGACGGGACCATCCGCTGGAAGGATGGCGAGCATGGCGCTGATCGTCAGGTGGCTGACCAGGAGAGCGCCGGCTCCGCCAAGTAGGCCGAGCAGCGCCGCCTCGCTCAGGAGCAGCTGAACGACTCGGTACGTGCTGGCACCGAGCGACAGGCGAACCGCCATTTCTGCCGAGCGCGTCGTGACCTGCGCCAGCAGAATGTTCGCGACATTCGCGCAGGCGATCGCGAGCACAAAGCCGGTGACGGCGAACAACAGTGTGAAGACAACCTGTATCTCGCGGCGGTTGCTGTTTGCGCCGCGGGCGCCGTCCTGAAGATAAATCCGCCGCTTTTGAAACGCCTGGCGGTCGGTGTCGCCCATTCCCGTCCGCAGCGCGGGATACTCGACGTCGCGGATGAGCCCGGCGAATGAGATGTTGACGCGCTCCTCGGCCTGCTGACGCGAGACTGCTGGTTCAGCACGCGCGAACAAGTACAGCCAATGGTTGTTCCTGGCGGTGAGCCCCTTCCAACCGGGATCGCGAAACGCCTGCTCAGCCATCGCCAGAGGAACGAATATCTGCGTACGCGCGAGTGCCGTGATTCCGGAGAAGCCCGACGGTGCGACGCCGACGATCGTCATGGCTCCACCGTTGACGATCAGCGTGCGATTCAGGACGCCGGCGTCGGCACCGAGGCGGGTGCGCCAGAAGTCGTAGCCGAGCACGACCACCGGATGCCCGCCGGGAACACGATCGTCCTGCGGACCGAGCAGGCGGCCGAGTGCCGGGGTGACGCCGAGGACGGGGAAGTACTGACCGGAGACGAGTAATCCGTTGGCTTCAGAGCCGCGGCCCTCGTACGCGACATTTGCACCGAAGCTCGCGTACGCGGTGAGCCGGAGGCCATCGTCCGTGAGTTGCTCGAGATCGCGGAACAATGGGTAACTGAAGATCGCGTCGACGCCCCCGCTGAAATCGCCCGTCGATCGCGAGCCGGGTTTTGGACCGGGCGAGGTGACCAACACGATCTCGTCTGGAGACGGCACCGCCAGCCGGCGCAGGATCAGCCGGTCGAACAGAGAGAAGATGGCGGAGTTGACGCCGATGCCGAGGGCGAGCGACAGGACCGCGACGCTCGTGACCAGCGGCCGTCGTACGAGGGCGCGAATGGCGTAGCGAAGATCCCGAAGCATTTGTCCCCTTATTCTGCTCGAAGCGCGTCAACCGGGTTCACTGATGCCGCATGGCTCGCTGGAATGGCACTCGCGACGAGTGCGACCGCGCCCAGCAGCGCGGCGGCGCCCGCGAACGAGAGTGGATCGACCGTGGATATCC
>Ga0310900_10000638_pt1 | contig 12453 bp, 9 predicted proteins | sample C24D1metaG_FD_203879 | JGI IMG/M metagenome (GOLD analysis project Ga0310900, IMG submission 203879) | Lab incubated soil microbial communities from West Virginia University Organic Research Farm, Morgantown, WV, United States - C24D1 | ecosystem: Environmental > Terrestrial > Soil >...
ATGTGGTCGGGTGCGCCCTGAGCCTGTTCGTCCCCAAACGTAGCAAACTGTCCTCCATCGGCCTGCTCGAGCCTGGCAGGCCGTAACCAGCTAATCTTAAACGGTTTGTCGGCCGCAGCGGGCTCCGCGCACATGCCCGGTTCTTGGAAATCCAGTCACAACCAGATTTATCCCCTGAGCGTTTCGGACTGTGCCGCGGCAGCCCCCTTGAGGATGTCGAGAAACGGCGCCAGCTGCACGTCCCAGTCAAGGTCCTGCACACTCTGGCGTATCTCCGTTCGCCGTGCCTCGGAAGCCGGGTGAAGCAGGCACGCCACGATCGCCTCGGCGAAGCCGCGGGCATCTTCACGACAGAGACATGCGTTCCGGGCGGCCACCGGAAGGCCATCGAGAACGGCCGGCGTCACGATGCAAGGCGCGCCGGCAGCCAGTGCCTCGAGCACCTTGGTCTGCGTGCCGCGTGACAGCCAGAGTGGCGCAACCGCCGCTGCGGAGCGCCAGACGTGCGGCCGGACGTCCGCAACGGCGCCGGTGACCTCGATAGACCCGTCAACGGCCAGTGCTCGAACGCGGGCCGATGGGTGCATGCCAACCAGCTTCAAGCGGGCGTTCGGAACCTGACGCCTGACCGAGGGCCAGACCTCCGATGCCAGCCACATCGCTCCCTCTTCGTTCGGCGCGTAGTTGAAAACTGCGCAGAACACAATCTCGGGCGCCCTGTCGATGCGTGCAGGCGGGCTCCAGGCGTTGACATCGACCCCCACTGGGACAGTCAGCGCCGAGTGGTCGAGAACGCGCTCGGCGAGCATTCGCTCTCGTTCGCTGACGACAGCGGTCGCCAGCGCCCGCTCCATGGCTCGGCGTTCGAAAGCCCGCAGTGTCCGCGCCTCGCGCCGGTAGATCCACTTCATTGGTGGACCTGTCCGTCCGGCAAGGTCTGACCATTTCTCGGAGTCGACATCCACCATGTCGAGCACGCACGGCACGCGGCTCAGTGGCTCCGTGAAAACCGCCGGAGCCACTCCGGTACAGAACGAAAGGACCACATCAGGTGGCGCTGCCGCGACGGATTCATGAATGGCGGTATTGAACGCCGGACTCGCCAGCAGCACGTGAGTGAGTGGTCGATCGCCTGGTAAGGCCAGCAGGGCAGCGACGTGATTTCTGAACTTCGTCACCTTCGCCGCCCGGGCCGACGCGACGAGCGCCGCGACCTCGCCAAGGTGCCGATGTTCCTCATCGTCATGTACCAGCGAGACGACGTGGACTTCGTGATGGCGTGCCAGGAGGCGCAGCAGGTGATAGGAGCGGATGCGGTCACCGCGGTTCGGCGCGTACGGCAGCCTGTGTGTGAGGAACAGGATCCGCACGTTCGCTACGAAGCCACCGTGTGTAGCTTAGCGCGATTGGGTTGGCGTCAGCCTGAGGATCGACGTGGTGAATCCCGCGGCAGACGGCGTCTGGACGGCCAGGTAGAGATCGCCGGCGAGGCCGGCCGCGACGCTGTGAATCAACCCGGTCCCAATTGTGAGCTGCGATGTCGTCCCAAGCGAACCATCTGCCGCCACTATCGCCCGGCCCATGTTGTCCTCGCCCGACGCAGCGAACAGGTACTCGTTTCCGTTGGCGCCAGCCGATGTGGCGAGCGAGACGGCTGGTATCAGCAGGGCAGAAGTGCGTTCACCCAGGCTCGAGACCGAGGGTCGGCCGGCATCATCCACCCCGGCAAGCCACAGTCGTTGCGTCAGGCCGTCAAACGCGATGGCCGTCGGGGTCGCATATCCCGTTGCGAAAGTGGGTGAGCCCGATTGCTCGCCTGGCACTGTGCCATCGACGTTGAAACGCAACAGCATGCCCGAATGCGCCGTTTGCTGGCCGCCGGCGGCCGCCGGGACCGCTACGTACACATGGCCGTCTGAGGTCACGGTGAAATCCCCGGTGCCAACGCAGGAAGGCATCGGAATGTTGACGAGCGCGTCGCCTTCTCCGGCCAGGTTCTCCGCTACGCGATAGCGGACCACTCGAAGCTCACAGCTCCCACCGGCTCCTGCCCCGATCTCACTGACGTACAAGAAACCCGTCAGATGAAACATCGGATCCAGGGCGATTTGGCCAAGGCGTACGCCGGCACCGGCTGCCACGACAGCCTGTGCCTGGAGAACATCCGAGGAGATGACACCAACCCACTGGCCATCCTCGATGAAGAACAGGCGGCCGTCCCTGCTCGCTGAAAGGGAGGTGACGACGGTGTTCACGCGCGTCAGCGTTTGTATCGACAGACAGTCCGTGGAAGGAGTCCAGCACACTGTCGTCATTCGCGGCGCCGCCAGGCCGCGGCTGAATACGCGCCGGGATTCGTCGACGGCCGACGGCTCGGCACCCGAAGGTAGTGTGACCGCGTTGCTCCAGAGGTATCCGTAGAACGAGCGAGGGTCGTTGAGCGCTGGAGGCGACGATCCGATCGGCGGACGCGCAGTGGCGGATATTGCCGGAGACAGGGGGCCCACTCGCGGGCCCGCCGCATATGACGCGACCGCGAAGTAATACTGCCGCGAATCCTGCGCGACGTACACGAAGTAGGTCCGGGGGCCGACGTCGAACGTTTCGGTGTAGGCGCCGGGTGATGTTCCTACGGATACGCGGTAGCCGATGACGGAGGGATCGGAGCTACGGTCCCATTCGATCGCGATTAGGCCGGCGACGGCACTGTCGGCAAGTGCGAGGCTGAAGAGGGCGGCGATCAGGGCGACGCACAGACTGCGGGAGCCTGTGCGTCGATCCTGACCGTGGTCGGCTATCTGCTGGTGAAGAACCTCGGTGCCACCTTGACGTAGAGGACCTTCGTGGACACGTTCCCGGCCTCGTCCCAGGCGGTGACCGTGATGGCGTTCTGGCCTTTCACCAGTGGCACGGCTGCCAGCCATGTCTGAGTACCGGTCGCCATTCCCGTGCGTCCGCGATCGGTCTTCCATTTGACTCCCTTGGTCCCGACGTTATCGATTGCGGTTCCGCCGATGTTGACGAACGCCTGTTCGGTCGTGTACTTGCCCGACGTCGTCGGAAGAGTGATTGTCAGAACCGGAGCCGCCGTATCCCGCCGCTCCGTTTCGCCGCCGGTCGAACCTGACGGCGTTTCTCCAGTCCCCTCAGACGGCGGAGTCGTTTCTCCTGAGCCAGACGTTGGTGGCTCCGTCGATCCCGAGCCTTCCGTCGATCCCGAGCCTTCCGTCGATCCCGAGCCCGATCCTGATCCCGAGCCTTCCGTCGACGAAGCCGAAGCGATGTTCCAGGTGAACGTCTTCGCAGCCGCCAGCGAACCGTCGCTGACGGTGGCGGTGACGGCATAGCTGCCCACCGTCGTGGGCGTTCCTGTAATCATGCCTGTCGCAGTGGCCAGCTGCAGCCCCGGCGGCAGGTTGCTCGCACCGTACGTGAGTGTCGCACCCTCGGGATCGCTGCCAACCAGTCGCAGACTCACGCTCGTTCCCACTTTCGTGCTCTGCGTCGAGGGATCGTTGAGCGTCGGCGATTGATTCGGGTAGCGCGCAATCTTGGCCGAACATGGGCCCAGCACCGGCCCCGTCCAGTAGGCTGCTACACAGAAATAGTATTGCTGTCCGGGCACCGCGTTGGGCCAGGAAAAAGATGTAGTCGGGCCGGCGTCATAGGCGGTTCCTTGGGCAGTTGCCGAAGTACTGACGTAGACGGCGTAACCAGCCACGTTTGTCGCCGTACTTGGATCCCACGCCAACGTCAATGTCTCGGCAGCCGCGGGTCGAACCGCAGCAACCGTGATCAATACCCACAGACACGCCAGTACTCGCGAACGATACCCAATGAACCCCATGTCGCGGACCCCCTCTTGAGCGCCGGGTAGGCGCTCAGCTTCAGTGCAACGGGATCGCCACGACGGGTGCTGCCTTTAAATCGCACTCAGTCAGTGAGTTACCTTTTCTCGAGCGAGGGGATCCGCAGCCCGCGATCACATTCTTGCCTAGTGCACACACATCGCTGTATTCGGGTGGCGAACTGCCCCCGAGAGCGCTTGCACGCGACTGCAAGTTTCGAACGTTCGCGTTCAGGATTGCACGTACTCGAACGTGAACGGCTGCAGACACACTCCGCCCGATAGCAGGTCACCGCGATGAGTCAGCAGTCCGGCCGACGAGCCCGTTAGTCGTTTCTGGATTTGGCGAGGTTTCGCCGCTCGACAGTATTCAAGGCGTGTTCCTCTTCGGAACACACAATTCTTTTAGGGAAGTGACTTGTTCTGGTTTGAAGCAGTGGGATGCAAGTATGTAAAGGCGTAACTTCTACTCGCCAAAGTGACAGGGGAGAGCAACAAACTGACAGGGGGAGAAAAGAGGAAGGGGAGCGGCGGAAGACGCCGCTCCCCGGGGGAGCCAGACGATCGTTGTCGGCGACGCTTGGTTAAGAAATCTTGCGGCGCCGCAGCTTCGCCGCTGTCGCAGCCAGGCCGGTACCGAGCAGCAGCAGGCTGGCGGGCTCGGGAACAGTCGGCGGAGGAGTTCCCTGCTTGCCATACAGCGTGATGTGCGAGAGTCCGCCGCCACCCGAGGTTGGAACCGTTGACCAGTCACCTGCGAGCGTCAGGTACGGGAGGTTGAAGACGGCCCACGTCGGGGCAGTACTGCCTACCTTGAAGCCAATGGCGATCTGCGTGAACGACTGCCACACACTCGCGGCGATGTCGAAGTGCGCCGTCGACGAGCCGAACGAGCTCACCGTGAACGAGTTCTCCGGGATAGCGCCGGGAGCGGCATCCGGATTCTGATCCTTGTCGAGGAACGTCCAACCCGCCTGGATGAACACATCTTGCGCGGCCGACCCGTTGATGTCGTTCGGGCCGCTACCCGTTACGCATCCAAGCGGAACACTGGCGCCGGGAAGGGTCAGTGTGTGTTCGCGATCGGTCGTAATCACCGTCCCCGGGCAGGTCAGACTGCCAGCCGACGCGCGGTCGGCCGCCGCCAGCACGAACCCTGCTGCCACCAAAACTGAGAAAATCTTTCTCGTCACCCTCTCTCCCTTCAAGGTCGAACGCCTCATGGGCGCTGCCAAGCTCTTGAGCAAGATGGGGGCCGGATTGATCGACGAAAACAGGCCTGAATCAGTGGTTTTTGAGGTTGGATGCCTTCAGGATGGTGCTGGAATCGGAGACTTTTCTCGCGCAATAGAAAGTCTATTGGCCATCTGCGACGCAGATTCATGGCACCTTAGTGCCAGATTGCGAAGAGCGCGGCACTTTAGAGCCGCATTCGCCTATTTTCCGGATTTCTGAAGAAGTCGCGAACGAAGCGCGCGAACATCGGCGCGCTCATTGAGCGCCGGCTTTGCCTTCATGGCTGCCTCGAGAGCCGCCAGTGCGCCTGCGTCATCCACCGCAGCCAGGATGACCGCGGCGTGCCATTGAACGTCCGCGTTGCCGGGAAGCGCCTTTGCCGCCTGCCGGATGATCGGCGCAGCATCGGCCTGGCGGCCAAGCAGGTGAAGCGTCCACGCGTAGGTGTCCGCGATCACCGGAACACCCTTGGAGAGCTGGTAGGCCTTGGACGCCAGCAAAAGCGCTTCGCTGGCGCCGTTCTTGTACTCAGCGAGGAGGTACGCGAGGTCGTTGAGGGCCGCGATGTTGTTTGGCTGTTGCGCCACGACTTTGCGCAGGCGCGCGATGGCCTCATCCCAATCCGATCGGGCCTGCGCCATTGCCGCCAGCGCCATGTGCCCGGCCACCAGGCGGTCGTCCGCGACGGTGGCGCGTTCGAACGCATCGCGCGCCTTCGCCGCTTCGCCGCGGCTTGCCAGCCACTCGCCGCGGGTCATCAGCTTCCACGCATCCACCTTGATGTTGCCGCGGGTGGGCGACTGGACGCGGTGCTGCGTGAAGAATCCCGGAAGCTGCGTGATTGGATCGACCGCTGACTCGATCTGCGACGGATCGAGTGGCTTCATCCGGAATGGTGCGCAGAGCGGATCCCCGAGCACCACCGTCTGCCAGCTCAGATACGGCATGGCGGCGTAGAACGCCTCCGCCAGATTGAGGCCTGACAGATAGGCTGGGAAGAGCACGTCGGGTCGAATCGCCGCGGCGAGAAAAGGCTCCGCCACGTGACCCGCCGCGCCTGTGACCCCCTGTTTCACCAGTTCCCCCGTGAGCGACTGGTTCGTGCCGGCGAACTCGGTCTTCGTGCCTGGGCGCCATCCCTCAGGCGGCTGCCTGAAGGTCCTGGCGTCGCTGCTCACGAACATGGCGGCGAGTGCACCGGGCACAAACTCGAGATCGACGGAGCCCGCGGCTTGAATGACCATGTCATTCGAGCCCCACGAGTAGTAGCCGAGGAGATCCGTGTCGCGACCGGCACGCTTGCCGCCGGTATCCAGGGTGACGCGATCCTTCCAGCCGTTGATGCGGCCGATGGCCGCGGCAGCACGTTCCAACCAGGCGTTGCCGGCGGTTTGCGTTCCGACTTCTATTCGTCCGTCGAGAACGATTTGACCGTCGCGGGACGGTGCCGACCCCCGGTCGATCAGTCCCTTCACCTGCGCAACGGTGAACCCATCCAGACGCGTCACCAGAAAGATGTCGTGCTTCTCGTGGGTGAATGGCCGGAGGCCACCCTGAGGCGTCGGCTCGGCGTAATACGGATTCTTGATGGGACCGTTGAGAACGATCAGGGCGCCCGTCATCTTGCGGTACAGCAGCGCGAGCTCGGAGTCCACGCTCGCGATGGTTCCGTTTTGCCCTGAGTTGCCCGAGATTCGCAGTGGAACGCCCTTGGTTAGAACGATGTACAGGATGCGGTCCCACGCGGTGTGGCTGGACATCCACGTGGCTATTGGCGACTCGATTCTCGATTGATATGTCGCCCGATCGACCTCGTCGCTGACGGGAGCCTGCAGACGGATGATGTTCTCGGTCGGGATGTGCCGCTTCTGGACGTAATAGTCGCCAACCTCTCGCGACTCCGGGCTCGCCTCATTGATCACAACCAGTACGTTCTGTGCGCTCTGTGCGCGCGCAGACAATGGCAGGCAGAAGGCGATGAAGCACAGCCAGATGAGAACGGTGGTCCGGCGCGTCATCCTTTCGTCACGTCCAGCTGACGAAGCAGCGTTCGCGCGGAGTTCTCGTCGCCGGAGCCGAGGCCCAGTGAGAGCGCGCGCGTCAGCGCGGTCCTGGCTTTATCCGGGTGTCCAGCCTGAACGTAGGCAGTACCGAGGTGGAGCTGGACGGTCGCATCCTTTGGCAATTTGCCCGCGCTCGACTCCAGATATGGAATACCGGTTGCGGGCAGGTTCTTACGCACGTAGATCCAGCCGAGCGTATCTTCGATCTGGGCATCGCCTGGCACCTGCTGGTGCGCGATCTGCGCGAACTCGAGTGCCTTGTCCAGGTTACGGTTCGATGACACATACAGCCACGCCAGATTGTTGGCCGCGATGACGGCACGGCCTTCGATCGAGAGCGCGCGCAGGTATTCCCGCTCAGCGGCCGTGACGTCGCCGCGGCGTTCGTGAATGAGGCCCAGCATCGTACTGGCCGTCAGCGATTTCGGGTCTCGCTGCCGCATCCGTTCGAACTGGCCGACGGCATCGTCCAGACGCCGTTCGTGTGTGTAGAGCTGTCCAAGCTCGGCGTAGTTCGACAGGCGGTTGGGGTTCTTGCCGATGGCCTCGATGAGCAGGCTCTCAGCGTGAGTTCCATTGCCGGCGCGGGCATACGTCCTGGCCGCCAGGAGCAGCGCGGGCTCGTCACGACGGTGAGAGAGAAGTGACTCCACCCGGCTGGTCGCCTCAGCGGGACGTGCGGCCGTGAAGTCGAGTTCCAGGAGACCGGCGACGGGCTCGAGATCCTGCGGATCCAGCTTTCTCGCTTTCTCGTACGACGCACGAGCCGCGTCTGGCTGCCGGGTCGCGACACTGAGGGCCGCACTGAGATTGTGGACCATCGCCACGGCCGGCATGCCTTTTTCCAGTTCCGCGATGATCGGCCTGGCGCGGGCAGCATCGCCCTTCGTGAGGTAGCTCCGTGCGACAAGGACGCGCGCATCAACGCTCGCCGGGCGGAGTGCCAGAGCCTGCTCCGCATATCGCAGGGACGTATCCGGTGCTCCAGCGTCAAGATGAATGCGAGCCAGGTAGATCAGAGGCCGTATCGAATTGGGTTGGGTACGGAGTGCCTCCTCGAACGACTTGATCGCCGTTGCGGGGCCGTCGGTCACGAGATGTATGCGACCCGCCAGTTCATGTGCAGGCGCGTAATCGTTATTCACCGCCAAGGCCGACGCGATTGCCTTGGATGCCTGCTCGTACTTTCCGTCGTCGAAGAGAAGCGTGGCGGAGAGGACGAGCGCCTCGACATGTCGAGCGTCGTGTGACAGCACGTCCTTGACCCGGCTGGCTGCCGCTGCCCGATCGCCATCGGCCAGATCCATGCGCGCGAGCCGCACCGTCGCGTCGGAATAGGCATCGGGGCGCGTGGCGAGCCCTGTCAGGACTTTCCGAGCCTCCGCCTTGCGGCCAACGGTTGCGTAGTACTGCGCCAACATCCCAATGGTGGAGGACGTCGGAGAGTGCTTCGCAATGGCTACGAAGTAGGGCTCCGCCTCTGGAAGGCGTCGCGTCGACACGAGGAACGCTGCCATCGCCCGGTTGGCGGTCAGGTTCGACGGTTCGATTGAGAGGGCCGTCTTCAGGGCCGCCTCGGTCTTGTCGAACTGTTGCGAGGCCCAGTAGAAGTGTGCGAGTGCAAGCTGCGCCCGCATGGACGATGGTTCGACCGCGACGGCACGCAGGAAGGTCTGTTCCGCCTCCGCACTCTGCCGCTTCGTGACCTGGACGGCGCCGATACCGATATACGGTTCCGCACTCGTCGAGTCGACCTTCATCGCCTCTTCGAATTGAGCGATTGCGCGATCCAGCTCGGACAATCCCGCGAGAGCGTTGCCCAGAACAATGTGCGCGTCCACGTTCTTGGGACTAAGCGCCACGACCCGTTCGGCGCGTGCCCTGGCGTCGTCGTACGCCTGCGCGAACAGCAACAGCTTCGCCGCCCGCAGCTGAATCTCGGCATCTTGTGGCGCGAGATCGGCCGCGCGGATGGTCTCTCGCAGCGCCTCGTTACCGTTGCCCGAGGCTGTGTACGCGTCCGCAAGTGCCAGGCGTGCAGGTACGAGCTTCGAATCAGCCTGAATTGCCGTGCGCAGCTCGACGATCGCTTCCTCGTATTTCTTCTGGGCGAGGTACGTCTTGCCGCGCGCGAGATGTTCCTGCGGGTCAGCTGCGCATCCGGAGAGCAGCAGACCGGCGATAGCGATCGCGGTCGCCTGTTTCATGAATCGACTGGCCTCAGGCCGGGATGTAGTTATCAAGCGTTGGAAAGAGCAGCCGGACGAAGCCGATGGCGTCGCGCTCAGCCGTTTCTTCCGCGGCCGCCGACGCGTCGGTGATGGGTATGACGACTCGCACGATGGCCGTGTCGCTGCGGCTCGTTCTGATCGCGTCGGCGACGAGGTAGAACTTGCCCCAGTACTCGCTGGCCACCACGCGCCCGTGACTCTGATACCAGTAGAGCACCAGCTGCCGGTCGAGCCCCTTCTGGATGACGTACCGATTGACTTCGATTTCTGACGTCGCAGCGGTCGCGCCAGGCACCGTGATACGAAGCGGACGCCGCGACAGCGGTTCCCAACCGGATCCCGGCAGGCAATTCAGCGGCGAGTGAACGGTGTCGCCGCGCTTCTGCGTCGCCCAGTAGCCCATGTACAGGCCGGCCGACTTTCCAGAGGCGTAGTAGCTGCGAAGGATGTAGTCGTCAGCGCCAAGGATCTCGCGCTCTTTGTCGGTCAGCGGCGGATCGTCACGTCCACGCCACGTGTCAAACGTCATCGGTACGGCCGCAAACGGCTGGCGGGGCGGAGCATGCTCGGCGCGTTGCGCGCGGGCAATCATGCCCGAGGCGGCGACGAAGATGACGAACAACGCAACGGCGCGAATCAGCACTTTCGGCATCCCTCAGCTTGCCGGCACGACAGCGGGGGTGCCCGCTGATGGCCCTCGATCAGGCGCCACGAGTAACAGCAGGCGATGGAACAGCAGCATCATGGCAAACGCCGCGATGAAGACGAGCCAGCCGGAGAACTCATGGAAGAACCCCTCCGCCGCGGCCTTCCCGTAATAGTGCGCGGCGACTCCCGTCCCGGCCACGCGTGCGCCGTTTGCGAGCACCGCCACGGGGATAGCCGAGACCGCGATCAGCACACGCGCCCAGTTGCGTCCGTCGCCAACGTATCCGAACACCACGCCCAGCGTCAGCAGGGAGATGAGCGAGCGGATGCCGCTGCAGGCTTCCGCAACCTCGAGGCTGATGTTTGCAAGGATGAGCACGTTGCCTTCGCGAAGAACCGGGATATCGGCGGCCCGAATAACCGTTTCGCCGAACTGGGAGGCGATCAGCTGCAGGGGGAAGGCGATCTGGTTGAAGATGATCGCCGGCACCGGCACCATCAGAATCAGGAACGCCAGCGGAAAGAGCATCACACGCAGCCTGGCCCAGCCGAAGAGAAACAGCATCGTGCCGGCGAGCGCGCCAATCAGCGAGACGCGGGTAAGGAACAACTCGATCCCGAGTACCCCGAGCGCGAGGACGATGACGCTGCCGAGCACGATGAGCAGACCCAGCAGGTTCGACCCGGCCGGCGTCGCGAGGAACTGTTTCCGCCGTTCCCACGCGAGATAGGCCGCTATGGGTGGAATGAGGTATCCGTGTGAGTAGTTGTCGTCCGTGCCCCAGGCCCGGACCAGTTCCGGGACTACGTCACGATAGAGAATCGCCAGTCCGGCGACGACAAGGGCGCCGGCCACGATGACGTTTTTCGAAATGTTCTCAGATCGAATACTCAAAGTCGGCCATCCGCGCCTGTGCGGACCTCGCGCATGTCAGTCTACAGGAGCAATTTGCCTACCCGCGCCACCTTTTCGGGCAACCCGTTTAATCCGTTGATTACATGGAAGTTGCTTAAGACGCGCCGAGGGCTCGCTGGAACGTCGACATCAGGAGTTTCGGGCGCTTCCCGAACAAAGTCTGGCTTGGTTCGGTAAACGCACCGCGCGCCAGAATTCGATGTCTTTCGAGGCACGGTTGTTGCCGACTCAGCTGCGATTACGAAGCTGAATGTCAGGTAGCAGAGCGATCTCATCGTGAATCGTCACGACTCGGGCGGCGACCGCCCAAACGACTGGCTTACTCGGAGGAATGTCCGGAAAGGAAGGGATTTCTCCGTCTCGATGACGCCGGAGGAGCACGCCCGCCGTCTGGGTGTTGCTGCACATCGCCTCACGCGCGTCCTCGGCCGGGTCGAGGGACTCCGTGAGGTCTGCACCGTCGTCGTCCGGCATGTCGCCCGGTTCGTCGGGGCAAGGTTCGCGGCGCTTGCCGTGCCGACCGAAGAGGGTCAGCTCGCGATCATTGCCACTCACGGTTATCCCATCGCGCTGGTGCGCATGCTGCGAATCGCGCCAGGGATGGGGGTCATTGGTTCGGTGTACGTCAAAGGCGCGCCGCTCCTCGTCGAGGACATTACGACCGTCCCCGGGCTGCAGCGGCGGCCGCGGTACCGCACCAATTCCTTCGTCGCGGTGCCAATCAGTGCAGGGCGGGAAGTGCTTGGCGTCGTCTGCGTCGCTGATCGCCTGGACGACCAGCCATTCAGCCGGGAAGACCTCTCGAGCCTGCGCGCGCTGACCGCCCCTGTCGCGCTGGCGATGTCGAGGGAACTGGCGAACCGCAACGCCGAGAATTTTGCGCGCGCCGCCGTGACCGATCCCCTCAGTGGCCTCTTTAATCGCCGCTATTTCCACGAACGGCTCGAAGAGGAGCTCGATCGCGCCCGCCGCCACAACACGACGGTGGCATTGCTGATGATCGACATCGACAACTTCAAGGGCATCAACGACCAGTTCGGTCACCTTGCCGGTGACGCTGTCATCCGCGGAGTGGGCGACATCCTGAAGCGCTCGGTGCGCCGCTTCGATTTGTGCACCCGGTTCGGCGGCGAGGAGTTCGCGATCGTCATGCCCGGCAGCGGCGCCGAGAATTCGGCCTCGGTTGCCGAACGTATCCGCCACCGGATTGAAACCTTCCGGCCACCCGAGACCGAGCTCACGGATTTGCGCGTAACGGCCAGCATCGGCATGGCGGTTTCACAGGGCGCGTCCGCGCGCGAGCTCATCGCGCGAGCCGACAACGCGCTCTACGACGCGAAGCAGGCCGGCAAGAACAGGCTCGTCGAGTGGAAGCCGCCCGCCCCGGACGACACGAGAAACCCTCGAAACCCACGGTAGCCTCAGATTCTCTGAGTCGGGCTGCGCCCACGTCAGGCTCCCTTCACGCTCCCTGAAGCCTTTATCCGCAGTGGTTTGCGCGAGATCGACACG
>Ga0310900_10000643_pt1 | contig 12386 bp, 10 predicted proteins | sample C24D1metaG_FD_203879 | JGI IMG/M metagenome (GOLD analysis project Ga0310900, IMG submission 203879) | Lab incubated soil microbial communities from West Virginia University Organic Research Farm, Morgantown, WV, United States - C24D1 | ecosystem: Environmental > Terrestrial > Soil >...
GAAGCCTGCATCGGCAAGAATTAGATCGCGCTTTGCATCGCGATAGGGATTCTTACCCATGGAGTGGGCCTCGCCGTCGACTTCGATCGCCAGCCGACGCTCCAGACATGCGAAATCAAGAACATATCCGCGGCATGGATACTGACGACGAAAGCGCAGTTCGCTAGGGCGCTTCCGAAGCTGCTGCCAGAGAATGACCTCCGGCAGCGTCATCTTGCGGCGAAGCCTACGCGCTCTGCACACATTTTGAACGGACGCTCCCACGGTGCGGTGCCGACTGCGCTTTTCGACCCCTCCACCATGCTGCGCATGGTCCCCCTCCCCGTTCCGGGGAGGATTTTCATCCCTCGCCATTGCTTTCGTATACCGGAACAAACAGGGAACGTGAAGCGCTAAAACACCGCCTCGGCCTTGCCGCCCATCATTTGCTGCCGGACTAGCGGGATCGGCGGGCCGCCGTAGCTCAGGAACTGGTCGTGGAACGCTTTCCACGCCGTTTCCCCGCCGCGGCTGGCCGACCAATCGTCGCGCAGCTTCCTGATCATCAGCTTGCCCATCGTATAGTTGAGATAGGCCGGATCGTAGGTCCCGCGGGCCGACTGCTGCCGGGCGTTGCCGGAATCCTGGTAGCATTGCTTCTGGAAGAGATCGTAGCTCTGCGCCTGCGTCATCGATCCTGTGTGCATGCCGATCGCCGAGAGAAAGCGGCAGTCGCGGAGCAGGGCGTTGGACAGCTGGCCGATCAGCGTCTCATCCGTTCCGCCACCGACGCCTTTCACGCGCATCATCTCTTCGGTGTAATGCGCCCAGCCCTCGGCGAAGGCGTAGCCGACGAATACCCGGCCGAACATGTCCTTCGACCGGTTGGCGTGCAGGAAGTTGAGGAAGTGGCCAGGCCACACTTCGTGGACCGAAGTGAACAGCAGGTCGGCCTGTCCGGGCACGAACGCGTCCTGTTCCGCCTTGGGCCAGCTCGGGTCGGCCGGCGCGATGTAATAAACCGACGGCAGGCCCTTCTCATACGGCCCGGGGATATTGATGTAGGCGAAGTTCTGCCGGTTATATGGCGGCGCTTCCTCGACCTTTGCCTCCTCGGGTCCGGGGATCGTCACAATGTCGTTCTGCTGGATGAATTGCTTGAGGCCGGCGAGCTGCGCCCGTGCACCGGCGACCGCCCCGCCCGTCGGCTTGTTGGCCGACATTTTGAGCATGCAGGCATCGATCGTCTGGCCGGGCGCATAGCGCGAGCATGCCTCGCCCAGCAGCTTCTGGTTCGCGGCGAGATCGGCGCGCCCGATCTGCTCGAGTTGCTCGACCGGCGTCGTCACCATTTCGGTGTCGGCCAGCATCCGCTGGAACTTCTCTTTGCCGAGCGCGAAGTTGGGCTTGGCCGACGCCCGCTGGCCTTCGACCCAGGCCACGGTATCCGTCATGGCCTTGACCGCATTGTCGGTGGCGAGTTTCAGCGCCTGCTGGTCTTCGGGCGTGCCGATGCCCTTCCAGGCAGCCATTCCGTCGCCCGGATAATATTCGACGAAGCCGCCGAAAGCGGACTTGGCGTAATCGACAAAGCTGATCGCCATTGGCGTCTGGATGTTGGCGCGCATCTGCTCGACCGCGCGGGGCACGTTCTGGAGGAACTTGATGTACGACTTCAGCCGCTGTTCCTTCGGCGCGTAGGGCACCGTGATGTAGACCGAAGGATCGACATAGCCGAGATAGGATTGCGGATTGTGGTGAAGCTGGTCCGCTCCGGTCGGGTCGATCCAGAACAGCTGTCCCTTGGCGACCGCAACCAGATAGTCGCGTTGGTAACGTTGCTCGGGCGTCAGCTTGTCGTCGGCAAAGCCTTGTGCGTCGGCGATTGCCTGTTTCAGCCGTTGAACCTCGGCATCGATGCCAGCCTGCGACAGGTCGTTGATCTGGCCGTCATACTCATGCCGGCCCTGCGACACGGCGAAACCCGGATTGGCCTTAAAGCTCGCTTCGATGAAGCCGTTGACGAAGCCCGGCCAGTCACCTTGCTGGGCCGTCGCAGCCGTGCCGTTTTCCGGGGTTGTTGAAACCTTGCAGCCGCCAGCCGCCAGCGCGAGCGCCATTGCCGAAGCGATTAAAATGGGACGCATGCCTCTCTCCTCTTCCGGCCAGACGAGGATCGGTAGATCGCCGGCTGTCTACCGGCAAGAGACGAACAGGCGGACCGCTTCGACGAGTGCTTGAGCGGCTTGTCGAGCAGCACCTTGCCCGCTAGGCGCGAACGCCATGTCGCTCCTCCCCGAACCGCTGCGGATCCGCGATTTTCGATCTTTTTGGCTGGCGCGGCTGACCACCACCATCGGCCAGATGGCGATGGTCATCGTCATCGGCTGGCAGGTCTACGATATCGCCCGCGCCACGATGGACATTCGCGAGGCAGCCTTCCAGCTGGGACTGATCGGGCTGGTCCAATTCGTTCCATTATTCGTGCTGACGCCAATCAGTGGCTGGACCGCCGACCGCCTGGACCGGCGCCACATCGCGCGGGCGGTCGTTCTGCTCGAGCTCGGCTGCGCGCTGATCCTGCTCACCGCGACCTGGGGCGGCTTCATCAGCCTACCCATCCTGTTCGGGGTAGCGGCGCTGCTCGGCGTCGCGAGGGCGTTCGCCGGACCGGCCCTGGGCGCAATGGCTCCCAATCTCGTCCCACGCGAAATTCTGCCCAACGCCATCGCTCTGAGCTCGACCGCCTGGCAGGCCGGTGCCATCGTTGGTCCGGCCCTCGGCGGCATCCTTTACGACGTGACACCGCACCTGCCCTATGCGCTGAGCTCCTGCCTGTTCGCGATCTCGGCCATCTCCCTGTTCACCATCAGGCCGCTGCCGCGCGCCGCGCTCAAGCCAGGCAGCCCATTGAGGCAGATGATCGACGGCCTGGTCTATGTCCGGCGCAATCGGCTGGTGTTCGGCGCCATCACCCTCGATCTGTTCGCCGTCCTGCTGGGCGGGGTGACTGCCATGCTGCCGCTTTATGCCCGCGACATATTGCATGTCGGAGCGGATGGGCTGGGCCCGCTCCGCGCGGCGCCCGCCGCAGGGGCTACTCTGACTGCGATCTTTTTCTCCTTCCGCCCGATCAAGACCAATGTCGGCGTGAAGATGCTGACCGCGGTGGTCGTATTCGGCGCCGCCACGGCGGTGTTTGGCCTGTCCCAAATCTATTTGCTGTCGCTGGCAATGCTGGCGCTGCTCGGAGCGGCCGACATGTTTTCGGTCTACATCCGCCAGTCGCTGATTCAGCTTCACACGCCGGATGAGATGCGCGGCCGCGTCGCGGCTGCATCGACACTCGCCATTTCCGCCTCCAACGAGCTTGGCGAAACGCGTAGCGGCTTTAGCGCGGCATTGTTGGGGCCCGTTACCGCAACGGTGGCAGGTGGCATTGCCGCGATCGTCGTGACTCTGGCCTGGGCGATGCTATTCCCCGAACTGCGCCGCGCCCGCACATTTGAAATGGGCGAGCCGCCGCCTGAAGATGCCGTGATAGCTGGCGGCGCCTGACGCCAGATTGAACTTGAAGGAGATCGAACCATGAAGGCTGCGAACATCCTCGAGACGATCGGCAACACTCCGCACGTGCGCCTGCACCGGCTGTTCGGTGACCGGGCCGAGGTATGGATCAAGCAGGAACGGGCAAATCCCGGCGGATCGATCAAGGACCGCATCGCCCTGTCGATGGTCGAGGACGCGGAGCGCAGCGGCAAACTGAAAGCCGGCGGGGTGATCGTCGAACCGACAAGTGGCAACACCGGCATCGGCCTGGCTATGGTTGCCGCCGTAAAGGGCTATCGGCTGATCCTGGTCATGCCGGACAGCATGAGCGTTGAGCGGCGGCGGCTGATGCTCGCCTTTGGCGCCGAATTCGAACTCACCCCGCGTGAAAAAGGCATGAAGGGGTCGATCGCCCGGGCCGAAGAGATTTTGAAGGAAATACCGGGCTCATGGATGCCGCAGCAATTCGAAAACCCAGCCAATCTTGAGGTGCATCGCCGCACCACTGCTCAGGAGATTCTGCGCGACTTTGCAGACGGCCCGCCTGACGCCCTGATCACCGGCGTCGGCACCGGCGGCCACATCACGGGCTGCGCCGAGATGCTCAAGAAGGAATGGCCTGGCCTTAAGGTCTTCGCCGTCGAACCCACTCTGTCGCCGGTTCTGTCAGGTGGCGAACCGGGTCCGCACCCCATCCAGGGCATCGGAGCCGGCTTCATCCCGGCAATCATGAACACCAGCCTTTTGGATGGAATCATCAAGGTCGCACCCGAAGATGCCAAGGAAATGGCGCGCCGGGCTGCGCGCGAGGAAGGCATGTTGATCGGCATTTCTTCCGGCGCAACGCTCGCCGCCATCGCCCAGAAATTGCCAGAACTTGGTAAAAATCCGCGGATTCTTGGCTTCAACTATGACACTGGCGAGCGCTATTTGTCTGTCGCGGAATTTCTTCCTGAAGAAGAGGGTTAAGTCCATCAAAACCCCCTCTATTTGACCGTACGTTAATCCTTTCCCGTTAACTCCTGATACTCGAAGGAGTGTATCAGGGGATGCGTAGGGCGAGGTTCGCCGTTTCCGGCGGCGACGCGATCAGTGATCGGGCAACGATTCAGGACGCACTCACGTTCGATCTGAGGGTGCCCGAGACGTCCGACGACGATAATCTGGCGGCGCAGCGCATCGCCTTGTTCGAACTTGCGCCCGCACTTCTCGGAGCGACCCACCTCGTCTGGGGCCTGGCCTGCTTCCTGATTCAACCTATTTCGCTATTTGCACCATTGAGCTGCAACCCGCTGATCCCCCTGATCTCGGTTTTGGCGCTCGACGGGCTGGCCTTTGCCGGACTGTGGTACCGTGACAAATTCCGCCTTTCGCCGCGAACCGTCTCTGCGGGGCTATGCGCGTACATTGGCATCAGTGGCGCTCTGTGGATGGCCTATGGCCTGACGCTGACCTGCACCCTGCAAGGCTCGAACATTAGCTTCATCGCCCTGGCGTTCGGTGCCGGACTTGGCGCGGCGACGATTGTTTCAATCTCCTCGCCGCCCGTAGCCATCGTCAACGCCCTGGTAGCCATGACCGGCGCCCTGGCCGTGTCACGTCAACCGGAAGTTCTCGCCGGCATCACCTTCCTGGCGATCATCAACACCGCCTACAGCGTCGCCAGCGCGCGGACCGTCCTGACCAATGCCCGGGCGCGCCTTGCGCTCGAAGCCCAGGCTCGCAAGGCGCTGCAGTTCGTCGACGAGTTTGAAAATAGCGGGCGCGGCTGGTTCTGGGAGACCAACAATCTCGGCACTCTTTCCTATGTCTCCCAGCAGCTGGCCGACGATTTCAAATGCAATCCCGAGGATTTGCTCGGACGCCAGTTCACCGACTTGCTATCGGTCGACAGCGGTTCGCCGGACAGTTTGCGCGAAGAACGTACGCTCGGATTTCACCTGTCGGCGCGCTTTCCGTTTAGCGACGTGATCGTCCGCGCCGCCAGCGACGAAGACATTCATTGGTCGCTGTCGGGTAATCCTCTATTCGACAGCCGCGGCCGTTTCCTCGGCTTCCGCGGCATCGGCACCGACCTTACCGAACAACGCCGTACCGAGCAGGAAGTCGCCCGCCTTGCCCGGTTTGACTCGCTGACCGGCCTGCCCAACCGCGCACTCATGCGCCAGACGCTCGACGAGGCGCTGCGCAACGCCACGAGCCGCCGCAAAGGCTGTTCGCTGTTCCTGATCGATCTCGACCGCTTCAAGAACGTCAACGACACGCTTGGCCACCCGATCGGTGACGCGCTCCTTCGCCAGGTCGCGGATCGGTTAAAGTCGGTCATGGGCGACCACGGCCAGGTCGGCCGCCTCGGCGGCGACGAGTTCAAGGCCGTCCTCCCGGGCACGGTCGAGACTGGCTTGCTGGAAAGCCTTGCAAGGACCCTAATCGAACAAGTTTCGCGGCCTTACAGCATTGAAGGCCACCGCGTGATTATCGGCGCTTCAGTCGGCATTGCCATAGGCGACCCAGGCCGGAGCTGCGCCGACAGCATGATCCGCAACGCCGACCTTGCTCTCTACGCTGCGAAGGCTGCCGGCCGAGGCAAGCATTGTTTCTACGAAGCAGCGATGCACAGCGAGGCGACCGATCGCCAGCTGCTCGAGCATGACCTTCGCATCGCGCTCGAGCGGCAGGAAATGTACGTTACCTATCAGCCGATCGTCCTCGCCGCCGGCGAGGAGATTTCGGGCTTCGAGGCACTCGTACGCTGGAACCATCCGTCCCGCGGTCTGATCTCGCCGGACAAATTCATCAGCATCGCCGAAGAATGCGGCATGATTGGCAAGATCGGGGAGTTTGTTCTCCGCTCAGCCGTTGCCGAGGCAGCCCACTGGCCCGAACAGATCCGGATTGCGGTGAACCTGTCGCCCATCCAATTCAACGATCCGCACATCTCCGATACGATTGCCGCGGTGCTGAGCGATTACGGTCTCAAGCCCGGCCGCCTGGAACTGGAGATCACCGAGGGCGTCTTCCTGGCCGACAGCGATGCAACCGACGGCACCTTCGCCCGCCTCAAATCGCTTGGAGTCCGGCTGGCCCTCGACGACTTCGGTACCGGATATTCGTCGCTCGGCTATTTGAAAAAGGCGCCGTTCGACAAGATCAAGATCGACCAAAGCTTCGTCCGCGGCGCGGCGTCAACCACCAAGCGCAACGGTGCGATCATTCGGGCCATCGTCACCCTGGCTGATAGCCTCGACATGGATACCACCGCCGAGGGCGTCGAAACCCATGACGATCTATTCCTCATCCGGGAGCTCGGCGTCAGCCAGGTGCAAGGCTATATTTTCGGCAAGCCGATGCTAGGCGAGGAAGCGCGCAAGCTGGCCAACAGCACCAGGGTCGAAGCAGACGGTTTCCAGTGCATCCGCGAACCGCGCCAGCGGCTGATGCGCCGGGCCATCGCCGCGATCAACGGCCAAACCACGGAAATCCGGTTGCGCAACATTTCCGCGATGGGCGCGCTGGTCGAGTGCGACCAAAACGTTGCGCCGGGTCAGACCATGGCGATCGATATCGTCGGCGTCGGTCCGGTGGTGGGCACCGTCCGATGGGCCCAGACCGGCAAGTTCGGCGTGCAGTTCAACGAGCAGTTCGACCTGGGGCGGCTTTCGGCGAAGCGGGCCAAGGGCAACGATGTCACCATGCTGCAGCCCTGGTACGTCAACCAGGGCCCCACCAAGGCCGTCAGCTAACGCCTCAGAATGCTTCGACCGGCAATGCCATCAGGCTGCCGGCGCCGGCCTCGACCTTGCGGCGATACCCTCCAGCGCTGACCAGCTCACGCTCGGCAAAGAAGCGAGCGGTGGCGATCTTGGTGTCGTGGAATGCCCGGTCCTCGCCTGCCGCGTCGCGCAGCTTGGCCGAAACAGTCGCCATCTTCAGCCACATCCAGCCCAGCGTGACGAGGCCCATCAGCTGCATATAGGCATAGGCCCCGGCACCGGCGTTGTCGGGGTCGGCCATGCCGTACTGGGCCAGCCACATCGTCGCGCCCTGAAGGTGGCCGAGCGCCTTTTCGAGCGGGTCGGCGATGCCTGCCGGATCGCCGGCCGCCTTGGCCGCGGCGATATCGCCGGCAATTGTCTCCAGCAGGGCGCGGACTCCGCGGCCGCCGTTCAGCGCCAGCTTGCGCCCGACGAGGTCCATCGCCTGGATCCCGTTGGTGCCCTCGTAAATCTGGGCAATTCGGGCATCGCGGACGAACTGCTCCATCCCCCATTCGCGGATATATCCGTGACCTCCGAAGACCTGCTGGGAATTGACCGCCACTTCGAACCCGCGATCGGTCAGATATCCCTTGATCACCGGCGTAAGTACCGAAATCAGGTCGTCGGCGGCCTGCCGTTCCTCCTCGGTCTGGGCTTTGCGGCTGAGATCGACCTGCAGCGCGCCCCAGAGGATCAGCGCCCGCGCCGCTTCGTTGAACGCCTTGCCTTCCATCAGCATCCGGCGAATGTCCGGGTGAACGAACAACGTATCTGCCTTGGCGTCGGGATCGCGGTCCTCGGGCTTGAGAGCCCGGCCCTGGCGGCGGTCCTTCGCATAGGCGACTGCATTCTGATAGGCCACTTCGCCTTGCGCCAATCCTTGCAAGCCAACGCCTAGACGCGCCGCGTTCATCATGATGAACATGGCGGCGAGACCTTTTTCCGCTTCGCCGACCAGCCAGCCCTTGGCTCCGTCATAGTTGAGCACGCAAGTGGCGTTGCCGTGGATCCCCATCTTATGCTCGATCGAACCGCAGCTCACGCCGTTGCGTTCGCCGAGCGAGCCATCCTCGTTGACCAGGAACTTGGGCACCAGGAACAGCGAGATGCCCTTCACATTGTCAGGCGCGCCCGCAATCTTGGCGAGGACCATGTGGATGATGTTCTCGCTAAGGTCATGCTCGCCGGCCGAGATGAAAATCTTGGTTCCCGTGATCGAATAGCTGCCATCGGGGTTCGGATCGGCACGGGTCTTGAGAAGGCCAAGGTCGGTGCCGCAATGCGGTTCGGTCAGGTTCATCGTTCCGGTCCATCGCCCGGAAACCATGTTGGGCAGATATTTGGCTTTCTGCTCCTCGGATCCCTTGACCAGGAGGGAGGCCATCGCGCCCTGCGTCAGGCCGTTATACATCTCGAAGCTGTGGTTGGACGATCCCAGATATTCCGCGATCGCGGTTGCCACCACTGACGGCATCCCCTGCCCACCATATTCTTGCGGGGCGTGAAGCGTGGTCCAGCCGCCGGCCACGAACTGGTCCCAGGCCTCCTTGAAGCCCGGCGGCGTGGTCACCGACCCGTCGTCATTGCGCTTGCAGCCTATTTCGTCGCCAACCCGATTGAGCGGTTGAAGCACTTCCTCGCAGAAGCGGGCGCCTTCCGTCAGGATCGCCTCGACCAGGTCCGGCGTCGCGTCCGCGAAACCCGGCAGGTTGGAATAATTCTGGATGCCGATCACATGATCCAGCACATATTTCGTGTCGCGAACCGGCGCGGAATAGACGGGCATGTTGTTATTTCTCCTGCGCGGATTGGCCGGAATCCTGGGCCTTCACCAGGTGGATAAAGCCCTCGAGTTCCTTGATCGTAGCATCGATATCGATTTTCTGGCGCTTGAGGCTGTCGACCCGCGCCTGGCAGCGCTCCACGGTCTTGAGGCGCTGGGTTCGCCGGCCGTCGCCAATGTCGTAGAGGTCGAGCAGTTCCTTGATCTCCGCGAGGCTGAGGCCAACGCGCTTGCCGCGGAGGATCCACGCCAGGCGGGCGCGATCGCGGTCGGTGTAGAGCCGCTGAGTCCCGCGCCGTTCCGGCGCGATCAGCTCCTCATCCTCGTAAAAGCGAAGCGCGCGAGCCGTCACCCCAAATTCGTCGCAAAGCTCGCCGATGGAATAGTGCGACTTGTGCTGAAGCATGAAGCGGCACTTACTTTACGTTTCCGTAAAGGTCAAGTGACCTCGAGACGTCCTAGCACAGCGGATCGCCGGCCAGGTCGACAGCCTTCGCTCCCATATCGGCCCGCTGGTAGGTCTTGCCGGCAATCGTCGCGCCCGGCCCGCAATAATAGTCACAGGCTGCCGGCGGCCGGCCGATTCGAACAGAGTTCCCGTCAATCGCCAGAGGGATGCGGCAATCGCCTTCGCCCTTCGGGATCAGGGCCCACTCCTGCCCCACCCTTTGAAGGCTGCCCGATGCCGAGCAGTTCACGTCGCCGCGACCGTAAGCGATCAGCCCCGCCCGTAATGCACCGGCTTCACCGGCGATGCACAGCCGATCGCGGCCCTCCCCCGCAAAGGTCCCTCCAGTCAGGCCTGGTTCGGCGGGCTGCTTCGAACAGGCGGTGAGGAGCACCGCAAGCGCCAAAAACATTCTCATACCGCCACTTTGCTTCAGCTTGGAGCAAGGCGGAAGGCGACAAATGCGCGCCGCTCACCTATATGGCGCCAAACACCGGGGATTCGGGCGAAAAATGCTGACCACCAATCCATTCGACGACGACAAACTCCGCGAGGAATGCGGCATTTTCGGCATCTGGGGCGCGGATACCGCCTCCAGCTTCGTCGCGCTCGGCCTCCATGCGCTACAGCACCGCGGGCAGGAAGCAGCGGGCATCGTGAGCTTCGACGGCACCAACTATCACGCCCATCGCGCCATGGGCCATGTAGCCGGCAACTTTGACCGCGACGACATTATCCGCAAGCTGTCGGGCAAGATCGCTATCGGCCACGTCCGCTATTCGACCACCGGCGAAACCGCGCTGCGCAACGTCCAGCCACTGTTCGCCGATCTGGCCGAAGGCGGGTTTGCCGTGGCGCACAATGGCAATCTATCGAATGCCATGACGCTGCGCGCCGCGCTGATCCGCCGCGGCTCCATCTTCCAGTCGACCAGCGATACCGAGGTAATCATCCACCTCGTCGCGACCTCCAGCTACTCCACGCCGCTGGACCGGCTGACCGACGCGCTGAGCCAGGTCGAGGGTGCCTATTCCTTGATTTGCCTGACGGCCGACGGGTTGGTGGCCTGCCGCGATCCGCTCGGCATTCGTCCGCTGGTGATGGGCAAGCTCGGCGAGGCGACCATCTTTGCCTCGGAGACCGTAGCGCTCGACGTGATCGGCGCCAGCTATCTCCGCGACGTGGAGCCAGGCGAACTGATCATCGTCAATGGGACTGGCGTTCGCAGCTTCCGTCCGTTCGCGCCGGCCAAGGCCCGGCCGTGCATCTTCGAGCATGTCTATTTCTCGCGGCCGGACAGCATCATCGAAGGCACTTCGGTCTATGAGGTGCGCAAGAACATCGGCGCCGAGCTTTCCCGCGAATCACCGGTCGAGGCCGATTATGTCGTGCCAGTGCCCGACTCCGGCGTTCCGGCGGCGCTCGGCTTCAGCCAGGAATCGGGCATCCCCTTCGAACTGGGGATCATCCGTTCGCACTATGTCGGACGAACCTTCATCCAGCCCAGTCAGGACGTCCGTCACCTTGGCGTGAAGCTCAAGCACAATGCCAATCGCGCCCTGATCGAAGGCAAGCGGATCGTCCTGGTCGACGACAGCATCGTCCGCGGCACGACATCGGTGAAGATCGTGCAGATGATGCGCGATGCCGGCGCCAAGGAAGTGCACATGCGCATCGCCTCGCCGCCGACCAAGTTCAGCTGCTTCTACGGTGTCGACACGCCCGAACGGTCGAAGCTGATTGCCAGCCAGATGAACGTCGACGAGATGGCGCGCTACATCAACGCCGACAGCCTGGCGTTCATTTCGATCGACGGGCTCTACCGCGCACTCGGCGATCAGCGCGACGCCACCAAGCCGCAGCGCTGCGATGCCTGCTTCACCGGCGACTATCCGACCACGCTCACCGATTGCGACAAGGACGGCAAGCTCAAGCCTTTAAGTCTCGTCGCAAGCCGCTAAGGGAGCGGCATGACCGAATCTGCAAAGCCGTTTGACGGCAAGCTTGCGCTTGTCACCGGGGCCAGCCGCGGCATTGGCGCGGCCACGGCCGAGGCACTGGCTGCGGTCGGCGCCCACGTCATCCTCACCGCCCGCACCGCTCAAGCGCTCGAACAGATTGAGGAGCGGATCCATGCATCCGGCGGCACGGCGACGATCGCGCCGATGGATCTCACCGATGCCGAAAACATCCAGAAGCTGGCGCAGGCGGTCGCCGAGCGCTGGGGCAGCCTCGACATCATGGTCCTCAATGCGGCGATGCTCGGCAGCCTGTCGCCGGTCGAGCATCTCGACCCGAAGGAGCTCGAACGCGTGTTCAAGCTCAACGTTTTCGCCAGCCAGGCAATGATTGCCGCCTTCGATCCGCTGCTGCGCCGAGCCGAGAAGGCCGACGTCATCGGCATTACCTCATCGGTTGGCGAGGAGCCGCGCGCCTTTTGGGGCGGCTATGGTGCGTCCAAGGCCGCGTTCGACACGCTGCTCGGCGCCTATGCCGACGAGACCGCCCATGCCGGTCGCCTCCGTGTCCAGATCATCGACCCCGGCGCCACCCGCACCCGCATGCGCCAGCTTGCCTTCCCCGGCGAAGAGCCGGAAAGCGTCAAGCCACCCGAAGCGGTCGCCTCGGCGATAGTCGAACGGCTGCAGGACGCCGGTGAAACGGGCAGCCGGCATCGGGTTGAGGGCTAAGCCTTCACCATCGTCACCTGAATGACGTCGACCCCGCTGCCACGAAAACCTCCCTCGCAGTACATCAAATAATAGCGCCAGAGGTTGTGGAACCGCTCGCCAAAACCAGGCAGCCTGCCACCGCGAACGGCCGCGTCATAGCGTTCGCGCCATTGCTTGAGCGTCTCGGCATAGTCGAG
>Ga0310900_10000647_pt1 | contig 12351 bp, 9 predicted proteins | sample C24D1metaG_FD_203879 | JGI IMG/M metagenome (GOLD analysis project Ga0310900, IMG submission 203879) | Lab incubated soil microbial communities from West Virginia University Organic Research Farm, Morgantown, WV, United States - C24D1 | ecosystem: Environmental > Terrestrial > Soil >...
GACGCCGGGGTTCCGGCATCCGCTCGCTTTCAGCCGTCTTCGCTCAGGCGCCAGTCGTCGCGGTCGCCGGGTCGCTCGCGAGCTCGGGCTCGACGCTGCGGCGGGAGGCCAGCCACGCGGAGACGAGGGTGATGACCGACATGATGGCGAGGATCACCCCGGGATGCCACCACGCGAAGCCCGTGGCCACGCCGAGCTCGAACGTGAGGTAGGGCACGAAGCCGCTGATCGTCGCCGCCAGGGCGTACGCGAACGACAGCGCCGAGTAGCGGAAGCGATCGGGGAAGAGGTCGTTCATGAGACCCCCGAGCGCGGCCCAGGCCATCGTCGGCAGGATGCCGCCGATGAGCATCGTCGCGATGAGGATCGGGAAGGTCGCGAACTGGAGGAGGAAGTACATCGGGAACGTGATGAGGAGTGTGCCCAGGGCGCCCCACGCGACGACGTTCGCGGAGCCGACACGGCTGGCCCACGCGCCGAACAGCGGGATGGTGACGAGCTGCAGCAGGCCGCCGATCGTGGTCGCGATGAGCAGGTCCTGGAAGCTGAAGCCCAGCTGGTCCACGCCGTAGTTGACGGTGTACGTGTTCATCAGCGAGTACGACCCGATGCCGAGGAGGGCGGCGCCGATGGCGATGGCCATGGCGCCGGGGCGCTTCGCGAACATCGTGAGGAAGGGGATGCGGTCGCGTCGCCCCTCGGCGACGACCCGCTCGAACACCGGTGTCTCGGTGATCGACCACCGCAGGTACAGCGACACCAGCAGCAGCGGGATGGCGAGGAGGAACGGGATGCGCCAGCCCCACTGCGCGATCTGCTCCGCCGGGAGGACTGCCGTCAGCACGAGGAACACCGTCGCGGACAGGATCGAGCCGACGGGCGATCCGAGCTGGGGGACCGCGGCGTAGAAGGCGCGCTTGACGGGTCCGGAGTTCTCGGTGGCGATGAGGATCGAGCCGCCCCACTCCCCGCCGAGCGACAGGCCCTGCACGATGCGGAGGAGGATCAGAAGGACGGCGCCCAGCCAGCCCGCCTGCGCATAGGTGGGGAGAAGGCCGATGCCGCCGGTCGCGACACCCATGATGGCGACGGTCCACAGCAGGGTCGCGCGGCGGCCGAGCCGGTCGCCCATGTAGCCGAAGATCACCGCACCGATCGGGCGCACGACGAACGCGAGGGCGATGGTGAGGAAGGCCGCGCTGGTCGCGCCGAAATCACCCAGCGGGTTGAAGAACAGAGGGCCGACGAAGAACGCCGAGAAGTAGGCGAAGAGGTAGAAATCGAAGGACTCGAGGGAGGTGCCCACCATCGACGCCCACGCGACGCGACGCGTCGGGGCGGTCTCGAGGGCGAGCGCGGGTTCGGGTGCTGCTGCGGTCACGGGCGTCAATCTTGGCACGAGTCCAGAAACCCCGACGGCGGGTGCCGCATTCCCTCTTGCACAGCCACGGTAGACTCGTCGGACCAGCGCGGATCCGGCCATCACCGGGGAGCTCTCGGAAGAACAGGACCCCACGCACGTGGCGCCCCCAGTAGAACCGAGCGGGTCAGGCCCGTCATAGCCGCTGTGAGAGAGGGCGTCTCGGTCCCTGAGCCTGTCGAAGGGCCCGAGCGTCAATGCAGGGTGGTACCGCGGTACGTCTGGTCAGGGATCCAGGCAGTGTCGTCCCCGCAGGAAGCACACGAGCGAGCACCTGCGAGAGAAGATGACCTACCCCCGCCCCTCCGCCTTCGGGCCCGCGGCCGACGCCGCGCCGGCCGCCGTCGTTCCGAGCCCCCGCTTCCCCGAGATCGAGCAGCAGACGCTCGCGTTCTGGGAGGCCGACCACACCTTCCGCGCGTCCATCGACCAGCGCGATGGCGCCGAGGAGTGGGTCTTCTACGACGGCCCGCCCTTCGCCAACGGGCTGCCGCACTATGGCCACCTCCTGACCGGCTACGCGAAGGACGTCTTCCCGCGCTTCCAGACGATGCGCGGCAAGAAGGTCGATCGCGTCTTCGGCTGGGACACCCACGGCCTCCCCGCGGAGCTCGAGGCGATGAAGCAGCTCGGCATCACGGAGAAGAGCGAGATCGAGGCGATGGGAATCGCCACGTTCAACGCCAAGTCGCGCGAGTCGGTGCTGGCGTACACCCGGGAGTGGGAGGACTACGTCACCCGCCAGGCGCGCTGGGTCGACTTCGAGCGCGGGTACAAGACGCTCGACCTCACGTACATGGAATCCGTGCTGTGGGCGTTCAAGACGATCTACGACAAGGGCCTCGCCTACGAGGGGCACCGCGTGCTGCCGTACTGCTGGCGCGATGAGACGCCGCTCTCGGCCCACGAGCTGCGCATGGACGACGACGTCTACAAGATGCGCCAGGACCCGTCGGTCACCATCACGTTCCCGCTCACCGGTGTGAAGGCGGAGGCGCTCGGGCTCACCGGCGTGCGTGCGCTCGCGTGGACGACGACCCCGTGGACCCTGCCCACGAACCTCGCCCTCGCGGTGGGTCCCGACATCCGCTACGCCGTCGTTCCCGGCGGTCCCCACGGGGCGGCCGACGTCCCGGCGGGGGACGATCCCGAGGGCGCCACCGCGCACCGATACCTCCTCGCCGAGGATCTGCTCGCGGGCTACGCGAAGGACCTCGGGTACGACTCCGTCGAGGCCGCGCGCGAAGCCGTGGAGCAGACGGTGCTGGGCGCCGACCTCGAGAACGTCACGTACGACCGCCTCTTCGACTACTACGCGGATGCCTCGATCTGGGGCACGCAGAGCGCGTGGCGCCTGCTCGTCGACGACTACGTCACGACGGGCGACGGCACCGGCATCGTCCACCAGGCGCCGGCGTTCGGTGAGGACGACCAGCGCGTGACCGAGGCCGCCGGCATCCCCCTCATCATGAGCCTGGACGACGGCGGGCGCTTCCTGCCGCAGGTGACGGATGTCGCCGGCGAGCTGTGGATGGACGCGAACCGTCCGCTCATCCGCCTGCTCAAGCAGGAGGGGCGCCTGCTGCGCGAGGCGAGCTACGAGCACTCGTACCCGCACTGCTGGCGCTGCCGGAACCCCCTCATCTACCGGGCGGTGTCGAGCTGGTTCGTGCGCGTCACCGACATCAAGGACCGCATGCTCGCGGGCAACGAGCAGATCACGTGGGTGCCCGAGAACGTCAAGCACGGCCAGTTCGGCAAGTGGCTCGACGGCGCGCGGGACTGGTCGATCAGCCGCAACCGGTACTGGGGCTCGCCGATCCCGGTGTGGAAGAGCGACGACCCGGAGCACCCGCGCGTCGACGTCTACGGGTCGCTGGAGGAGCTCGAGCGGGACTTCGGGCGTCTCCCGACGAACGCGGACGGCGAGGTCGATCTGCACCGCCCGTACATCGACGACCTGACGCGCCCGAACCCGGACGACCCGACCGGCAAGAGCACGATGCGCCGGATCGAGGACGTGTTCGACGTGTGGTTCGACTCTGGGTCGATGCCGTACGCGCAGGTGCACTACCCGTTCGAGAACCAGCAGTGGTTCGACGAGCACTCGCCGGCCGACTTCATCGTCGAGTACATCGGGCAGACGCGCGGCTGGTTCTACGTGATGCACGTGCTCTCGACGGCGCTGTTCGACCGCCCGGCGTTCACCGGCGTGTCGTGCCACGGCATCGTCCTGGGCAGCGACGGGCTCAAGATGTCGAAGTCGCTGCGCAACTACCCCGACGTCAGTGAGGTGTTCGACCGGGACGGATCCGACGCGATGCGCTGGTTCCTGATGTCGAGCTCCGTGCTGCGCGGCGGCAACCTCGTCGTGACCGAGGAGGGCATCCGCGCCGGCGTGCGGGAGTTCCTGCTGCCGCTCTGGAACGCGTGGTACTTCTTCGCGACGTACGCCAATGCGGCCGGCGGCGCGGGTGGCGAGGGCTACCAGGCGTCGTGGCGCACCGACTCGACGGATGTGCTCGACCGCTACATCCTGGCGCTCACCGGCGACCTGGTGCGCGATGTCGCCGCCGACCTCGAGGTGCTCGATTCGACGCTCGCCGCGGCGAAGGTCCGCGACTTCGCCGAGGCGTTGACGAACTGGTACATCCGCCGCTCGCGCGACCGGTTCTGGGTGGGCGTCTCCGCCGACGGCAGCCCCGATCACGCCAAGAGCCGCGAGGCGTTCGACACGCTCTACACCGTGCTCGAGACGCTCACGCGCGTCGCGGCGCCGCTCATCCCGCTGGTCTCCGAGAAGATCTGGCAGGGCCTCACCGGCGGACGCAGCGTCCACCTGCAGGACTGGCCCGACGCCGACGCCTTCCCCGCGGCCGACGACATCCGCGCCGCGATGGACGCCGTCCGCGAGGCATCCAGCGTCGCGAACGCGCTGCGCAAGAAGGAGGGCCGTCGCGTGCGCCTGCCGCTTCCCACCCTGACGGTGGCGGTTGCGGATGCTGCGTCCCTCGCGCAGTTCGACGGCATCCTGCGCGACGAGCTCAACGTGAAATCGGTCGAGCTCATCGAGCTCGGCGACGACGTCGCGGAGCGCTACGGCATCAGCAAGCGGCTCAGCGTGAACGCGCGCGCCGCGGGTCCACGCCTGGGCAAGCAGGTCCAGCACGTGATCTCGGGCGCGAAGGCGGGCGTGTGGGAGGAGCGCGACGGTGTCGTGGTCGTCGACGGCATCGCGCTGGAGCCAGGGGAGTACGACCTCACGCTCGAGGCCGGCGGCGTCGCCGACGGCACGGCGATCGCCCTTCTGGCGGGCGAGGGCTTCGTCCTGCTCGACACGACGACGACGCCCGAGCTCGAGGCGGAAGGTCTGGCCCGCGACGTGATCCGCGCCGTCCAGGACACCCGCAAGGCGGCAGGTTTCGATGTGAGCGACCGCATCCGCCTCGGCCTCGTGTTCGACGACGAGGCCGACGGCGAGGCGGTTTCCGCGGCCTTCGACATCGCCGACGTGGCAGGCGAGACGCTCGCGCTCGCCCACAGCGTGCGCACGCGGACAGCCGAGCTCGCAGCAGCCGGTGACTCCGGGACACCCATCGAGTTCGAGGCGGTGGTCGACGCGGGAACGTATGCCAACCGCGGCGCCTTCACCGTCTCGGTCGGCCGGACGGAGGCCACGGCATGAGCGATCGCGACCGGCAGCGCGCCGACGCCGTCTACGAGGCGCTCCTGCAGCGCCAGGGAGAGCGGTGGGTGCAGCCGCGCGTGGAGCGCACGCGGCGCGTGCTCGAGCTGCTCGACGACCCCCAGAAGACGTACCGCGTCGTCCACGTCACCGGAACCAACGGCAAGACGTCGACCAGCCGCATGATCGAGACCCTCGTGCGCGCACACGGCCTGCGCACGGGCCTGTTCACCAGTCCGCACCTCGAGCGGTTCACCGAGCGCATCATGGTCGACGGCGAGCCGGTCGACGACGCGGCGATCGCCGACGCGTGGGACGAGATCGCACCGTTCGTGGAGCTGGTGGATGCGGAGCTCGCCGCGAGCGACGATGCACCCCTCACGTTCTTCGAACTCCTGACGGTGCTCGCGTTCGTCGCGTTCGCCGACGCGCCGATCGACGTGCTCGTGCTCGAGGTCGGCATGGGCGGGTCGTGGGATTCCACCAACACCGCCGACGGTGACGTCGCGGTGTTCGCGCCCATCGACCTCGACCACGCGGACCGGCTCGGCGACACGATCGCCGAGATCGCGAGCGTCAAGGCAGGCATCATCAAGGACGGCGCAGCCGTGGTGTCGGCTCGGCAGGATCCCGCCGCCGAGGCGGTGCTGCGCGAAGCTGCGGCCGCCCACGGCGCCTCGATCGCCTTCGAAGGCTCCGAGTTCGCACTCGCCCAGCAGCGCCTCGCGGTCGGCGGGCAGCAGATCAGCGTGCGCGGCCTCGCCGGCACCTACGAGGACGAGTACCTGCCGCTCTACGGCGCCCACCAGGGCTTCAACGCGGCGCTCGCGATCGCGGCGGTGGAGTCGCTCGTCGGCGGTGCGTCGCAGCCGATCGCCGGGGACGTGCTGGCGGAAGGCCTCGGCGCAGTGACCTCGCCCGGACGCCTCCAGCTCGTCGGTGCCGCACCGACCGTGCTGGTCGACGCGGCACACAATCCGCACGGTGCGCGTGCTCTCGTCACCGCGCTGCGCGAGGCGTTCGACTTCGACGAATGGGGTGTGGTGCTCGGTGTGCTCTCCGACAAGGATGCCGCCGGCATCGTGTCCGAGATCGCACCCGTCGCCGCCCAGGTGTTCGCCACCGCCCCCGACTCGGAGCGGGCGGAGGACGCGGATGCCATCGCCGACCTCGCGGAGGCGCACGATCTGCGCGTCTCGGTTCACCGCGACCTCGCCGATGCCGCGGAGGCGGCGCGGGCGTGGGCCGCGGCATCCGATCGACGTGGCGTCGTGATCGCGGGGTCGGTCGTGCTCGCGGGGGAGGCCCTCGCCCTCGCTGCCGACGAGGACTGGAAGGCCGGGTGGAACGCGTGACCGGCGAGAGGCAGCCGAAGGCCCGTCGCCCCCGCGGTGCGGCGGAGTCGCTCGCGACGATCGTGCTCGGCTTCGAGTCGATCGTCGTCTTCCTCGGAGGTCTGGCCGTTTACGGTCTGAAGGCGCTCCCCGCGTCGATCGAGCCGTGGTGGGGCATCGTCGCCGGGGCCGGACTGGCCGTGCTGATGATCCTCACGACGAGGGTCGTGCGCTACCGGTGGGGCATCGTGCTCGGGTGGGTGCTGCAGGTCGTCGTGCTGCTCGGCGCCTTCCTCGTGCCGGCGCTCGCCATCGTCGCGCTCATTTTCGGCGGCATGTACGGGTATGCGACGATCAAGGGGGCCGCTCTCGACCGGCGCAACGCGCGCCTCGCGGCGGATCCTCCTCCCCACGCCTGATCAGCAACGAAAGGTCCCGCATGCCCATCGAAGAGACCCTCGTCCTCGTCAAGCCCGACGGCGTCGCTCGCGGCCTCACCGGCGCGATCCTCGCCCGCATCGAGGCGAAGGGGTACGCCCTCGTCGACATCCGCCTCGTCGAGCCCGACCGTGAGACGCTCGAGCGCCACTACGCCGAGCACGAGGGCAAGCCGTTCTACGAGCCGCTGCTCGAGTTCATGATGTCGGGCCCGTCGGTCGCGATCCGGCTCGCCGGCAACCGCGTGATCGAGGGATTCCGCTCGCTCGCAGGCACGACCGATCCCACGACGGCCGCGCCCGGCACCGTCCGCGGCGACTTCGGCCGCGACTGGGGCCTGAAGGTGCAGCAGAACCTCGTGCACGGTTCCGACAGCCCTGAGTCCGCCGCGCGCGAGCTCGAGATCTGGTTCGGCTGATCGCTCAGTCGGCTGGCCCCGGACGCGCCTGCGGGGTCAGCCGAACAGCGTCTGCCAGATGTTGACGACGGCGTTCATCTCGAGCTGCGCCAGCAGCAGGATGATCGCGTAGCTCACGATCGCCGCCAGCGGGACCCACACCATCAGCCGGTCGGCGACGTCGCGGACCCGGTCGGATGCCGGAACGAGGCCGGCGCGGAGCATGTGGAGCGTCACCGCGTAGAACGTCGGGATCGTGACGGCCCAGGTCACCATGCACCACGGGCACAGCGTGTGCAGATTGGGCGCGTAGATGCTCTGGCTGATGAGCCAGATCACGAACCCGAACGCGAAGGCGATCCCGCCCCAGAAGCACCACCAGAACCACCGCGCGAAGCGGGCCCGCGCGAGGATCGCCATGCCGACGACGATCGGGGCCACCCAGCCGGTGAGTCCGAGGACCGGATTCGGGAACCCGAACGCGCTGCCCTGCCACGACTCGAGGTTGGCGCTGCACTGCACCAGCACACTCAGGTCGCACGACGCGATCGCGTCGGGGTTCGCGAGCTTCTCGAACTTCTCCACCGTCAGCGAGAACGCCGCCCACCAGCCGATCACACCCGCGATGACGAGCCATACGGCGAGTCCGGTCGGACGGGTGTGGGTCTGCTGCTCGGGCATGCCTCGGATTATGGCATCGAGTTCTGCACGGATGCCGCACCCCCGCGCCGTGGCAAAACGCCGATCTGCGGCGTGGGGAAGGCGCGGTCGTCGGGCGAATGGGCATTCTGGCGGTGTAAGTGCGATAATGGGGGGCGATGACTCACGGCCGCGCCGTGACGATCATCACCAGAAGACTTCAGGGCGACGAATGCCCTTGGCAGCGCGAGCATCCGCTTAGCGCCGGACGACCGCTGCAGACCGAGTGAGTTCGCGGCACCGCCCCGTCCAGAGGGGCATGGGCGGCGCTGCACGAGATTTCGCCGGGCGACGCGCGGTGTCGCCCCGCTAGGAGTACGCCAGTGATGGCCGATGGAACAGATGCAGAATTCACCTCTCAGACCGAACCGGACGCGCCGCTGACCACAGCGGGCGACGAGGCGACACCCGCGGCAGACGCGGACTCGCCGGTCGAGGAGCCGCAGGAGACCGTCGAGGTCTCCGCGGAGGCCGAGGAGAGCCCGGCGGAGGCGACCGAGGTGGCGCCCGAGCCGGCGGTCGAAGCTGAGCCCGCGGCCGAGGCGGCGCCTGAGCACGAGGGCGAGCCCGCGGCCGAGGCTGAGGCCGACGCCGAGGCACCGGCCGACGGCGATCCCGAAGCCGCGTCCGCCCCCGAGGCGTCCGCCGAGGCCGACGTTCCTGCCGAGCCGGAGGCGCCCGCCGAGCCCGAAGCCGTGACCGCGGTGACCCTGGGGCTTCTCCCCGAGGTCTTCGTGTCCGCCGTGTCGACGCAGCTCATGTTCTATGCGCCCGAGATCGCGCCGCTTCCGGCACGTCCGGGCCGTCAGCAGCCCGAGCCGGAGCCCGAGGCCGCAGCGTCGTCGAGCACCTCGCGCCGCCGCAGCCGTCGTCGCGGCGAGGGCCGGGACGAGGCATCCGCGCCCGCCGAGCCGTCGCAGCCGCGTCAGCGCGCCGTCGAGCTCATCACCGAGCCGCAGCGCATCAAGGGCTCGACGCGTCTCGAGGCCAAGAAGCAGCGCCGCCGTGACGGCCGCGAGGCAGGTCGCCGTCGTGCGGTCGTGACCGAGGCGGAGTTCCTCGCCCGTCGTGAGGCCGTCGACCGCGACATGATCGTGCGCTCGCGCAACGGTCGCATCCAGATCGCCGTGCTCGAAGACAACGTGCTGGTCGAGCACTACGTCGCGCGCAACCAGGACGCGTCGCTGATCGGCAACGTGTACCTCGGCCGCGTGCAGAACGTCCTGCCCAGCATGGAAGCGGCGTTCGTCGACATCGGGCGCGGCCGCAACGCCGTGCTGTACTCGGGCGAAGTCGACTGGGATGCCGTCGAGACCGGCAACCAGCCGCGCCGCATCGAACTCGCGCTCAAGACCGGCGACCGTGTGCTGGTGCAGGTCACGAAAGACCCCGTCGGGCACAAGGGCGCGCGTCTGACCAGCCAGATCTCGCTTCCGGGCCGCTACCTCGTGTACGTGCCGGGCGGCAACATGAACGGCATCTCGCGCAAGCTGCCCGACACCGAGCGCGCGCGCCTCAAGAAGATCCTCAAGGAGGTGCTCCCCGAGTCGTCGGGCGTGATCGTGCGCACCGCCGCGGAGGGCGCCACGGAGGACCAGCTGACGCGCGATGTGCAGCGCCTCACCAACCAGTGGGAGCACATCTCGAAGCAGATCGAGACGATCCAGGCGCCGGCGCTGCTGCACTCGGAGCCCGACCTCCTCGTCAAGATCGTCCGCGACGTCTTCAACGAGGACTTCTCGAAGATGCTCATCCAGGGCGAGGACGCGCACCACACCATCTCGAAGTACCTCGAGTCCGTGGCGCCCGACCTCCTCGAGCGCGTCGAGCGGTACGAGGGCGAGCACGACCCGTTCGACGTGTTCCGCGTCACCGAGCAGATCGAGAAGGCGCTCGACCGCAAGGTGTGGCTGCCCTCCGGCGGCTCGCTGGTCATCGACCGCACCGAGGCGATGACCGTCGTCGACGTCAACACCGGCAAGTTCGTCGGCTCGGGCGGAAACCTCGAAGAGACGGTCACGAAGAACAACCTCGAGGCCGCGGAGGAGATCGTCCGCCAGCTGCGCCTGCGCGACATCGGCGGGATCATCGTCGTCGACTTCATCGACATGGTGCTCGAGTCCAACCGTGATCTCGTGCTGCGCCGTCTCGTCGAGTGCCTGAGCCGCGACCGGACGAAGCACCAGGTCGCCGAGGTCACCTCGCTCGGTCTCGTGCAGATGACGCGCAAGAAGCTCGGACTGGGTCTCCTGGAGACGTTCAGCGAGGCGTGCGAGGTCTGCGCGGGGCGCGGCCTGATCGTGCACCACGACCCCGTCGTCAAGCATCGCGTGCCCGCCGCGAGCGGTGCGCCGTCGTCCGGCCGTCGCCCGCGGGGCGGCGCGCCGGCGCCCACGACCGGCGGCGGCTCGAACGGCACGCACGTGATCACGGAGGGCGTGAAGTCGGCGCTCGCACAGATCGCGGCATCCACGATCCACCACAGCGAGGAGGCTCCGCACGTCGAGGCGGCCCCCGTCGTCGAGCAGGCTCCGGCCGAGCGCCCGAAGAAGCCGCGCAAGAAGCGTCAGGATTCCGGCGCGAAGAAGGAGAACCGCACCGAGAAGGACCTCCTCCTCGACTCGGTGCTGAACGCCCTTCCCGAGCCCAAGGCTCCGGGGCAGGGACGCGCGCGTCGTCGCGTGACGACCGCGGCACTCACAGGCACCCCGGTTCCCCACACGCCGTCAGAGGACTGAGCATCTCGCGCCGTCCCGGCCCCAGGCCGGGACGGCGCCCCTCTGTCGGCCCTCACGCCCCCTCGATAGGGTGAATCCCGGGAACTGGGGATCGGGGGCGCGATGGCGCGCTACGTGTTCGTGACGTGGGACGGCGGCGGCAACCGCATGCCCACCATCACCATCGCGCGTGCGCTCGTGAGGCGTGGGCACGATGTCCGCGTCCTCGGCCACGACTCCCAGGCGAGCGCCTACCGCGCCGCCGGTCTGCCCTTCACGGCGTTCGCGAGCGCACCCGGCTTCGTGCTCGATCCACGCCCCGCGGGCATGCTCCGGCTGTTCACCGACCACGGCCTCGCCGATGACACGGTCGCGCAGCTGGCCGCCTTCCCGGCCGATGTCGTGGTCGTCGACTGCATGCTGCTCGCCGTCCTCGACGTCCTGGACCGGATGGACCAGCGCTTCGCCGTGCTCGAGCACACGATGCACGACTTCCTTGCGTCGGGATCGCGGGTGCTCGGCGCCATGGTCTGGCCGTGCGGGGTCCGCGTGGCGACACCCCGCCGGCACGCGATGCCCATCGTCGTGGCATCCGTCCCGGGTCTCGACATCCCGTTCCCCTCCCAGCGCGAGCTCGCTGCGACGCCGGGCGCGGTCGTGTACACGGGAGCGATGACGCGCGCCGTCGCCGCACAGCCCGCCGCGCCGACGGTCGTGCTGAGCCTCAGCACCTTCCGGTTCTCCGAGCTCGTCGCGACCTGGCAGCGGCTGCTCGACGCCGTCGACGGCCTCGACCTGCGGGTGATCGCCACCCTCGGCCCGGCGGTCACGATAGGGGAGGTGCGGGTGCCCCGCGGCATCGAAGTGCACGAATGGATGCCGCACGACGAGCTCTTCCCGGAGGCCTCCCTCGTGGTGGGTCACGGCGGACACGGCACCACTCTGGCCGCGTTGGCCCATGGCCTGCCGGTGCTCACGCTGCCCCTGGAGCCGACCTCCGACCAGCCGCGTATCGGCCGTGCCGTGGCCCGCGCGGGTGTGGGAGCGACGATGTCGCGGCGGACGGAGCCCGCCACGATCCGGCGCGCGATCCGGCGGACGCTGGCCGATGGTCCCACCCGCGTGCGCGCGCAGCGGCTGGGCGACGCGATCCGTGCCATGGACGGCCCCGGCCGCGCGGCAGACGTCCTGGAGCTGTCGGCGGCGGCGGCCCGGTGAGTCAGCGGCGGTCGCGCCCCCGCACACGAAGACCGGATGCGATGAGGCGCCGCACCAGCTCGTGACCGCTGACGTGCAGCGCGCCGGCCGCCACCAGACGCGCGTGCGCCTCTTCGGGCACGTCGTAGTGGTCGAGGTCGAAGCCGCGCGCAGGGATGCCGTTCGCGGCGGCGAACGCGTGAAGCTCCGCGAGGTCGGTGTCGGTCACCAGATGCGCCCACAGACGACCGTGCGCCGGCCACAGAGGATCGTCGATGAGGATCGCCACGTCCAGATCCTACGCACCTGATCCCGCGACACGGCCCGGCGCGCTTTCGCGGAGTGTTCCGGCATCTGATAAAGTAGACCCTTGGTGCGTCGAGATATCCGCACCAAGTCTTCGTTGACGTCCCCGAGTGCGTGCGCGCGCTCCCAGAAGAAACAGGTGTGAAGTGGTTTACGCA
>Ga0310900_10000648_pt1 | contig 12347 bp, 13 predicted proteins | sample C24D1metaG_FD_203879 | JGI IMG/M metagenome (GOLD analysis project Ga0310900, IMG submission 203879) | Lab incubated soil microbial communities from West Virginia University Organic Research Farm, Morgantown, WV, United States - C24D1 | ecosystem: Environmental > Terrestrial > Soil >...
TCGTATTTGAGCTCCAGCATCGTCAAGGAAATCGCACAGTTCAACGGGGCTGTTCATGAGCTGGTGCCGCCTGTAGTGGAGAAGCAATTGCGAGAGAAATATAAACCAAAGAGCTAACGGTTTTTCATCTAAGCCATCATTCATTCTATAGCATTTAAAGCGATTTGCCAGTTCGGCGAAACGGCAGCAGCATAATCGAAATAACGAATCCGAGGAGCGCAAGCAGAGCGCAGACCGATAGGGAAAACTGCCATAATACAGGCAAATCGCCGGCTTTCAAGGCAACCGCAACGGCTTTATCCGGCGAGAATGATTCGACAGGCGCAAATGCCGGCGCGGCTCCTGGTGCGAGTATATGGCTAAGCATGGACGTGGCCGGTTTCCAGAGCACCAGCATGAATAGTAGGGCGTGCAGCGCATGTGCGACTCTCCATGCAATGAATGGAATAAGCTTAAGGTCCGTTCCGGAAATGGAATAGCCTGCTTGTAAAATGCCGCTGAGCCCGCTCCAAGCGAGCACGGCAGAGATCGCAGCGGCGTTGCCAAGTGTTCCGGCTCCAGGCGCATCCCAGACAGCAGCCGCATAGGCGCCCAAGTGGCCTTCAAAAAATGCTTGGCTGATGAAGCTTAGTCCGGCTTTGTCCAGAAAAGATGATAGAAGCGGCTCTGACAATTTGGCGATTACAGCTGCAAAAATCATAAAGCCGCCGATCAGCATCAGCTTCTGAACGCTGGCAGCAACGGCATCGCCAAGCGCTTTGCCGAAGCTGCGGCCATCCTGCTCCCTGCCGAGGCGGAGCGCTTCGGCTGCTCGCTGAAGCATGCCGTGGCCCTGTTCAGTATCTTTGGCTGCATTAGTATGCGTTTCCGAAGCTTGGACACCTTGGCTGAGCAGCGTCATGATGATCATCAGCCATAGAGCTGATAGCCATACGATAACTGCAATGATCACTCCGACAATAGGTTTGTGCAGAAATCCTGCGCCAATGACGACGAGCATGAACAACGGGTTCGGCATGTGGGCAAAGGCCAGCAGACGCTGGCCTTGTTGTTTGGTGACGAGACTTCTCTTGCGCAAGGAAGCGACCGCCTCCGCTCCTGCAGGATAGCCTCCCATCCAGCCTAGTACGAGCGCAAGCGCCGCTTCTCCCGGCAGCTTGAACAAGCGGCTCATCAATGGCTGCAGGAATGAACCGATGGCGTGAGCAAGGCCGAAGGCGGCAATCAGTTCAAATAGTACGAGAAACGGCAGCAAGCCGGGAAATACGATATTCCACCATACGGTTAGCCCTTGCAGCGAGGATTGAAATGCAGCATCCGGCTGAAGAATAATGGCAACGACAAGCAAGATGGACAGGAACGCAAGCAAAACCGTTTTAGCCAATGCTGCTCAACTCCTTTATTTCGCTGAGATAATGAATGATAGGGCAGGCCGGTAAGCAGATTGAAGACATGAAGAATTGGACAATCGTATACGTTAAATAGTACGCATGCTAGATGCTGGATAGACCATATGCGACAGCCAGTCCAGCAGCCGAAAAGGGACTTCGGCATGCTTGATGGGGAAATGGGAGTTTAAATTGGGGGTGGCAGGTGCAAAAGCAGCGTTCTGATTTACGCAGAATGGCGATGATCGTCGGTTTATCGACCGCAGCATTCATGTGGGTGTTATTGTACGCTCCAACGCCCTATGTTGTTTATGAGCCTGGAATCGCCGTTCCCGTTAAGTCGATGGTATCGATGGAAGAAGGCGACCGTCTAGGCGGCGGCGATTTTTTGCTTACTGCCGTAAAATTGACGGAGCCGAATTTTTTGCACACGTTTCAGTCGATGTGGAATACGAACATGGAGGTGCATCTCAAGCGGGATGTGCTTAGAGGCTATTCAAAGGATCAATACGCAGACAGATTGAATGTCATTATGCAGGGGTCGCAAAACAATGCAATCGAAGCTGCTTATCGTTACGCTGGTTTTCCTTATGAGAGCAGAACGAACGGCATTGTTATATCCGACGTGCATGCCGGGTCCAGCTCATTTAAGGCGGGGGATAGGCTTCTTGGCATTAACGGCGATAAGCCGCTCGGCAGTGTGACGGAATTGCTCGATAAGCTTCAACAAACGAGCAAGGATAAGCCGGTTCAATTCGATATTGAACGTAGTGGAAAACTGCTTAATGTGACCTTTGCGGCGAACATATTTGATTCGACGATGACAAACGAGCAGCGTTTAGAGGCGATTGGCATTATGAGTTTGACCGAGCTCCGCAGCTTGGAGCCGGCGGACGAAGGTAAACGTCTGACGATAACAGCTGGAGATATCGGCGGTCCATCGGCAGGTCTGGTCTTTGCGCTGCAGGCTGTGGATCTGTTGACTAAAGGCGATTTATCGGGCGGCCTCCGCATAGCGGCGACCGGCACCATAACCGTGGACGGGAAGGTCGGCGCGATCGGCGGGATTAAGCAAAAAATCGTCATTGCAAGCAAAGAGGGCGCTCAGCTGTTTCTGGCGCCTGCGGATAATTTTGAGGAAGCCGAGGCGAAAGCAAAAGCGCTGGGCACCCCGATGAAGGTGGTTAGCGTCAGAACGCTGCAGGAAGCGATGGATCAAATACAAGCCTCTCATAATGCGTCTACATAAAAAAGCTCGATGACTCGCCTGCGCCTGAAATTATTCAACCGTAACCGGCTTATCCGTAAAATCACGGAACAACGAGTGTGCGGAGGTTGATCCAGGGACGCCGAGCATATAGACACTGCTCGCTTGCGTGTCTAGCTCCAGGTAGCGGAAAGGCTGCGGTGCCCGTGCTGCGCTAAGCAGTACGGGCAGCTTGGCGGTATTTCGCATGCGCCGAAGCAGATGCTTGCCTTTTTCCGTAAAACCAAGCACTCTTATATATTCAACACCCGATGCGAGCTTGTCTTGTGCGAAGTCGGCTTTGCTGTGACCGAGCAGGATGGAGAGAAGAGCGCGCTGCAGCTTCGTCCGGGTGTAGCGCTTCGTTTTCAAAGCTGCCAATATGTCTTCGAATTGACGTGAAGCCAGCTTCGGAAGGGCATTCCGAATCCGGTGTTCTAAGCCCTCTGTAATCTCATGCAATTCGGCCAGTTCAGAAGATGAACGAGTTGCAATGGCATGCAGCAGAGTGCTTGTAAAAGGCTCCCAGCTGATTGGGCAATGTCCTGCCAACCATTCCTGCTTCAACGTACGCATCGTTGATTCCGGCACGAAAGCACGCGCTGCTTCAAGCGAGCGCTGCTCAAGCAGCAGCTTGCGAATGGCAGTTGCGCTTGCAATCATACTGTCGGTCGCGGTTTCCTGATTATACTGCGCCTTCTCGCGGGTAATGGTGAATGGCTCCATTTTGCCGCCCAGCCGTTTCAAGGCAAGTAAATAATGGAGCGCTAATGTATGATTGGGAAGCGCGAATGGGAAATTAGCTGCAGAGGCATATCCATGATCTGATAAATAGGCGGTTATTGCGCTGCTGTATGCGCTTGGATAGCTTATGCCTGTTTGAAGAAGCTGCTTCAGGAGTGTCTTGAAGGCAGGCGGCTCCTGAGCAACGATTTCAGCTGCCTGCAGCAGAGGATCAAGCTCGCCGTTTTCCGTTCCGAAGCAGAAGCTGTCAACGACGCCTGTCGCCTCAAGGAGGGAGACAGCTCCATAGGCGAACCACTCGGCCGCTTGGGTTGCGTAAGCGACTGGCAGCTCGATAACGAGATCGCAGCCGCCAGCGAGCGCCATCTTCGTTCTGGCCCATTTGTCGAGCAGGGCAGGCTCGCCGCGCTGCAGGAAATGACCGCTCATGACGGCAACAACAGCGTCCGCCTGCGTTATTTTGCGCGATTGTTGTAAATGATACAAATGTCCGTTATGAAACGGGTTGTATTCGACAATGAGTCCGACAGTGCGCATTCGCTCGACCCTCTCTTTCGTTAATTGTTGGTTGTTTCACTATAGCATAGAGAGGGAGCTCAATCACGGGTTGCTTAAGGCTTAGTGAAAAACAGTGTGAAAATGTTGACAAAACGGTAGTCTGATAGATATAATAATCTTTGTTTGTTTGGGGTGATCTGATGCAGTTTCATATTCAAGAAACAATGTCCAAAGGGTTGAAAACGACAGTTAACGAAGAGTTGGATGTCAGTAACCTTTTTAAAGGACGCCAAGATGTTTATCGCACGGGACCGCTCCGGGTATCGCTTCAGGTGACTGGGCATGAAGGCTTTATTGAAGTTGATGGCGAGCTTGCCATCGATCTTGAGCTTGCTTGTTCACGCTGCCTTGAATCGGTGAAGGAACATACGGTTATTCCATTCTCGGAAGTATTCAAGCCGGCTTCGCCCAGCGAAGACCGCGATGAGGATTCGGATGAGGAAGAGAGTGACTTCATTGAGGTAGATGCGGAAAGACTGGATTTGAGGCCTTATGTGGAAGAAGCGCTTCAATTGTTCATGCCTTTTGCACCGCTCTGCAGCAATGACTGTAAAGGTCTTTGTCACACGTGCGGACAGAACTTAAATGAGCACAAATGCAGCTGTTCTACGGAGAAGATTGATGTCCGTTTTGCGGCGCTAAAGGATCTATTTAAGGAATAAGCGAAGTTGTGATTGATTTTTTGAAGGAGGTGTTAAATATGGCAGTACCTCAGCGTAGAACATCCAAGACTCGCCGTGATAAACGTCGTACGCATTTCAAACTTGCAGTACCGGGCATGGTGAAATGTGAGCAATGCGGAGAGCTCAAATTGGCTCACCACGTATGCAAAGTTTGTGGATATTACAAAACAAAAGAGATCATTTCCCAATAGTGATTTGATGTCAGGGATAGCACTTCATCACGCGATGAAGTGCTATTTTTTTGCTGCATGAGATTGTTTTACTTGTCAAATAATAGCGCTTAAAATGATACTTTCTTGCGCTGCATTGCGCTCGAGCGTATTTTTTTATATACTTATTTAGTACCAGGTGATAATATCGGGCAACATACATATACTAATCGTGCTGATGCTGATAGGGCTAAGGCGCGGTTAAAATCGTTAATCAGTCACTTTACGGTTAAAGGCGGTGCCGAACATCGAACGAATGCCCAAACGGCAGCGGCATCAGCAGCTTGCCCGATACATTGATGATAATCCTTTTATAACCGATCGGGAGCTAACGCGACTGCTAAAGGTAAGCATCCAGACGATTCGGCTTGACCGGATGGAGCTTGGTATTCCGGAGCTCAGGGAGCGGCTGAAGCTGATGGCCGAACGCTCCTACGACTCGGTTCGATCGTTGCCATTGCATGAAGTAATCGGTGACATCGTCGATTTGGAATTGGACAAAAGCGGAATCTCGGTGTTCGAGATTCGCGAAGAGCATGTATTCTCAAGGACCGGCATCGCTCGCGGTCATCACGTATTTGCACAGGCGAATTCGCTTGCAGTTGCTATTATAGATGATGAAATTGCACTTACCGTAACGGCTGATATCAGATTTATCCGTCCAGTTAAGCTGGGGGAGAAATGCATTGCCAAGGCTTACGTGAGGTCCATCTCGGGCGAGCGAAGCAAGGCAAAGGTCGAGCTGTTTACGTATGTTGGCGATGAAATGGTGTTCCAGGGTAACTTTGTTATTTTTCGGTCCGCGGGAGATACAGAAACTGAAGGAGGAAACGGACGTGCGGATCGCTATTGATGCTATGGGCGGAGATAACGCTCCGAGCTTAATCGTACAGGGGGCGCTTGATGCGGCGGCGCAGTGGCCGGATACGGAGCTGCTGCTCGTCGGCAATACGTCAGCCATTGAACCGCTCATGAACGGGCGGAAGCCTGCTAACGTGACCATTTGTCATGCGGACGAAGTTATCGGAGCCGACGATGAGCCGGTTAGAGCGGTGCGCCGCAAAAAAGGAGCTTCCATGGTTGTTGCCGGACAGCTCGTTCGCGAGAAGCAAGCGGATGCGATGCTCTCGGCAGGCAATACGGGCGCTCTAATGGCGACGGGGCTTCTCGTCGTTGGAAGAATGGACGGCATCGAGAGGCCGGCGCTTGCGCCTATGATGCCAACGATGGACGATGTCGGCATTCTGACGCTTGATTTGGGAGCGAATATGGATGCGAAACCGGAGCATTTGCTGCAATATGCAATTATGGGCAGTATATATCGCACAAAGGTGCATGGGCTTGAGAAGCCCAAAGTGGGGCTTCTTAACGTTGGAACCGAGGCGATGAAGGGGAACGAGATGAGCAAAGCGGCATACGCATTGCTGGAACAGGCGCCAATTCATTTTATTGGCAATGTCGAGGCCAGGGATGTTCTTAACCGAAATTGCGATGTGCTCGTTTGCGACGGCTTTGCCGGCAACATTATGCTGAAGGCGATGGAAGGTGCGGCAGGCACGATTTTTACATCGCTGAAAGACGCTTTTGGTCAATCTCTAATGACGAAGCTGGCTGCTGCCATCATGCTGCCGAAGCTGCGCTCGCTTAAGAAAAGAATGGACTATAAGGAGCATGGCGGTGCGCCATTGCTTGGATTGAACGGCCTTGTTGTGAAATGTCATGGCTCATCGGACGCGCTCGCCGTCAAAAATGCGGTAAGGCAAGCACGAAGCGCCATTCAAGGCCAATTGATTGAAACGATTGCAGCAGAAATAAACGGGAAGTGAGTGTGCGGAATGAGTTTACATCCTGTAGGCATTATTGGAACGGGCAAATATGTTCCAGAACGCATTTTAACGAACAAAGAGCTGGAAGCGATGGTCGAAACAAATGATGAATGGATCGTCACGCGCACAGGCATCAAAGAACGCCGCCTTGCATCCGCGGAGGAGGCAACGTCCGACCTAGCGCTGCATGCTTCGCTTGAAGCCATCGCAGCGGCGGGTCTAACTGCGGAAGATATCGATCTTATCATTGTAGCTACGATTACGCCCGATATGTTTTTCCCATCGACCGCATGCTTGCTGCAGGAAAAGCTGGGAGCCAAGAAAGCGGCTGCTTTCGATCTGTCGGCTGCATGCTCCGGTTTTATTTACGGACTGGCAACAGGTTCGAGCATGGTCGCAAGCGGCATGTACAAGAATGTGCTTGTCGTAGGCGCTGAGACGCTATCGCGAATTACGGATTACACCGACCGCAATACATGCATTCTGTTTGGAGACGGCGCAGGCGCTGTCGTCTTAGGACGGGTTGAAGAGGGCCGTGGATTCCAATCGTTCGAGCTTGGCGCGGACGGCAGCGGCGGAGAGCTGCTTAAAGTGTCGGGAGGAGGCTCCCGAGTTCCGGCAACGGCGGAGAGCATCGAGACGAAGCAGCACTTCATTCACATGGCCGGCAATGACGTATTTAAGTTTGCCGTAAGGATCATGGGAGGCGCAGCCGAGGAAGCCTTGCTGAAAGCTGGACTTACAAAGGACGATATCGACCTTCTTGTCCCGCATCAGGCGAACATCCGGATTATTCAATCCGCTTTAAACCGGCTAGACCTGTCTGCGGATAAGGCGATGATTAACTTGGATAAATACGGGAACATGTCATCAGCATCCATTCCGGTTGCTCTTGCAGAAGCGGTAGAGCAGGGACGGGTAAGCGAAGGCGACCGCCTTGTGCTCGTTGGCTTTGGCGGCGGTTTGACGTGGGGAGCTTCGGTACTTATCTGGTAATTGTCTATGCTTAGGAAAACATGAAGTTTAAAATAAGCCGCGATAATCTTTCTTCTTATAATCGTTCTAAATATCACCGCGTAACGGGCATTGCCGCCGCTGGCCGGTGCGAATCGTATACGCGTGTAAGGGGGAAACGCATTGAGTAAAACAGCATTTGTTTTTCCGGGACAAGGCGCTCAGGTCGTCGGTATGGGCAAAGACGTCTACGATGCATTTGATCGTTCACGCTCGATTTTTGAACAGGCGGATGAAGCTCTGGGCTTCTCCTTAAGCAGTATTATATTCGAAGGTCCGGATGAGGCGCTGAAGCAGACAGCAAATACTCAGCCTGCCCTGCTTACCGTCAGTGTTGCCTTGCTTGCGGCATTAGAAGGACGCGGGTTGAGACCAGATTATGTTGCTGGTCACAGTCTTGGAGAGTACAGCGCGCTTGTCGCTGCCGGCGTGCTTAGCTTCGAGGACGCCGTTCGCACGGTTCGCGCCCGCGGACAGTTTATGGAGCAGGCCGTTCCGAGCGGACAAGGCGCCATGGCGGCAGTGTTAGGCGCGGAGCGCGGGTCGCTCGCTGCGCTATGTGCAGCTATTACGGCTGATGGTACGGCTGTCGAGCTGGCGAATGTGAATTGCCCGGGACAAATCGTCGTGTCAGGCACAGCCGCAGGTGTTCAAGCGGTTGTCGAACGCGGTAAGGAAGAGGCTGGCGCGAAGCGGGTCATTCCGCTCGAAGTAAGCGGTCCTTTCCATTCTTCGCTGATGAAGCCTGCTGCGGCTAATCTTCAGGCAACGCTCGCAAGCATTGCGATGCAGGATGCGTCTGTTCCCGTTGTGGCTAATGTGACTGCAAATATCGCAACAGCCGCGGACGATATTCGCAGCTTGCTCGTGGAGCAGGTTTATTCACCTGTGCTATGGGAAGACAGCGTTCGCTATTTAATAGAGCAAGGCGTTGATACATTTGTGGAGATCGGCTCGGGAACGGTACTTGCCGGCTTGATTAAGAAAATCGACAAGAACGTAAGTGTCATTTCCATAAACAGCATGTCTGCGCTTGAAGCGCTGCAGGTAACCGAACATTAGGATGGAGGCGATATGATGTTTGCCAGCTTGGAAGGTAAGAAAGCGCTCGTAACCGGGGCGTCGCGCGGAATAGGCAGATCGATTGCAATTGCACTCGCCGAAGCAGGTGCGGATGTTGCGATCAACTACTCCGGCAGCGAGGCTGCGGCAGTTGAAACGGCACAAGCCGTTGAAGCGCTTGGAAGACGCGCAATTGTCATCAAAGCTAATGTCGGCAAAGCGGACGAATTTGAAGCGATGGTTAAGGAAGTCATCGGACAATTTGGCGCTGTTGACATTTTGGTGAATAATGCGGGTATTACTAGAGATAATTTAATCATGCGCATGAAGGAGGACGAGTTCGACCAAGTTATTGAAACGAACCTTAAAGGCGTTTTCAATGGCATTAAAGCGGTCACCCGTTCGATGATGAAGCAGCGTTCCGGCCGCATCATCAACATTTCTTCTGTCGTTGGTGTGCTCGGGAATCCGGGGCAAGCTAACTATGTCGCGGCTAAGGCTGGCGTGATCGGCCTGACTAAGGCTAGCGCCCGCGAGCTTGCGTCCCGTGGCATAACAGTTAACTGTGTTGCCCCGGGATTTATTCAAACCGAAATGACGGACAAGCTTCCGGAAGAAATGCGCGAGTCGCTGGCTGGCCAAATTCCGCTTGCCCGTCTCGGTGACCCGAGCGACATTGCAAATGCGGTCCGTTTCCTTGCTTCGGATGCCTCAGCCTATATGACTGGACAGACGATTCATGTGGACGGCGGCATGTATATGTAGCACGAAATAATTCCCCTTTGAGGAATTAGCACGGTTACGTATGGCATTTTATCTTTAATTCTCGTATAATACCATGGAGGAGGTGAACCGGATGTCCGAAGTAGTAGATCGCGTAAAACGTATCGTCATCGACCGACTAGGCGTAGACGAAGCGGAAGTTACACTTGAAGCTTCATTTAAAGATGACCTCGGCGCTGACTCTCTTGATGTCGTTGAATTGGTCATGGAGCTAGAAGACGAGTTTGATATGGAAATCTCTGATGAAGATGCAGAGACAATCACCACTGTGGGAGAAGTAGTTAAATACATACAATCTCATACGTAAGAAGGACAAGTCCCGTTTTTAATAAACGGGACTTATCTCCATCTAGACCGTTTTCATTGATTACGATTATGCAAAGCGTTATAGCTTGATACGCATCGATTTTATACCTCCTTATATTTCAAGCGTAAAGGCTCTCTCCGTTCACGAATGGTATCGCTTTTATTTACCGAGAAATATAAGCAGGGTATACGCATCAAATGAACTTCGACTTAAATTAAACAAGATGATGCAGCATGCTCATCTATATTGCTGGACATAGAGGTGAATCGAATGAAACAAAGAGTTGTTGTTACTGGTATGGGGGTTATTACCTCGCTCGGTTCCGATTTGGAGCAATTCTGGGGTAACCTGTTGGAAGGAAAGTCAGGGGTATCTGTTGTTGAGGCCTTCGATTTCTCCGAATACCCGACGCGCATTGCCGCAGAAATCAAAAATTTCAATCCCGAAGATTACGGTTTAGATAAAAAAGAAGCACGCAGAATGGACCGTTTCGTTCAGTTTGCAGCAGTAGCCAGCCAGTTGGCGGTTAAAGATGCGGATTTGCAAATTGGTCAAAATGCGGACGCTGAACGTGTTGGAGTTATGGTCGGCTCCGGTATCGGCGGACTTGGCACTTGGGAAGATCAGCATAATGTTTTGCTGGAGAAGGGTCCTAAGCGCGTCAGCCCATTCTTTATCCCGATGATGATCGCGAACATGGCCTCCGGCCAAGTATCGATGCTTACAGGCGCGAAGGGCCCGAACAGCACGGCGGTTACTGCTTGTGCGACGGGTACGCATTCCATCGGAGATTCGTTCAAAATGATTCAACGCGGCGATGCCGACGTCATGATCGCCGGCGGTGCCGAAGCGACGATCAGACCTACAGGTATGGCGGGCTTCTGCTCGATGCGGGCGATGTCTGTCCGCAATGATGAGCCGGCAAAGGCAAGCCGACCGTTTGACATAGACCGCGACGGTTTCGTTATGGGCGAAGGCGCTGGCGTATTGGTACTGGAGTCGCTTGAGCACGCTGAAGCCCGCGGTGCAAAAATTTATGCAGAGGTTATCGGCTACGGCATGAGCGGCGACGCCCACCACATGACCGAGCCTGATCCGGATGGAGCTGCCCGCTGCATGACGAAGGCGATGAAGGATGCTGGTATTGAACCTTCTGACATCGACTACATCAATGCGCACGGAACATCTACACCGGTTGGTGACCGTTCGGAGACGAAGGCGATTAAGAAGGCGCTTGGAGATCATGCTTATAAAGTAGCGGTCAGCTCGACAAAATCGATGACGGGCCATTTGCTTGGCGCTGCCGGTGGCGTTGAGGCCGTTATTCTTGGCTTGACACTCAAAAACGGTATCATTGCTCCGACCATTAATTTGGAAAATCAGGATCCTGAATGCGATCTCGATTACGTTCCAAATACACCGCGTGAGGCGAATGTGAAGACGGCATTGTCAAACTCGTTCGGCTTCGGTGGTCACAATGCAACGATCGTGATGAAAGTTTATGAAGCGTGATTCCTTTTATGAGCTGCAGCAGCGGCTGCAGCTGAATTTTAAGCGAACGAAGCTGTTGAAGCAGGCTTTCACCCACACTTCTTATGTGAATGAACACAAGCGCGGGTCTGCTCAGGACAATGAACGTTTAGAGTTTTTGGGTGATGCAGTACTGCAGCTGCTAGTGTCGGAATATTTGTTTGCGACGTATCCGCAGCGACCGGAGGGCGAGCTCACGAGAATGCGCGCCTCTATCGTCTGCGAGCCTTCCTTGGCACAATTCGCGGAACGTTTGGAGCTCGGATCTCATGTGCTGCTTGGACGCGGTGAAGAGCAGCTGGGCGGCAGGCAGCGTCAGGCTTTGCTGGCAGACTTGTTTGAATCGTTTGTCGGCGCGATCTTCCTTGATGCAGGTATTGAGCAAACGAGAGCCTTCCTTAATGAGCATATGTTCCCGTTCGTTGAGTCCAATGACTACGGCCTGCTTGTGAAGGATTCCAAGTCGAAGCTGCAGGAGCGCTCCCAGCATCATGGACTGGGCCCGGTTGAATATCGTATCATCGAGGAACGTGGACCTGCTCATGATCGTGAATTTGTCGTTGAGGTATATCTCGGGGAAGAACGCTTTGGCGTAGGAAACGGGAGAACGAAGAAGGAAGCGGAGCAGCGCGCTGCGGCTGAAGCATGGCGTACGCTGTCGCAGGAACAAGCTTAATCAGCGAAGAGAGTGTCCAGTGAAGGTCATGCGACCGGAAGGACACTCTTTTTTCTATTAATAACTGGAAATACATACTTTCATTGGACATGAAAATAAATGGAAACGAAGCTTTTGTATCATCTAAGGATGGCGATACCCGTGATCACCGGGGGTGCGTTAAAGCGCTGTAATGGTTATCAAGGCCCACTAGATGTGGTACAATGAGGGGTGAGGTGAAAACCAAAACATGTTTCTGAGACGGATTGAATTATCAGGCTTTAAGTCTTTCGCCGATAAGACTGAAATGGAATTTGTAACCGGAATTACAGCGGTGGTAGG
>Ga0310900_10000649_pt1 | contig 12346 bp, 9 predicted proteins | sample C24D1metaG_FD_203879 | JGI IMG/M metagenome (GOLD analysis project Ga0310900, IMG submission 203879) | Lab incubated soil microbial communities from West Virginia University Organic Research Farm, Morgantown, WV, United States - C24D1 | ecosystem: Environmental > Terrestrial > Soil >...
ATCGGATCCAGCCGCGCGGCGCGCAGCGCCGGATACAGACCAAAAAACAGCCCGACGATGGCGGTGATGCCGATGCCGAGTGCAACAGACCACAGCTCGACCGATGCCGGAATCGGCGTGAATCTGGCGATCGTCGTCGCGATGGCGCCACCGAGCAGCGTGCCGATCACCCCGCCGAATATCGACAGCACGACCGACTCGGTGAGGATTTGCGACGTGATATCCGATTTCCGCGCGCCCAATGCTTTGCGCAGGCCGATCTCGCGCGTGCGCTCGGTCACCACCATCAGCATGATGTTCATGATGACGATGCCCCCTACGACCAGCGACAGCCCGACGACGCCGACGAGCACCGCGAAGATGCCGTTGGTCGCCTGATGATAGATGTCGAGGATCGTGTCCGACGTAAAGATGCCGAAGTTGTCGGGCTGTCTGGGTTTCAGGCGGCGAGCGCTTCGCAGCGCCATCATCGCTTCGTCGGTGGCCGCAGCGATCTGCGACACGTCGCGCGGCTTCACCGAAACGGATAGTCGCGGTCTCGAGCCGAACATCATCTGAAACTGCCCGAGCGGGATGACCACGAACTCGTCCTGCGAGCGGCCGAGCAGCGTCCCGCGTTTGGCGCTGACGCCCACCACCCGGAAGTGCATGCCTTCAATCTGAATCGTCTTGTCGAGCGGGTCGAGATCCGCGAACAGGCGGTCGGCGGTGCCCCAGCCGATGACGGCAACGGGCCGTGACGTCTGAACTTCCGCAGGACTCATCAGACGTCCGCGCTCCGCATCGAAGCTCGAGAAACTCACGTAGTCGTCGGTGACACCCTGGACGCGGGTCTGATCGATCGATCGGTCGCGGTAGGTGACGCGGCCGTTCGAACTGGCGTCGGCCATCACCGACCCGGCCAGCTCGCTGTTGCGCCGGATCGCACGCACGTCGCCCAGCGTCATGCGCGGGTTGTTGCGCACTTTCTCGAACTCTTCGTCGCTGCGCGTGATGGGGTACTGCTGAATGTTGAACGAATCCGAGCCGGCCTGGTTGAGAATCGCCGACTTGACCGACGCGTTCAATCCCTGGATGAGCGACACGACGGCGATGATCGACGTGACCGCGACAATATTGCCGAGCACCGTCATCAGCGAGCGCAGCTTGGCCGACCAGATGGCACTCAGTGCGATGGCCGCCGCGTCGAGATACTTATTCATCGCCGATCGTCGATGGCCGATCTCACGATCCGCCTCCCGCATTCCGGTTCGCGTTTGGGTTGGTCTGCACCCGCACCGGGTCGCCGTCGGCCATGCCGCGGACGCTGCTGTACGGGCCCGTGATGACCTGGTCGCCGGATTTGGCCCCCGAAAGCGCCTCGAAATAGCGATCGCCGGCGATGCCGATCTTGATCGGCAGGAACTCCGCGCGTCCGTCCTTGATCAGGAAAACACCTTCGGTTTCTTTCCGCGTCTGTCCCGGCTCGAGTTCGACCGGCGTCGGCGCCGCCGGCTGGTTGCCGCGGCCTTTTTCGACCCGCGGCTGTTTCACGATGCCGCCCTTCGCGTCGTAGATGAGCTCGCGCACCGCAACCGCAGGAATCGGAACCGCTACCACCTGCGAGCGCGTGGCGGTGGTGATGTCCGCAGTGCAGGTGAATCCAGGACGCACGTCGGGTACGACTTCGTCCAGCACGACGACGACCTTGAAGTTCGTGGCTTGCTGCGATTGTTGCTGCTGCTGACCGGTTTGCTGGATCGGGCTGTTCCCGATCTCGGTGACGTGCCCCTTGAACGTGCGCTCGGGCATGGCATCGATGGTGATCTTGGCCGGCTGTCCCACGGACACGTTGGGAATGTTCGTTTCGTCCACCTCGACTTCCGCCTGAATCACCGACATGTCGGCGACGGTCAGCAGCACCGTCCCGGCGTTGTTCATGGTGCCGACGACCGCGGTTTCCCCCTCCTGGATGTTCCGGCGCGTCACGATGCCCGCGATCGGAGCCTCGATGCGTACTTTGCTGAGGTCGAACTGGGCGCTGTCGAGCTGCGCGCGATCCTGCCCGAGCCGCACCTCCTGCGTTCTCACCTGCTTCTCGCGCTCGACGAGCGTCGATTGAGCCAGCCTGACGTCGTTTTCCGCGCGCTCGAGCACCTCGCGCGGCGTGAGCTGCATCTTCCACAGCTCCTGCTGCCGCTTCAGGTTCTGCTGCGCGACCTGCACCTGGACGCGGGCGGTCTCGACGCCCTGGCGTGCCTGGTCGAGCGCCGACTCCGCGCCGCGGAGCGCCGCCTGACCGCTCTCTACACGTGACCGCAGCGTGCGCGGATCGATTTGCATGAGGAACTGGCCCAGCGCGACGCGGTCTCCCTCGTTGACGGCCAGATCGACCACCCGTCCCGATGTGTCGGCGCTGATGTTCACGAAGCGCTTCGGCTGAATCTTTCCGGACGCCGACACGACCGCCTCGAGGTCGCGCGTCCGAATCGTCTCCACCGTGACATTGGGCGCGGTCGTCCGGCGGGTCCACCACGCGTAGCCGCCGGCCGACGCGATGAGAACGAGCGCGACCAGCGCGATGATGATTTTCTTGTTTCGCGACAACTACACGCCTCCTCGAAGAGCCTGCGTCAGCGCGAGCGCGACGGCGCCCGCCGCATAGGCGCCGAACAGCCAGCGCGCAATCGGCAGCGTGCGCGTCCGGTACAGCAGGCTCAATCCCAGCGCAACGAGAACGACCCACCACAGGACAAACACGTCGAGCGCGCCGAAGAGACGGGCCGGAAACGTCGATTCGCTGAACGAGGGCAGCACCATGCTGAGACTCGTGGCGCCGCCGAGCGACTCGCGTGCGTAGTTGACCGGTACGGCGACCAGTGCACGCACGGCGAAGATGGCCGAGGCGTGCACGACGATCGACAGTACCTGGGCAAAAGTCGCGTGGCCGTTGCCGGTTCGATTTCCGAAGTACTGCAGGGCGCCCGACAGCGCCAGCCAGCCGACCGGCCACCCGATGAGAATCACCGCCGCGCTGATCGCCGGGCGGTACGGCACGAGGTCGCGAAGCTCCGCATATGTCTCGTCAGTGACGACCGTGCCGAACGATTCGATCTGTCGCACCTGCTGATCGAGCGCGGCGAGCTGGCCGACGCGAGTCAGCAGAAACCCGACACTGCACGCCGTGGAAATCGTCACGATGACGAGCGCCAGACCGAGCGGCTGGGGGTTCGCGATGGCGCCGGCGAGCGTCGCGCGCGGCGATCGCACCATGCCGGCCACACGTCGTACGGCATCGGCTAACAAGCGCAGTACTCCTTAATGGTTCTTCACCTAAGACGTGCACGGGTGCAGCGCGGTTCCGTGGTAGCATTCCCGGCCGTGTTCAACCTTGTCCCGAAGGAGATGTTCTTCACCAAGGGTGTCGGCAAGCATCGCGAGAAGCTCACGTCCTTCGAGCTGGCGCTGCGGTCGGCGGGCATCGCCGCGTGCAACCTCGTTCGCGTGTCCAGTATCTTTCCGCCCGGCTGTCGCATCATGTCGCGCAGCGAGGGCATCAAACGGCTCAAGCCCGGCCAGGTGACCTTCGTCGTGATGTCCGAGACGGCCACACGCGAGCCCCACCGGCTGATCGCGGCCACCGTCGGTGTGGCCATTCCACGAGATTCGAAACTCTACGGCTACCTGTCCGAGCACCACAGCTTCGGCGAGAACGAGGACACGGCCGGCGATTACGCCGAAGAGCTTGCCGCCGAGATGCTGGCGACCACGCTCGGTCTCGAATTCAGCCCCGACAAGAGCTGGGACGAAAAGAAGGAAGTGTACCGGCTCTCCAATCAAATCGTCCGCACACAAAACGTGACCCAGACCGCCGTCGGCGACAAAAACGGCGTGTGGACCACGGTCGTTGCCGCCGCCGTGCTGGCTGGGTGAGACAGGGCCGAAGCCCTGTCCGCCAAACCTGATATTAGACACCGTGCCCGAGCGCTACGCCAGCCATCGGCGCCGCTGGCGTGCACCATCAGGGCTGTAACATGCGCGGATGCGCATTATCGTCGTCTTCGCGGTCCTTCTCCTCTTTGCCAATCCCGCCTCGACCGGAGCCCAGACATTCGGCGACATCGGCACGCGAGCCGAAGGCATGGGCACCGCGTTTGTGGCCGTCGCTGACGACGCGAGCGCCGTCTATTGGAACCCGGCGGGCATCGCCAGCGGGTCGATCTTCGATCTTCAGGTCTCGGTTGCGAAAGGCTCGACCGTCTTTGTCGGCGCCGCCCTGCCGGTCTTCGGCCTGAGCTACTACCGGGCCCACCAGGCCACCCGTTTACCTACAGTTTCACCCTCGCCTGACCGAGAAAACGGGGGATCGGGACAGGTGCCGATCCGTACGCTCACGACCACAAACGTCGGGTTCACAGTCGTGCAAACCGTTGTCCCTGGGCTCGTTGTAGGCACGACGACCAGAATCGTATCGGGGGAGGTCGAGCTGGCCGAAGGCCGGACAACCTTCGATTTCGATGCGGGGGCCATGGTGTCGGCCTGGGATATCAGGTTCGGTCTGGTGGTCAGGAACCTCCGGGAACCTGAGTTCGCCACGGAGTCCGGGCCGGTGACGATGAAGCGGCAGTTTCGAATTGGAGCCGCTCTGACGCCACGGTCGGCGACCTCGGGCGTGCATGGGCCGTTTTCGCTGGCTGCAGACGCGGATCTCACGACCACGCCTGGCCCATTCGGGCTTCGGCGCGTCGCGGCGGTCGGCGGGGAGTACTGGCCTGGGCGCGGTCTTGTCGGGGTTCGAGGCGGGGTTCGCTGGAGCACGCTGGGCGACTCGAGCCGTGCGCTCTCCGGTGGACTTACCGTGAGGCTACCGAAGTCGATGTATGTCGAGGGTCAGTTGACCAAGTCGAATGAATCGGACGAGAAGGCGTGGAACTTTGGCGGCGGATTAGCATTTTAGGTCACTTATTGACAAATAATGTCATAATCATGAGCTTCTCATGGCCGTTCGCATCGGCGAACTTCTCCTAAAAGAGAAGCGGATCTCTCCGGACCAGCTCCAGGAGGCCTTGAACTACCAAAAGGCCAATGGGGGGAAGCTCGGCTTCAATCTGGTCAAGCTCGGCTTCGTCAAGGACGAGGAGCTCACCTCGCTGCTCAGCAAGCAGTACGGCGTCCCCTCGATCAACCTCGCTCAGTTCGAAATCGACCCGGCGGTCATCAAGCTCATCCCGGCTGAAACTGCCCAGAAGTATCAAATCATCCCCCTCAGCCGCTCGGGCGCCACTCTCACGATCGCGATGACGGACCCCACCAACGTCTTCGCGATGGACGACATCAAGTTCATGACGGGCTACAACGTCGAGCCCGTCGTCGCGTCGGAGACGGCGGTCAGCGAGTCGATTACGCGGTACTACGCGCTCGGCAAGCCGGCCGCGGTGGGCGGGAGCGTGACGGGCGGTTCCAGCGCGCTCGAAATGGCCGCCAAGTCGATCGAGGAGATGTCGGTCGCGGGCACGGACGACGTCGAGGTGCTCCAGGACCTCGAGGAGATCAGCGCCGAGTCGCTCGAGAAGCAGGGGGGCGAGGCGCCGGTCATCAAGCTCGTCAACGTCGTGCTGATGTCGGCCATCTCGAAGGGCGCGAGCGACATTCATATCGAGCCGTACGAGAAGGAATTCCGCGTCCGCTACCGCATCGACGGCATTCTCTACAACATCATGGCGCCGCCCATGAAGATGCGCGACGCGATCACCTCGCGCATCAAGATCATGTCGAAGCTCGACATCGCCGAAAAGCGCCTCCCGCAGGACGGCCGCATCAAGATCCGCTTCGCCGACAACGGCATGTCGAAGGACATCGACTTCCGCGTCTCGTGCCTGCCGACGCTCTTCGGCGAAAAGATCGTCATGCGTCTGCTCGACAAGGACAAGCTGATGCTCGACATGACGAAGCTCGGCTTCGAGCAGGAGTCGCTGTCGCGCTTCGAGGTCGCCATCGGCAAGCCGTGGGGCATGGTGCTCGTCACCGGCCCGACCGGCAGCGGCAAGACGAACACGCTCTACTCGTCGCTCGCGAAAATCAACACGCCCGAAACCAACATCATGACGGCGGAAGATCCGGTCGAGTTCAACCTGCCCGGCATCAACCAGGTGCAGGTGCGCGAGAACATCGGGTTGAACTTCGCGGCGGCGCTCCGTTCCTTTCTCCGTCAGGACCCCAACATCATCCTGGTCGGCGAAATCCGCGACTTCGAGACCGCGGAAATCGCGGTCAAAGCCTCGCTCACGGGCCACCTGGTGCTGTCGACGCTGCATACCAACGACGCGCCCAGCACGATCAACCGCTTGATGAACATGGGCATCGAGCCGTTTCTCGTGGCGAGCTCGGTGAACCTGATTTGCGCGCAGCGTCTCGTGCGCCGCATCTGCGCGAATTGCAAGGCCGATCATCCGTTGCCCGCGCAGGCGCTCGTACAGGCGGGCTATTCGGCCGAGGATGCCAAGACCGTCGTTCCGAAGAAAGGCAACGGCTGCGAGAAGTGCAACAACACCGGCTACAAGGGGCGCGTCGGCCTGTACGAAGTGATGGAAGTCACCGACGAGCTGCGCGAGCTGATTCTGGTCGGAGCGTCGGGTCTCGAGCTGCGTCGCAAGGCGATCGAGGAAGGGATGCTCACGCTGCGGATGAGCGGTCTCCGTAAAGTCAAGGACGGGCTGACGACGATAGAAGAGGTTGCCAGGGAAACGGTCAAGTGACTAGGGATTAGGGATTGGGGAATAGGGATTAGGACATATGCCGCCAACATTGCCTGAATTGCTCAAGATGACGGTCGAGCTCGAAGGCTCGGACCTTCACCTGTCGATCAACACGCCGCCGCAGGTGCGCATCCACGGCAAGCTGCGCCGCATGGATATGCCCGAGCTGAATCCGACCGAGACCAAGCAGCTCGCCTACAGCGTCATGACCGACGCGCAGAAGAAGCGCTTCGAAGAGACGCTCGAGCTGGACTTTTCGTTCGGCATCCGCGGTCTTGCGCGGTTCCGCTCGAACGTGTTCAACCAGCGGGGCGCCGTCGGCGCCGTCTACCGGTTGATTCCGGAGCAGATCAAGGGTTTCAGGGATCTCGGTCTGCCGCAGGTGCTGGCGACGCTGACCGAGCGGCCGCGCGGGCTCGTGCTGGTCACCGGGCCGACCGGCAGCGGTAAGTCGACGACGCTGGCCGCCATGCTCGACAAGATCAACGACGAGCGGAACGAGCACATCCTGACGATCGAGGATCCCATCGAGTACATCCACCAGCACAAGGGCTGTCTGGTGAACCAGCGCGAAGTCCACAGCGATACCAAGGGCTTCAGTGAAGCGCTGCGCGCCGCGCTCCGCGAAGACCCCGATATCGTCCTCATCGGCGAGTTGCGCGACCTCGAGACGACCGAAGCCGCGCTTCGCATCGCCGAGACGGGACACTTGACGTTCGGCACGCTGCACACCAACTCGGCGGCGCAGACGATCAACCGCATCATCGACATGTTCCCGGCGCACCAGCAATCGCAGATCCGCACGCAGCTGTCGCTTGTGCTCGAAGGCATCGTCTGTCAGGCGCTGTTACCGAAAATCGGCGGCGGCCGCGTGGTCGCTCAGGAGATTCTGGTGCCGACGCCCGCGATTCGAAACCTGATCCGCGAGGACAAGATTCACCAGATCTACTCGTCGATGCAGGCCGGCCAGGAGAAGCTCGGGACGCAGACCTTCAACCAGTCGATCGCGACGTTGTACATGAGCAAGCTGATCACGCTCGAAACAGGAATCGGCGCGTCGTCCCTGAAAGAAGAGCTCGAGCAGATGATCACGCGCGGCGTGGGCGTGGTGCAGGGGGCCGGCCTCGGCGCGCGTCCGGGTATGCCGCGGCCGCCGATCACGACCGTACGGAGATAGGTTAAAGAGGTCACCATGCCTACATTTGCATACTCGGGCCGTACGCGCGGGGGCGAGACGATCAGCGGCGAGCGGATCGCGGACAGCGCCGACGCCGCCGTTGCGGCGTTGCGACGCGAGCAGGTGCTCGTCACGCGGATTGCGCCGACCAAAGAGAAAGCGGCGGCGGGCGTCAAGAAAGGGAAGCTCGGCAAGAAGGTCAATTCCAAGAACATCGCGGTGTTCGTGCGCCAGTTCTCGGTCATGATCGACGCGGGCCTGCCGCTGGTGCAGTGCCTGGAGATTCTGGGCAACCAGGAAGAGGACAAGAACTTCGCCGAGACGATTCTCGCGACCCGTTCGGATGTCGAGAGCGGCGCCTCGCTCGCCGACGCGATGAAGAAGCATCCGAAGGTGTTCGACCCGCTGTTCACGAACATGATCGCCGCCGGCGAGGCCGGCGGTATTCTCGACACGATTCTCAAGCGGCTCGCGACCTACATCGAAAAGGCCGTCAAGCTGAAGGCGCAGGTCAAGTCCGCGATGATCTACCCGATCGCGGTCATCGTCATCGCCGTGCTCGTGGTCGGCGTCATTCTGTGGAAGGTTATTCCGACGTTCGCCTCGCTGTTCGCGGGGCTGGGCGCCACGCTGCCGCTGCCGACGCGCATCGTCATCGCCCTCAGCAACTTCCTCGTCAGCTTCATGCCCTTCATCATCGTGGGCGTTGTCGCGATTTCGTTCGCGTTCAAGTCGTATTACGGGACCACCAGCGGCAAGTACCAGATTGACGGCATCACGCTGAAGATGCCCGTGCTCGGTCTGCTGATGCGGAAGATTGCCGTCGCACGGTTCTGCCGCACGCTCGCGACGCTGCTCAGTTCGGGCGTTCCCATCCTCGACGGCCTCGAGATTACCGCGCGGACGTCGGGTAACTCCCGGGTCGAGGAAGCCATCCTCATCACGCGCAAGAGCATCGAGCGCGGCGAGACGATTTCGGCGCCGCTGAAGGAAACAGGCGTGTTTCCGCCGATGGTGACGCAGATGATTGCGGTCGGCGAAACGACGGGCGCGCTCGACACCATGCTCTCGAAGATCGCCGACTTCTACGAAGAAGAAGTCGATACGGCTGTGGCCGGCCTGCTGACGCTGCTCGAGCCGCTCATGATCGCGTTTCTCGGCGGCGTCGTCGGCGGCATCGTCATCGCGATGTATCTGCCGATCTTCGACCTGATCAGCCAGCTGGCAGGATAACGAGCGTGGCGGAGCGCGACATTCGTCGCAAACTCTTCTGGCTGATTGCCATTCGCGTCGGCATCAGCACGCTCCTCCTCGGCTCGGCGGTCTTCGTCCAGCTGACGGCACCCGGCACATTTCCGGGCGAGCCTCTGTTCCTGCTCATCGGCGCGACCTATGCGCTGAACATCCTCTGGTCGCTGACGCTGAAATGGGCAGAGCGGTTCAGATGGATGGTCGACGTCCAGCTGGCCTGCGACGCGCTCATCGTCTCGGGCTTCATCGCGGTGTCGGGCGGCATCACGAGCTATTTCGCCGCGCTCTACGTACTCCCGATCGCGGCCGCCAGCAGCGTGCAGTTCCGCCGTGGCGGCATGATGATCGCGACGCTGAGCGCGCTGCTGTACCTGGCCATCGTCGTCACGCAGTATTTCGGACTGGCCGATCTGCTCGGCGTGCCGTTTCTCGAGCACCAGGGCACGCTGCCACCGCTCCGCATCGTGGCGTACATGACGGGGCTCAACGTCTTCCTGTTCTTCTCGATCGCATTTCTCAGCGGCTCGCTGGCCGACCGGTTGCAGCGCGCCGGTATGCGGCTCGAGCGCCAGTCGAACGAAATCGCCGACCTTCAGGCATTCAACCAGCACGTCATCGACAGCCTGGCGAGCGGGCTCGCGACGACCGATCCGCAGGGATGCATCGTGACCTTCAATCGCGCGGCCGAAGCGATCACCGGCTACACGGCGGTCAACGTCGTCGGCCGGCAGATCGAGGAGGTCCTCGGCCTGCCGCCCACGGTGGCCTCCGAGCTCATCAGCCTCGCCGGGCCGGGGCGCGGCCGCCGCGTTGAAAGCCCGTTCGTGACCGGCGATGGACGTCAGATCGAGCTCGGCTTTACCGCGACGCAGTTGCGCACGCCAGGCAACGCCGGCCTGCTGTTCGCGTTTCAGGACGTCACCGACATCAAGAAGCTCGAGCGGGACGCCCGCATGCGGCAGCGGCTCGCGGCGGTCGGCGAAATGGCCGCCGGCATCGCGCACGAGATTCGCAATCCGCTGGCCTCGATGTCGGGATCGATTCAGATTCTCCGCCAGGAGCTGCCGCTCACCGAAGAGCAGGCGCAGTTGATGGATATCGTGCTGCGCGAATCGGAGCGCCTGAACGACACCATCCGCTCGTTTCTGGCGTACGCGCGGCCGCAGCGTTTTTCGATTGCGCGGATCGATGTCCGCCGGGTCTTGAACGACACGGCGCTGCTTCTGAGAAACAGCTCGGAGCTGCACGACGGGCACGTGATTGACGTCCAGGTGCCGGCGAGCGAAGTGCCGTTCGAGGCCGACGAAAACCAGATCAAGCAGATCGTCTGGAACCTGGCGACCAACGGCCTGCGGGCGATGCGTACCGGCGGGCGTCTGACGCTCGGCGCGTGCATCGAATCGGCGGACGAGGGCGCGGACGAACTGGTGGTGCTCGAGGTGTCGGACGAGGGCGTGGGGATTCCGGCTGAGGAGCTCGACGCCATCTTCCAGCCGTTTCGCGGCAACTTCGCCAAAGGTACGGGTCTGGGGCTGGCGATCGTGCACCGGATCGTCAGCGATTACAGCGGCGAAATTCAGGTGAGCTCGACGCCGGGAAAGGGCACGATCGTCAGCGTGCGTCTGCCGGCTCGTGTGCCGACCACCGCCTAGTTGGGTGCGATGAACCAACAAATACTGTGTCCCTGAACAAAGAACTCGACGACGCCGCACCCGGAACGGGCAGCCCGGAATCCGGAGCCAGCACCGCGCGCCTGCTCGTCGTGGACGACGAGCGGTCGATGCGCGAGCTGCTGTCGATCGTGCTGCGCCGCGAGGGCTACGACGTCGTCCTTGCCGAAAACGGCCACAAGGCGATCGACGAGCTCGAGCGCGGCCGCTTCGACCTCCTCATCTCCGACATCAAGATGCCCGATATGAGCGGCGTCGAAGTACTGCGGGCCGCCAAGCGCATCGATCAGGACATGCTCGGCATCATGATTACCGCCTTCGCGTCGGCCGACACCGCGATCGAAGCGATGCGGCTGGGAGCCCACGACTACCTCAGCAAGCCGTTCGACGTCGACGAGCTGAAGATGAAGGTCCGGAACGCCCTCGAACAGCGCCGCCTCCGGCAGGAGAACGTGCTGTTGAAGCGGGCGCTCGGCTCGAGCCACCAGTTCGCCAACATCGTCGGACGCAGCGAGAAAATGCTCGCGGTCTTTAAGCTCATCGAGCAGATCGCCCGCACCGACAGCACGGTCCTCGTGACCGGCGAATCGGGCACCGGCAAGGAATGGGTGGCGCGCGCCATCCACTTCTATTCGCTGAGGCGCGATCGTCCGTTCGTCGCGCTCAACTGCGGCGCCCTGCCCGAAACGCTTCTCGAATCGGAGCTGTTCGGCCATATGAAAGGCGCGTTCACCGGCGCCAGCGTCAACAAGAAGGGGCTCATCGAGTCGGCGGAGAAGGGGACGTTGTTCCTCGACGAAATCGGCGAGATGAACCCGATGATGCAGGTGAAGCTCCTGCGCGTGCTGCAGGAGCGGAAGTTCCGCCGGCTCGGCGGCGTCGAGGAGCTCGAGGCGGCGATGCGCGTCATTGCCGCCACCAACCAGGATCTCACCAGGATGGTGGCCGACGGCAGGTTCCGAGAAGATCTCTTCTATCGCATCAACGTCATCCCGATACAACTGCCGCCGCTCCGGGAGCGCGGCGAAGATATTCCGCTGCTGGCGGAATACTTCCTGTCGAAGTATCGTGATCAGATGGGCAAGGACATTCACGGCCTCTCGCAGGAGTCGATGGATCTCCTTGATGCCTATGAGTGGCCCGGCAACATCCGGGAGCTCGAAAATGTCATCGAACGGGCCGTCGCCCTCGAGAAGAGCCAGATGGTGCTGCCCGAAAGCCTCCCCGAGCACATCGTGCGGCGCGTGCCGAAGGGGCCCGCGGCAGCCGGTCTTCTTCCGGAGTCGGGCTTCAATCTCGAGGAGCACGTCGAGGGGCTCGAACGGGAATATATCGCCCAGGCGCTGGTCCGTGCGGGTGGCGTGCAGGTACGCGCGGCCGAGTTGCTCGGGATGACCTTCCGATCGTTCCGCTACTACGTCAAGAAATACAATTTGAAATGATGCGGTTGCCCGCCCGCGGCGACAGGCCGATGGCGTTCGCCCTCCTGGCGCTTTCGCTGGTCTATCTCTGGT
>Ga0310900_10000653_pt1 | contig 12333 bp, 10 predicted proteins | sample C24D1metaG_FD_203879 | JGI IMG/M metagenome (GOLD analysis project Ga0310900, IMG submission 203879) | Lab incubated soil microbial communities from West Virginia University Organic Research Farm, Morgantown, WV, United States - C24D1 | ecosystem: Environmental > Terrestrial > Soil >...
AGTCGTCACATCGTTGCAGAGCGTGGAACAGAACAACGATGTGGAGCGATGGCTGATCAAACCTCGCGTATCGGGCGGTGGTCACGGCGTGAGGCATTGGCCGGCGAACGAGTGGATCACCCGTGGTCAGTACCTTCAGGAATTCGTCGAGGGCACTGCCGGCTCGGTGGTGTTCGTGGCCGCGAATGGCGGCGGCGTTGCGCTCGGAACTTCGCGGCAGCTGGTTGGTGAGAGCGTCTTTGGCGCGTCAGGCTTCCAGTATTGCGGAAACATTTTGATCCCACACGTGAGCGAACGCTTTGCCGATGCTCTCCGCAAGCTGGTGGACGCCGTATGTGAAACGTTTCCTCTCACTGGTGTGGGCAGCATCGACTTCGTCAGGACAGACGCCGACCTGCGTCCGGTTGAGGTGAACCCACGCTGGTCCGCATCGATGGAGCTCGTCGAAGGCGCGTATGGCGTTTCACTATTCGCCATTCATGCGGATGCGTGTGCGCGAGCGGTACTGCCGCATTTCGATCTCACTCAACAGCCACTCGCCGGCGACGCCCGCGGCAAGGCGATCGTTTTTGCCCGTCAGGATGTTGTTCCGCAAGACACTCGCAAGTGGCTCGATGACCCGAGCGTTCGTGATGTCCCGCACCCCGGGGATCGCATCCTCGCGGGTCGGCCGATATGCACGGTCTTCGCGGAAGGCTCAGACGTTGCGGCGTGCCACGCTAAGCTCGTTGAACGCGCCGAACGGATTTACAGCGCGTTGAGCGGGGTGTAGGGCGGGTCCTGGTTTATGGACCCGCCCATGTCTATAAGGCAGACCCGGCCTACTTTCCGACATTCTCGCCCGCCAGGAAGCGGTTCACGATGCCTACGACCTCCTCGGTCTGCTCATCGCTCGGATAGTGGCCGACGTCGGGAATCGTCATCAGCTGCGCATTCGGCAATGTCTTCCGCAATTCGTCCTGCGTCTCGGGAGGCACGATGTTGCTTCGCCCGCCCAGAATGTAGAGGATGGGCGACTTGATGTTGCGCACAAAGCGCCAGAGCTCGGTCGCCACGAAGCCTTTGACGAGTTGCGGGTCGCGCTTCCATTCGATCCGGCCGTCGGCGCGCGTCTTCGTGCCATAGCGCACGTAGGGTTCGAGGACCGCCGGTGACATCCGCGGATTCGACTTTCGGAGCTGCGAGAGCAGTTCATCCTGCGACGCCCAGCCAGCCTGCTCCTGTTGAACCCGCTTTGCGTAGTTGTCGGCGATCTGCCGCGGCCGTTCGGGTCCGACGTCCTCCGAGATCACGCGCGACACGAGGTCGGGATGTTTGCCGGCGAAGACCTGGACGACGCGACCGCCGGTGGAATTGCCCCAGAGCACCAGGTCGCGAAGCGACAGCTGCTGAACGACACCCTCGAGATCGCCGACGTGATCCTCGACGAGGTAACGTCCCTGCGGATCCCAGCCCGAGTCGCCGTGACCGCGCATGTCGATTGCCAGCACGCGGTACTTCGAGGTGAATCGCGTGGCGAGATGATCGAACGTGCGTGCGTTGCGATCGAGCCCGTGAACCATGACCATCGGAGGCTTTCCATCACCGCCCCAGTCGACGTAGTGAATGCGAAGACCATTCACGTCGAGAAAGCGATCCGCCGGCTGAGCTGACAACTGGGTCATGGCGCTCACAAGCGTCCCCGCCAGGCTCAGCGTCACGAGCGGCAGTAACACGTTTTTCATGGCGATCAGATTATCCTTACGGCCATGGCTCAGACCGTAGAGTTTCGCAGCAACGGAAATATGGCATCCGGCTACCTGGCAACGCCTTCGAGTGGCTCGGGACCGGGAGTGCTCGTCATCCAGGAATGGTGGGGGCTCGATTCCGGCATCAAGGAAATGGCGGATCGGCTTGCGATCGCCGGCTTTGTCGCGCTGGCGCCCGACTTGTATCACGGCGAGCTCGCCGCGCACGACGAAATGGACAAGGCATCGCACCTGATGCAGAGTCTACCGCCCGATCGCGCGGGACGCGACATGAGCGGGGCCGTCGACTACTTGTCCAGTCACCCCGCCGTGACGAGCAAAGGCATCGGCGTCGTCGGCTTCTGCATGGGCGGGATGCTTGCGTTCATCATCGCCGCCAACCGTCCCGATCGAGTGAAGGCGGTGGTACCGTTCTATGGCTTCCCACAAGGAGCCAGCGAGCCGGACTGGTCGAAGCTGACGGCGACCGTCAGCGGCCACATGGCTGAAAACGACAGCTTCTTCTCGCCGCCAGCGGCGCACGCGCTCGAGGCCAAGTTGCGCGGTATGGGCAAGAACGTCACCTTGACCGTGCATCCCGGCACTGGCCATGCCTTCATGGCTCCCCACAACGCGCTCGGAACATTCAACGCGGACGTCGCCGCGAAAGTGTGGCCGCAGGCGGTGTCGTTCTTGAAAGAGAACGTGACGTAAGAAACTCGTCAACTCCCAACTCGCAAAATCCCAACTCCCAAGAAACAGGTTTGGGAGGTGGGCGAGCGTCAGACGTTGGGAATCGGGAGTTAGCCGATTAACTGGTGCAGGTGGAAGTGATGCTTCCCGAGCTTGCCACCGTAGTTGCCTGCCGTGATCTCGACGACGCCGGGACGACACGCAGCATCCAGACCCGCGCGCATGGCATCTTCGATCGCGGTGCGGTCGAGGCCGTCAATCACGATCTCCAGAACTGAATTCGCCCCCGCGGGTATCTCGCTCGACACGTCGGGTCGTCCTCGCAGGGTTGGACAGTACGCGTCGTTGGTTGACGCGATCATGTTCTTGTATTTCTTCGCGCCCACCTTACTGCCCGCTCGCACGATCCCTCCAGGAAAAGGAAGAATCACGCCGCGGACTCTGCGCATCGCGACGACGGCCGCCTCCGCCGCCGCAAGCGCTGCCGCCTGATCTTTCGCGAGGATGAGAAAGTTGCCTCCACCGATGGCCTTCTGGATGCCGAAGGCCTCCTGAACGAGGAACTCGCCCTCCATGACGGGAATGCGCCAGTAGCGTTGACCATCGAGCATCTTGCTCGACTGGTATTTGTCGCCGAAGTGGCGCAACGCGCCGCCCACGGTGACGCGCTCAGGTGACTGCGGGAGGCCGTCGAAGCAGGCTGTCGTTGGGCAGGTGAGAATCGTCTGCCCGACTCGGTCGATGAGTTGTCGTCCCAGTCCCTCGGCATCGAAGGCAAACAGCAGCACGCTGATGCCGGGCCGTCCGTCGGGCGTGTCGTCCGGCGCGATCTCGGCTTCAATTCCCGCTTCGACCTTGCAGCCGATCACTGACGTGGCAAAACCGGTCATCGAGAGCGCCGCCGTTCTTGCCCATGCCGGCGATTGCGCCGTGATGACGACGCGGGCGCCGCGCATGCCGAAGGCTTCGGCGAAGGTGTCGACGATTCTGACGCCGTTGCGTTCGATGACTGTTGCCGGTGGTGCGGACTCTTGCTCGCGCGCCTGGATTTCGGACGTATCACCGCTCATGTCGACTTGTAGTGTACGTCGAGTGCAGCAATGAACGCAGAGAAGGGAGGGATTGAGAAGGACGAGCCTGTCAACTCCCAATCCCCAACTTCCAATTCCCAACGAGTCAGGCTGATTGGGAGTTGGGAGTTGGAGGTTGGGCGTTTAGAAAATCAAGGCGCCGCGCAGGCCCAGTTCTTCGCGTCTTTGAGATCGCCGGAGCCCTTGTATTTCGCGTACTGCGGATACGGGCACAGCGGCCGCGACAGACCCGATTGCGGGTTCGAGCCCATCATCTGCACAGGCGTCACACCCTGCTCGCGCCATTGCTCCATCGCCGTCAGCGTGTCGAACGTGTTCGGACCGTCGCCTCCGCGGCAGTGCGCCATGCCGGGCACCATGAAGAGCCGCGCGAAGTCTTTCTGATCGCCCATCTCTTTCACGAGCTTCTCGTAATAGAGCACCGTGTTCTCGGGCGTGATCGTCGTGTCCCTCCACCCGGCATACAGCAGGAACTTGCCACCGTGCGCCTTGAATTTCCGCAGGTCAGAGTCGACCGCGTCCACGAAACCGACCTTCTTGTTGATGATCGGCATGTCGCGATCGAGATCGAAGGTGTGCCAGTCGTAGTTGGCGTCCTGGAACCCCCAGATGCGGACGGTATCGTATCCACCGCCCGGTGTGCCCGTCGCCCCACGCAGCGCCGGGATCGGATTGCCGACCGCCTGGCCCGAGAAAATCAGCTCGCCCTTGCTGTTCTTGAGGCCACCGTAAAAGGTCTCGACCGTCTTCATCTGTGCCGCAGTCAGGCAACTGGGCGAGTCGGCGCCGCTGCACGCCAGCTTCGACAGATCCACTTTGCACTCGCGCGGATTGTTGAGGAAGCCTTCCTTGAGCGTGTCGCACGCGTTCATCACTGTTTCGTTGACCAGCTTCGCTTTGTCCTCCGGGATCGCGCGCTCCGGGTGCCTCGCCAGCTCGATGCTCCTCGCCACGCCGGCCGTATGCATCTGGATGTGCCGATTGGCAAGCGCACCGCCGATGATGCCGTCGAAATCATCGGGGAACCGCTGCGCCGCCATCGCTGCCTGTCTGCCACCGGTCGAGCATCCCTTGAAATAGGAGAAGCGCGGCGCGCGCGCGTAAAACTCGTCGATGACCTGCTTCGATTTCACCGTCATCTCGTGTACGGCGCGGTACGCGAAGTCGACGATCTTTTCGGGATGGCCCAGACCAAACACTCCTCCCGGGCCGTCGGCATCCGAGTGACCGGTATCGGTGGCGGCCGTCGCGTAGCCACGCCGCAGCGCGATCTGCATGTCGCCGTATCCCTGGATCGATCCGGCGAACCCACCGTTTCCGACGGCGAGGAATCGTCCATTCCAGTTCGCCATCGGCATCCAGAGCTCGACGTTGATGTTCGAGTCTGGCGTGGGCTTGAGCACCATCTTCACGCGACAGTGCTCGGGGATCGGCTCGGCGGCCTCGGGCGGCGCGCCTTGACGACCGCGGCCCGCTGTCGGCTGCACGAACGGACCCGCCGGTACCACGACAGCGCTGGTGATCGTCGCCTGCGGGAGTTGGAGGGCTTTCAGACTGTCACAGCTATGTGGTGGTGGTGCTGCTGCTCCGAGAAGCGCGAGGCTGAGGATTCCGAGCATCGCTGGCCTCCTTCACTCAATACCGAATCCCAACAGACGTTTCCAGCAGTGGCGCCAGTACCGCCTGCGTCGCCGGATCCGACGTAAACCATGCCCTCGACGATCGCTGCGCCGGAATCAAGGGCGAGAGACGACGAGGGAAAAATTTCACGTGCGTAAAAATACCAGATTTCCACCTTCGCGCTCCGCGCCACGGTGGACGGGCCGGTGGACAGGCCCGCACTAGATAAGCGGCGTTACTGTCGCTCGAAGCCGGATGGCTTTATCCAGAAACTCTCCCTCCACGTTCCGCCCGGCGCAATTGTCTGCAGCTCCCGGTAGGCTCCACGATGAGCCATGTTGAGCGCGTTCGTAATGCTCGCCATCGGCTCGAAGCAGATGAAGTTCCGCTCCGCCGGAGGCGAATCGCCTTGCCCCCCGCGTCCCTTACCGGACGGGCTGGGCGCCCAGACGACCACCGATCGATACCTGGCGCCCACGGTGACGTCGAGCCGCTGCTTCTTGCCGATCACCGTCATCGTTGCGCGTCCGCCTGAATCCCGCACCAGATCGCCGAAGACATCGTCGAGGTTGTACTCACTGAGACGCGCCGCCGATGGAGTGGGGAACAGTTGTTCGATTGGCAGCGTTTGACCTGTCGGCACCTTGTTTCCGTCGAGGACCCAGCGAGTGCGCGCCCCGATAGCGATCGTCCAGTCGTCGCGCGCCGAATCCGTAAGCTGGAAGTACGGATGAAATCCGATCGCGACCGGCATCGCGTCCGCGCTCTGATTGGTGATCTCGGTGTCTACTTCCAACTGGCCGTTGGAGAGCCGATAGGTCATCTCGATTGTGTGTGCAAACGGCCACTGTTTCATCCAGAGCGGTTGGCGCGCAAACTCGAGTCGACTTGTGAGCCACGCGCCCTCGCCCGACGCGCGCAACTCTTTCACGCGCCACTGATCTGTCGCGGTCACGAAACCGTGAATCGGAATCGCGCCGCGAACGTTGCCAAGACTCATGTCGAATGCGTATCGGCGCCCATTCGCGTAGAAGGCCTGTTCGTCCAGACGGTTCGCCCACGGGCCCATGAACGGGATGCCGGTTGCATTCGGCATCGCCTTGAAGTCGGCGAGCGACGCATGCGGGAAACGGAGCACGTTGTGCCCCTTGACCACCATTTCGAATGCAATGTTCCCGACCGATGGCAGGATCGAGACGGACGTGTCCGTCGTGCGATCGGTCAGCCTGACGATCTCACCGTCACGAACGGCGCTGTAACGCTGGGCGGCCACTGGCCTCGCCACCGTCAATGCCGCCACGAGCAGGACGGCGAGCCGCATGATCTTCATGGCAGGGAAAGTGTATGCTCCCCCGCATGAGAACTGCACTTTTTGCTGCTGCAATCGCCTTCGTGGTCGTGCTGCCGGAAACGAGTCACGCGCAGTTGTCGCCGTCGGCGGATTGGGCGGCCCATGCTGCGAACCAGTATCGCGTCGTGCCTGACGTGACCTACCTCACCGCGAGCAACTACGAATCCAAGCTGGACATCTACGCGCGGCGCGACGTCACGACACCGCAGCCGACGCTGGTGTACTTCCACGGCGGATTCTGGGCGGCCGGAACGAAGGAAGGGTCGCTGATGTCACTGGTGCCGTGGATGGAGATGGGCTGGAACGTGGTGAACGTGGAGTATCGACTTGCGCGTATTGCTCCAGCCCCTGCCGCGGTTGAAGACTGCCTGTGCGCGCTGCGATTTCTCGCAGCGCAGGCGAAGACCTACAACATCGACGTCAACCGGATCGTGACGATGGGTGAGTCGGCCGGAGGACACCTGGCGCTGACCAGCGCCATGATCCCGGAGAGCGCCGGCCTCGATCGGCAGTGCGCCGGCGCGACTCCGGTTCCGGCGGTCGCTGCTGCCATCAACTGGTTTGGCGTGACTGACGTGAACGACGTGATCGATGGTCCCAATCGAGCGAACGCGGCGATGACATGGCTCGGAAGTCTGCCGAACCGCGCTGAGATCGCCACGAGAGTTTCACCACTGACATACGTGCGCAAGGGACTGCCGCCGATCCTCTCGATCCACGGTGACGCGGATCGAGTGGTTCCGTATCAGCACGGTGTCCGCCTGCACGAGGCGCTGAACAAAGTCGGCGTTGTGAATCAGCTGATCACGATTCCCGGCGGCGGCCACGGTAATTTCACGCCGGAACAACGCACGATGATCTACACGACCATCCAGCAGTTCCTCAAGAAGAACGGGCTCATGACGGCAGAGTGATCGTGCTTCGACTGACGTCGAATCGTCTCCCGGCAAGTCTCGTCTACGTCGTTGCCGTCGCCGGAACGGCGGTCGCCGCGTTGATCCGCCATTTCGTGGGCGACCTTGGCGGCCGCGGCCCACTGGGGCCATTTTTCCTGGCGGTCCTGCTATCCGGATGGCTGGGTGGTTGGTGGCCGGGCCTCCTGGCCACGGTCCTCTGTACCGCCGTGACCGCGGTGTTCTTCGTCGAGCGAACCGGGTTCGTGTTTTGCGATATCGGTGACGGAATCGCTGTCGCGCTCTTCTTCGTCTTCGGCGCGCTCACCAGTTGGCTCTGCGAAGTCAGCCGTCGCCGTCGTCTTCGCCTGCAGGCGCAAGAGCAGGATCTTCTGATCGGCCGCGCGCAGTTGCAGGAGAGCGAAGAGCGTTACCGGCTTCTCACCGAGGCCCAGCCAGGCATGGTATTCACGCTGCGGGCTGATCACACCGTCGACTATGTCAACTCCGCGTGGGTCGCTTTTACCGGGCGAACTCTTCAGCAGCTCGAGAACGACGGCTGGCGCGATCTGATCCACGCCGACGATCGAGCCGCGATGATCGCGACGATCAGCGCACCACTCGAGCGAGGTGAGCCGCATGAAGTCCAGGTCCGCTTTCGCCGGTACGACGGCATGTACCGCAGGGTTTTGACACGTGTCGTCCCCGTGAAGGACGCGCCGGGGAAGGCGGTGAAATGGATCGGGACCACGACCGATATTCACGATCTCTGGGTGGCACGGGAAGGTCTTCGCGAGAGCGCGGTGAGATTGCAGGAGAGCGAAAAGAAATTCTCCACCGTGGCCTCTGTTCCGGTGCTGATCTGGAGTTCCGGCCCTGACAAACAGTGTGACTGGTTCAACGACGCATGGCTCACCTTCACCGGAAGGCAGATGGAGCAGGAGATTGGCGACGGGTGGCTCGACGGTGTGCATCCAGAGGACAGGCAACGCTGTCTCGATACTTATGTCAGGGCATTCGATGCGCGCGAGCCGTTCGCCATGGAATTCCGGCTGCGGCGTCACGACGGCCAGTTCCGTCAGGTCGTGGACGAAGGCGTTCCCCGTGTAGTCGACGGCGCGTTTCGCGGGTACATCGGGTCCGCCCTCGATGTCACTGAACAGCGACTGCTGGAAGATCAGCTGTCGCAAGCCCGGAAGATGGAGGCGGTCGGGCTGCTGGCCGGAGGTGTGGCGCACAACTTCAACAACATGTTGACCATCATCAACGGCTATACCGATCTCATGCTGGCTCGATTCGCGATTGAGGATCCGACGCGGCAGGATCTCGAAGCCGTGCGAGTCGCGGGAGAGCGTGCGGCGCTACTGACCAACCAACTGCTCGCCTTCGGCCGTCGACAGATGCGGCAGCCGACGATCGTCGATGTAGGAGCGGTGGTGGAGGAATCGGCGCAGGCGCTGCCCGGCGTGCTCGGCAGGCGTGTCGAAATCTCGGTGACAAGCGACCAGAGACCCGCTCGTACGAAGGCGGATCCCAATCAGCTCAGGCAGGTCCTCTTGAACCTGGCCATCAACGCGCAAGAGGCCATGCCGCGAGGCGGGCGGCTGACCTTTCACACCAGCGTCGTCGACTTCGATGACACGTCCACCGGCGGCAATCACCCGTCTTTGCCTGCGGGGCGATATGTTCGGCTGTCCGTCGATGACACGGGCGACGGTATGACGCCCGACGTCAAGGCACGCATTTTCGACCCGTTCTTCACGACGAAAGAATTCGGCAAGGGTAGCGGACTGGGCCTTGCCGTAGTCCACGGAATCGTTCTGCAAAGCGGCGGGCACATCGAGGTCACGAGCGAACCCGGCCGCGGCACGACGTTCGTGATTTTCTTCCCGTATGTCGGCGACCTCGCTTGACCGACGGCGAGGGCAGGCATACGCTTGCCGCAGCGTTCACGCCCGGAGGTCTTCGATGCGCCACTGGACCGCTATGCCGTTCGTCGTGCTCGTCGCAACCGCCCTGGGGGTAATGGGCGCGTCACTGTCCGCGCATCATTCCGTCTCGGGTCAGTACGACGCATCCAAACCGCTGACGTTGACAGGCGTGATCACGAAAGTCGACTGGATCAACCCGCATGTCTATTTGCATCTCGACGTGAAAGAGAAGGACGGCGCCGTCACGGCCTGGACCTTGTCTACGCTGCCGACGGCGATGATGCGGCGCGCGGGTCTGACGAAAGAGTCGCTGCAAGGCATGCCCGGCGAAATGGTCACGATTACGGCAATCGCCGCGCGCGACGAGACGAAGAAGCTCGGGTGGATTTCCAAGATCACGTACGCAGACGGTCATCACGTACAGCTCGGCCGGGATTGAGGATAACTATGAAGAGATGTCTCCTCGCTGTTCTGGCATTCGCGGCAGTCGCCCCGCTCGCTGCGCAAGCGCCACGCATGACGGCGGATCGTCTTGCAGAGATGGCGAAGAAAGCCACACCGAAGCTGGCCGATGGCAAGCTGGATCTCAATGGCACCTGGGATCATCTCGGTGGGATCGAGTTCGTGAGACCGCAGTCGCTCGAGGGTGGCTCCGTGTGCGTCGTCGGCTGTCCGCCGGCGGTACCTGCGCCCGGACGAGGAGCAGGTGCAAGGGCAGGCGGGCCAGCACCAGCGCCGCCGGCAGCGAACTTCCCGAAGTACAAACCGGAGTTCCTCGCCAAAGTGAAAGATCTGAGCGAACGTCAGGTCGAGGTCGACACCGCACTCCAGTGTCAGCCGCCCGGTGTGCCGCGCATCGGGCCGCCCGCGAAGATCGTTCAGACCGCGCGCGAGGTCGTGTTTCTCTACGACGACATCAGCGGATCCTTCTTCCGCATCATCCCTACCGATGGGCGACCCCATCGCAAAGGTCTTCCCGCGACCTACCTGGGCGACTCGATTGGCCGATACGAGGGCGACACGCTGGTCATCGAAACGGTCAACTTCAACGAGGAGACCTGGTTGACCGACAACGGCGCCTTTCACTCGAAGGACCTCAAGGTGATCGAGCGCTTGCGCCGTGTCGGCGACACGATTCAGTACGAGGCCGTCGCGCAGGATCCGACTGTGCTCGTCGAGCCGTGGAAGGAGCGGACGCAGACGCTGTGGCTCACCGATCGCGAGATCGAGGAATCGCCGCGCTGCGAAGATCGCGACCTCGATCTGATCAAAGACGGCTCGCACCACGACAACCCGAGGTAGTTGGGTAGCTGGGTAGTTGGGTAGCTTGGTCGATTTTGCCAACCGAGCTTCCGAGCAACCCAGCAACCCAGCAACCCATTTACCTACCGAGTCCCCCGTATTGACATCCCCTCAGGGCGGCGTCAAGATCCGCCAACTTCATAAGTGGAATGTCAGTAGCAGTCGCCTGTTAGTCCGAATTCTCACCTCATTCCGTCGGCAACGCACTCGTACGGGACCTCCAACGCACGTTCTCGCAACTAAGGTGAAACCGTTGGAATAGCCCGCGTGGTCGTAGTCATGCGGCTTTGACCTCCACGGCGACGCCGAGATCACGGAGGCGCTGAAGGAGACGCGTGGTGAGTTGTTCTTTGTCGCGTTGCTCGAAGTGATGAGCGCCGAGGTCATGATATTCGACGCCGTCACGGAGCATGAAGTAGGCCGCGGTCAGCATGGAGCTGGCGACCGCGAGGATCGCTTTCTTCGCCCCGCGGCGGGTCTTGATGCGGAGGAATTGCGCGCGCAGATACCCGGCCTTCTTGTGCGTCGCAGCCCACGCGGCATTGACCAGGGTGGGTTTGAGCCAGGGCGTGCTCTGCCGGGTGCGTGTGGAGCGTCGCTTGCCGGCGCTTTCATCGAGTCGTGGACAGAACCCGGCCCACGAAATCAGATGCCCCACCGACGGGAAGCGGCCCATGTCGGTACCGATTTCGGCGATGAGGACGCGTGCGGTCGTCTCGCTGATCCCCGGTATGGTGGTCAGGAGGCTGACGGCGGCACGAAAGGGACCGAGCGCATCTCCGATGTGGGCTTCAATGGCCGCGACCGCACTCTCCAGCGCGTCGATTTGCCCGAGGTGCACCTGGATCATGAACCGATGATGGTCCGTCATGCGTCCATGCAGCGCGTCCACCAGGTCGGCGCGGGGCGCCTTCAATCGTCCGCGCGTGAGATCGGCGAGGCGCTCGGGATCGCTCTCACCGGCGATCAGCGCGTTCAGGATCGCCCGGCCGCTGACACCGACGATGTCGCTCATGACCTGGGTGAGCTTCAGGTTGGCATCTTCGAGCGTCTTTTGAATGCGCAGGACATGGCGCGCGACTTCATGCACGAGTTGTCGACGGGTACGGGTCAGATCGCGGAGCTCCTGAATCGGCGCGGGTGGGACAAAGCTGCTGCGGATTAGACCGTGCGCCAGCAGGTCAGCGATCCATGTCGCGTCGTTCATGTCGCTCTTGCGCCCGGGCACGTTGCGGATGTGCATGGCATTGGCCAGGACCAGCGTGAAGTGCTCTTCGAGTACATGCCAGACGGGCTTCCAATACACGCCTGTCGCCTCCATCGCGACGTGTGTACAGCTGTGCCCCGTGAGCCACTCCACCAACTCGAGCAACCCGCGGGTCGTCGTTGGCACCGTGCGATGTTCGTATGTAACCTGCGCCCCAGTCGCGATGCGGGCGCATGCGGTGACGCTGCCGGCGTGTACGTCGAGACCGGCACAGCGTGGATACAGGACCTCCATGACACGCCTCCTTCGAGGGCGCTGGCATGGAGTCCCCGGAAGCGAAATCTAAGGTGTGCGCTCGCAGTCGCAATACGGGGTGCTCGCGGGACTCCGGGTCCAACTAGAGAACGGGCTCCCAGCACCAATGAACAGCCGACCTCTGCGCCAGCGTCGGCGCACACTGTAGCCCGTTTCATCACTACGTGGGCGCGTCGCAGACGCGTGGCCAACTAGAGTGTAAG
>Ga0310900_10000654_pt1 | contig 12317 bp, 11 predicted proteins | sample C24D1metaG_FD_203879 | JGI IMG/M metagenome (GOLD analysis project Ga0310900, IMG submission 203879) | Lab incubated soil microbial communities from West Virginia University Organic Research Farm, Morgantown, WV, United States - C24D1 | ecosystem: Environmental > Terrestrial > Soil >...
ATAAATTTGAACCTCATTCGGCGCAAGCCGTTTACACTTGTTTTATAAATATCATAGCATAAATTGTTGAGCTTCATAAAAAATCTCATTATGTTAGATGATAGGACTGCAAATTTCTAATGGGTACTCACGTATCCATGATAAAATTGTTTTCCGGGCATAATTGGAGTATACTTTATATATATAAATTTTTGAATATTTGAATATTTAACGATTAAGGAGGGCGTGAATGAATGCCCGATACTACGCTTGATGAACAAACGGACAAGCCCGCAAGACCCGTTGTTCATTTACCCTCGAAAGTGAGCAGGACATCCCTTATTGAAAACGGCATGCACACCTTAAATGAATGGGGTGCGAATCATATTTGCAAGGTTTGTATCGCAAATAGCGGCTCATGCTGCCGAGATTGTCTTCATCTTATGGATGGTGTCGGATGTCAACGGCGAAATACAAGCTGTACGGCATGGTTATGCGGTTTTCATAAATTTTTATTATATGAAGTTGGCCAATTAGAGGGATGGAACGCATTCTGGGAGCAGGTTCCCGGTCAGGATTATCGCGAGGACTTCACCCCGGAATTTATCGTTATCGATAAAGCTTTACGCAGGCAAAAGCAAACGATGGAGCATCTTGGAGAAGCCCTTGCCGCAGATCTGCAGGAAATGGAGCGATCGCATATCGCGATCGGTATAATCATCACGCTACGAGAGAAGCTTGACAAAAACATTGATCAGCTTATGCACGGGGAGAATGATCCTAAGAAGCAAGTAAGGCTCAGAAGAAAGATAAAGGTACTTACGAGCGGCTTCCAGCGCTTTCACCACTTATTAAAAAAATATTATGATCAGCAAGCCGAAGGCATAAGCCCATAGCGAAAAGGAAGGAGCCGTGATTTTCGGCTTCTTTTTTTGCTTCAAGTCTATCCATCTGCTTCCCCGTATAAGGATAATTTGAAAAATAAATCTTTCTCATCCGTATGAAGGGTTAGAATAGAGGCAGAAGACTGGAGGCTAAAGTATGTTTTCTTGGCTCAGAATGGCGGCTATTATTGTTGTCACTACGTTTTTAACCCGTTTTATCCCGTTTTCGGCTTTTTTTCAAAATGTAAATACACTGGTCCACGAGCTTGCCCATGCACTGGTAACCTTGCTGCTGAAGGGAAGCGTCATGCATATTTACTTGTACGCGGATCAAAGCGGTGTGACCTATACGGCCTATACGAACAGTTGGATGCTGATTCCGATTGCACTTGCCGGCTATACGGGCTCCGCTTTGTTCTCGCTGCTGCTTTTCTTTCTGCATGCAAGGGGGAAGGGGCGCATCGGATTAGCTTTAATTGCAATAGCTGCGGGAGTGGCGCTTGCGCTTTTTGTACGAAACGGCTACGGCATGGCATGGAGCGCAGGCTTTACGGCATTGACGCTGCTCATTTATTTTATAGCGCCAAGCTGGCTTCGAAGCGGTTATTACTTGCTGATTGCTTTCATATGTTTAGTGGAATCAATCATCAGCCCGTTTATTTTGCTCTTTCTGGCAATAACGGAGCCAGCCTCAGTGGGTGATGCGGCCAGCTTGAGCGGCGTAACCTTTGTACCTGCGTTTGTATGGGCCGCCTTGTTTTGCGCATTATCGCTCTGGTGCGCGAAAGGAGCGATCGGTTATTTGTTTAGGAGAAGAACTGTCGGGATACAAATAAGTAAATAATGACTGCGAAGGGCTGTGAAGAGAATGTCGAAAGGCTTTAGGCTGCCCGTGAAGAAAAAGGTGGATTTATCGGACTTCGATCCGAAGGATACAGGACGCTTTCGAGGTAAGGATGAGGTTGTACAGGAAATGAAGGAACTTGAGCAGGAGCTGCAGCAGCTGCAGGAGAGGCTCGCCGCCGGCAAAGAGCAGGCGGTGCTGTTCCTATTTCAGGGCATGGATTGCAGCGGCAAGGACGGGGTTATCAAAAAAGTGTTTGCCGGCCTTCATCCGCAGGGCATTTCCGCCCACAGCTTCAAGGCGCCGACGGAGGAGGAAGCGCGGCATGATTTTTTATGGAGAGCGCATGCTGCTGTTCCCGCCCTTGGCCAGATCGCCGTCTTTAATCGCTCCTATTATGAGGAAGTGCTGATTACCAGAATCCACGGCATGGTGCAGGACGATGAGGCAAAACAGCGGTTTAAACATATTAATCATTTTGAAGCACTGCTTGCCGAGAGCGGGGTAAAGGTGGTCAAAATCTTTTTGCACATCTCGAAGCAGTTCCAGCTGGAGAAGCTCATCAGCCGCATCGAGGATCCGAGCAAAAACTGGAAGTTTGACCCGGATGATTTGAAGGAGCGCAAGTCATGGAAGCAGTACGGCGAGTATTATGAAGAACTGTTTGAAAAATGCAGCAAAGAGGCGCCATGGCACGTTGTTCCCTCTGATAATCGGTGGTACCGCAATTATGCCGTGCTCAAAATCGCGGTAGACGCTTTGCGGAGTTTGGAGTTGAAGGAGCCGCCTGCGAATCCGGAGCTGCAGCAGCTTCTGGAGGAAATCAAGAAGGAAGAAGGATAGCTTGCCGCGATGCGGGAATAAGCTATTTTATATATGCTTCACGTCAAAATTCCCTCCTCTAGCCTACAGTTGGCTTTGGAGGGGATTTTTTATGTGAGCCTTATACCGTAAGATACTGTTTTAGAGTAAAATATTGGAGATGAGCATTACTGTTACATAGAGAGAACAACGTTAGATATTAGGGGGGAGACTTTGAGAGAATTAAATAAATATGAGTCGGATAGATGGTTCGATTTAGCAATCGATAAGAAATCTTTTTCTATAGGGCATGCTACAATAAGAAACAGCTAAAGGGAAGCCATTGCAAGTCATTATGACTTATGGCAGCTAGTAAGAGAGGAGTATGGATGTGAAAACAGATTATGAATCCCATCAGACCGGTGGGACCTTTGGAGGCAAAGGCAACTTTTTAGTCATTATGGTGATGATCCTCGGTGTGTTCGTCGCTATTTTGAATGAAACGCTGCTTAACGTCGCCCTATCCAAAATTATGGAGGATATTGGCATCTCGCCAAGCACCGCACAATGGCTGACAACCGGATACCTGCTGGTCATTGGCGTGCTTATTCCGGTCACTGCTTTTTTAATCCAGCGGTTTACGACAAGAGGTTTGTTTCTGTCGGCTATGTGTTTGTTTACGCTAGGTACTTTTATAGCGGCTGTCGCACCCGGCTTCACGGCGCTCTTACTCGGAAGATTGCTTCAGGCAGCGGGAACAGGACTGCTGTTTCCTCTGCTGACCAATGTCGTATTCGCCATGGTTCCGATAGAAAAACGGGGCTCGGCCATGGGAACGATCGGCATCGTTATCACCTTCGCTCCCGCTATCGGACCTACGCTGTCCGGGATCATTGTCGAGCATTTTAGCTGGCGTGTTCTCTTTTTCAGCGTGCTGCCGGTCGCTCTGCTTGTTATTATCTTTGCAGCTGCAAAGCTCAAAAATGTAACCGAAACGACGAAACCGAAAATTGATCTGCTGTCGCTTCTTCTTTCAACCTGCGGATTTGGCGGGATCGTATACGGCTTCAGCAGTGCGGGCGGAGGGGGCGGAGGATGGTCAAGCGGCATGGTTTTGATTCCGATGGCAGTCGGCATTGTTTCATTGGTGCTGTTTACATGGAGACAATTATCGATACCCGAACCGCTGCTCGAACTGCGAACATTTAGTTTTCGGGTGTTCCGATTGTCCACTCTGATTATGATGGTCGTCATGATGGCCATGTTCTCTGCCATGATGCTGCTGCCGATTTTTCTTCAAAATGCTTTAGGCTACACTCCGCTTAAGGCAGGTCTGGTTATGCTGCCAGGAGGAGTAGTGATGGGAATTATGTCTCCTATCAATGGACGGTTATTTGATAAGTTTGGCGCCAAATGGCTGGCCATTATCGGATTGGCGCTTATGGCCAATACGCTGTGGCAATTTGCGCATATTACGCTGGATACATCCTACAGCATGATTATGATCCTGAATACGCTGCTGATGCTGGGTATTTCCATGCTGATGATGCCGGTTATGACCAATGCCTTAAATGAGCTGCCTCCTCCGTTATATGCGCATGGCACGGCCATTATCAGCACGCTTCAGCAGGTATCGGGCGCTGTAGGGACAGCGCTGCTTGTAGCGATTATGACTAATGGCTCGAGAAAGTTTTTGGAAACAACGTCAAGCACGGACGAAGCGTCTGTCACACAAATTCTTGCTATGATTGCCGGAATGAAAAGCGCATTTCTGTTTGCGTTTGGATTGGTTTTCGCCGCATGGGTCGCTTCGTTTTTGCTTAAACGAGCGGTACCGCCGGAATCGGAGCCGGGGATGGAAAGCAAGCGGGTCTCTGCGCATTAAAGGGCTGTTATTATACAGCTGAGATGGGGAAGTTATTAGAAATAAGTGAAGACAAAAGATGAACTGCACCCCCGTCAAGTAGACAGCACAAAAAATAAAAACAGTTAGGCGGCCTTGGTCCTGAATTCCATCGGACTAAGGTCGTTTAATTTCGCTTGTAGTCGCTCGTAATTGTAAAAGTGGATGTAGGCCTCGACGGTACCCATAGATACCGACTACCTTCTCATATAGCGAGATCATGGTTTCTGTGCGCGTATGGTTCTCCAGTTCGCGTACACTGGGCTTGCGGTTCAGCCATTTGTAATAGCTTGATCGCGGAATCTCTTAAATTTCACACAGCGCCTTTATGCTGAATTGCCCTTCTTACACAACTGCTTGAATGGCGAGGTAGATATTTTCCTGACGTACTTGACTTAGCGTCGCCTTCTTTCGAGTTCCTCTAACTTTTATAGGCCTTTAAGCTGCTATGACTATTATACATCTTCACCCAGTCCGTAGTTAGCAGAGGTTAATTCAGCTTGCTGTTGGAATTTGTGAGGCTGAGCGGAGTACAATAAGAGAAGTCAGAAGTAACAGAGGGAGCCTCAAAGGGGGCTCCCTTGTCTTTTGTCATCTAAGATGACCGAAACCCCGACTTGTATCTTGTACGGGCCTTTGAATGTCTTAAAGCCGCTGAGTCTGACGCTTAGAAGTAAGCGCGAGCTTCGGGAGGTACACAAACAAGAGGCGCCAAACTCACACCTTTTGGAAGTCCCAGCGGTGGGGCGTCTCTAAGCTTACAGAAAGTACATCATTGATAAGCTCGTATTTGAATATTCCTGTAACCACTTCCAAGGTAGTCTTGTTTGCAGCGTCGTTTGCCAGCTTTAATGTAAGTATTTTCAAGAAGCTACATAATGAACATGGTTTAATTGTAGAAATTCCGCGACGGACGCGGTCTCTCGGCTTTAAATTACACTTGCGTGAAATTTAAAATGGGTCAAGCAATTGCCAGTCCGCATAATTGGTCAAGTCCCCTCATAGACATGTTATCAGCCAGTAAAAACAATGTGCAGAGGGGATGATTACATGCGTCGCATGACATGGACCGCGGCAGTATTATTATGTTTTTCATTAGTACTAGCAGCTTGCGGAACAAAGGACGCCGAGTCCGTGGTTAAGGAGCTCGACAAGGTAGTGAACAGCATGGAGAGCTATCAAGGTAGTGGGACGATGACGCTGCGGACGGGCCAGCAGCCACTCGAGTATAAAGTGGAGGTATCGTACCAGAAGCCGCAGTACTATCGGATCAAGCTGACGAACGAAGAGAAGGACATTACACAAATCGTGCTTCGCAATGACGACGGCGTATTCGTTCTCACACCGAAGCTGAATAAAGTGTTCCGCTTCCAAAGTGATTGGCCGCAAAATCAAGGCCAAGTATACTTGTACCAAACGCTGGTTCAAAGCATCCTGGTCGATAATTCGCGGCAGTTTGTTGTAGATGAGGATGCTTATGTGTTTGACGTAATGGCGAACTATAATAACGGCTCGCTGGCCCGTCAAAAGATTTGGCTGAATAAATCGGACTACAAGCCGGTTCAGGTGGAAGTCAGCGATACGAATGCTGCGGTTATGGTTGAAGTGAAGTTTGACAAGTTCGATTTCGGACCAAAATTCGATAAGGCGGTATTCGAGACGGAAGCGAATATGAAGGCTGAGCCTTCCAGCCAAACTACCGAAGAGCCGACGATGACCACTCCGGAGCAAAATGTTGATGATTCGGCGTCAGGAAATGCAGCAGCGCCTGATAAAAATGCGGATCAGAGCGGAAATAATCCGGATCAGAGCGGAAATAATCCGGATGATGGCAGCGCCGTGGACGGCGATGATCAAATGAATGATAGCGGCAATGCAGCCGAGGATGAAGGCGGCGACGCAGCAACCGGCGCAAAAACAGAAGAGAGTGCTGATTTTACCGCGATGAAGCCTTCTTACACGCCAGAAGGCGTATCGGAGCCGGAATTAGTCGACATCGTGTTTGGCGGCAACCCTGGTTTGATGCTTCGCTACACGGGTGATTATAGCTATACTCTTATTCAAACCGAGCCCAAAGATCAAGCGGCATCGTTAGTGCCAGGGATGATGGTGGATTTAGGCTTCACGATGGGGCAGCTTAGCGGCGATGAGCCACAGACGCTTACCTGGACGTACGAAGGGCATCAATTCCGTCTTACAAGCGCAAATCTTCCTGAAACCGAAATGATTAAGGTTGCGCAGTCGGTACAGGGTGAAATCGGGAAATAAAGCTGGTAAACAGCCGAATTTCCAAGACGTACTAGCCATTTCCGGAGTTCGTTTCATTGACAGTCTCAGCAGCAACGTTTAACATTATTTCTATTGATGTTTGCTGCTCGGACTGTTGTGGCTGCCAAATGAGGAGAAGGTGAACGGCTTGGATTCGTTTTATCGCCCGACGAGGGTTGAATTATCATTAGATGCATTACGACATAATTTACAGGCTTTTCGCAATGCTATACCACAGGGCTGCCGGCTTATGGCTTCGGTCAAGGCGAATGCTTACGGGCATGGCGCTGTAGAGGTAGCACGTGAAGCAGAGCGCTTTGGCGTTGATTATTTAGGAGTCGCTTTTCTAGATGAAGCATTGCAATTGCGGAAGGCAGGCATTCAAACCCCGATTCTCGTGCTTGGTTTCGTGGCTGCGGATGCCTTGTCTGTCGCAAGAGAACACAATATTACGATAAGTCTGTTTCGGGATGACATTATAGAGGCTGCAGCTCAGCTGCCCGATGAGGTTAGCGGACGCAAGCTCAAGGTACACATCAAGATCGATTCCGGCATGGGAAGGCTTGGCGTGATCGGGAAGGACGCGGCGGTTTCCTTTATCGAGAAGGCTTTGCAAATACCTCAGCTTGAAGTTGAAGGCATGTTTACGCATTACGCCCGCGCAGACGAGGCTGACAAAAACTATACGATGCTGCAATACGACAGATTTCGTGAGGTTGCCGAGTATGTCGAACAGAAAGGCTTGCCTATCCCGATTATTCATGCAGCTAACAGCGCTGCAGGCATTGATACACCGCACTTTGCGGGAGGCATGCTGCGTCTGGGAATCAGTATGTACGGTTTATTTCCGTCTGAGGAAGTCAATCAGCAGCGCATCGAGCTGGAGCCTGTTATGACGCTCAAAACAGAAGTCGTTATGGTCAAAACAGCGCCTGCGGGCTGGGGAATCAGCTACGGCACGCGTTATGTGACCAAGGGTGAAGAACGTATCGGAACATTGCCGATCGGATATGCTGACGGCTTTAGCCGCATGCTAACAGGTAAAGCCCACGGGCTTGTGCGCGGCGTGAAGGTACCGGTTAGAGGTACGATTTGCATGGATCAATGCATGATTGCGCTTGATCCTGCTGTTTCTGATACAGCTTCATTACCCGTTGAGCCGGGGGAAGAGGTCGTGCTTATCGGGCGTCAGGGCAATGCTGTTATTACGGTGGAAGAAGTGGCTCAGCAGCTTGGCACGTTAAACTATGAAGTAATCTGTATGCTTGCTGCTCGTGTACCTCGCATTTACGTAAGCGGTGGCCGAATTATTGCAATCAATAACCCCTTAGCTTAGACATAATTCGATTTGGTAATTTTTTCATCTTGCATTTTTTTGTAAATGAAGAGGATTTTCGCCAAATATCTCGAATGTAGTAAGGCAGATCATCTATAAGGGTTATACATGAAAACATACAGCATATTTGATATACGGCTAACATAGATATGTTTAAGTATAGCATCGGCAATATATTGTCATAATGTGTATTAAGGTTTTGGAAAAGTTTTGGGGGTGCGAGTTCGGTGGCCAATGTACAAAATACCAAAAGAATCATGATTAGCCTGCCAGATCATTTGCTGGAAGAGGTTGACGGGATTGTTGCCAAGGAAAACTCCAACCGCAGCGAGTTTATTCGGCAAGCCATGAAGCTTTACTTGGTGGAGCGCAAAAAACGTCAAATTCGAGAATCCATGCAGCGCGGGTATATGGAAATGGCGAAAATAAACCTGAACATGGCCTCGGAAGCTTTTCAAGCGGAGGAAGAAGCAGATCATACGTTAGGCCGTCTCGTTAGCGGGGTGTAGAGGTTGATTGTAAAACGCGGAGATGTGTTTTTTGCGGATTTATCGCCAGTCGTCGGATCGGAGCAGGGCGGTGTTCGCCCCGTGCTGGTCATTCAGAATGATATCGGTAATCGTTTTAGCCCTACAGTCATTGTGGCTGCGATCACAGCTCAAATTCAGAAGGCGAAGCTGCCTACTCATGTTGAGATGGATGCTGCCGCACATGGCTTTGACCGCGATTCAGTCGTACTTCTTGAGCAAATCCGAACGATTGACAAGCAAAGACTAACCGATAAGATTACGCATTTAGATGACGAAACGATGCGTAAGGTTGACGATGCCTTGTTGATTAGCGTTGGGTTAATTGATTTTTGATGACGATGAGGGCTATTTAGCATCTAAAAGGGGTATCCTCTTCCTTTTGCTGAATGGCTTTTTTTGTTGGCTTTAACCGGATTTTGATGCAATTAGGAAAAAAATGCTAGACAAATGAAAATCCAATTGCTATTATGAACTCAATTACTTGTTGCAAACCTATATATGAGCTCTATTATGCGAAGAACGCACGCAGTACGCCTTAGATGGCTGCTGGTGCGTTCTTTTTTTATGCTTAGAGAGGAGTGTGGAGATGAAGAGGAGACGGAATGCCATTATTAGCTTAACGGCTGCAGTGCTGTCGGCAAGCATGGTTTACGGCATGTATGAGCTGCAGCGAATTCAAATTGAACGGGATGAGACGGTAGCCGTACTCGTTCCAAAGCGTTTTATCGGAGCGGGCGAGCGGCTGAAGGAAAGTGATCTGGAGTATAAAAGGGTTCCGCAGGCTGCTTATATTTCCGACATGGTAATCAAGCTGGAGCATGCTGCAGGGAAGGAAACGATGATACCTCTAGGCAAAGGGGAACCGCTCTTGATTTGGAAGGTCGACAATTATTATTTGCAGCCCAGACGATCCGAATCGACGTTTCAAATTCCGAAGGAGTATATCCGCTCGATTTCAAACGGAATTAGAGCGGGCGACAAGGTGCTGCTTTATGCGTCGGGGGAGGATTCTCCCTCTAAGCGTCTCTATCCGGAAGCGGTCACGGTGGCTTCGGTGAAGACGTCGGGCAACGTAGAGATCGATAATATCGAGAATCCCAATTTATTTTCGCTGGCAGAGGGAAACAAGGAGCAAATGTATGCTTCAAGGCGGGAAGCAAACGGGATGATTGATTACTTAAATTTAAATTTAACGGAGGAGCAGTGGCTTTACCTGGACAGCTTGTGCAAGAGCGGTGCCTTGAAGCTTGTCGTAGCATACAGTCCTGAGTCGCTTGATTTGCTTGCCCGCAAGGAGGGTGATGGGCCGTGAACGCAGCCATAGCGCCTCTAGCCGTTTTTATTGGCACTACGCCTAATATCGGAACGACGACAGCGGCGTTTGCAGCAGCTTACCGGATGGCAGAAGCAAGCGGCAAGCCGATCGGATATTTATGCCTCAATCTCAAGAGTGCGAAGATCCATCGCTACATAGGAGTTGACGAGCCGCTCGTTACGCTGGATAAACTTCGTCCGGAGCTGCGCTCGTGCACATTGACGCCGGAGAAGCTGCGCAGAGCTGCCTACCCGGTTCCAAGCCTGCCTAATTTGCAGGTGCTCTTCGGAAATCGAATGAGGGATCAAGCCGAGTATTTCACGCCAGAAGAAGCGCAGCATTTGCTTGCGGTCGCAGAGCAGGCCTTCTCGTTTGTAGTCACGGATGTGGGCGCTTATTGGGATAATGCAGCTACAATCTGCTCGGTCCGAAGAGCCGGCTCGCGAATTCTTGTTACTACGCCTGCTTTGTCGCATTTTCAAGAGGACGGCAGGCGCTGGATTGGACAAGTATCTCCTTTATTCGGGGTTGCTCCCGGGCAATACGATTCGCTCATAATCAACGGTCCATGGAGAAATGGAGGTTATCAGATGAAGCATATTTGCAAAGAGCTGGGCACATCGCCGCTTGGCCGGCTTCAATTAAGCGAGCCGGTCTTTAGCCAATTGGATAGTGGAACGTACGCGGAATGGCTGAAAGCCGATACGGAGGGGAGACAAAAGATGCGAGGGCCTGCTAAAGCGTTGATGCAGCGGCATGGCATTCGCAGTATGGCGACATCGGTATCGGTTCAACCCTGGTATCGGAAGCTGCTCGCACACCGCAATGGTACAAGCTCGTGACGGCGCAGCAAAATCGGTTTTCGCCATCGGAGTTCGCAGCACAGATGCAATCGGAGAGGGAGCGTCGCGAGGATGCGGCAGCGGTCCCTTACCTGATTGCTGACGCGCAGGAACAATTCGCCAAGCTCGCCGATGAGATCAGAACCTATTTAAGCGCTCCGCATGGGCTAGGCGAGGAAGAGCGCAGGCAATATAGCGAGACGTTGAATCGCGCTGTGCTCGGCTACTCACAGGAGCGCGAGCAGGTTCTGGCGGTTATCACAGACCGGTTGATCAGGCTGCGCATCCATGAAGCGGCAAATGTACAGCATCCGTACCAAACTTTAGCAGAAGCGTTGTTCGCAGAGGTGATCGGATTGAGCGTCCTTGAATTGGTGCTCGCCGATAAGGAAGGACTGGAGGAAATACAGGTTGTCGGTGAAAGAATTTTCATCGTGAAGCATGGCGTAACGGCTCCTTCACCCTATCGTTTTGACAGCATTCGGGAGGTGGAGCGAATCCAGCAAAATTTAGTCCTCTACAATAATGACCGCATTAATCCGCGTAAGCGGTGGGCTGAGGTGATGCTGCGCGACGGCTCGCGGGTGACGATGACCGGCTTTGGCTTCACGGCAAGCCCAACCTTGACGATCCGTTTCTACACCGTCCGCAGCTTTAGCTTGGGGACATTGTCCAGTCCGGCGTACAGAACGATGAATGGGCGGATACAGCGCTTGCTCAGAGCAATACTAGCCGCAAGATTCAATCTTGTTATCATTGGACCGACCAACTCGGGCAAAACAAATCTGATGAAGGCGTTGATCGCTGAGCTTCCGGACGTGGAGCGGATTATTACGATCGAGGGGCGATTCGAGATGATGCTCGGGCGTGATCTTCCAAGCAAAAATGTCGTGGAGTATATGACGGATGAAGAGGATACCTATCACCGCTCGGATCAGGCTTTCAAGCTCGCGCTCAGGCAATCGCCGCAGCGTATCATTCACGCCGAAATTCGCGATTTGGACGCGAACATTTACGTTCGTGCCTGCACGCGCGGCCATTCCGGGAGTATGACGACAGTGCATGCCAATAAGCTCGAGGATGTGCCGGAGGCCATAACCGACATGTGCATGCTTGATGGCAGGGGCATGAACGCGGAACGTCTGGCAAAGCGTATCACGCAATATGTAACGGAAATCGGCATTGAAATGAGCTATTTGAACGGACGCCGGGTCATAAGCCGCATAGGCGAGCTGTGCTGGGAGGATGGGCAAGCCAATGTGAGAGATTGGGTGAGGTTCGACGAGGCGCAGAATGATTGGCTGTATCCATCGCCTCCATCAGTAAGCGCAGCTGCTCGACTCGCTGCTGGAGGAGATAACGATGAGTAAGCTTTCGACAGCGGCAGCTGCATGCTTATTGTTTTGTTTATTTTTTCTCGCCTTGTATAACCTGCTTCTGTACTGGTCGAAGGAGCATCAGCTGAGAAGCAAGCTGGCGTACCGAGCGGGCAGAGGTTGGCGCAGGTGGCTGTCCGGACGCTTTAAGCGTTATGAATGGCTTCGCCTCCATTTGTCAGAATTACTGGAGACGCTTGGGCTGAAGATAACGCCGGCCGCATTCGCTTGTCTATCCG
>Ga0310900_10000655_pt1 | contig 12316 bp, 11 predicted proteins | sample C24D1metaG_FD_203879 | JGI IMG/M metagenome (GOLD analysis project Ga0310900, IMG submission 203879) | Lab incubated soil microbial communities from West Virginia University Organic Research Farm, Morgantown, WV, United States - C24D1 | ecosystem: Environmental > Terrestrial > Soil >...
CGTTCGTCCTGAGCCAGGATCAAACTCTCCAAATTGGTGTTTGACTTGCTCATTACTTGTTATCGCTTTTTCGCTTATCCCGAAGGATTTGCGAGGCAGTTATTACTCGTTGTTCAGTTTTCAAAGAACAATCTTTTCTTTCGTGTCAGCCGTGTATCTCGTTGGCGACTTAGATAATATATCACAGACGCCCAAGTTAATGCAAGTGTTTTTTAAAAACTTTTTGTAAATAAGTTTTTAGCATTTAATCCCGTTATCTTTGTTATCGTTTTTCACTATATTTCGTTCCTCTAAAGTTAATTTACTCCTGCAATAAAAAACAGTAAGTACGATGATTCGCCGAAAAAGCTTAAACCAGCTTTACCGCGGTACACACATACTTACTGTTTATTATTGTAGAAGCTCCCTTATCTGAGCACTTCTTTTATATGAAGATTTCGATCAACGATTAGGTTTACGATTGTTCCTTCAATTGATACCCACGGTCTAGTCGGATAATTCCGATCCGAGAATACAATTTCCCCCATACGTTCATCACTAAGCTTTACGATAGTTCCATTATGGAACTGGGTAGCCTTCTCAATAAATGTACGAACATAAGCTGGATCCAGCTTGCCAAAAGCATCACTTTGAATTTGTTCCAGGACAAGATAAGGAGAAGCGGCCTTCCTATACGCCTTGTTCAAAGTCATTGCATGAAAAATATCAGCAATAGCTACGATTTTGGCATAAGGATGGATCTTCGTCGCATCTATACCGAGCGGGTATCCCGTTCCGTCAACCTTCTCATGATGCTGCAGTGCAGCCATCTTCACGCCTTCATTAAGTGCGGGTACATTTTTGAGCAGTTGATAACCGAGAACCGTGTGGCGCATCATTTCTTCTTTCTCTTCTACCGATAACGTATTGGGCTTCGTCAAAATGGCTTTGTCGATTCGTACGTTGCCGATATCATGCAATAAGCCAGCAAATGCGATTTGCATCCAATCCTTTTGAGGAAAGCCTGTCCATTGCGCAATTTGATAGGAAGTTAACGCGGTTGTGATGCTGTTATGAAGCAGATAGTCCTTCTCCATAAATTGACGCGGTATAAAGGTCAACAAGTTATAGCTCTTAATATGCTCCAGCATCTTCTCAAGCTGCTTTCGAATATCCATAACCGGCATAGCTTGACCGGCCACAAAAGAGTTAAATACTTTACGTAACACATTAACCATTTTGTCATACTCTTCATGGAGGGGAGACGCAGCTATTACTGAGTTCGCTTCCTGTCCCGTATCATCATCTGTATCCTCGCGTGTCTTGCTTGATGCTTGGTTTGATTCGACTTCAACATTCGTGATAAGGAATGCTTGTAATATTTCTATTTCTTTAGTTGTAATGACCCTTCCCTTTTGAAATAGAATACTGCCAAGCGGGGTGAGGACATCTTCACTGATTTTTTCGCCTAGCTTAAGCTGTGATAACGTTACCGCTGCCACGAGACTCCGCTCCCCTTGTGCCTGATTAGTATATCTGGCAGACATATATCTCTCTGCGATACGCAAGCTGAGCCGCCGTATGACGGCATCAGCCGTGTCCGCTATCTTTATTCTATTGGTGTTTCGCCGTTGTCTTGTTCTTCATTCTCATCCAACACTTCATTATCTTCGTTACGCGCAACGCGGGTAACAGTCGCTACCGTATCATCCTCACGCGTGTTAATGAGTCTTACACCTTGCGTATTCCGGCCCATCGTAGATATGCCTTCCATACTTGTGCGGATCATCGTTCCGGACGCAGTCATTATCATAAGGTCCTCATCGTTCTCAACGACTTTGAGCGATACGATCGGCCCGTTCTTATCGGTTACGTTAAGCGTCTTAATCCCTTTACCGCCGCGGTTTTGAATACGGTAATCGGCGACTGGAGTCCGTTTGCCGTAGCCTTTCGAGGTAACGATAAGAATATCTTTATCAGGTACGATTACGTCCATATCAATAACCGTATCATCATCATCGAGTTGGATACCTTTCACGCCGGTAGCCGAACGTCCCATCGAGCGAACATCCTGCTCCGAGTAACGAATAGACATCCCTTGCGCTGTCCCCATGATGATTTCCTGATTGCCATCGGTCAGCTTCACGCCAATTAAATCATCGTCCTCACGGAGCGAGATCGCGATTAATCCGACTTTCCGGATGTTGACATAGTCATCAAGTGGAGTCTTCTTCACAACCCCTTGTCTTGTAGCAAAGAACAAGAAGTGCTCCGAATCGAATTCTTGCACCGGTATAACCGCGTTAATCGTCTCACCTTGTTCGATTTGAATCAGGTTAATGATCGGCGTTCCGCGAGCGGTACGGTTGAGATCGGGAATTTCATAGGCTTTGAGCTTGTATACCTTACCTTTGTTCGTAAAGAACAGCAGATAGTGATGCGTATTGGATACAAACAAATGCTCGACAAAGTCATCATCCTTAGTTCCCATGCCGACTACGCCTTTACCACCGCGCTTCTGGCTGCGATACGTACCAACCGGCAAACGCTTGATATAGCCAGAGTGAGTAATCGAGATAATAACATCCTCACGAGGAATAAGATCCTCGTCCAGAATCTCTTCATCGCTCGCCATTAGCTCTGTCCGGCGCTCATCGCCGAAACGGTCTTTCAATTCAGCAAGCTCCGTGCTAATGATATCAAGCACAAGCTGCTCATCGGCTAAAATCGCCTTATATTCAGCAATTTTACGCATAAGCTCTGCGTATTCTGCTTCGATTTTGTCTCTTTCCAGACCAGTCAGACGTTGCAAGCGCATATCCAGAATCGCCTGCGCCTGCTCATGGCTGAGCGAGAATCTTGTAATCAAGCCTTCGCGGGCCTGATCGGCCGTCTGGGAACCGCGAATTAATGCGATTACCTCGTCCAAATGGTCAAGCGCAATTCGCAAACCTTCCAGAATGTGCGCCCTAGCCTCTGCTTTCTTCAAATCGAATTCGGTACGACGACGAATAACCTCGATTTGATGCTGCAAGTAATGATAAAGCATATCGCGTATGTTAAGCGTTTTAGGCTCGCCATTTACAAGTGCGAGCATGTTAATGCCAAAGTTAGATTGCAGCTGCGTATGCTTGTACAAATTGTTCAGCACTATGCTTGGATTAACGTCTCGGCGAAGCTCTATAACAACACGCATACCGTTACGGTCGGATTCATCACGTAAATCGGTAATGCCTTCGATCTTCTTCTCACGAACGAGTTCGGCAATTTTCTCAACTAAACGAGCCTTAATGACTTGATATGGCAACTCATGCACAATGATACGTGCTTTGCCGTTATTCTCCTCGATTGTCGCCCGTGCCCGCATCGTTACCGAACCGCGGCCTGTCAAATAAGCTTGCCTGATGCCTTGACGGCCCATTACAAAACCGGCTGTCGGGAAATCGGGACCTTTTATATATTCCATTAACTCAACTGGCGTTATATCCGGGTTAACAATTAGAGCCTGAACCCCATCAATAACCTCGTTCAAGTTATGAGGAGGAATATTCGTAGCCATACCGACGGCAATCCCCGTAACCCCGTTTACGAGCAGGTTAGGATAACGCGCTGGCAATACAACCGGCTCCGACTCTTCACCGTCATAGTTGGGTGCAAAATCAATCGTTTCCTTGTTGATATCGCGTAACAATTCCATTGCTATCTTCGAAAGACGCGCTTCCGTATAACGCATTGCAGCTGCAAAGTCACCATCGATCGAACCAAAGTTCCCATGTCCATCAACTAGCATATAACGCATGGAGAAATCCTGCGCCATCCGTACCATCGACTCATATACAGCCGAATCACCATGCGGATGGTACTTACCGATTACTTCTCCTACTATTCTCGCCGACTTCTTATGGGGCTTGTCAGGTGACATGCCCAGCTCAGACATCGCATACAAAATGCGTCGATGTACCGGCTTAAGACCATCCCTTACATCGGGAAGAGCACGGCTTACAATGATACTCATAGCGTAATCCATAAAGGAATCCCGCATCTCCGTACCAATATCCCGATCTCTTATAGATATACGTTGTTCTTCCGCCATGATTTACCTCCCTAACGCCATCTATAGCTTCTTGAATCATCATAACTCTTATATTACTTTCTCAAAAAGCGAGCATATAAACCTTTTTCGCTCATGCTTTTGGAATTCCCGTGAATATTACATAATTCGTCATAAAAAATAGGTGAATTACCGCTCTCCATATACGTAAAACCGCCATAAAATAAACAAACCCAACTTTCATTATACCACTCAATTCTAAGTCTGTCTCCTGCATCGTTTGAAATCGTTTATACGTAAAGAGGCTTTGTGAGAGGAGAAAAATCGTTGAGCATTCAACGCGTTCAGAGTAAATGGGCTAAAACAAACATCATGCTTAAATCTGATTATTTACGACAGTATGTGCCTCTAACGAAGCTATTTAGCCGCAGCAGCCTTCAATCAATGCTAAGTGATTATGGCATGGTTTATGTTAAGCCGATAAACGGTACGTTTGGAAATGGCGTCATTCGTGTAGAAAGAACGACTGTTCCGGCTCTCGGCTACCGGTTCCAGCTGGATACAAAGGCCATATTCTGCTCCACTTTCGATCAGCTCTTTATGAAGCTCGTTAAGCAAAAGAGGAAGCGCAGCTACATTGTACAAAGAGGAATCCACTTGCTTCGCCATCAGAAGCGCCGCTTCGATATACGAGTCATGGTTCAAAAAAACTTGCGCAATGAATGGGAAGTGACCGGCATTATCGGACGGCTTGCCCATCCGGCAAAAATCGTCACAAACTACCATAGCGGAGGTACGCCTATGGCCATCGAGCGACTTATGAGCGACCATGCTAACTCCTCCGAGCTCGCCGCATTTCAAAACCGGCTAAGAAAGCTGTGCATTTCCATTGCGAACGTCCTGCAAGAAGAGTATCCGAATCTCAAAGAACTAGGCGTCGATATTGCGATCGATACGAATCTGCATCCTTGGATTCTGGAAGTGAATACATCTCCCGATCCTTTTATTTTCCGAAAGCTGCCCGATAAAAGTGTCTTTCAAAAAGTATACCGTTATGCTAAAGCATACGGACGTTTCAAAAAAAGAAGAAGCCGCCCGTGATGGTCGGCTTCTTCTTTGCAGATCTTTATGATTAAAAATCGAGATTCGTTACATATCTCGCATATTTTTGAATAAAATCACGGCGTGGTTCGACATTATCACCCATGAGCGTATCGAACACGACATCGGCTTCAATGGCATCCTCGATCGTTACCTGCAGCATCGTACGGCTTTCCGGATCCATCGTAGTCTCCCATAGCTGAGTTGCATTCATCTCGCCTAGTCCTTTATAGCGCTGGACATTTACTTTGACGCCTTCACCGAATTCAGCAATGATTCTATCGCGTTCCTTTTCGGTTTGCGCGTAGCGAATAACCTTATTGCGTTCAATTTTGAATAGCGGTGGCTGCGCGATATAAATATAGCCCGCCTCTAAAATTTGACGCATGTAGCGATAGAAGAATGTCAGCATGAGCGTGCGAATATGAGCACCATCGACATCAGCATCGGTCATAATAATGATTTTGTGGTAACGCGCCTTAGAAAGATCAAATTCATCGCTAATGCCGGTACCGAGCGCCGTAATGATCGCCCGAATTTCCGCATTGCCAAGAATGCGATCTAGGCGTGCCTTCTCCACGTTCAAAATCTTACCGCGCAGCGGCAAAATCGCTTGGAAATGGCGATCGCGACCTTGCTTCGCTGATCCGCCTGCAGAGTCACCTTCTACGATATACAGCTCACTGATCGATGCATCCTTAGAGGAGCAATCCGCAAGCTTACCAGGTAGAGAGCCCACTTCAAGCGCGCTTTTGCGACGAGTCAGCTCACGCGCTTTGCGCGCTGCTTCCCGTGCACGCGCGGCCTGCAAGCCCTTCTCTACGATTTTGCGAGATACCGACGGGTTTTCCTCAAGAAATTCCTGCAGCTTCTCGGCAAAGAAAGATTCTACGATTCCGCGCACTTCACTGTTGCCCAGCTTCGTCTTTGTTTGCCCCTCGAATTGCGGCTCTGGAATTTTGACGGAAATAATCGCGGTCAATCCTTCCCGCACATCGTCGCCGGAGAAGTTCGAATCATTGTCCTTGATTAAATTCGATTTACGTGCATAGTCGTTAATAATACGCGTCAGGGCGCTCTTAAAGCCGGATTCATGCGTACCGCCCTCATGCGTATTGATATTGTTCGCAAACGAATAAATGTTTTCAGTGTAGCTGTCGTTATATTGCAAAGCGACCTCTACATGGATATGATCCTTCGCCCCTTCAACATAGATCGGCTGTTCATGAAGGGCCTCGCGATTACGGTTCAAGTATTTGACAAACTCGATAATACCGCCCTCGTACTTAAACGAATTCGATACACCCGTTCGCTCATCGGAAAGAACAATCTCAATTCCTTTATTCAAAAACGCGAGCTCGCGAATACGCGACTGCAGCGTCTCATAATCATATACGGTTGTTTCAGTGAAAATTTCGCTATCCGGCGTAAACGTAACCTGAGTGCCCGTCTCCGTCGTATCGCCAATTATTTTGATATCATACTGCGGAGCGCCCTTGCGGTACTCTTGCTGATAAATATGGCCTTCGCGTTTTACTTGAACAATGACGAGTTCGGACAGCGCGTTTACGACTGATACGCCGACCCCGTGCAAGCCGCCGGATACTTTATAGCCCTCTCCGCCAAACTTACCACCCGCATGCAAGACAGTCATAACGACTTCTAGCGTCGATTTTTTCAGTTTCGCATTCTCGCCTACGGGAATACCGCGTCCATTATCGATAACGGTAATGCTGTTATTCTCATGCACAATAACTTGAATTCTCGTGCAATAACCGGCCAAAGCCTCGTCAATACTGTTATCGACAACCTCCCAAACGAGATGGTGGAGACCTTTGCCACTAGTGGAGCCAATATACATCCCCGGACGTTTGCGTACCGCTTCTAATCCTTCCAGGACCTGTATCTGACTCTCGTCATACGTATGCTGTTCCAAAGACATGCAACTTCACTGCTCCTCTCAACTGCTCTTCCTGTTCGCCTTAGCTCTAGCCGTTTGCTGCAAAATGATGGGCCCGTTTTTTCAACGTAGAGGATGAAATAGGCGAATAATATATTTTCTGCTTCGTAACAACGATCGATTTCGGCTCTTCCTCGCCTATCGTTTCAACGTCTTTACGCTTCCGTGCTCCCGCAACGAATTGTTTGGATAGTTTAGAGGATTGCTCGATCGAAATATCAAAAATGGCTACCAGCTCCGCAGCCCGGATTATTTTCTCGCCGCCCAAATGGATGTACATATCCTCTTCATCACCTCTCCTATTCGCAGCTTAACGCGTCACTCGGCCGTCACGTACATGGTAGATGCCGGCATCCTGAAGCCTGCTCACATTCACGCTCTCAAGGCCGGTCGTTGTAATAAAGGTTTGTACTTTACTCTGAAATGTCTCAATAAGCTGCGTCTGACGATTCTGATCGAGCTCCGACAGCACGTCATCAAGCAGCAAAAGCGGATATTCTCCGATTTCCTCGTTAATGAGCTCTATTTCTGCCAATTTCAAAGATAGGGCCGTCGTTCGCTGCTGCCCTTGGGAGCCAAATGTTTGCGCCTCTTTGCCGTTAATAAAAAACGCCAGATCATCGCGATGTGGCCCGACGAGCGTAACGCCTCTGCGAATCTCCTGATCTTTCACCTGTGTTAACTTTATCATAAATTGATCAAATAAAACAGTTTCATCTTGCAGGGCATCCGTGTCAAAAGATGGACGGTACTGGATGGTGAGCTGCTCGGTGCCGTTCGTTATGCCCGCATGAATTTGTTCAGCAAACGTTTGTAATTTATGTATAAAGTGTTTCCTTTTTTTCATGATTTTAACACCATGCTCTGCCAGCTGCATATTCCACACGTCCAGCATCGTCTGATTAGCTCCTCCAGGGTAAGAAGCCTTCAAAAAGTTATTCCGCTGCTGAAGCACTTTTCCATACTGCTGCAGCGTATACAAATAGCCGGGCTGCACTTGTCCGATTTCCATATCGAGAAACCGTCTTCGTACACCCGGCGTTCCTTTCACGATTTCAAGATCCTCCGGTGCAAACAACACGACATTGAGAGAACCGATAAAATCACTCAGCTTACGCTGTTCGAGCCCGTTTATTTTCGCTTTCTTGCCTTGCGCCGAAAATAGGAGATCCAACTTGATCGCCCCGTATTTCTTGTCGACTTCTCCCGCAATACGGGCAGAATCGGCCTGCCAGCCAATGAGCTCCTTATCCTTCGATGTGCGATGCGACTTGGTTAGAGCAAGCACAAATATCGCTTCGAGCAAGTTGGTTTTGCCCTGTGCATTCGGCCCAAGGAATACATTCACCTTATTAGGAGTCTGTAGATCTAGCTCACTATAGTTCCGGTAATTTTGCAGCTGTATGCTCGTTAAAAACACGTTTCGACCTCCCGGTCCGTTGGTGCGTTACGCTTTACCTACCGTAAAGACGCCGCAGCCTTCAACCTCTACTTTATCTCCAGCATACAATTTTCTTCCTCTGCGGTTATCCGCTTCCCCGTTAATGATCACGGTATTCTCTTGAAGAAAGAACTTAGCATGGCCGCCGGTTGAAATGCAATCGGATAGCTTTAAAAATTGGCCAAGCGTTATATATTCCGTTTTGATGCCGATTTCCTTCATCGAAATAGGTCATTCCTTTCTTCGCTTAAGTTCTCTGTTAGCCCGTTGTTCTATAAGGCAAGATGACGTACATGCTGTACGCATGATCCATTGGACGAATAATAATCGGGCTCATTGCGCCTGTAAAGCCGATAAACAATTGTTCACTGTCGATTACTTTAAGCACATCAAGCATATATTTCGAGTTAAATGCGATGCGAAGCGGTTCACCGTTAAATTCCGCCGGTTCGAGCTGCTCCGTTACGCGGCCAAGCTCAGTCGAGCTGGACGATATTTCGATAGTTCCGTCTTCAAGCGTCATGAGGCGAACGATATTCGTTTTTTCTTCGCGCGACATGAGATAAGCACGGTCGATGGCGTCCATTACTTTTTTTGTATCGAGAACGAGTTCTGTTTTAAAGGTTTGCGGAATAATTTTAGAAGTATCGGGATAAGTTCCATCGAGAATACGCGTATAGAACAACACGTTTCCAAGCTTAAATAGAACCTGATTGTCTGCTACCACGATATCTATGAGCGCGTTTTGCTCCGGAACGAGCTTTGACAGCTCAATAAGCGTTTTGGCTGAAATAACAACGTTACTGAACTTGAACTGTGAATCGGTATCTACCTGAGCGCTGCGGCTGGCTAGACGATGGCGGTCGGTTGCTACAAATTTCAGCTCGCCTTCAAGCAAGTTCCATAGTACACCTGTCAAAATTGGCGTTTGTTCGCTTGCCGAAGCTGCTAGAACGGTCTGTCGAATCATCGCTTTTAATAAATCGCCTGGCATTTGCAGCAATTCGTTCTGTTCGATGGAAGGGAGCACCGGAAATTCTTCAGGATCAAGTCCTACCATTTGGATTTCCGTTGATCCGGAACGAATGATTGTCTGGTAAGTATTGCTCACTTCGATAACGACTTGCTCGGATGGAAGCTTCTTTACGATTTCGACAAAAAATTTGGCAGGTAAAACGACACTTCCGGGTTTATCCACATGTGCAATAACGAATTGATCTCTTTCCACAGGGATAAAGCTTTGAATGGATATATCGGTATCGCTGGCGGTAAGCGTTACGCCCAAATGGGTGACCTCGATTTTAATACCGCCGAGTATCGGTATTGCAGGCCGTGATGATGCTGCTTTCGCTACTTGTTGTATCGCATCGTTTAATTCATTTTTTGAGATTGATAATTTCATGTTTTCACTCCTAGCATTCTTATAGATTCATCCGAGTATGGGTTCGCACGAAACGAGCTTTTGCCGCCAAAGGAAGGTAATCGCCGTTTACGCTTGTTTGATGATGTTTTTTTAAAGATTTTTAGTAGTCGTAGTAGTAGGGGCACTGAATATGTGGATAACCCCGTGGAAGACCGATAAAGCAAGCCTATCCACATGTGCATAGCGTGTGTATAGGCTTGCTTAGTTGTTCACATATGATTTTTGATCTTTTCTGTCAGGTTTTGAATGATTTTGTACAGGTCTTGATCTATTTTAAGCTGCTGCGAAATTTTTTCGTGAGCATGGATGACTGTCGTGTGGTCACGGCCTCCAAATGCTTCACCGATCTTAGGAAGCGAGAAGTCGGTCAGCTCCCGCGATAAATACATGGCGATTTGCCTTGGATAGGCGACAGCCTTCGTTCTTTTCCGTGCTTTGAACTCCTCCAGCCGCAGTCCGTAGAACTCCCCGACTTTTGTCTGAATATCATGCATTGTGATCATTCTTGGCCGGCTGGAAGGAATGATGTCCTTTAGCGCTTCGGCTGCCAAATGCGATGAAATATCAGCGTTTATTAAGGATGAATAGGCGACTACCCTAATAAGGGCTCCCTCTAGTTCACGAATGTTCGTATCGATCTGGTTGGCGATATAGATCATCGCTTCATTAGGAATATCTAAATTTTCGGCCCGGGCCTTTTTGCGCAAAATGGCGATACGTGTCTCCAGGTCCGGCGGCTGAATGTCGGTAATGAGCCCCCACTCAAACCGCGAACGCAACCGTTCTTCCAGCGTTGGAATTTCTTTTGGCGGCCGGTCACTTGAGATGACGATTTGCTTTCGTTCTTCGTGCAGCGCGTTAAAGGTATGGAAAAACTCCTCCTGCGTCTGTTCTTTACCCGCTAGAAACTGAATATCGTCAATGAGAAGAACGTCGATATTGCGATATTTCGTGCGGAAGCTCTCGCCACGGTTATCACGGATGGCGTTAATGAATTCATTCGTAAATTTCTCGGACGAAATATAGAGCACTTTCGTATTCGGATTGTGATCCATGATGTAATGGCCGATCGCGTGCATTAAATGGGTTTTTCCAAGCCCGACGCCACCATACAAAAACAAAGGATTGTAGGCTTTGGCCGGCGCTTCCGCGACAGCAAGCGAAGCAGCATGCGCAAAACGGTTGTTAGCCCCGATTACGAATGTATCAAACGTATATTTCGGGTTAAGCAAATGAGTAGGCGCTGCTTCTTCATTCATGACTGGGGAATTCACCGTTTTCGGCGGAATCATATAAGCCGGCTCCGCGCTCTTCGGTTCTTCAATAGAGAAGCGAACATCGACCTGCCTGCCCAAAAACTCGAACAGCGTCGTTCTTATTAGTTTTGTATAACGGCCCTCCAGCCATTCGGCCGCAAATGTTGTCGGCGCTGTTACCTCAAGCATGGAATCATCGACAAAAGAAGCCTTTGTTGCTTTGAACCAGGTGTCAAAGCTCGGCTTGCTTAATTTAGTCTGGATGATCGACAACACTTGCTGCCATAAATCATAGGTATGGCTGTCCACAGACTGTCACTCCTTATCCAAATCGCCTCGATTGGCGCAGTTACAAGAAAAATTGTCGAAAATCAGGGTATTATAACGAATGCATCCACACTATAAAGATGTATAAGCGAATGAGTTATAAATAGGGGATGAGTTTGTTCACAATGTTATCCACAGGCTGTTGATAAAACTGAGGCAATAACGATCTAATCCACAATGAAAACATAATTATCATAGCAAAAGATGCCTTATATTTCAACGAATTCGCATATTTTATCCACATTCTCAACTGCTTGTGCATAAAAGTTATCTACACCACTACATATTGTTTATATCTTGTTAAGATTTCGACAAAGTTCGTTCGGCGCTCCTGTGGATTGTGCACATGTTATTAGTTTTTGATAAACGGAGCCGTTTCATGCGTTTATCCACAGCCGTATATCAAAAACTTTTATCAACAAGATGAGGTGAGAGTTGGACATTGACTTTTGGCGGCCAACGTGGTTTAATAAAAAAAGCGTTTTTTTAAATATAAGGCTGCGAAACGATGCTGCTCCGTCAAATAAGGCGGCGAGAGCCGTTTACGCTTGATTGGAAACACGCAGTATAGGAGGTGCAGAACGATGAGACCTACATTTAGACCTAATGTAAGCAAACGCGCGAAAGTGCATGGATTCCGCAAACGGATGAGCACGAAGAACGGACGTAAAGTTTTGGCAGCGCGTCGTCAAAGAGGAAGAAAAGTACTGAGCGCATAAGCAGAAGACCACGTCCGGTGGTCTTTTTTTTTTGCTTATGAGGGTGAGGAGCGGGGGCA
>Ga0310900_10000657_pt1 | contig 12308 bp, 12 predicted proteins | sample C24D1metaG_FD_203879 | JGI IMG/M metagenome (GOLD analysis project Ga0310900, IMG submission 203879) | Lab incubated soil microbial communities from West Virginia University Organic Research Farm, Morgantown, WV, United States - C24D1 | ecosystem: Environmental > Terrestrial > Soil >...
CGAGCCTGGTTGAGGATTTGGAGTTCTCGATGCGCTGCGTGCAGCGTGATATTTATCCGGTCTTGAACTACGATGCAAAGGTATACGATGAGAAGCCGGTTACCTTCAAAGCTTCCGCAAGACAACGGCTGCGTTGGATGCAGGGACATTTTAACGTAGCGCGCAACTACTTTTTCCCTTTGCTGTGGGCCAGCATTAAAGAGCGTAACTTTGTGAAATTCGATTCGGCTATCTACACGATCTCTGTGTATAATACATTGCTTGGTTTCATACTGACGATGATTATATGGGTAGATATCGCGATTCCGTCGCCTAATTATTTAGATTCGCTTTATAATTACTTGCCCTGGTGGACGGTAGTAATTGCCGTTGCAGCTTCGGTTATTCAATTTCCGCTTGCCCTCATGCTTGAGGGTGTGAAATCGTGGAAAATGTATGCGCATCTGCTGACATTGCCGTTTTTCCTTATTTCGTGGTGGCCGATTACGTTCTACGCCTTCTTCACCCAGAACAACAAAACATGGAGTCACACGCAGCATACGCGCGTCGTTCGGATAGAGGAAGTGCAGAGTAAATAGAATATGGCGAGCTTAACAGCCGCTTGTAAAATATTCAGCGAAGCTGTTGACACAGCTTTGTGGGCTATGGTATAGTTACACGGTAACATTTTCAACTAACTAAATGACGCACAAGTAGAAGCACCCGCTTCTCACCTTTCGGCTAAAGCTGGCTGGTTCGCGATAATCGATTGGTCACTCCATTATTTCAGCAGAAATGATGCACTGACATACATGTACGGTTATGAGATGCGGGTTCGAGCGAACCCGCATTTTTTTATTGCGCAAAAACATGAAACAAACCATTTTGGAGGTGGCACGCTATTAGCAGAGAACATCAAATCAATGATGAAATCCGGGCAAGAGAAGTACGTTTAGTCGGCGCTGACGGCGAGCAAATCGGAATTAAATCGATTCGCGACGCATTGCAGATGGCGATTGAGCTTAACTTGGACCTGGTGAACGTCGCTCCGACGGCTAAGCCGCCGGTATGCCGCATCATGGACTACGGGAAATTCCGTTATGAGCAGCAGAAGAAGGAAAAAGAAGCTCGCAAAAACCAAAAGATCGTTGATCTTAAGGAAGTTTGGTTCCGTGCCAACATCGATGAAAATGACTACCAAACGAAGTACCGTAACGTCGTTAAGTTTCTGGGTGAAGGCGATAAAGTGAAAGCATCCGTCAGATTCCGCGGCCGTGAGATTGCTCATGCGGCTCTTGGACAAAAGATTTTGGATCGTCTTTCAAAAGAGGTTGCCGAATTATGCAGCGTTGAGCGCGCTCCTAAGCTGGAAGGCCGGAGCATGATTATGATTTTGGCACCCAAAACCAACAGCTAACAACTGATGAAGAACTTTAAGGAGGATAACTGATATGCCTAAGATGAAAACACACAGCAGTCTGAAAGACCGCTTTAAAATTACTGGAACTGGTAAAGTAAAACGTTACAAAGCTTACCGTAACCATTTGCTTTCACACAAATCCGGTCGTCAAAAACGCGTACTTGCTGGCCAACCGCTTATGGCTGCTGGCGATGTTCGCCGTTTGAAGCAAGGCCTTTCCAACTTGTAATATTAAGCTACAACAAATAAGCAAATTCAACCTACAGGAGGTTTCCACTCATGGCAAGAGTTAAAGGCGGATTTGTCCGCACTCGTCGTCGCAAAAGAATTTTAAAGCTAGCTAAAGGTTATTTCGGTTCGAAACACCGTCTGTTTAAAACAGCGAAGGAGCAAGTTGGTAAGTCCCTTATGTATGCTTACCGTGACCGTCGCAACAAAAAACGTGACATCCGCAGACTGTGGATCGTTCGTATTAACGCGGCAGCTCGTATTAACGGACTTTCGTACAACAAATTCATGCACGGCTTGAAGCTTGCGGGCGTAGAAGTAAACCGCAAAATCCTTGCTGATCTAGCAGTTAACGACATCACTTCGTTCAACTCGCTTGCAGGCATTGCAAAAGAAAAAATTAACGCGTAGACGTTAGCATATAGAAAGGGCTGTTCAATTTCGTCATTCCGATGACTTTTGGACAGCCCTTTTTTTGTAGTATACAAGCAAACTATATGATTTTATCATGCAGTATGCGTACATTTATAAGTTCTGAGGGCAAACAAACAGACAAGAGCCTCCTTCCCTGAATATGCTGAAGGACAAAGGGAAAGGAGGGATTTCGCATGGGTAACGTTTCTAAACAACAAGTACGGAAACTGGTCGGCAAATCCATTTATGCAGTGCTTCCAGACGGTTCTGTCGTCACTGGCAAGCTCGTTCGGGTGCACAATAATAAACTGATCGTAGCTCCAATCAACAAAGACAAAGGCAAGGTTGTGCAAACGAAAGCTATACTGCCACTCGTTTTGTTTGATCTTCTAGCCATAGGCACGCTGCCGTTCTTTGGCGGCGGATTCGGTGGAGGCTGCTGCAATAACAACTTTAACAAATGCTGCGGCGGCGGCTATGACGGCGGCTATGGCGGATACGATGGCTATAAAGGCTATGACGTCTACGGCGGCGGTTATGGCAACCAAGGGTACGACGGGTATTAATGGCGTTTAGGTGATCATAGCGGGGGAAGTGGCTTAAGCAGCTCGTAGCAGCGCAGCTCAGGATAGTAGTGAACGGTATTATAACCAAGCTTATTGTACAGCTGATGGGCTTTATCATTTACCTGATCGACAAACAGCCTGGCAATCTTGCAGTGCTGTGTCCTGCCATAGGCCTCGCTATGCGCCATTAATTTTCTGCCCCATTGCCTGTTCCGGTGATCGGGATGCGTGACCATCATATCTAAATAAAGCACCTCACCCATAACTTCAAAATGAATGAAGGAGATTGGTGGGCTTTTTTTGGATAGTGATGCTACATAAGTAACACCGTGCCGGAATCGCTTCGGAAGCTCGCGAATCGTCTGGGCATCGTGCTGATGTACCGTGTGCGACAGGGGGATAAGCTCGGTGCGAATGAGGCGGACAACCTCAGCTTCATCTAGTCGGGGCACATACATTCGAATCATGTTCATCATTCCATTTCTGCGGCTCCGAATCCACTGGAACGCTGCATGAGTTTGCCGTTTAGGGGCTAAAATAGTATATGTGTCATGGCCGCGGAGTGCGCCTATGACAATTTGTGTGAAGAGTTGCTCATGGTTCTTGACGAACCGGGATTCTCAGCATATAATAAAGAAAGTCTTATCTACCACGTACTGGTGTAGACACCATGTGGTAAATACACAATCAGCAATGATGAGGACGAAGTGCTTAGGGCTCTTTTGATCAGAGAGCGGATGGATCAGCTGCAACCATCGCCAAAATCCCTTTTCTACGAGCTCACCTCGGAGCTGTTTCCTTGAAAAGCAACAACGAATGCTGTTGCCTAATAGGGGAAATCGCAGGGCAAGCGTTACAGTGCCAATGGTATGGACGTATGTGCACGACGTTCTTACCTGTGGAGGTTGTACATCGGGAGATGTATAACGAATTTGGGTGGTACCACGGAAGATATATACCTTTCGTCCCTCGTTGCTTCGTTTAGAAGCGTGAGGAGCGAAAGGTTTTTTTGTTTTTTTGAGAGGAGGATGACTTATGGTAACGCAAGGTACAACACTGAAGTCAAAAGAGGAATTGAAGGAAAGGCTCTCGAGGCCCGAGGTCATATCTGGTTCGGAAATTTTGCTAAGAAGTCTGCTGCTTGAGGGTGTAGATTGTGTGTTCGGCTATCCTGGTGGAGCGGTGTTGTACATTTACGACGCGATGCACGGGAACCCCGATTTCAATCATGTACTTACACGTCACGAGCAAGGTGCAATTCACGCAGCTGACGGCTATGCCCGTGCAAGCGGCAAAGTAGGCGTATGTATCGCAACCTCAGGTCCGGGTGCAACAAACCTGGTTACGGGCATTGCAACTGCATACATGGATTCTGTTCCGTTAGTCGTTATAACGGGGAACGTCATCTCCAGCCTGATCGGAAGCGATGCTTTCCAGGAAGCGGATATTACAGGGATTACGATGCCAATTACAAAGCATAGCTACTTGGTGCGTGATGTAGAAGATTTACCGCGCATTATTCATGAAGCATTCCACATTGCCAACACTGGACGCAAAGGCCCAGTATTGATTGATATACCAAAGGACATCTCAGCGGCACAGACATTGTTCAAGCCGGTAACTGAAGTGAGTATCCGCGGCTATAACCCGACGGTTTCGCCTAACAAAAATCAAGTCGATAAGCTTATTAAGGCGATTGAACAAGCGGAGCGTCCGCTCATTCTAGCCGGCGGCGGAGTTGTATACTCCGGCGGGCATGAGGAGCTGTACGAGTTCGTAACGAAGACACAAATTCCGATCACGACGACCTTGCTTGGTTTGGGAGCATTCCCGAGCGGCAACGAGTTATTTCTAGGCATGCCGGGCATGCACGGTACTTACACGGCTAACAAATCGATTCAAAGTGCGGATTTGCTTATTAACATCGGCGCCCGCTTCGACGACCGCGTTACCGGCAAGCTGTCAGGCTTCGCCCCGCTGGCGAAAATCGTTCACATCGATATCGACCCTGCGGAAATCGGCAAAAACGTGCCAACGGACATTCCGATCGTCGGTGATGTGAAGACTGTTCTGCAGCTTGTTAACAAGCAAGCTAAACGTGCGGATAAAGCTGATGATTGGCGTGCGAAGCTCAAAGCCTCTTGTGAGCAATATCCGTTCAGCTACACGGATTCCGAAGATGAATTAAAGCCGCAGTGGGTTGTGGAGCTGATCCACGAAACGACGAACGGCGACGCAATTGTAACGACTGACGTAGGCCAGCACCAGATGTGGGCTGCACAGTATTACAAATTCAACAAGCCGCGTTCATGGGTAACGTCTGGCGGTCTAGGCACGATGGGCTTTGGATTCCCTTCCGCTATCGGCGCTCAAATGGCGAATCCGGATCGTCTTGTCGTATCCATCAATGGTGACGGCGGTATGCAAATGTGCGCGCAGGAGCTCGCGATTTGCGCAATCAACAACATTCCGGTTAAAGTTGTTATTATTAATAACCAGGTGCTTGGGATGGTTCGCCAATGGCAGGAGCTTATTTATGACAACCGCTACAGCCATATCGATCTCTCCGGCAGCCCGGACTTTGTTAAGCTCGCCGAAGCTTACGGGGTAAAAGGCTTCCGCGCCTCTAACAAAGAGGAAGCGCGCGCCGTGTGGGAAGAAGCGCTCCGCCATCCTGGTCCGGCAGTCGTTGAGTTCGTCGTTCGCAAAGAAGAGAACGTGTACCCGATGGTTGCGCAAGGAAGCACTATTGATGAAATGATCATGGGGGATGCGGAATGAAAAAGCACACGATCGCAGTAATTGTAAACGATCAGCCTGGCGTTCTGCAGCGCGTATCCGGTTTGTTCGGACGCCGCGGCTTTAATATTGAGAGCATTACGGTTGGATCCAGCGAAGAAGCAGGCTTATCGCGTATGGTCATCGTCACTACGGGTGATGATCATACGCTCGAGCAAGTCACGAAACAATTGTACAAGCTGATTGACGTTATCAAGGTTATTGATCTAAGCTCCAATCCGATGGTTGCGCGCGAGCTTGCGCTTATCAAAGTAAACGCAGAGCCTGCAGCCCGTCCGGAAATTCTTGGCGTAGTTGAAACTTTCCGCGCAGCCGTTGTTGACATCGGAACTCATACGCTTATGGTACAAGTAGTGGGTGACTCGGAAAAAATCGACGCAATGGTCGAATTGCTTAAGCCTTACGGCATTCGCGAGCTGTCGCGTACTGGAGTAACTGCACTAAACCGGGGAAACGCTAAGTAATCGTTGTTCAAATTATAAATTTCAACATCCCGCTTTGAGCGGGAGTTTAAGGGGAGAACCGCTGTTAATGCGTCATTCTCTGCTTAAACACCCGCTCAAAAGGGTTAAATTAAAGGAGGCAATTATTAAAATGGCAGTTACAATGTACTATGAAAAAGACGCAGATCAAGGCGTACTACAAGGCAAAACAATCGCAGTTATCGGTTACGGCAGCCAAGGTCACGCGCAAGCGCAAAACCTTCGCGACAGCGGCTTGAAAGTGGTTATTGGTCTTCGTCCGGGTAAATCCGCTGACGTAGCTAAAAAAGACGGCTTCGAAGTGCTTACTGTTGCAGAAGCGGCTAAAGTGGCTGACGTTGTTCAAATTTTGCTTCCTGACGAAACACAAGCAAAAGTATACAACGAAGAAATCGCTCCTAACCTGAAAAAAGGCGCAGCGCTTATGTTCTCCCACGGCTTCAACATTCACTATGGCCAAATCGTGCCTAGCAAAGATACGGATGTATTCCTGGTAGCTCCAAAATCTCCTGGTCACATGGTTCGCCGTACGTACCAAGAGGGCTTCGGCGTTCCTGGTCTAATCGCAATCGAGCAAGATGCTACTGGCAATGCTAAAGCAATCGGTCTTGCTTATGCGAAAGGTATCGGCTGTACGCGTGCAGGCGTTATTGAAACTTCTTTCAAAGAAGAAACAGAAACAGATTTGTTCGGTGAGCAAGCCGTTCTTTGCGGCGGCGCTACAGCACTTGTTAAAGCAGGCTTCGAAACGCTTGTTGAAGCTGGCTACGCTCCAGAAATGGCATATTTCGAGTGCTTGCACGAACTTAAACTGATCGTTGACATGATGTATGAGGGCGGAATGGCGTCGATGCGCGATTCTATCTCTAACACTGCGGAATACGGTGATTATGTAACAGGTCCTCGTATCGTTACAGAAGAAACGAAGAAAGAAATGAAACGTGTTCTGGAAGATATCCAATCCGGCCGTTTCGCACGCGACTTCATTTTGGAAAACCAATCGAACCGTGCGATGCTGACAGCTACCCGCCGTAACGAAGCTGCTCACCCGATTGAGCAAACAGGCGCACAACTTCGTGAATTGATGCACTGGATCAAGAAGTAATAACAGTTAAAATGAACGACAATATCCCGGTTCGCCGGATCGCTGGACGATGGGCATTATGAATCGTCCAGCGGCTCCAAGCGCGTACCGGGATCATTCTGTTCACGGAGGTGCATTGCACAAATGCGGAAAATTTATGTTTTCGACACGACGCTTCGTGACGGAGAGCAATCTCCAGGTGTAAACCTGAACACGAAGGAAAAGGTAGAGATTGCCCTTCAGCTTGAAAAGCTTGGAGTTGACCGTATAGAAGCCGGCTTCCCTGCAGCTTCGCCAGGAGACCTGGCTGCGGTTAACGCGGTTGCGCGCGCGGTTAAGAACGCTACGATCATTGGTCTGTCGCGTTCGCGCGAGCAGGATATTGACGCGGTTCGCGAAGCGCTTATAGGCGCGCAGGATCCTTGCATTCACTTGTTTCTTGCTACCAGCCCGATTCACCGTAAGCATAAGCTGCGGATGGAGAAGGAACAGGTGCTGGAAACGGCGGATCGCGCGATTCGCTATGCCAAGCAATATTTTGATAAAATCGAATTTTCGCCTGAGGACGCTGGCCGTACGGAGCTGGATTTCTTATGCGAGGTTACGGATATGGCGATCAAAGCAGGCGCGACGGTCGTTAACATTCCGGACACGGTCGGTTATATGAATCCGCAGGAATTCGGAAATATTTTCAAAACGTTGAAGGAAAACGTACCGAATATCGAAACGATTCAGCTTAGCGCGCATTGCCATGACGATCTCGGTATGGCGACTGCTAACGCGCTGGCTGCGATTTTGAACGGTGCCGATCAAGTCGAGGGTACGATCAATGGAATCGGGGAGCGTGCCGGCAATACAGCTATCGAAGAGATCGCTATGGCGCTTGCAACACGTCCTGATTACTTCGGCGCCCAAACGTCGCTGAACCTGAAAGAAATTGCCAAGACGAGCCGCTTGGTCAGCAAGCTGACGGGCATGGTTGTACCGGGCAATAAAGCGATTGTCGGAGCCAATGCGTTTGCGCATGAGTCCGGCATTCATCAGGATGGCATGCTGAAGGAAAAAACGACCTACGAGATCATTTCACCGGATACGATTGGCCTGAAGGAATCAAAGCTTGTGCTCGGCAAGCACTCCGGACGCCATGCATTCCGCGAGAAGCTGATCGACCTAGGCTACGAGCTTGATGAAGAAGCGGTTAACGCTGCGTTCGCCAAATTTAAAGATTTGGCTGATCGCAAGAAAAACGTCAGCGATGAGGATATTCTCGCTTTGCTCGAGGAGAAGCTTGTTGATACGCCGGAGGTTTTCACCTTGGAGACGATTCAGGTGAGCTATGGCAATCAATCAACTCCAAGCGCTTCCGTTCGAATTCGTAAAGTCGAGGGCGGGGTCGCAGAAGAAGTGGCAATCGGCAACGGTTCCGTGGATGCGATCTACAATGCTATCGATAAGGTTACGCAGGAGAATGTAGAGCTTGAGGAGTATTCGATCAAATCCGTATCACAAGGCAAGGATGCACAGGGCGAGGTACACGTTGTTCTGAAGCAGGATGAAGTTTCTGCGCAAGGCCGCGGACTAAGCACGGATATCCTTGAAGCAAGTGCTCGGGCATATATCGACGCGCTTAACCGTCTGATCGAAAAACGCAAGTCTCCAGGCCGCCGCGATAAGATGAGCTTGATCTAACCTTCATTGATGAACGGCTCATTGCCTTTGAACAAAAGGCAATGAGCTTTTTATTTAGAGTGAAATAGGGCGAGTATGCGTAAAGGCAACCTCTATAGTCACAGTCTATAGAGCCAATAGATTTTATATCTTTGTAATCGTTCGGGATTTATGGTACAAATGATAATAGACTGAGAATGAGTTTATAGATTTGTTTGAATGATGGGGTACCCGGGCACATTAGACGGACAAGTTTAATTGAAAAAGAGGAGTGTTACTTTATTATGTCAGATGTAAAAAAAATCGCAGTTATTGCCGGCGACGGTATCGGACCTGAGGTTGTTGGCGAAGCGCTTAAAGTGCTCAAAAAAACCGAGGAGCTTTACGGTTACAAATTCGAAACGGAGCACGGCTTGTTCGGCGGTATTGCAATCGACGAGAAAGGAACTCCGCTGCCGCAAGAGACGCTCGACATTTGCAAAGGCGCAGATGCAGTATTGCTTGGCTCTGTAGGCGGACCGAAATGGGACAACAACTCGAAGGAGCTTCGCCCGGAAACAGGTTTGCTCGGCATTCGTAAAGCGCTGGGCTTGTTCTCGAACATCCGTCCAGCTACTGTGTTCGATTGCTTGAAGGAAGCATCGACATTGAAGCCGGAAGTTCTTGAAGGCACTGATCTGATCGTTGTCCGCGAGCTGACTGGCGGTATTTACTTCGGCGAGAAATTCCGTCGTGAAGGCGCTGGCGGCGAAGAAGCGGTTGATACTTGCGTATACAATGTACAAGAAATTGAGCGTATCGTTCGCCAAGCATTCGATATCGCGATGACTCGCGGCAAACGCCTTGCTTCAGTTGACAAAGCGAACGTTCTTGAAACATCCCGTCTATGGCGTGAAGTCGTTAACCGGATTGCGCCTGAATATCCAGAGGTTGAGCTGGAGCACGTGCTTGTCGATAACTGTGCGATGCAGCTGCTTCGTCGTCCTTCAAGCTTCGACGTAATCGTAACTGAAAACATGTTCGGTGATATTCTTAGCGATGAAGCTGCGATGCTGACTGGTTCAATCGGTATGCTTTCGTCTGCTTCGCTGGGCGAGGGAAGCTTTGGCTTGTACGAGCCGGTGCATGGCTCGGCTCCTGACATCGCTGGTCAAGGCATCTCCAACCCAATTGCAACTATTCTTTCTGTAGCACTTATGTTCCGTCTAACGTTCGGCTATCACGAAGCTGCAGCGGCAATTGAAGCTGCCGTGAAAGAAGTGCTTGATGCCGGCCACCGTACAGGCGACATCGCTGTTGACAAGAGCAAAGCAATCGGAACTTCGGAGATGGGCGATTTGATCGTAGCCGCTCTTAAAAAGTAAGTTCTAGATTATAATCATTATAAATAAATATTGATTATAATATTGACTTCATTCTAGACTAGTGATACTATTTACTAGGTAAGTCACACAGATGAAGTGGCATAAACAATAAAAATTTATGGATAGGTCAAGGAGGTTTTCTATTATGGCAGAACGTTTGGTAGGCCGCCAGGCCCCGGATTTTACGATGGAAACAGCAACAGGTGACGGTAAAGATTTCGGTACAGCTTCTCTTGCGGATTACAAAGGCAAATGGTTGGTATTGTTCTTTTACCCGCTTGATTTCACATTTGTATGCCCAACTGAAATTACAGCTTTGAGCTTGGCAGCTGCTGAATTCAGCAAATTAAACACTGAAATTCTTGGTGTCAGCATTGATAGCAAACACAGCCACCGCGCATGGATCAACACGCCGGTTAACGATAATGGCCTAGGCCAGCTTGAATTCCCGCTAGCTGCAGACATCACGAAAAGCGTTGCTCGTGACTACGGCGTATTGATCGAAGAAGAAGGTATCGCGCTTCGCGGCCTATTCATCATCAACCCTGAAGGCGAAGTTCAATACCAAGTTGTTAACCACAACAACGTAGGCCGCAGCGTTGACGAAACGCTTCGCGTATTGCAAGCTTTGCAATCCGGCGGACTTTGCCCAATCAACTGGAAACCAGGCCAACAAACTCTGGTAGCGAAATAATATATTTCGTTCCGAATTATTCAAAACCCGCGCCATTTCATGGCGTGGGTTTTGTTTTATCATTTAGGCCGTAAGGCGCATATTGTGATGCTTAAGCAGGAATTGCACCTATGCAAAGCGAATAAGGTATACATAGCCACAAAGCTAGAGGCACAGCTGATGCCGTTCTTTGGCGGCAAAGGCTCGATTCACGGCGAAATATAAGCATGTATCAGGTTGAATTTTTGCGTTCTTATATTTTTGACAATACTAGGTTTGCTCCGCAAACCTAAGTTGATGCTTTTACGATGTAGGTTTGCACCGCAAACCTTTAGGAGGGGTCGTCAATGAGTTTTTGCTGTGGAGCTAGTATGATTGGAACAAAAGGTACGCTGAAGCATTTCCGTACCCATATCCATAATGTGCCTATTATGTTTTGTCCGGTATGTCACCGTGTAGACATTCATTATTTAATCGAAAACGAATATGAAATATTAGCCGAATATGCGCATGGCGACGGTGCTGCCGAAGTTGATTTTCAGGAGTACGTGGAGCAAGAAGGCAAGGCGCTGCTTGAAAATTGCGTTAATCATGAAAATGAGGATCCAATGGATGTCGTCCACAGTCAAATTGATATGGCGCTTGATTTGCTTAGCTTCGCTAAGCAGATTGAGGATACGGAATGGCAGCTTGTACTTAAGAAGCGTCTTGGGATGCTGAACAGCAGAAGGAATAAGCTCCGTCAACGCCGTACATCCGTTTAGTATTTTAACACGAATGGTGAGCCTCCTTTTCGGAGGCTTTTTCTTTTTTCGAAAAAATGAAGATCTTCTCATAATGTACCCCCCGAAACCGGGCAGGCACAAACGAATCATACTAATAGTGAGGTGGAGCGGTTGTTACTTGTATTGTTCAAACGCTTTCTGTGGAAATCTGCTTCTGCCGAAGCTGCGGAGGATGGGCAGAAGCTCACTCCCGAACAATGGGTTGCTCAAATTCGTCAAGGTGACGAGCTGCTGCGCGAGCAGTTCATAGCAGACTACAAACCTTATATAATGAAAGTAACAAGTCGATTTTGCAAACGGTATATAGATCCGAATCGGGATGATGAATTCAGCGTGGCGCTGTTAGCTTTTAACGAAGCGATCAATCAGTTCTCCAGTCATGCTGGAAAATCGTTCATCGGATTTTCTGAAACCGTCATTCGCCGTCGGCTTATTGACTATGTCCGAAAAGAGCAAAGGCATTCACAGGTCGTACCTTACAGCATGTTCGATTCTGAGGATGAGGAACAGCCGCATTACAATTCCATCGAGACGAGCCAAGCGATTACTGCCTTTGAAATAAAACGGACCGAGGATGAGAGACGCCACGAAATCAGCGAGCTTAATAAGGAGCTTGGGCAATTCGGCATCACTTTCGCAGAGCTGGTCGAGCAGTCGCCCAAGCATGCGGATTCCAGAAGGCTGTTGATCGGAATTGCGCAAACTCTCGTAAGTGAAACAGATTTGTTAGACTCGCTAAGGCAAACGAATAAGCTTGCTGTAAAAGAGTTAACTGCCATGTGCGGCGTTTCTCGCAAAACGGTAGAGCGAAACCGGAAATATATTATCGCTATCGCACTCGTTATT
>Ga0310900_10000662_pt1 | contig 12275 bp, 13 predicted proteins | sample C24D1metaG_FD_203879 | JGI IMG/M metagenome (GOLD analysis project Ga0310900, IMG submission 203879) | Lab incubated soil microbial communities from West Virginia University Organic Research Farm, Morgantown, WV, United States - C24D1 | ecosystem: Environmental > Terrestrial > Soil >...
GCTCTCACGCAACCTAAAGCGCACGCCGTACAAGCTCGTCGTGATCGCCTGCTGGATCCTGTTCGTGCGGTTCGCGGACATCTTCATGCTCGTGTCGCCCGAGTTCGACGCCGCCGGCGAGAACGTGCATTTGCTGGCCGGCGAACATGCCAGCCACTTCTTCGTGCACTGGCTCGATCTGGCAGCGCCGCTCGCGATCGGCGGGTTGTGGTTGTGGATGTTCTTCGGCGAGCTGCGGCAGCGCCCGCTCCTGTCGACCGGCGACCCCTATCTGCGTGAATCACTCGAAACCGCGGGAGCAGGCCACTGATGGCTCACGATCCTCACGCCGCCCACGCGTCGGCCGACGACGAGTATCTCAATCCTGCGTCAGGATCGGGACATGAGCACACCGATGTCGACGTCCGGATGATCGTCCAGTTCGCGATCTGGCTGTTTGGCAGCGCAGTGGTCGTGCACGGGCTGATGTGGCTCATGTTCGCCTGGTTCGTCGATACCCGTGAGTTGGTGAGCGCGCCAGAGTTCCCGCTCGCCGTGGGACAGGAACAACGGCTCCCGGCAGGACCGCGGTTGCAGCGCTTTCCTGCGAACGAGATCTTTGAGTTCCGTCAGCGCGAGGGCAGCGAACAGAACAGCTACGGATGGATCGATCGCAACGCGGGTACGGTGCACATCCCGATTGCCGAAGCGATGCGCCTGAGCGTAGAGCGGGGCCTCCCATCACGCGCACAGACGGCCCCGACGGATGCCGCACCCAGCGGTGACGCGGCCGGCATGATGCCAACCGATTCGAGCTCGGGACGGATGATGGAGAGAAGAAGGTAATGTCATCAGCGAGGGCGATTCGGCGCATCGTGCTGTCTGTCTGCATTCTGCATTCGGCATTCTGCCTTCCGAGCGCGAATGCGCAGCAGCAGCCTGGCATGCCCGGCTCCATGGGCTTCACCAGCGGCATCGTTGCGTCGAACGTGCCGCCGCAGTTCAAAGACGTGACCTTTGCGCAGCAACTGGGGAAGAAGCTGCCGCTCGACGTCCGCTTCACTGAGGAGACCGGGCGCGACGTCGCCCTGGGTGAGTACTTCGGCTCGCGGCCGGTGGTGCTCGCGTTCGTGTACTACCAGTGCCCGATGCTGTGCACGCAGGTGATGAACGGGATCTCGTCGGCGCTGAAGGTGCTGCCGTTCGCGCCGGGCAAGGACTTCGACATCGTGCTCGTGAGCTTTGATCCGCGCGATACCCCGGAGGCAGCCAACGCCAAGAAGCGAGCGCATCTCGATCACTGGGCCGCCCGCGGGACGGCGAACGGCTGGCACTTCCTGACCGGCACCGAGGCGTCGATTCGTCAGGCCACAGCGGCGGCCGGGTTCACCTATCAGTGGGACGCACAAACCAACCAGTTCGCGCATGTCAGCGGGTTGCTGGTGGCGACCGCCGACGGCACGTTGTCGCGCTATTTCTACGGGGTGGAGTACTCGCCCAGGGACCTGCGTCTCGCGCTGATCGAGTCGGGCAACGGCAAGGTTGGCTCGGTCGTCGACGAGTTGCTGCTCTACTGCTTCCAATACGACCCGTCTCACGGCCGTTATGGTGCGGTGTTCATGAACATCATGCGGCTCGGCAGCGCGCTGACCGTGTGTTTCATCGCGGTGTTCATCCTGCTGATGCGGCGCCGCGAGATGCGATCGGCCGCGGAGAGGCACGCCTGAGCGTTTATGGGATCAGGGTTCTCGCTGTTTCCTGAACAGGCGTCCACGATGGCCTCACGCGTGGACAACCTGTATTTCTTCATCGTCGCCGTGACGGCGTTCTTCGCCGTGCTCGTCTCCGTCCTGGTGATCGTGTTCGCGGCGAAATACCACACCAAGGATCCCCTCGCCGTCGGCCAGCCCATTCACGGGTCGATGCCGCTCGAGCTGGCCTGGTCAATCATTCCTTTCCTCATCTCCGTCGTGATCTTCGCCTGGGCCGCAGACGTATTCTTCGACCTGCAGCGCCCGCCCGACCAGACGATCGAGATTTACTCCACCGCCAAGCGGTGGATGTGGAAGTTCCAGCACCTCGACGGCCAGAACGAGATCAACGAGCTGCATGTGCCGGTGGGGCGCGCGGTCAAGGTGACGTTCACCTCGGAGGACGTGCTTCACTCGATGTTCTTCCCATCGTTCCGCGTGAAGGCCGACGCGATCCCGGGTCGCTATAGCACGGTCTGGTTCACGGCGACGAAGATCGGCGAGTTCCACCTGTTCTGCGCAGAGTATTGCGGAACGAGTCACTCGGGCATGATCGGAAAGGTCATCGTCATGGAGCCGGCCGCGTATCAGGCGTGGCTCGCCGGTGGGGTGGGATCCGGCTCACTGTCGCAGCGCGGGGAGCAGCTGTTCAACGACCTCGCCTGCAACACCTGTCACCGCAGCGATGGTTCGGGGCGAGGGCCCTCGCTCGTCAACAAGTTCGGCGCTCCCGTGGAGTTGGCCAATGGCACCAGTGTCGCGGTCAATGAAGCGTACGTGCGCGAGTCCATTCTGACACCGCAGGCCAAGCTCGTCGCCGGGTTTCAGCCACTGATGCCGACCTTCCAAGGTCTGCTGAGCGAAGAGAGCGTGATTGCCCTGGTCGAGTACGTGAAGTCGCTGCGGACCACCGGTGGCGGTGGGCCGCGTACGGCCTCCGAACCGAGCGCCACGGCACCGGCAACCCCGCAGAACAAATAGGACCATGGCATCCACACCACTGACGTATCTGAACCATGAGCACAGTGTTGCGTCGTGGCTCCTCACGAAGGATCACAAGCGCATCGGCGTGATGTATCTCGTTGTCGTGACGCTGGCATTCTTCCTGGGCGGTTTGTTTGCGACGCTGATCCGCCTCGAGCTGGCGACGCCCGCTGGCGATCTCCTCTCGAACGACGACTACAACAAGATGTTCACCATGCACGGCGTGGTGATGGTGTTCTTCGTGCTGATCCCTGCGGTGCCGGCCATCCTCGGCAACTTCGTCCTGCCTCTCATGCTGGGAGCCAAGGACGTGGCCTTTCCGAAGATCAACCTTCTGAGCTGGTACGTCTTCGTGATCGGGTTTCTGTTCACCGTCTATGCGATGGTGACTGGCGGCGTCGACACCGGATGGACCTTCTACACGCCGTACAGCAGTCGCGCCAGCAACTCCAACGTGATGATGACCGGCATCGGCGTGTTCATCACCGGCTTCTCGTCGATTCTCACCGGCCTGAACTTCATGGTCACGATCCATCGGATGCGCGCCCCGGGACTGACCTGGTTCCGCTTGCCGCTGTTCGTGTGGGCCGTCTATGCGACCAGCCTGGTCCAGATCCTCGGCACTCCGGTCATCGCGATCACCGTGCTTGCGCTCGCCGTCGAGCGCGGCCTGCACTTCGGCATCTTCGATGCAGCCCTCGGTGGCGATCCGGTGCTGTTCCAGCACATGTTCTGGTTCTACTCGCACCCGGCGGTCTACATCATGATTCTCCCGCCGATGGGTGCCATCAGCGAAGTCATCGCCTGCTTTTCGCGCAAGAGCATCTTCGGCTACTCGTTCGTCGCCTTCTCGAGCCTTGCTATTGCCATCTTCGGCTTCCTCGTGTGGGCGCATCACATGTTCGTGTCAGGCATCTCCGTCTATTCGGCGCTGGTGTTCTCGTTCTTGACCTACGCCGTCGCGATCCCGTCCGCCGTGAAGACGTTCAACTGGACGGCGACGATGTACAAGGGCGCCATCTGGCTGAAGGCGCCGATGATCTGGGCGATTTCCTTCCTCGCTCTGTTCCTCGTCGGCGGGTTGACGGGCCTGATCACGGCCGCCCTGGGCGTCGACGTCCACATTCACGACACGTACTTCGTCGTTGCGCACTTTCACTTCATCATGGTCGGCGGCGCGGTCATGGGGTTCTTCGCGGGGCTGCATTTCTGGTGGCCGAAGATCACCGGCCGGATGTATTCCGAGATCTGGGCCAAGGTGGCCGCGATCGTCGTGCTCGCTGGGTTCATCCTGACGTTCGGGCCGCAGTTCATCCTCGGCTATCTGGGGATGCCGCGGCGGTATCACGTCTACCCTGACGAGTTCCAGGTGTTGAACGTGCTGTCCTCGGCCGGTGCGTCGATCCTTGCCGTCGGCTATCTGATCGTCGGCATTTATCTGATGGCGTCGTTGTTCAAAGGCAAGCATGCGGGCGCCAATCCGTGGCACGCGACGGGGCTCGAATGGACGACGCAGTCGCCGCCGTTGCCGCACAACTTCGAGGTACAGCCGATCGTGACGCGCGAGGCTTACGAGTACAGCAGTCAGGAGGTCACAGTTGGGTGACGCCGTCGCAGTCCACGGCGGTCATGGTGACGCGCACGCGCATCACCATCCCGATCTCCAGCATCACTTCGACACGCTGGAGCAGCAGCACGAAGCTGCCACGCTCGGGATGTGGCTCTTCCTCATCACGGAGGTGTTGTTCTTCGGCGGCTTGTTCCTCGCCTACATGCTGTACCGCGTCTGGTACCCGGTTGCATGGGCCGAGGCCAGCCGCGAGCTCGACATTGTGCTCGGCGCCTTCAACACTGCCGTGCTGATCGGCAGCAGTCTGACGATGGCGCTTGCAGTGCGAGCCGCGCAGACCGGGAAGCAGCGCGCGACGGTGGTCTGGATCCTCCTGACTATGACGCTCGGGTTCGTCTTCCTGATTGTCAAGTACTTCGAGTACAAGGAAAAATTCGAGCACCATCACGTGCCCGGGCCGAACTTTGTTTTCGAGGGACCCGAGGCGGGGCCGGCGCAGATCTATTTCTCGTTGTACTTCCTGATGACCGGTCTGCACGCGACCCACATGATCATCGGCTTCTTCATCATGGCGGTCATCGCCTGGATGGCTCACAAGAAGCGGTTTACGCCCGAATGGTATACGCCGGTCGAGATCACCGGCCTGTACTGGCACTTCGTCGACATCGTCTGGATCTTCCTGTTCCCGCTGCTGTATCTCGTGGACAGAGCCGGACACTTCGCCTAGACGCCATGGTTGGACACATTTCACCCAAGAGCACCTACTACGCCGTCTTTGCGGCCCTGATGGTCGGAACCGCTATCACCGTGGCCGTGGCGTTCGTCAATCTCGGCTCGTTCAACTTCCCGGTCGCGATCGGCATCGCGATCACCAAAGCCACGCTGGTGGTGCTGTTCTTCATGCACGCGAAGTACAGCAGCAAGGTCATCAAGCTGTTCGTGGGGACGGCGTTCTTTTTTCTGGCCATCCTGCTCGGGATGACGATGACCGACGTGTTGTCGCGTGGTCTCAAGACCTATCCCGGTGGTGCGGGGGGCTCGGGCTACGGCGAGAGAGCGCCCCGCGTGCCCGGTGCGGCGCCCGCGGCTTCGACTGAGGGACAGCACTAGGAATCAGGGGGCTTCACGCGCTTGACAATCCGTGGCAGCGGTCATACGTTGCCTCGTCACGCGACGCAGGTATGAGCATGGAGCACCCTCCCGAAACCACAGGCCCACCGCCTCGCCGCGGCCCCTCCGTCGACCTCGACCCGAGCGGGATCGTGACGGGCAAGAGTCCGGATCGCCAACCCCGCCAGTTCCTCAACTACTCGTTCTATCGCCTCGACGTCGTGTTCCGGCGGCTTCCTGCCGACGAGCAGCGCGCGGCGGCGGCCGAGTTCATCGAGCTGGTGCGGAAGTGGGAGTCCATGGACGCGGTGATCCTGCGTTCGTATTCGCTCGTGGGCCTTCGCGCGGACGTCGACTTCATGCTCTGGCGGATCGCGTACGACCCGCTGTGCTTCCAGTCGATGGAAGCGGCAATCAGGAGGTCGCGGCTGGGGGCTTACCTGTCGCAGGTGCACAGCTTCCTATCGCTGCAGCGCCGATCGCCGTACGTGAACCGGAGTAAGGCTCCCGGGGAGGGCGTCGAGCTGCTGCCGGGCGAAGGGAAGTACCTGTTCGTGTACCCCTTCACGAAGACGCGGTCGTGGTATCGCCTTTCGCCCCACGCGCGGCAGGGGATGATGGACGAGCACATCGCCGCTTCCACCCCGTTCAAAGGCGTCCGTCTGAACACGAGCTACAGCTACGGCATTGACGACCAGGACTTCGTCGTCGCGTTCGACTCGGACTACCCGCAGGAGTTCGTCGACCTGGTGGGGCGGCTGCGTTATACGGAGGCGAGCCTATATACGGAGCGGGATACGCCGATGTTCGCGTGCGCGAAGGCGCCCATTGATGCGATCCTCGCACAGCTGGCGAACATGGATTAGCCGGCGCTGCATCTGAGGCGAGCGTGTCCACCCCATTTCGCGCGCAACGATGGTGCGCGTGAGGAGAAAGCTCGATGGTCCGTCACTCCGATCCTGAGGTCCTCGTCGTCGGCGCCGGTCCCGTCGGTCTCGTCGCGGCCCTGTTCCTCGAGCAGCACGGGGTTGGTGTGAAGATCGTCGACACGCACCAGCGGACGACTCAGCACAGCTACGCCCTCGCGATCCACCCACGCACGCTGCGGATTCTCGAGGAAGCAGGGCTCGCCGATGCGCTGATCAACGCGGGACGGAAGCTGACGAAAGTCGCTTACTACGAAGGACGTGAGAGACGCGCCGAAATCGACTATTCGCGCCTCGGGTCCACGCATCCGTATCTCCTCGTTGTCCGCCAAAGCGTGCTCGAGAGGGCCGCGGAGGAGGCGCTCCGGCGTAAGAACCTCAAGGTCCTCTGGGGACACCGACTTCAGGGCCTCGCCGTCGAGGACGCGACCCTCCGGACAGAAGTCGCCACGCTAGACCAGGTCGCGACCGGCTATCCCGTCGCGCGAACCGAGTGGCTCGTCGTGCGGAGCGAGACGATCCGACCGGCCTATGTCATCGGCGCCGACGGGTACGATTCGGCCGTGCGGCGGATGTCTGGTATCGAGATGGCCGAGTATCGCGCGGCGCAGGTCTTCTCCATCTACGAGATCGAGGCGACGGGGGAGCTCCCCGACGAAGCGCGCATCGTCTTTGATCCCGACTTGACGAGCGTCTACTGGCCACTCGAGAAGGGACGTTGCCGGTGGGGCTTCCAGATCCGGGACGCCGCCGCGCACGAGGCATCGATGGAGCGGCTCGAGCAGCTGATCGCCGCGAGGGCTCCCTGGTGCACGGCGCGGCCAACGCTGATTTACTGGTCGACGCTCGGGTTGTTCGAGTCACGCCTTGCGCGGAGCTTCGGCATGGGAGGCGTATGGCTCGCCGGGGACGCCGCGCACCAGGCACCTCCCGTCGCTGTGCACAGCATGAACTCGGGGCTGCTCGAAGCGCGCGAGCTGGCATCGCGCATATCGCAGATCCAGCGCGCGTCGGGCGCGCCGTCGCTTCTCGAGCAGTTCGCGAGCGAGACTCATGAGACGTGGGCACGACTCCTCGATGCCGACCGGGTAGTGCGCGCGCTTCCGGCCGCAGGCCCGTGGGTCCGGCAGAACGGAGCGAGGATCCTCGCCTGCATGCCTGCCTCGGGAGACGAGCTCGAGCCGCTGCTCCAACAGATCGGTCTCACGGCCGCGCCGTCAGGGCGCGGCGCCGGTCTCGGCGCTTGACTCCAGCGAAGGCGCGATAGTACAAACGGCCACTTTTCCAAACGGAGCAGGAACAGGTTTGAACCAGACGGAAGCAGAACTGCTCAACAACCCTGTCGAGGGCCGTCCCACGCTCATCCTGAGCTCGCCGGATTTCCATTCCATCACGGAGGCCGTGGCGGGGCCGATCGAGGGGCCGACGCCGATCGGCTGGTGGTTCTACTTCATCCCTGCCCTCGCGCTCCTCGGCCTTCTCGGCGTCGCGGTCTCATGGCTCTTCTGGGAGGGGATCGGCATCTGGGGACTCAACGTCCCTGTCGGCTGGGCATGGGACATCACGAACTTCGTGTTCTGGGTCGGCATCGGGCACGCCGGAACGCTCATCTCGGCGATCCTCTTCCTCTTCCGGCAGAAGTGGCGCACCTCGATCAACCGTGCGGCGGAGGCGATGACGATCTTCGCGGTCATGTGCGCGCTGCTGTTCCCCGGTATCCACGTGGGACGCGTCTGGGTCGCCTACTGGATGTTCCCAGTCCCCAACCAGATGGGTATGTGGCCCAACTTCAGGAGCCCGCTTCTCTGGGACGTCTTTGCGGTCAGCGTGTATGGAACCGTCTCGGTCCTGTTCTGGTACGTCGGCCTAATCCCGGATCTGGCGACGATCCGCGATCGGGCGAAAACCCCCATCCGGAGATTCGTCTACGGTTTCTTTGCGCTCGGATGGCGCGGCTCCGTGCGGCAATGGAACAACTACGAAAGCGCCTATCTCGTTCTCGCGGCCCTGGCGACGCCGCTGGTCCTTTCGGTCCATTCGGTCGTCTCGATGGATTTCGCAGTCTCCGTGCTTCCCGGATGGCATACGACAATCTTCCCGCCCTACTTCGTCGCGGGCGCGATCTTCTCCGGCTTCGCGATGGTGCTGACGCTCATGGTGATCTGCCGCACGGCGTTTCGCCTCGAGCACATCATCACCCTCAAGCACTTCGACTACATGGCGAAGATCATGCTCGTGACCGGAACGATGGTCGGCTTCGCCTATGCCACGGAGTTCTTCACCTCGTGGTACAGCGGGAACCCGTACGAGGGCTTCACGTTCCTGAACCGCGCGCGCGGACCGTATGCCTGGGCCTACTGGACCATGATCAGCTGCAACGTGATCAGCCCTCAGATCTTCTGGTTCAAGAAGGCGCGCATCAGCATCCCGATCCTGTTCGTTCTGTCGATCGTCATCAACATCGGCATGTGGTTTGAGCGGTTCGTGATCATCGTCACGTCGCTGCACCGTGATTTCCTCCCGTCGGCCTGGGGCTACTTCTCTCCCACGATCTGGGACGTGTCGTGCCTGCTCGGGAGCTTCGGGCTCTTCTTCACGATGTTCTGCCTGTTCGTGCGTTATCTGCCGATGGTGGCAACCTCCGAGGTCAAGACCGTGCTGCCAGAGGCCAATCCACATGGACAGGCGGTGACCGAGCGCGAGATCAGGCACCACCGGACTGCACTGCCGAACCGCGGCGAGCCCACGCCCGAGGGAGCGTCCTGATGGCCTTCGAATCGCTCAAGGCAATGCCGCTCTTGAACCAGCTCCCGAAGGGGCCCCACTACGGCCTCCTCGCCCAATTCGCGACGCCAGCGGACCTCTATCACGCGTGCGAACGTGTGCGGGACGCGGGCTTCACGCGGTGGGACGCTCACACGCCGTTCCCCGTGCACGGCCTCGAGGGAGCCATGGGAATTCGGCGTTCCAAGCTTCCGTGGATCGTCCTCGTCGCGGGATTGACCGGCGCCGCGCTTGGGTTCGGCCTGCAGTGGTGGGTCCACAACAGCGCGCAGCCCCTCGTGATCAGCGGCAAACCGTACTTCGCGTGGCCGGCTTACATTCCGATCACGTTTGAGGTGGGAGTTCTCTTCGCTGCGTTCGGCGCAGTGTTCGGCATGCTCGGTATGAACCGGCTGCCCATGCACCACCATCCACTCTTCCAATCCAAGGTCTTCGAGCGCGTGACCGACGACGCCTTCTTCATCTCGATCGAGTCGTGGGATCCCCGATTCGATGCATCGGCCACTCGGAAGCTGCTCGAGTCCCTGGGCGCACGAAGCGTCGAGCTCCTGGAGTCCTGAATGACCGAACGCGATCGCGTGGCGCTGCGGCCCGAACAGGTCACGATCCCGCCGGGGCATTCGTGGAACCGCCTTCCCCTGATTGGCGCCGTCTGCGCCGTGCTTGGCGCCGTGGCCTGCGCGATTCTGGGGGCGGGGAATCCGAAGCAGTTCTTCTTCTCGTGGCTCGTGGCATTCCTGTTCTTTCTGAGCCTGGCCCTCGGCGCGCTCTTCTTCGTGCTGATCCACTATGCGACTCAAGGAGGATGGGGGATCGTGGTGCGGCGGATCGGCGAGACCATTTTCGTGACGGTCCCGGTGATGGCGGCCCTCTTCGTCCCGGTGCTCTTCGGCCTGCACGATCTCTACTCGTGGTCCGTCCCGGGCGCGGCCGATCACGATGCGCTGCTTCGCTGGAAGGAGCCATACCTCAACGTACCGTTCTTCCTGATCAGGGCGGCCCTCTACTTCGGACTGTGGTCCTTCATCGCCCTGATTTACTTCCGCGGCTCGCGCGGTCAGGACGCGACGGGCGACGCCGCGGTTTCCGTGCGCCTGCGGCGCTTCGCCGGTCCCGCGATCATCGTCCTCGCGCTGACCACGGCCTTCGCCTCGATCGACTGGATCATGTCGCTCACGCCGCACTGGTACTCCACCATCTTCGGCGTCTATTTCTTCGCGGGCTCCTTTGTCGGGTTCTTCGCGCTCCTCTCGGTCGTTGCGGTGGCTATGCGCCGCGCGGGGCTGCTCGACACGGTCATCAGCGCCGAGCACCTGCACGACATCGGGAAGCTCCTTTTCGCGTTCATGGTGTTCTGGACCTACATCGGCTTCTCCCAGTTCTTCCTCATTTGGTACGCGAACTTACCGGAGGAGACGATCTGGTACAAGGCGCGGATGGAAGGGTCCTGGATGACGGTCTCGCTCTTCCTCATGGCGGGACATTTCGTCGTGCCGTTCTTCTACCTGATGGGGAGGCCCGTCAAACGCAACGGAGCGACTCTGGCCGTCGGGGGAGCGTGGCTCCTCGCCATGCACTTCGTCGATCTCTATTGGCAGGTCATGCCGACGCTCCATCCCGACGGGTTCAGTCCGTCGCTGCTTGACGTCGCGGCGCTCGTCGCCGTCGGCGGGTGCTTCGTGGCGGCGGCGAGCTGGCTGATGCGCCGGCAGGCGCTCGTACCGCTACGCGACCCGAGACTGGCCGAGTCGCTCGCGTTCGAGAACGCCTGAGGTCGCATCACTGGCGCCCTACTCAGGACGTGGAGTCCTGAGGCGCAGCCGCGCCATCACCTTGCGCGGGTCCACCGCAGGATGGAACCGGCGAGCCGCTGGAAGCTGCAAGTACAGGATGGAGACCACCGCCAAGAGACCCAGAAGCCCGGAGTGGATTCGAATCGCTCGCAGGATCTCGCAAGACAGGAAGACGTAGACCGAGAATCGCGCTCGCTCGTGGCGGCGTAGCATCAACGCGCCCACCATCGGTGCGATCACGAAGTAGACGAACGCGTCCCAGGGCTGGTGGCTGCCGAAGTTGAGCCAGCGCGTGCCGGAAAGCAGCGCCAAGAGATGAAACGCCGGGCTGGTCAGCAGTACGACGGTCAGCAGCCAGAGTCCGGCCGGTCGTCGCACTCCGTCTTTCGTCTCGGCCTCCATCGGCGGGAGTCTACGTCAGTCGGCCCACAAGTGGATTGACGTGGTCGCTTTCCGACGACATCGGCCACGGATCAGCTGTTGACGTGCGGCGGGTCCGGTGTAGAATTCGCGGGAAACCGAAATTTTCTGCGCCGACAGAGCGTTTCGATCATTGGGAAGGTAGCCTCTGTAACGACGACGAGGGAGAGGTAGACGATGACCAAGGAGCCGAGCATGCGCGGAACAGGGAACAGGTTGTGGCTGGCGGCTGGGCTGGTCGCCGTATCGTTCTGGCCGGGCGTCGCTGTCGCCGCGTCGACCGTCACCGGAACCGTCACCTTCGACGGGAAAGCCCCCGCGCTCAAGCCGCTCGACATGACCGCCGAGGCCGTCTGCCACAAGAAGCACGGATCGAAACCAGCGCCGAACGAAGCACTGGTCCTCGGCAGCGGCAACACGATGGGGAACATCATCGTCTGGGTCTCGAAGGGTCTGCCGGCGGGAAAGACGTATCCAGCCCCCAAGACTCCTCTAACCCTCGATCAGGACGGCTGTCAGTACAAGCCGCACGTCATGGGGATCATGGTTGGGCAGGCTTACAGGATCCTCAACTCCGACGGCATCCTTCACAACATCCACACGCTTCCCAAGATCAACCCGTCGTTCAACCGCGGACAGCCGGCGACGGTCAAGGAGATGACCACGAACTTCCCGAAGCCGGAGAACATGTTCCAGGTCAAGTGCGACGTCCACCCATGGATGAGCGCCTACATCGGCGTCTTTACGCATCCCTTTTTCTCGGTGACGAGCGCAGACGGGAAGTTCACGATCTCGGGCCTCGACGCGGGGACCTACGAGATCACCGCCTGGCACGAGAGGCTGGGGACGCAGACGGCATCGATCACGGTCGGCGCGAACGACACCAAGCCGCAGAATTTCAAGTTCGCCCTGCCCGGGAAGTAACGATCTGAAGAGCGAATTAGCGATTAGGAGAGAG
>Ga0310900_10000667_pt1 | contig 12228 bp, 13 predicted proteins | sample C24D1metaG_FD_203879 | JGI IMG/M metagenome (GOLD analysis project Ga0310900, IMG submission 203879) | Lab incubated soil microbial communities from West Virginia University Organic Research Farm, Morgantown, WV, United States - C24D1 | ecosystem: Environmental > Terrestrial > Soil >...
TAGGATACTGTTTTACAAAGGCGCGTAAAACAGGAACCGTCATGGCAACATCTCCCATTGCGGAGAGTCTCATGACGGCTATATGCTTTATTTTTGAAGTCAATTGACTATTCAATTATTTCTTCCCTTGGTACAAAACAGGATTCAATTCGTCATCGTTGTACATTTTCATTTGTTTGTACACTTTCATGAATTTATCTCCTTTTTCAATATCAGTCAACAAATCATCAATAGCTGTAGACAAATCAGTTCTTTGTTCTAAAAGTACATTTAGTTTTTCCTGACATTTATCTCTGTGTTCTTGTGAAGCCTCTGTACGATTAGCTTCTTCAGTCATGTGATAAATTTTCAAAGCTAAAATAGACAATCTGTCAAACGCCCAGGCCGGACTTTCTGAGTTAATTTTAGCATCGTCTTTTACAACAACTTTGCTATATTTTTGTAGAAAATAACTATCTATATATTCCACCATATCCGTACGCTCCTGATTAGAAGCATCAATTCTTCTTTTCAAAGTCAAAGCCGCAACCGGATCGATTTGCGGATCACGAATAATATCTTCAAAATGCCATTGAACAGTGTCAATCCAGTTTTTTAAATACAATAAATGCTCAAACTGATCCTTAGGGTAAGGATTGTTTATCGGTTGATCCACATTATCAAATTGGTGATAATCTTTTATACTTTTTTCAAAAACGGAGTAAGCTAATTTTGAAAACATATCTATCTTTTTATTTGGACAAAGATACTTTTTATACTTTTATAAAAAAATTACAACACAACTTTCTAACTTCCATTCTAAACACAATTTTTCTATTATGCAAATTCATCATATATCTGAAAAAAACAGCATCTTAAACCATTTTTTAGCAGAAATAAGAGATGTAAAGATCCATACCGATGCCATGCGATTCAGACGAAATATCGAGCGTATTGGCGAAATTATGGCTTATGAATTGAGCAAAGAATTGGATTATAAAACCATTGAAACCAAAACTCCGCTTGGAATCAAAAAAACAACTCAAATAAGCGATTCCGTTGTGATCTGTTCCATTTTAAGAGCGGGCTTAACGATGCATCTGGGCTTTTTGAATTATTTTGATAAGGCCGAAAACGGCTTTATCTCGGCATACAGGCATCATCCCGATAATGATGATTTTTTTGAAATAAAAGTAGAATATCAGGCCATTGCTGATATTAATGATAAATGCTTATTGCTAGTAGATCCCATGCTGGCAACCGGCCAATCAATTGTTGCTGTTTACAACCGATTGATGGAAAGAGGAACTCCAAAAACAATTCATATAGCCGTAACCATTGCCGCTCCTGAAGGTATTGCTTATCTGAAAAAACATTTACCTGACAACTGCCATTTATGGATAGGAGCCTTAGACGAAAAGCTAAATGAACATAGTTATATTGTCCCTGGTCTTGGAGATGCCGGCGATCTGGCTTACGGAATCAAATTATAACTGAGAGAAAAAAGCAAATAAACTACAAAGCATCAATACTCCTAAAGCTAATTCCTGATTTAGTTTCAACTGAGGCATTTCGATATGACTCGTGGCCATCATAGCCAAAGGAGCTATGGTAAAAACCAACAAATCATTGCTTTTATTAGCCGAAAGCACATAAACTACTATCCCAATAAAAAAAGCAATGATAATTTTCTTGAATGAAGCATGCAATAATAAAGGTTTTGAAGACAAAGTCATTAGCATTGAAATGAGAAAAAACAAAGCCACCGTGGCATAAATGGACAAAGCCGCATTCTGATAATTATTGGTAAAATAATCAATACTAAGATTAATTTCCACACCGTTTTTAATATAATTAATTGCATCAGTTCCAAATGCCAGCGAATATATTGCAAATAAAATTACTACAGTAAAAAAAGCAATAAAAGGCAAAATCCAGTTTCTATAATCGCCCGAAACATGCGAAATAATAGAAATGAATACCAATACCAAATAAAGAATACACCAAAAATGGAACAAAGAAGCTATAAAAATCCATAAAGAGGCATCAAATATTTTCTCTTTGGAAGCTTTTTGGGATTGTAATGAAATCAATCTTCTAAAGGCCAAAAGAATAAAAAAGTTAGCAAAAACCAGATTGATATTATCATACAATTGGGGGAAAAAAAGAAATAACAAAAAGAAAAACAAAATACTAAAAGCACTGTCTTTACTGAGTCCGTTGCGTTTAGAAATAAAACTGCTAATCAGGGCTGAAGCCAAAATAATTATCCCAATTCCAAATTTCTTTAACACCAAAACAGCCGAATTTGTCCAAGCTAAATCCTGAATTTGATATATAAAATCAAAAAATACTATTAAAAATACTACTAAAGAAAAATTTAATGGTGTAGATTTTTTAAAAACACTTGTAATCATACGGATATTTTATACTTTTGTGACTGTAAATATAATACTTGTTCAAATAAGGAAACGAGTTATAACAGAATTTTATTCTCTCAATAAAATTTTAATTTATTTACCCATTTATAAAACGATTAATAAAATTTTAAATTCTATATCATGAAAGCATTTTTCGAAGGAATACAAACTCTTTTTGTTGATTTTCTTTTCAAACCATTAGACGGATTACGCTCTTTAGAACTAGTAAGTTGGTTTGCTGCTAATACAATTAACTGGATTTTTATGATTATCTGTACAGCTGCAATGGTTTACTGGATCAAACAATTACGTATTTTTGATGATGCTGGAACTGAAAATCAAGATACTACAGCTCACTCTTTCTTGAAATAAGAATAGAATTAGACATAAAAAAACGTCCTGATAGCTCTATCAGGACGTTTTTTTTATTGAATATGGTTTCGATTATACTAAATCGAAACCAATGTCTTTTCTAAAATTCATTTTATCAAAAGTAATTTTATCTACATTTTGATAAGATTGAGCTAAAGCTTCCTGGAAAGAATTACCGTAAGAAGTGATAGCCATTACACGTCCTCCATTAGAAACCACATTACCGTTATCTAATTTTGTTCCTGCATGGAAAACAATAGAATTCTCTACTTTTTCTAAACCACTGATTACTTTCCCTTTTTCAAAATCTTCAGGATAACCTCCAGATACCAGCATTACTGTAGTAGCACTTCTAGGATCGATTTTCAATTCGAATTCATCTAGTTTTTGGTTGGCCACAGCCAAAAACAACTCTACTAAATCCGATTGTAATCTTGGCACAACTACTTCAGTTTCAGGATCTCCCATACGTACATTGTATTCGATAACCAATGGTTCATTGTTAACATTGATTAACCCAATGAAAACAAATCCTTTATACTCAATTCCATCTTTTTGGAATCCTTCAATAGTAGGTTTTACAATGCGTGTCTCAATTTTTTCCATCAAAACAGCATCTACATAAGGAACCGGAGAAACTGCTCCCATTCCGCCTGTATTCAATCCTGTATCGCCTTCACCAATACGTTTGTAATCTTTAGCCGTTGGCAAAATTTTATAACTTTTACCATCAGTTAATACAAAACAGCTCAATTCAATTCCGTCCAAAAATTCTTCGATCACTACTTTTGAACTCGCAGCACCAAATTTTTGACCTACTAACATATTTCTTAATTCGGTCTTAGCCTCAGCCAAATCCTGAATAATCAACACTCCCTTTCCTGCTGCTAATCCATCGGCTTTTAACACATAAGGAGGTGCTAATGTTTCTAAAAAAGCACAACCTTGCTCTACTGTTTCAGCAGTAAAACTATCATAAGCGGCCGTTGGGATTTTATGCTTTACCAAAAATTCTTTAGCAAACTCTTTACTTCCTTCCAGTGTAGCACCTAATTTTGATGGCCCAATTACCGGAATTTGACTTAATTCTGCATCATTCAAGAAAAAATCATAAATACCTTTTACTAATGGATCTTCAGGACCTACAACAACCATTTCGATATTTTCTTTGATAACCAAAGCTTTAATCGCTTCAAAATCGGTTACGGCTATATTTACATTCGTAGCAATTTCAGCCGTTCCAGCATTTCCAGGTGCCATAAAAAGAGTATCACATAATGGACTTTGAACCATTTTCCATGCAAATGCATGCTCTCTTCCGCCTGAACCCAATAATAATATATTCATGTCTTTAATTTTTAATTGCAAAAACTCATTTTTAGAGTGCTGCAAAAATAATTGCTTTTAAACGTAAAAAATAATTATTTTCTAAAAAGTTGTCGATTCTTCCCCATTAGTTATTGATAGAATATTATTTTTGAGGAAATAAACACTCGCATGTTTTCTATTTTCGACCTTTCGTTGCAATTAAACGCTTTCCCGATCAGGAAAGCAAAATCCGATTTGGACAAAATAGTTGCGCTTTCTCCATCCGAAAAAAAGCAATTTATTGAAAATCAGAAACAAGCTATTGTGGAATTTCATTTGGAAAACAATGCTTTTTATCAAAAATTAGTTGGTTCTAAAGACTATAAAAACTGGGAAGACTTACCCATTTTAAACAAAACCAATCTCCAATGTCCACTAGAATCCAGACTTTCGAAAGGTTTTACAACTAAAAATAGCTACATCAACAAAACTTCCGGTTCCACTGGTGAGCCTTTTATTTTTGCCAAAGACAAATATGCTCATGCGTTGACCTGGGCTTCTAATATGTATCGTTTTGGCTGGTTTGGAATCGATTTTAATCGGTCGTTGCAAGCAAGATTTTATGGTATTCCGCTGGATTTTATTGGATACAAAAAAGAACGCTTTAAGGACTTTTTGAGCAAACGTTTCCGATTTCCAATTTTTGATTTATCGGATGCGGTTTTAGAAAAAATGCTGAAAAAATTTCAGAATACAAAATTCGAATACCTCAACGGTTACACCAGTTCGATTGTGTTGTTTGCTAAGTTTTTACGAAAGCGAAACCTCATATTAAAAGACATTTGTCCTACATTGAAAGTGTGTATGGTAACCTCCGAAATGCTTTTTGAAGACGGTAGAAAATTGTTAGAAACGCAATTCGGAATTCCAATTGTCAATGAATACGGTGCCTCCGAACTGGATTTAATTGCTTTTGAATCCCGAAGCGTCGGGACAAAAGGCGAATGGCTCGTAAATTCTGAAACGCTTTTTGTTGAAATCCTGGACGAAAATAATCAGGTTTTGCCTTATGGCCAAGAAGGTCGAATTGTGATAACTTCGCTGTTCAACAAAGCGCATCCGTTTATTCGATACGACATTGGTGATATTGGGATTTTGGACGAACGAAGTACTTTGGAAAAACCCATTCTGAAACAACTTATTGGTCGAACCAATGATATTGCGATTCTTCCAAGTGGAAAAAAATCACCGGGATTGACGTTTTATTATGTAACCAAATCGATTATTGAAGATGATGGAAACGTCAAAGAATTTATTATCAAACAAACCAAAATAGATAGTTTTGAGATTGAATACGTAAGCGAAACCGAATTAGATTTGGTACAAATTCAAAAAATAGAAGAGGCGATTGCATTATATCTAGAGCCCAACTTGCATTTTACATTTATTAGAAAAAACACTTTAGAAAGAACAGCAAGAGGCAAATTAAAACAATTTACTTCATTTTTATAATGTAAATAAAATCGTATATTAGTATTTATAAACTATAAAGCGATGAACTCAGAACTTATTCTTTCAGAAGAAACAATTTCTAATAACATTTACTACATTAGAAATCAAAAAGTAATGCTGGATAGAGATTTGGCGGCACTTTATGGAATTGAAACAAGAGTTTTAAAACAAGCCGTAAGACGAAATATCTCCAGATTTCCTGAAGATTTTATGTTTGAACTTTCAAAAACAGAATATGATTCTTTAAGATCACAAATTGTGACCTTAAAGAAAGGAAGAGGTGCACATCAAAAGTATCTTCCATTTGCTTTCACAGAACATGGTATTTTAATGTTATCCAGCGTTTTGAATAGCGAAAAAGCCATTCAAACGAATATTCAAATCATGTGTCCCGATAGCTATCGGGATTACCAAAGTAAGACAAATGCTTCTGGACACTACCGAAATGAAATTGGATATTGTTCAAATTCAGAAAAAACTGGAAAATCAAAGTAAAAATATTGAATTGGTTTTCTCTTATTTAGATGAGTTAACCGAGAAAAAAGAGGAGCAGAAACCAAGAACAAAAATTGGATATAAGAAGTAATTAACTGCTTTTAGAATAAAACGGTTTTATGGCTAATTGGGTAAATAAAAACCCAATCATACACAAACTGGAAACTACTAAGTTAAAACCGTGAAATTGCCTGTAAACCGCAAAATTATATTGAATTAAAGCAGTTTTAGAAGTGGATAGCGAATTCTCCCGAATGCGATACAAAGCCAAACTTTCGGGAACCGGTTTTGCTGTTTTAATCTTTTTCAAAATGGTCAGCCAATGCATCCAATCCTGACGTTTTCGAATGGAAGAAATACCGATTTTCGCAAAATATTCTACATCATAAATCCCGGTTAGATTCCCCACATAATTGCAGAAAAACAATTGGAAATACGACAAATTTCGCGGAGCTTCTACCCTTTTATTTAATGATTTTCCTTGCTCGTCAATACAATCGTAGAACGAAAAAGTAAATGGTAAATTTTGTTTTTGCATGAAATTGATTTGCTTTTGCAATTTTTCGGGTTTCCACAAATCATCAGCATCCAGAAACGAAATGTATTTTCCGGCAGCCTTAGAAACTCCAAAATTTCGTGCTACACCAGTTCCGGAGTTCTTTTCTAACGGATAAAATTGAATTCTTTTATCCGTTAAAAAAGTAGCAATTATAGTTTGGGTTTCATCAGTCGAACCGTCGTCAACCAATAACATTTCCCAGTTTTGATAGGTCTGTTTTTGGACAGAAATAATAGTATCTGAAATGTATTTCTCAGAATTGAAAGTTGGTATAATTACAGATACTAAAGGCTTTTCCATTTTTACTTAATATAATCCGTAAAATCTTTATGCTCTTCTTTAGAAAGTTCTTCAGGAGACAAAGATTTGAAATATTCATAGGTAATTTTCATTCCTTCAGCACGGCCTACTTTAGCTTCCCAACCTAATAATTCTTTAGCTTTGGTAGTATCCGGCTGACGCTGTAATGGATCATTTATTGGCAACGGATGATAAACCACTTTTTGATTAGTTCCTGTTAATTTAATGATTTCTTCGGCAAAATCCTTAATAGTAATTTCATCTGGATTACCAATATTTACCGGATATACATAATCAGAATGCAGCAACCTGTAAATTCCTTCCACCTGATCGTCTACATAGCAAAACGAACGCGTTTGCAACCCATCACCAAAAATGGTTAAATCCTCGCCACGAATCGCCTGACCAATGAACGCAGGAATTACACGACCGTCGTTAAGACGCATTCTTGGACCATAAGTATTGAATATTCTAACAATACGCGTTTCTACACCGTGAAAAGTATGGTATGCCATCGTTATGGATTCCTGAAAACGTTTGGCTTCATCATAAACTCCTCTTGGTCCTATGGTATTTACGTTTCCATAATAATCTTCTGTTTGTGGATGAACTAATGGATCTCCATAAACTTCAGAAGTAGAAGCAATCAAAATTCGGGCTTTTTTTACTCTTGCTAATCCTAAAAGATTGTGTGTCCCAAGAGAACCTACTTTCAAAGTCTGAATTGGTATTTTTAAATAATCTATCGGACTTGCCGGTGAAGCAAAATGCAAAATATAATCCAATTCACCCGGAACATGAACAAATTTGGTAACATCATGATGATAGAATTCAAAATTTTCCAGTTTGAACAAATGTTCAATATTTTTCAAATCTCCTGTAATGAGATTGTCCATTCCTATAACAAAATAACCCTCTTTGATAAAACGATCGCATAAATGAGAACCTAAAAATCCCGCAGCACCTGTAATCAATATTCTTTTCATATATATGTCATTGCGAGGAACGAAGCAATCTATTCCTCTATTTAATCTAATTGATATTAAAAATTTGTTCTAATATTTTAATGGTAATCAAATAAGTGGGTTTTACCCCTGTTGTTCCCAATCCACCTGAAGCCAGGGTACTTCCCGTTTCCAATGGATTATCAGAAGCGTAATACGCATAACGCACTTTAACATCTTTCGGGATACTTTTTCTGATTTTAGAAGCCGATTGTATCGCTTTTTGATAATGCGAACCTTCCATTTCCAATCCGATAACGCCCCAGGTCGATTCGTGAAAAAACTTCAACAAATCCCTGTTTTGCAACGAAGTTCCAAGAACAGTCACCATCGCACCCTCATAAACCGAAATTCCATTTCCCTGAAACATTTTGGCAGTTAATTCATTTTCGAAAAAATAATTATCAGCTGTTCCTTCATTGATATGCGCATTCGGAATCATGATATCTCCTTTTCCTCCTTCGAGAATTCCTGCTTTTCCCATGATTGAAACCGACTGAATATTTAAAAAAATATTCTTTTTATAAGGTTTTAATAACTCGTCTACCGTTTCATAAGCCTGTTCGCCAAAGGCATAATCCATCACAATAAGCACCGGTTTTTCTCCTTCAAAATAAGCCTCCGGAAAAGCGCTTGTAGCCCAGTCAATCTTAGCAGTATCAAAAATTTGAACGTCAATATTAGTTCCTACCGTCTCCGGAAGTGAAATCATCCCTTGCTTTAAAGCTTCTTCAACAACCTTAGTTCTGAATCCATTAGCAGTAGGTTTGCTTAATTCTTCGAAAATATCAAAATCCGATTTGCCTTTGAAAGTAGTTTTTAAAACCTTTTTTGCAAAAATAGAGTTCATTACCGAGTGCATATTGGCACTAATAATGTGAATAGGACGTTCTAAAAGCTGATTTTCCTTTAAAACCTCCTTGATGTTCGTTGCCCATATTTCGCCGTGAATATGATGCCCTAAACGCTCTCTGAGAATCGGGCTGAAAGTAATGGTTCTTTTGTTGTTGTGAACCACTTCTTCGATAGCTAATTTTCCCAGCCAAAAAATGATATGTAAAAAACGATCCGGCAATTCATTCGAACCAAAATCATCATAAATATCCAATACATCTTCAAAGGTTCTGCCTAAGATATTAGCCGCATGTGAAATGGCAATTTCCTTTTCGACCAAGGTTAATTTTTCATTTTGTAAAACAGCCTGTTCCAGTTTTTGCCAATCGCGCGAAACTTCGCCTCCATCATCAATTAAAACCCTGTTTTTTATCTTATGTGATTCTATAAAAATAAAAGTCAGATGCGTCAGAATATCATAAATATCCGAGCGACCACGGGTAATTTCGATATTCATTTGCTCTTCGTCAATTCGGTAACAATTGCGTTTTCTTTTGGGCGGAACAATCGCTTGAAAATGCGATTTTGAATAACCTTCATCAGAAGTCAGGTTGATAAAACGACATTCTTCGATTCCCAAAGGCAAGCGCTCGATAACGTACAAAAGTCCTTTTAATTCTACTTTTTCATCGGCAATATTTCCATAAATTTCGGGACGTAAAGTCATCAATGCTTCCCGCAAAGTATCTCCCGAAACGCCCATCGGTTTGTAAAAACCTCTATTGAATAAATGACGCATCGTAATGTACATTTTTTCAATAGCCGCCGATGATTCCTGGGCTCTGGTTCTTAATATGTTTTTAGCTTCTTTCATGAGTTTTTAGATAAAAAATCAGCAATTTTTCTATCGTTGGCAAGTCTTGGAATTTTATTCTGACCTCCTAATTTCCCAATGGATTTCATGTATTCCTGAAAACCATTTTTAGGCACTTTTGTTATCACTACTTTTTGCAAAATGTTCCCCACAATCAAATCGTCGTAGTAAATATTTTGCTTACGCATGGCGTTGTCTATCGCTTCCGCAAAATCTTCCAAGTTTTCGGGTTCTCCCGAAGCTTCGGGATCAAATTCAATGAACCATTCGTGATACGGCAAACCACTGGCAGGATTAATTTGTGGTGCCACGGTAAACTCATTCACCCGAATAGTAGTTCCTTCCATCGCTTCCTTCAAAGCACATTCTACTTCTTTGCCAATAACATGTTCGCCAAAAGCCGAAATATAATGCTTGATTCTACCCGAAACGATTACTCTATAAGGTTTTAAACTTGTAAACTGAACGGTATCGCCAATATTATAACCCCATAAACCCGCATTAGTAGAAATAATCAGCACATAATTCACACCCAATTCGACTTCACCAATGGTATAACGACGTGGATTTTCATTGTAAAATTCGTCCGATTTTATGAATTCGTAGAAAATTCCGGAATTCAACAACAACAGCATTCCTTTCTCTTTTTGAGAATCCTGGTATGCAAAAAATCCTTCCGAAGCCGGAAACAATTCGATACTGTCTACTTTTCGTCCGATTAGATTTTCAAACTTGGCTCTGTAAGGTTCATAATTGACACCACCGTAAATGAACAAATTGAAATTCTTGAAGATTTCGCCTACAGGCTTCCCTCCTTTTTGTTGTAATTTCTCAAAGTACATTTGTACCCAGGATGGAATTCCCGAAATTACCGTCATATTTTCATCAAAAGTCTCTTCTACAATAGCATCAATTTTAGCTTCCCAATCTTCCATACAATTGGTTTCCCAGGAAGGCATGCGGTTTTTTTGTAAATATCTCGGAACAAAATGTGCCACAATTCCTGAAAGTCGTCCAAATTTAATTCCGTATTTCTCTTCTAAAATGGGACTTCCCTGTAGAAAAATCATTTTACCATGAACAAAATCAGCATTTCCCGTTTCGTGAATATAATGTAAAATTGCATTTCGGGCCGCTTCGATATGATACGGCATGGATTCCTTAGTCAACGGAATGTATTTAGCCCCAGAAGTCGTTCCAGAAGTTTTGGCAAAATACAATGGCTTGCCTTTCCACAATACATTTTTCTCTCCCTTTAGAACTTTTTCAACATAGGGTTTTAAATCTTCGTAATCGCGAATGGGAACTTGTTTGGCAAAATCGGCGGTGGTTTTAATTTGGTCAAAATGATGATCTTTTCCAAATTGCGTTTGTTGAGCGTCTTTGATTAAACTTTCAAAAACCGCTTGTTGAGCCGCTACCGGATTCCTTGCCCAAAGCTGTGTTTTTTTATAAATATTTTTAGCAAATAGTTTTGCCGCTATTGATTTTATTGACATTTCGTTTTGCTGATTATAATTTGTTGAGAAAAAATAAATTCAATTTTCAGGAATTAAATGCTATTTCTTCTTTTTAGAAAGTGCTTGCTGTGTTTTTTTATCCTCTTTTTCAACTTCGGCTCTCAGTTCCAATTCTTCCTCTGAAGGCGATAAATCTACTTTTTCAATTGTATCTGTCGCTGATGCTAAGATGGAATCTTTATTGAATTTAGCATAATCTAATTTACCTGTTAAGACTTTTTGTATCGATGAAATATAAGCTTGATTTTTCTTTAAAACTAAGCTTAGAGAATCTGATTTTAAGGCTAATTCAGTAGCGTCTTTTCTCAATTTTGTCGAAGAATAGCCCGGAATATATTCGCGCAGCGGTGTAAAAGCAATGATAAAAGTAGTAACTGTAATTAAAAAAATAGCTCCTAATGAAGCTACCACAAAAACATTCATCAGAGTAAGTTTTAAAGAAAAAGTTTCCTCAAAAGTTTCCTCATTCAATATAACCAATCGGTTTTTAGTGAATAATTTACTATAGAGTTTCTTTCTTTTTAGTCTTTTCCCTGACATGCTTTTTCTTTATTTCACAAATATAATAATTAATGTCAATCATTGGCTTAGCCAGCATTAGCTTATCATTATAAATAATTGAAAAAAAAATTAAATAATTTTTAACGTTATATAAACTAAATAATTGCCTTAAAATGAGCTGCTGTTCAGTTATTCTATTTATCTTTGCAGCCAGTTTTTATTACAAATTTGCTTCGGCATAAATTATTCAATCATGGGAAGATTTGGAGTTACAGAAATCCTGGTTATATTGGCAGTTGTTTTATTACTTTTTGGAGGTAAAAAAATTCCTGAATTAATGAAAGGTCTAGGAAGCGGAATTAAAGAATTCAAAAACGCTGCAAAAGAAGACCAAAAACCAGCTGATAAAAAAGAAGAAAAAAGCGAAGAAGAAACTAAATAAAAATTTTATTTTTTATTTAAAATCCAGATTTGAATTAATAATAATTTAAATCTGGATTTTTTATTTATAAGTTTTTACTTATTACATTTGCGCTGTAAATTTTAACTT
>Ga0310900_10000672_pt1 | contig 12201 bp, 10 predicted proteins | sample C24D1metaG_FD_203879 | JGI IMG/M metagenome (GOLD analysis project Ga0310900, IMG submission 203879) | Lab incubated soil microbial communities from West Virginia University Organic Research Farm, Morgantown, WV, United States - C24D1 | ecosystem: Environmental > Terrestrial > Soil >...
TGGAGACTGTGGCGCTAGATGAAGGTTCGAAACGCCAAACTGATCGGGCTGGATGAGATCTCGCGCTCATCCTCACTGTGATCCTGGCCGGCCTACGCTCCGAGGAGCTCCGCCCTCGCGGACATTGGCGATATTCGCCCCACCGATAACCGGGCCGCGACCATCCACGTCAGAGGCAAAGGCGGCAAGGAACGCAGCGTGCCGATTGAGGCTGAACTCCTATCGGTCATCGAGGCGTACCTCGATAGCCGCGCCATCCGGTTTCTAGCTGGTACTAAGCACAAAGCAGGCGACAGCACCTCGTCCTTGTCGCGATGGCCCGCGCGATCACCGTTATTCGTCGGGCGTGACGGCGAACGAATCACCCGCGGAACACTGCAATCACGAATCAAGCGGTCCTTCAAGCGTGCTGGCCTCGAAGCGCAACCCGTCCCAGGTGCCCTCGTTCACGGGCTTCGGCGTACCTACGCGACTGAACTGGCGGCCGCCGACGTCAGCGTATACACGCTTATGAAGCTGTTGGGCCACGAATCAATGACCACTTCGCAGCGCTACGTCACTGCCGCGGGTACCGAGACTCTGACCGGGCTTCGTGCCCAATATGTGCCCAATGAGGTAGGCGTCTCGGGTCGCGATCGCGACACCAGAGGAGTTAGCCATGACCACAACCACCAGCAGCACCGACGACTAGCTCGAGCGCTTCGAGCACATGGCCACAGGTGAGCGGGGTCGAACCGAGTCGGGCTAGCGTCCGTTTATCAAGTGTTCGGCCCGCCATCTCAGACCCCCCAGCGTTGGCGGGCCGAACTCTGCAGGGTCGGCGTCTGAATGGGGCCATCTGTCGCCGACATGGCTAAGGATGATCTCCCAGCGTCAGCCAGCAAGCGAGTTCCGCCAGGCTGCAGGCGAGGGGCGCGCGGGCCGGGTGCAGCAACTGCGGCGTTTAGGACACTGAGGCGCAGCCTGGCCCGCTCCCACCGCGACGCCGCCCTACTGGCGCGCGGTGGTGCCCCACTTACATCTACGAGGGACGACGGCCCGCGGTTCGGCGTTAACGGGCTCTTTTCAGGGTTGACACTGAAAAGAACTCGTAGGCTTGGGTTCATGCTGGGCGAATTGGTGCAGACGACGGACGGCAAGTGGATCACCCACCCGCCGACGCGCTGCCCAAACGGACACACACTCGGCGCCGGTCAGGTCCATGTCGGTCGCCAAGCATGTCTCGGTGACGGCGGCGGCCACACGACTTGGACCTGCCGCACCTGCGATCAGACGGTGTACGGGCCGGCCGCTCAACACCCACTGCACATGCCTCGACGGGCCGGCGGTAGTGCGCATCTCAAACGTCGCGTTGTAGTCGTCGCCACTCGCGGCCCGTCATCCTGCTTGGGTGGCGGGCCGATTCATGTTTATCTCGAAAAGTCTTGCACAACAACAGAATTAGTCATAGTCTCATGGCATAACTAAACAGAGTCGGCGGGGCCGGGATGGATACCCAGACACCACGCTCACCCGAGAGGGACTGAGCCTGGAGACGAACCGAACAAGTTGCGTGGGCTCGCGGTCGTAGGCTCGAATTGGTGCACGATCGATCGACTGTTCGCAATCGTCGTGTTGTTCAGCTGGGCGTGCGTGCACAACAACCCCTCCGCGGGACCGGTGCTGGCCGGGTCGACGGGCTGGTCGCCGACTGAAGGGAGTGCCGGGGCGGCGTTAGCTGGTTCTGGAGCGGGTGGGAGCGCCGCTGGCGAAGGGAATGTCGAAGGCGCGCGAGTGGTCTTTGCGTCGGATTCGCCTTGACCTGCGTCCCATCGGTGCCATGTCAACATAGCGCCAATGACGACCACGACCACGACAATCGCAGCCGCCGCCGAAACTGCTTTCCAGCGGCCGTGTTTCCGCTCTACCGTAGAAGGTTCCGCTGCCTTGCCATACCGCCATACTACAACCTGCGCTTCACGAAACATGCTGCATTCCAACAGTTTTCCGCACCCCCTTTTCGCGGCGCTCCGCGCCGATTTGAGGTGGTGGATATGACGGCGGGGCCAGCGGCGATCGTAGTCGCGCCGCAGGTCGGCGACGTCGCGCCGGTCCTTGCGGCGCTGCTTGCCCACCGCGCCTGGTGGTCGCGCTTATCGGTGGGCAGCCGCGACGATCCCGTCCAGACCGTTGCGTGAGTCCATGCCCACCAGCGAGCTGTACGCCTCGACGATGGACGCCAGCACCAAACTCATCGCGGCGCAACATCCTCCGGCCCCGATTCCGGCGAAGCCACCCCCCTGCCGCGGGTCAGGCTATGCGGCGGACCCGGTTGACGGTGAGGCCATTCTCGTCGAGCAGGTCGGGCATCTTGCCCACGAAGTCGACCAGGTGCGGCGCCGCGAGGTGCGCATCGAGGTGTTCCCCGGAAACCCAATTCTCGTAGAAGGTGAAGAACCGCGGGTCCTCGACCCCTTGGTGGAGGTCGTAGTTGACGTAGCCCTCCTCCCCCGTGGTCGGCTCGATCAACGCTTCGAGTGCGGCGCGAAGTTCCTCCGTCTTTCCTTCTGCCGCACGCATATACGCCACGACTGTCAAAAGACTGCGGTTCTCGTCGGTGGGTGTGGACACCGGATTCTCTTTTCGATGACAATAGAAAAACTCGTCGGCCACACTAGTCTGCATGACAGCAACCCCGCAAGCATCCACTCGACATGACATTGCCTAGTCAAACTGCACTCGAGATGGCCGAGGCCGCGGCAGCCTGGCTCGGTTCACTGAACGACGAACAACGGGCAACGGCTCACGGCGTAGTCCCTGCCCACGATGGCAATGCGGATGCCGAGCGCCGACGCTGGTTCTACACACCAACCGACCACGGCGGCCTGACCATGCACCAACAAGCTCCGGCGCAGCAGCGGGCCGCGATGAAACTGGTGGCCACCGGCCTATCGCTGGCCGGGTACGTCACCGTCGCCACGACCATGGGACTGGAGAACGTGCTCGACCGGATGGAAGGATTCGTGGCCCGCTTCGACCGCGAACGGGGCCGGGACCCGGGGCTGTACTACCTGCGAGTCTTTGGCGTGCCAGGTGGCGATGAGCCGTGGGGCTGGCGCTTCGGCGGCCACCACGTCTCGCTGAACAACTTGATCGTCGGGGGGGTGCTGGTCTCCACTACGCCGTGTTTCATGGGCGCTGATCCGGCGTCGTCTCCCCTGCTCGGCGAGGTGCTCAACCGGCCCCTGGGACGGGTCGAAGACATGGCCCGTGAGTTAGTGCGCTCTTTGCCCCCGGAGCTGTCCCACCGCGCGGTGCTCCTGGACAAAGGGCCCTCCGATATTGTCACCGCCAATCGCACGACCGTCCATGACGGCGACCAAGTCATCCCACTCGTCGGTATCTGGCGAGACAAAGAGTTCCCCGATAAGGAGGAGCAGGCCAAATTGCAGGCTGTCAGCGACATCTTCGATGCCAACGCCGGCCTGACGCCGGAGGACCATCGGCGCGTCGCGTACAGCACCGTGCCCAAAGGCCTACCAGGCCACGCGCTCGACGCTCCGAAACGCAAACTCCTGTTGGCCCTGCTGAAGTCCTACTTCGATAGGGTCCCAGCCTCCGTCTCACCAGTGTCTGCCTACGACGACGCCGCGCTTGACGCCGTTCACTTTGCCTGGTCGGGTTCAACCGAGCCCGGACAGCCACACTACTACCGGCTGCAGGGTCCACGGCTGCTCATCGAGTGGGACAACACTCAGCGTGACGCCAACCACGCGCACTCCGTATGGCGCGATCCCGAGGCCGACTTCGGCCTCGACGTGCTCGCACGGCACCACGCCACACATCACAACGGTGAGCCGAGCAGGTGACCCGCACTCGACGCCAGCCCACTAAGCGCCTCGGCGTCCGGGCCGCGCGCAGCGATCAGCACGCCGGCGATGGCCGAAGGCACGAACGGCCCCGCTGCAAACCTTCTTCACCGACCGCCTGGCCCGACAGCAAGGCGCCAGCAGCCACACCATCGCCTCCTACCGCGACAGCCTGCGGCTGCTGATGGTCTTCACCGCCGAACGCACCCACGTGTCACCTTCGGAACTGCAGATCGAAAACCTTGACCCCCCACTCGTCGCCGCGTTCCTGGACCATCTCGAGCACCGCTTGCCCGTGCGTGGCGGCGCCAGCGCGTAGAGGGCGGCGTTGGCCGGGCGGCCGGGTGGTGATCGTGGTAGCGGGCACCAGCAGCGCCTTGCCGTGGTAGGCGGCTCCCCGACGGCGTGCACGAGTCGGTCCGGGAACACTTGGGCCAGAATCGAAATCAGTTCCCTTGCCAGCTGCACCGGGGAGGCGGTGCCCTGGCCGCGCCACAACCGGAACAGCACCGGTAGGCACCGGGTGTGCGCAGAACGGCACCGCGACGACGATCCCGAATCGCCCCCGGCGAGGTTGGCCCGGTCGTGTGGCCGGGCTGAACTGCCGCGAGGGCCTTCGGAGGCGGCGCCGAAGAGGCAGGTGTCGCGGCCAGGGTGCGGGTCGGCAGGGCGACGTGACGTGCCCACATGATGCTCCAGCCGGTGGGACTGACTAGGGGGGACGACGCGATCTTTCCGAATCTGCTTGAGATACCAACTGATTACGGCCACGCCAACAGCGCGCGGCCACAGCGACCAGCGAGCCATTCATCGGAGATGGAAGTCTGGCCGATCTCTGAGACGGCGGCGTTATCAGCGGTTGAAATAGCCATTGCACCAAAAGTATTCGATCGTAATTGACATAATCGCTATTATCGGCATACAACTGCGGCGAGTTGTATTTAAGGAAACAACGTGTGCCCCTTGATGATTGGCTGACCTGAGCACGCACGTTACGGCACTAATTGTGCGTAGTAGTCGTCCGCCGCTTCCTGCGGGGTGCAGCGGTGCTCTTGGCGGCGCGACCGACCTTCCCCTTGCCGGACTTCGCGGCGCGCTCGAATCGGCCGCGGCTGGCGCTGTGCTGAAACGGGCTCGCTGTCGCAACCGCCACAGTCGGGGCCTGGTGCAACAAGGCCGGATCAGAAGGCCCGGAGGGCGTCAACGGCGTCCCGTTCCCTGCGGGTGAACGCCTGGATCACGGCCCTGTCCCCGTGACGGCGGCGGCACATCCCAAGGAAGAGCGCGACCAGGGCGTCACTGCTGCCCTCTGTGAGCGCCGGGCCCGGCAGGTCGACGCTGACCGCGAGATCGTCAGCGTGAACCAGCACCTCGACAAGTCGCACGACCAGGAAGTCGCCGAGGCGCATGCATCTGCCGATCGGGACGCGCATCAGCCGATCGGGACTCTGTGCCGGCAACCAGATTCGCAGGTGCTTCAACGCGCCATCGAAGTCCGCTAGGACAGCGGCAGGCCCGGGCTGAGCCTGTTCGCGGCTGCGAGCGCTCACTGCTTCGCGCACCGAGTCCGAGACCACGTCTGTATCTGGGCCCGAGACGTAGTACGTCACGGTGTCGATGGGGTCCGTCTCGGGAACGGGCCTGTCCGGGTGCGCATTGATCGAAGCGACCGCGTTGACGAGGTGGGCCGTCAAACCGCCTACGGTCATCCCAGGTAGCGCCGATGGCTCCTCCCAGGCGGCCGCAACTTGCGGAGCGGCGATCAGAGGTCGGACGCTTTCCGCTGCGGCCAGAAAGACATCAATTCTCATGTTGGCGAACCATACGCCGGCGTTGCGGCAACATCGGACGGTTACGGAACTCGGCGCCCCGACCGGCGTCGCGGCCAAATTCGCGCAGATCGGCAGATCGAACGCTGATCGAACGTTCTTACGCCGACGGCGCAGGGGTCCACGCGTAATGGGTCGCCGCACGATCCGCCAGACCCGGCAGATGCGGCGCTCCACCATCGGGGCCGACAAAAAGTCACACGACATCGCGTCATGCGGGCAACTCGCACCTCATCAGCACGCACCGTTACCAGTTAGCCACTGCGAGTTGCATTTAATGAAAGTGCCCGCACCCCTTGACGGTTGGCGATCGGAGGACATCAGGGCGCTGATTTCGGGTACTCGCTTCCGGATGGGCTGCTCGTATTGGTTGTGCATACGCCCAAGGTTGCCGTACAGCTCAATCACTTAATGGATGATTCGGGTGTTAGGTGAAACCTTGCGGATGCCACAGTCGGCTGGCCTCCTAATCGGCGATCGACCGCCCACCCTCTCTCCCCGTGCTAGCAGCAATACGTCACTGTGACGTATTGACTTGTGGCGCAGGGCTATTGAGGGCGCCGCGTCGGGTTGGCAGTCGACCAGGCTTCGGGCGACTGGCGGCATGGATGAGGAGCTGCCCGGCTTCATTCCACAGGATCGGTGCCAAGATCGACCCTGACGCATCCAGCGAAGGTGTCGAAGTCGATCTCATCCTCGGTGGCGATGTCACCGGCCCCCACCGTCACCGTCTCCTAGTCCTTCGCGACGTAGCGGAGGAGGACCGCGCCCGACGGAAACGTGCGGTTCTCCACCAGCCCCAGCGTGATCCACTTGTCCAGCGTCGGGAAGAACGGCGTGCCGCCGCCGACCGCGGCCGGGGTGACCACCACGTGGAACTCGTCCACAAGGCCGGCCCGGACCAGCGGCGCGGCGAGCGTGGCGCCGGCCACCTCGATCAGGCCGTCGGTCTCGGCCTTGAGCCTCGTGGCGACCTCGACGACGTCACCGCGCTCCAGCCGGGAGTTCCAGCCGACCGAGTCGAGGGTCTTCGAGAACACCACCTTCGGCATCGCCCGCCACAGCCGGGCGAACTCGGCCTGCACCGACGACACGTCGGGGGCCTCGTCGGCGGTCGGCCAATGGGCGGACATCAGCTCATACAGCTTCCGCCCGTACAGCGACACCGCCGTGTCGCGAACCTGCTCGTTCCAGTACTGGTGCAGTTCGGCGTCCGGGTCGCTCCACCCGATGTCACCGTTCGTATCGGCGATGTAGCCGTCCACCGAGACATTCATGCCGTAAGTCAGTTTGCCCATGCGGGTTAGACCACCACACGGACGGAAACTCATCGGACGCCGCTGTATTCGAGTCCACGCTGCGCAGGGCTCGGTGGATGGGTTACAGGTAGTTGGCCGGCGGCCCGGAGGGTACTCCCGACCGAAACCGCTCCCCTACGGCAACTCGCACCTATTGAGCACGCACCGTTACCAGCTAACTGGTGCGAGTTGCTTTGCGGCACACCACGGTTCAGGTCACGACCCACTGCGCTGTGTGTGTGCCGGACGATCGGTGTCGAAAGAGCTCCCGGCGGCGTTCACGCTAGGCGGTGGAGAGCAGGTTATTCCTGGCGATCCACTCGTCGATGTGGCCCATGGTGATGGGTAGCGCGGCCCCGTAAAAAACCATGTGGTCGGACCCGGGAATCTCGACGTACGTCGCGTTGCGATTGGGGTGTACACCATTCGGGACACTGCGTGCGGCTGGTACTCGCACCTGGCGGGTGACTCCCCCACAGACCCGCACCCGACTGGCTCGATGTCGACGACGGGGTTTTGCAGCAAACCCGGCGCTGGGAGGTCTTGTGCGTGTCCTGTTGGAGGCTATCTCGGACTGTTGCGCCGTCGCCAGCTTGGCGGCTTCTGGGAGCGGAAGGTCTCCCCGGAGTTCACTTTCAGCCAGTTCGTTAAGAACCCGTCGTAAGCTGCCAAGGTGTCGTAGACGGAGTCCGAACTGGATGCGTCCGGAGAGGGCTTCGTCGCGCGGGTCTGCCCTGCGATCCTCTGCGGTGTTACGGCGGTGGATGTCTTGTTCGACCTCGCGAAGCAATCTCCGCGCTACAGGCAGTTGTGGCGAGTTTGCTGCGCTCGATTGCAGTCGCCGTACCACATTGACAAGCAGCTGGCGGGCTTCTTCATCGTTCTGGGCCGAACGATCCGAACGCCTGAGCCTCTGTGCCTGGAGCAGTCCGTCGCTGGCATACGCGATCGCCACCGCCGCACGGGCCTGGTTCACAGCTGCCATCACTTCACGCTACTCGCGGCGCCACCGCTGGAACTAAACGCGCTTCAGCGCTGACGACCTTGTCAGCGGGCCGCCACTCACGCCCATCCTCGATGAGCTGCGCTCCGAGCGGTGATCTACCTGGACACCTCAGCGACGGTGAAACTCGTCACGGCGAGCAGGAATCACCCGCGCTCATCAATTGGCTCAACGACCATCCCGACGAGCATCTGTCCACTAGCGCCATTGGCCACATCGAGCTCATCCGAGCCGCCACCCGAGCCGGCGCTGCCGCCACCGCTGCTGCACGCACCGTTGCTAAGTGAGGTTGGATCGGCCGGCTCCAATGTGTCTCCATCAAGCTGACGGTTCCCACTACGCGACCGCCAACCGCCAAGTCCACTAAGACCGGACACGGGCCAAGCCGAGGAATGCCATCTCGCTCGCTCGACCCAGACGACTTGCTCTCGCGTCCAGTTTTGCGCCAACTACAGGCCACGAAGTCTTAGTCTCTCCCGACGAAGACGACACGGTGGACTGCCACAGCACACACGGGAACGTCCACGTGCCGGGCGGGCATCGCACACTAGGACACGCATCCGACGCCAGGGAGGAACGATGCCGGAAATGAGCCCCGTCGCCGAATTCGACTTCATCATCGTGGGAGCAGGCAGTGCGGGCTGCCTGCTCGCCAACCGGCTCAGCGCCAACCCTGATCACCGTGTGCTCCTGGTTGAGGCCGGCGGCAAAGACAACTGGTTCTGGATCAAGGTGCCGGTGGGCTACCTGTACACAATTGCCAACCCCCGCACCGACTGGTGCTTCACGACCGAGGCTGACCCAGGTCTGGCCGGCCGCAGCATTCACTACGCGCGGGGCCGCGTGATCGGCGGCTCCTCGTCGATCAACGCCATGATCCATATGCGCGGACAGGCCTCCGATTACGACCTGTGGGCCCAGGCCACCGGTGATGAGCGATGGCTTTGGGGTGGCCCGGACGGTACCGGCGAGACACTGGCGATCTACAAAAAGTTGGAAGACTACTTCGGCGGAGCCGACGACTGGCACGGCGTCGGTGGTGAGATCCCCGTCGAGCGGCCGCGGGTGCGCTGGAAGATCTTGGACGCCTGGCAGGCCGCCGCTGCCCAGGTGGGCATTGCCCCGATCGACGAGTTCAACCGAGGAGACAACGCCGGCAGTGCGTACTTTCATGTCAACCAACGGCGTGGCCGTCGCTGGTCGATGGCCGATGCTTTCCTGCATCCCGTCGCCCACCGACCAAATCTCACCGTCTACACCCACACCCAGGCCTTGCGGCTGCTGATGGACGACCAGGTCCACGCGGATCAGCGTCGCGGTGCCTGGATCACAGCTCAGCGCCGCGCCACCGGTGTGCGGCTGCTCAAAGATGGCCAAATCATCGACGTCCAAGCCCGCAGCGAGGTGATCCTGAGTGCCGGTGCGATTGGGTCACCGCATCTCATGCAGGCTTCGGGTCTGGGCCCGGGCGGGCTGCTTACCCAGCATCAAGTTCCGGTGGCCGTCGATCTAGCGGGAGTGGGTGAAAACCTCCAGGACCACCTGCAGCTGCGAACGGTCTACCGGGTACGGGGCGCCCAGACCGTCAACACGCTGTACCGCAATTGGATCACCCGTGGAGGCATGGGACTTCAGTACCTGTTGCTGCGCTCAGGACCCATGACCATGCCGCCCTCCACGCTGGGAGCTTTCGCCAAAAGCGATCCCGCGCTGGCCAGTCCAGATATGGAGTGGCATGTCCAGCCGTTGTCGTTGGCCAAGTTCGGCGAACCGCTGCACCCTTTCGGAGCGATCACTCCCTCAGTCTGCAATCTGCGACCCAGCTCCCGTGGCCATGTGCGCATGGCCAGTGCAGATCCGCTGACCAACCCGAAGATCTCCTGCAACTACCTGTCCACTGACGCCGATCGTCAAGCCGCCGTGCGCGGCCTCCGGATGACCCGGCAAATCATGGCGGCGCCGTCCCTGGCCCGCTACTGCCCAGAAGAATTGCTTCCCGGCACGCAACTGGTGAGCGACGAAGACCTACAGCAGGCGGCCCGTGAACTCGGTACAACCATCTTTCATCCGGTTGGCACCTGCGCTATGGGAGCCTTCGACACCCACGGTCTTCCGCGGTCGGCCGCCACGGTGCTCGACACCGACTGTCGCGTATACCGCGTCGCCGGCCTTCGAGTGGTTGATGCTTCGGCGATGCCTACCATCACTTCCGGGAACACCAACGCGCCGGTCATGCTGATCGCAGAGCGCGCAGCGCGGGCGATCCTGGGATGAGTCGGTCGGACACTTGGTTCGAATGATTATGCAGAGATCGAATATGCACCGTTACCAGTAACGGCGAAATACGCTGCTCTGCAGTCGAATACAGCGCCGGATAATAACGCCGCTTCCTTAGCGACATGCCAGAGTTCCAACCATCTAACGCCGCACCGATTGCGCGGGGGCTGTTGGTCCCTTGGGCCTCCCAGGCCGCGGCGGGCGTTCAGACCCCCGCGGTCGCCGGACGCCGTCGTGGGATGGCGCGATCACCAGCGCAGGCCCCAGTGGGCGAATACAGAAGCAGCACTGCCCCGGTGAGGGACGACCAGTTACGCGAATCGCTGCCAAAAAATTCAGTGCGTGACCGCTGAGAAACAAGATCTATCAGGATGCGAAGACGTCAACGGCGTTGCGAACCGTCTGGCGACGTGATCCAAGCTCAAGCTTTGTGGAGCTAAGGTGAAGCGAACCCTGACCTACTTGATGCGAACGAGTCAACATGGGCGTTTGTTTCGATTGATCGCGTTTGCTCCCTGCGCGGTGACGAGCGCGGTGAAGTGCGCATCGGCACGAAGACCGCGTCGTATGCCTTCCCCTGGAAGGGATTCGTAATCATCGTTCTCCTCATTGCCGCGTGGCCGGGTTGGCTGAGCCAACCCGGCCGTCCGCCACCTAGCCCGCGGATCCCCGAAGCCTCAGCTGGTTGTCCATGCAGGCTTGCTGGACCCGCGCACCACCAGTACCGGGTCTCGCCAGTAGGGCTTGGTTTCGGAGAACTGCGTCGGTGGGGCCAGTCGGACGTACTCCCCGTAGGGGGTCTGGGCGGTGATGGTGTCCGGGGCCAGCAGTTGGTTCTGCTCGCCGGTCCCCGGGACGTCCGTGTCGAACTTGCCCAGCGACATGAACCACATCGCGCAGCGCGCCAGGTTGACCCGCACGTGGTAGCTGCCGCCCTCCTTGGCCCGGCGGATCAGTGCGGCCTGGATGCCCGCCGCGCCGAGGTAACCGGCGATGAAGTCGTTCATCACCGTGGTCGGGGGGAACTTCGGCTGCTCCGGGGTGCCCTCTTCGGTGGTGAACCCGGTGACGCACAACGCCTCCATGTCGAACCCACCCCGGTCGGCCCACGGTCCGTCGTAGCTGTAGGCGCGTACAGAGGCGTAGACGATCCCCGGACGGCGCTTGGCCAGTTCCTCGGGCGACATGCCCAGGTCTCTCATCTTGTGGCCGCGGTAGCTTTCCACGAACACTTCCGCGTCCGCGGCCAGTTCGTAGGCCCTCTTGAGGGCGTCGGGTTGAGCAAGGTTCAGCCATGCCGACGAGGTGAACCCGGCGCAGGGATCCTGGCTTAGGCCCTCGTGCTCAAACTCCTCGGGGTGGGCGATCTGCAGCACCTCGGCCCCGTGCTCGGCCAGCGTGCGGGCCATCACGTTACCGGCGATCACATGCGTGGCGGCCAGCACCCGCAACCCGGAAAGCGGACGCGCGGCCGGGGTGAACGGCTCGGGATCACTGTCACCGATCTTGACGATCTCCACCAACGGACTTTCGGCGAGTTGTCTGCCCTGAGGGTGGTTGGCCCACTCCTCGGGGGTACGGACGATGGCGAAGACGACGCCAGCAGCGGCGGCCGCCTCGTCGAGTTCCTCACTGTCCCATTTGGATACCGCCTCGGCGAGGCTTTCCTTGTTCGGCGCGCACTTCAGGAAATTGGCCATACTGCTGAACATGCGCGGGTAGGCCCCCGTCGGCAGGAAAAACCGACCGTCCCTGGTCCGATAGAAGTCGAATACCATGGGGTTAGCGATCTGGTAGCTGGGGTTGATCCCGTAGGGCAGCTGATAGGGGTATCCGTTGATCGTGGGCATCGATTTGTACATCGGGTTGATGCCGTGGATGGCCTTGCGTAGGTCCAGCGTGAGGTCCTGGCCGCGGCCGGTGCGCTGACGCCAGATGTCGGCGAT